>ERZ941706.334-NODE-334-length-16127-cov-14.396839_pt1 | contig 16127 bp, 11 predicted proteins | sample MGYA00521232_ERZ941706 | MGnify/ENA primary metagenome ERZ941706 (study PRJEB32759, sample SAMN07749893) | skin metagenome | biome: transportation; feature: city; material: polyester macromolecule | host: Homo sapiens | place: Hong Kong:ER line | collected...
TGAGCGACGACTCGACCAACATCAACGGCGCGGTGCTCACCTCGGACGGCGGGTGGTCAGCGGCCTGAGCCTCAGGGGCTCGGATTCGGCGGAATTCCGGGGTTGTCGGCATGATGTGGTTGGGTTGTTGTCGACGAGGAGAACCCGACCACACCGACGCCGAGGAGGCGCACCGATGGTGAACGACACCCCCGCAGCATCCGACGACCGCTCGAACGGCACGTGGCGCGACGTCGCGTCACCGCAGGCGCAGGCCGACCTCGACGAACTGCTCTCCGCAGCGCTCGGCGCGGCGATGGAGCACCTCGAGAAGAACGGCGAGTTCTACCCGTTCGCGATGTCGGTCGACGGCGAACCGACGATCGACTCCACCGGTGAGCCGACGGCCGCGAGCAACCAGGCCGTCGCGCCGGACGTCGACATCGTCTTCGCCGACCCCGCCGCGCTGGGCGAGCAGCCCGAGCCCGAAGCGGTGCTGGCCGAGCTGCGCCGCGTCCTCGCGGTGCGCGCCGAGAACGAGAACCGCACGGTCGCGCAGCGCGCGACGGCCATCGTCCTGTACGTCGTCGTGCCCGAGTTCGGTGACGCGGTGCGCGTCGACCTCGAGCACGCCGAGGGTGTGCAGCTCATGGTGCTCGCGCCCGTCAAGGGCAAGGGCAAGTCGCGCAAGCGCACCTTCGAGTACGGCGACCTGCGGCTGTTGCCGGGCCAGCGCCACATCTGGTGAGCCGCGCCCTCGACCTCGTCCGCGATCCCGCACGACGACTTCGCGCAGCGGGATGCCCCGTCGACCACACCGAGCAGCAAGGCTGACATGACGAACGAATCGCCCGACGACGCCGCGGCCGGCGCCGTCGAGACCGTCCACCCCGGCGCGCAGGACGTCGCGGGCGACTTCGCCGCGTCCGCGGATGCCGCTGCGCGGGAGGCGAACCCGCGCGTCAAGACGCTGACGCAGCGGTTGCCGAAGACGTTTGACGCCGACCGCATCTACGAGGAGTTCACCGCCTGGGCGGGCGATCGTGGCCTCAGCCTCTATCCGCACCAGGAAGAGGCCATCATCGAGGTGCTCGACGGCAAGAACGTCATCCTCGCGACGCCCACGGGCTCGGGTAAGTCGATGGTCGCGACGGCGGCGCACTTCGCGGCGCTCGCAGGCGACCGGGTGAGCTTCTACACCGCGCCGATCAAGGCTCTCGTGAGCGAGAAGTTCTTCGCGCTGTGCGAGATCTTCGGTGCCGAGCACGTCGGCATGCTGACGGGCGATGCCTCGGTCAACGCCGACGCGCCCATCATCTGCTGCACCGCGGAGATCCTCGCCAACATCGCCTTGCGCGAGGGCAAGGACGCCGACGTCGGCCTCGTCATCATGGACGAGTTCCACTTCTACTCCGAGGGCGATCGCGGCTGGGCGTGGCAGGTGCCGCTGCTCGAACTGCCGCAGGCGCAGTTCCTGCTCATGTCCGCGACGCTCGGTGACGTGCGCCGTTTCGAGGAGGACATGACGCGTCGCACCGGCCGCGCCTCCGTCACCGTCGCGGGGGCCGAGCGTCCCGTGCCGCTCAGCTATCACTGGTCGACGACACCACTCAACGAGACGATCGAGGAGCTGCTCGAGACGCGTCAGGCGCCCGTCTACGTCGTGTTCTTCACGCAGGCCCAGGCGCTGGAGAACGCGCAGGCGCTCATGTCGCTCAAGGTCGCCTCCCGTGAGGATCGCGACAGGATCGCCGAGATGATCGGCGACTTCCGCTTCTCCACCGGCTTCGGCAAGACGCTCTCACGACTCATCCGTCACGGCATCGGTGTGCACCACGCCGGCATGTTGCCGAAGTACCGCCGTCTCGTCGAGACGCTCGCGCAGGCCGGTCTGCTGAAGGTGATCTGCGGCACCGACACGCTCGGCGTCGGCATCAACGTGCCGATCCGCACCGTCGTGCTCTCCGGCCTGACGAAGTTCGACGGCACCCGCCAGCGCATGCTCAAGTCGCGCGAGTTCCACCAGATCGCCGGGCGGGCCGGCCGTGCGGGGTTCGACACGAGCGGCACCGTCGTCGTGCAGGCGCCCGAGCACGTCATCGAGAACACGCGCAACATCGCGAAGGCCGGTGACGACCCGAAGAAGCTCAAGAAGGTGCAGCGCAAGAAGCCGCCGGAGGGTTTCATCAACTGGAGCGAGGAGAGCTTCGAGCGCATCGTCGCGAGCGAGCCCGAAGCGCTCGTCAGTCGCATGCGCATCACGCACTCGATGCTGCTCAACCTCATCGCCCGCGACGGCGACCCGTTCGTCGCCGTGCGCGATCTCGTGCGCGACAACCACGAGGATCGCAAGGGGCAGGCGAAGCTCGCTCGCCGCGCGATCGGCCTCTACCGCGAGATGCTGGCCGCCGGCGTCGTCCGGCGACTCGACGAACCGCAGGCCGACGGGCGCCAGGTCGACCTCACGGTCGACCTGCAGGACAACTTCGCGCTCAACCAGCCGCTCGCGCCGTTCGCCCTCGCCGTCCTCGACATGCTGAGTCCCGACGACGCCGCCCCCGCCCGCGGTGACGCGCCGGAGGTCGACACCTCGACGAACGAGGGCGCACGCGCCGCGGCGCGCACGAACGCACAGGATTACGCGGTCGACGTCGTCAGTGTCATCGAGTCGATCCTCGACGACCCTCGCCCGGTGCTCATGGCGCAGCAGCACAAGGCGCGCGGCGTGGCGATCGCCGAGATGAAGGCCGACGGCATCGAGTACGACGAGCGCATGGAGCGCCTCGAGGACGTGACGTGGCCGAAGCCGCTCTCCGACCTGCTCGACGCGGCGTTCGAGACGTACGCGCAGAGCCAGCCGATGGTGCGCATGTACGAACTGTCACCCAAGTCCGTCGTGCGCGAGATGTACGAGAATGCCTGGGGCTTCGGCGATCTCATCCGCTTCTACGACCTCGCGCGCAGCGAGGGCGTCGTCCTGCGCTACCTCACCGACGCGTACCGCACCCTGCGTCAGAGCGTGCCCGAGTCGAAGAAGAACGAGGAACTCGCCGACCTCATCGAGTGGCTCGGGGAGGTCATCCGTCAGACCGACTCGAGCCTGCTCGACGAGTGGGAGGCCCTGACGCACCCGGGTGACGCGCCGGTGCAGCAGGAGACGGTGCTGAAGCAGCGTCCCCTCACGGCCAACCCGCGCGCGATGAAGGTCGCCATCCGCAAGGCGATGTTCAAGCGCGTCGAGCTCGCAGCGCGCGACGACGTCGACGGCCTCGCCGCGCTCGACGCCGCCGTCGCGGCGACGACCGACCCGCCGACCGAGATCGTCATGGATGCCGACGCGTGGGATGCCGACCTCGGCGCCTACTACGACGAGCATGACGAGATCCTCCTCGACGCGGACGCCCGCGGGCCGAGGATGCTGCGCATCACCGAGCAGCCCGACAAATGGGAGATCCGCCAGGTCATCCACGACCCCGATGACGACAACGACTGGGGGATCGACGCGGAGGTCGACCTCGCCGCCTCCGACGAGGCGGGCGTCCCGCTCGTCGTCGTGGTCGGCCTCAACCGCCTCGGGGACTGACGCGCGTCCGCGACGAGCGGCGGTCATCGAGAGCCGCATACCGGCCAAGGACGAAAAGCAGCCGAGCCAATCTTGTGAGCACGGGGAGCCCCTGACGACGAACACCGAACGCACGGGCTCGGGTCGAGCACGTACCCTGACCCGGTTGTCGGCCGGCGCGGTGTCGCACGAGCGTGCCCAGCGCGACGCTTTCAATGAGACAGCCACGCCTCACCCCAGCTCGTCGAAGGAGAACACGGTGGATCAGCAGGTCGGCGCCCACGCGGTCGAGGGCTCGGCGAGCACGGACGCCCCGGCGAGCTCAGAGGGTTCGAGTGGCCTGACGCGCAGCCTCGGGCATCGCACCATGCTGATGATCGGTCTCGGTTCGGCGCTCGGCACGGGCCTGTTCTTCGGTTCCGGCGCGGCGATCGGGGTGGCCGGCCCGGCGGCCGTCGTCAGCTATGCGCTGGGCGCGCTGCTCATCGCCGTCATCGGCCTCGCCATGGCGGAGATGGCGACCGCCCGCCCCGAGCCGGGCAGCTTCGGCGCCGCCGCGGGGCGTTACCTCGGGGAGTGGGCCGGCTACGTCTCTCGCTGGTGCTACTGGGCGGCGAGCGTCATCGCGCTCGGCGGCGAGGTCGTCGCGGCCGGCGCATATCTGCAGTACTGGTGGCCGCAGACGTCGCTCTCCGTGTTCGTCGCCCTCGTGGCGCTCGCGATCATCGTCATCAACCTGCTCTCCGTGCGCGCGTTCGGCCGCGCCGAGGTCGTCTTCTCCACGCTCAAGGTGACGGCTCTCGTCGCGTTCATCCTCGTCGCGCTCGTCCTCGTGCTGTTCGGCGTGCCCGGCCATCCCGCCACCGGGTTCGCTCACCTCACCGACCACGGCGGGTTCATGCCCGGCGGTATGGAGTCGATCTGGTTGTCGATGTCGATCGTGATGTTCGCCTTCGTCGGCGTCGAGGTCGTGCCGATCACCGCGGCCGAGGCCGACGACCCGCGCCGCAGCGTCCGCACCGCGATGCGCGCCCTCGTCGCCCGGCTGGGGTTGTTCTACGTCATCGCGGTGGGTCTCATCGTCACGCTCAACGCCTGGACCGACGTCGCGTCCGCGAAGGGCCTGACGGCGAGCCCGTTCGTCAAGGCGTTCGACGCCGTCGGGCTCCCGGCCGCCGCGGGCATCATGAACGCCGTCATCCTCGTCGCCGCGCTGTCCACGGGCAACGCGCAGCTGTACGGCGCCGGTCGGCTCGTGCACTCGCTCGCCGTCGATCGTCTCGCACCACGATTCCTCGCCCGCACGACGTTGCGGGGAGTGCCGCTCGCGGCCACGCTCGTCTCGACGTTCGGCCTCGTCCTCGCGATCTACCTCGCACAGACGGGGGTGGCCGACATCTTCACCAAGCTCGCCTCCATCGCGATCTTCTCCGTCATGGTGACGTGGCTGCTCGCCCTCGCCAGCTTCATCGCGTTCAAGCGCCGCGGCGACGTCGATGGCAGCGTCCACCTGCCCGGCGGCAGTGTGACGGCGGCGCTCGGCGTCGTCGGCGTGCTCGCCGTGATGGCCACCGCGTTCGAGGTCGACGACATGCGTCAGGCGGCGCTCATCGGCAGTGGCTGGGTCCTCGTGCTGCTCGTCGCGTACCTCCTCACGCGGGCCGGGCGAGCCCGGGCCCGTACCTACTGACGCCCCACCTCACCCCTGCGGTGGGATGCTGCGGCCCCGACTCGATTTTCCGCGCGAATGGTGGTGGGGTTGGAGGCATGAGCGCGCCCGTGACGTCCACCTATCGCTTCCAGCTGCACGCCGACTTCCCGTTCGACGCTGCCCGCGCGCAGTTGCCGTACCTGAAGAAGCTCGGCATCTCGCACGCCTACTGCTCGCCGATCCTCACCGCCGTCCCCGGTTCGGTCCACGGCTATGACGTGCTCGACCACACCCGTGTCAACCCGGAGCTGGGCGGACGCGAAGCGTTCGAGCGGTTCGCCGACGCCGCGCACGAGCTGGGGCTCGGTGTCGTCGTCGACGTCGTGCCGAACCACATGGCGTTCGTCGCGCCCGAGTCGAGCAACGCGCCGCTGTGGGCGCTGCTGGCAGGGGGGAAGGACGCCTCGACGGCGCATTGGTTCGACGTCGACTGGGACGCGCTCGACGGCGCGCTCGGCGTCCCGATCCTCGGCAAGCCGCTCGACGAGGAGATCGCGGACGGCTCGATCACGCTCGACCGCAGCGGTGACGAACCCGTCATCCGCTACTACGAACACGTCTTCCCCGTCGCCGACGGTTCCCTCGACGGCATCGGCGAGGCGCCGCAGGGCGACGAACTCGCCCGGCTTCTCGAGCGTCAGCACTACCGGCTCGCGTTCTGGCGCGATCGTGACGCGGTGCTCAACTATCGTCGCTTCTTCGAGGTCAACGAGCTCATCGCCGTGCGCGTCGAGACCGACGACGTCTTCGACGCGACGCACGCGCTGCTGCTCGAACTGCATCACGCCGGCCACATCGACGGCTTCCGCATCGACCACCCGGACGGACTGGCCGACCCGGCCGGATACCTCGCGCGACTGACGCAGGAGTGCCGCAGGGGCACGCCGATCTGGGTCGAGAAGATCCTCGAACCGGGCGAGCACCTGCCGAGCGACTGGGCCTGCGCGGGCACGACGGGTTACGACGCGATGGCCGCCATCACCGCCGCGCTGGCCGATGACGCCGCCGCCCCGACGATCGAGGCATGCTGGCAGCGTGCGCTCGGTGACGGCGACGCCCGCGACGTCGAGGTCGCGACGCGCGAGGCGAAGCGCTTCGTCGTCGAGAACGGTCTCGTGCCGGAGGTCGAGCGGCTGACGCGTCGCGCCGCCGAGGTGCGCCCCGACCTGCAGCGCGAAGCACTGCGTGCCGCGATCGTCGAGCTGCTCGTCGCGGCGCCCGTCTACCGCGCCTACCTCGTCCCGGGCGCCCGCATGGCACCGGAGTCGAAGCACCACCTCGACGAGGCGCTCGAGGCCGCGCGCGAGGCCCGCCCCGATCTGGCCGACGAGCTCGATGCTCTCAAGCGCATCGCGCTCGTGCGTCCGCACGCCGGGGCCGACGAGTTCGACGACATCGAGCCGGCCGCGTCCGACTTCGCGGTGCGTCTGCAGCAGACGTGGGGCCCGGTCATGGCGAAGTCGATCGAGGACACCCTCTTCTACCGGTGGCACGCGTTGACCGCCCTCAACGAGGTCGGCGGCGACGTCGACGTCCTCGTGGACGCCGGCGCGCACCGTCTGAACGCCTGGGCGCAGCACAACGCCGAATACTGGCCGCGCACGATGACGACGCTGTCGACGCACGACACGAAGCGCAGCGAGGACGTTCGCGCGGCGCTGCTCGCGATCGCCGGTGACGACGAGGCGTGGACGGCGTGCAGCGACGCCGCGTTCGCGCTCGCCGACGCGATGGGCGTCGACCGGCCCGCGGCGGCGCTGGCGTGGCAGACCATCGCTGGATTCTCCACCGCCTACGGCCCGTTCGACACCACCGATGCTGACGGCGCCGCACCCGACGCCGCCCACGGGCGGCGCGATCTCGGCATCGACGCGGATCGCCTGAGCGAGTACCTGACGAAGGCGCTGCGCGAGGCGAAGGTCTACACGGCCTGGACCGACGGCGACGAGGCGTACGAGAAGCAGGTGCTCGCCTTCGCCACCGCTGTCCTCGAGGCTGACGACGCCGCCGCCCCTCGAACGGGGGAGAGCGCTGCATCGGCGCCGGCCGCCGAGACGCTCGCCGCGGATCTACGCCGCAGCCTCCTCGACGCGCGTCGACGGAACGCCGAGGCGATCACGCTGACCGGGCACACGCAGAAGGTGCTCGAGCTGTTCCTTCCGGGCATCCCCGACACCTACCAGGGCTCGGAACGTCCGACGCTCAGCCTCGTCGACCCCGACAACCGTCGCCCGGTCGACTACGGCGAACTCGAGCAGCTCCTCGACGTCGAGGGCTCGCGTCCGCGCCTCGTGCAGCGTTGCCTCGCCGCGGACGTCCATGCGCCGGCGAACCCGGGGTCGGGTTACGAACCGCTCGAGTCCGACAGCGAGTTCCTCGTCGCGTTCGAGAGGACGGTGCCGGCAGCGTCCGTCGTGCGCCGTCAGATCGCCGAGGCCGGGCGTCTCGTCGAGGCCGCGGGGCGTCAGGTGAGCAAGTTGGTCAAGCGCGCCCAGGGCGGCGAGCAGACTGACGCACCGACGCCCGCCGAGGCGGACGCGACTCCGCTCGCCGTCGCCGTCATCGGGGTGCGCGCCGCATCCCGGGCACTGCGCACGGGCGCGCTGGCCGATGCCCACGTCAGCCTGCCTGCCGGAGAGTGGCGGCACGCCTTCACCGGCGAACGCCTCACCATCACCGACGCGCCGGTCGCGTTCGGCGATCTCGGTGACCACGAGTTCGGCCACGTCCACGTCCTCGTTCAGGAGAAGCGATGAACACCTACTCCTCGCCCGGTTTTCACGGCGCGACCCAGACGATCTCGGTGTGGGCGCCGGCCGCCGAGCGCATGGTGCACCTCGTCGCGGACGGCGTGAAGGCGCCCATGAAGGCCGGCGAGAACGGCTGGTGGCATTCGCCCGAGCCGGTGCGCGTCGGCAGCGAGTACGCCTTCAGCATCGACGGCGGCGACCCGCGCCCCGACCCGCGTTCGCTGCTGCAGCCCGAGGGCATCCACGGCCCCAGCGAGGTCGTCGACCTCGCGGCCCACGACTGGCAGGACGACGGTTGGCGCGGCCACCACGCGGACGCGGCCTCGCACGACGACGCGATGCGCGGCGCGGTCTTCTACGAGCTACACATCGGCACGTTCACCGAATCCGGGACGTTCGACTCGGCCATCGAACGGCTCGATCACCTCGTGACGCTCGGGGTGACACACGTCGAGATCCTGCCGGTGAACGGCGTTCCGGGAGCGCGAAACTGGGGCTATGACGGTGTCAACTGGTACGCGACGAGCGCCGCCTACGGTGGCCCGGCCGCCTTCCAGCGCTTCGTCGACGCGTGCCACGCGCGCGGCCTCGCCGTCTGCCTCGACGTCGTCTACAACCACCTCGGCCCGAGCGGCAACTACTTGCCCGAGTTCGGCCCCTACTTCAATGCGCTGCACCACACGCCCTGGGGCCCCGCCGTCAACCTCGACGGCCCGCAGAGTGACGAGGTGCGCCGCTTCATCATCGAGAACGCGCTCATGTGGTTCACCGAGTTCCACGTCGACGCGTTCCGCCTTGACGCCGTCCACGCGCTCGCCGACGACACGGCCGTCCACATCCTCGAAGAGCTCACGGCCGCACTGGAACTCGCCGCCGAGCAGACGGGGCGCAACGTGGTCGTCGTCGCCGAGTCCGACCGCAACGACCCGGCCACCGTCACGCCGCGTGCGCGCGAACCGCGCTCGGGTCAGCGCGGACTCGCGGTCGCCGACGGTGGCAGCGCCGGCCTCGGGCTGAGCGGGCAGTGGGCCGACGACATCCACCACACCCTGCACGTGCTGCTCACCGGCGAGACGCAGGGCTACTACGAGGACTTCGCGGCCCCCGCGGCCCTCGCCAAGATGTACGCGACGCCGTTCTTCCACGACGGCACGTACTCGAGCTTCCGCGAGCGCCGCCACGGCCGCCCCGTCGATCCCGAAGCGACGCCGGGTTGGCGCTTTGTCGCGTCCCTGCAGACGCACGATCAGGTCGGCAACCGCGCGACGGGCGAGCGCCTGTCGCAGCTCGTCGGCGTCGACCGGCTGGCCTGCGCGGCAGCGCTGCTGCTGACGTCGCCGTACACGCCGATGCTCTTCATGGGTGAGGAGTACGGTGCGCAGACCCCCTGGCAGTTCTTCACCGACCACGTCGACCCCGAGATCGCCGAGGGCACCTCACGCGGGCGCGCGGCCGAGTTCGCGGCCCACGGCTGGGGTGACGCGGTGCCCGACCCCCAGGAGGAGTCGACCTTCCGCAACTCGGTGCTGCGCTGGAGCGAGATCGACGACCCCGACGGCGAGCAGTCGCTCCTGCTCGACTGGTACCGCACCCTCATCAGGCTGCGCCGCGAGGTGCCCGACCTGTCCGACCCGACCCTCGGCACGAGCCGGGTCGAGCGTGACGGCCAGGGCCCGACGAGCGTCGTGACGGTGCACCGCGGCGACTGCCGCGTCGTCGTCAACCTCTCGGGCGAGGCGACGACGATCGACGCCGACCGTGTCATCGCCGCATGGCACATCGTCGACGAGCGCCCCGCCGACGGCGGGGGAGTGCGCGTCGTCATCCCGGCCGACGGGGTGGCCATCGTCCGCTGACCCGTAGCAGTGTCGTGCCGCCGGGTGCGACCCTGCGGAGTTCTCGGCGACAGCGTCCGGCGGATGTCTCGACGGCGGCCGGCGGAATGCCGGCCGCCCGCGCGTCGTTGACCCGATGACGCACTCGACGCCTCGTCGAGGCACCGAAGGAGCCAGCCGTACCCGTGACGCGTTCCCACCACAAGCCGTTGTTCTTCACCGACCGCGAGTTCCAGGCGTTCGAGGGAGCACCCGACCCCGCCGATGTCACCGCCATCGCGCACGAGAGCGCCGCCATCCTCGTCGGCGCCGGGCGCACCAACGCGGACCCGGAGGTGACGGCCCGGCTCATCGCGCTGACGGACGAGATCGGCTTGTCGACGCTCGCGCAGCTGTGGGCCGGGCGCCCCGCCGTCAGCCTGCCCGGCGTGCTGTGGCGCCTCTACACGCTGCGCGAATGGGTGCGCCGCGACGCTGTAGGCGCCGCGGGCGACTACAACGCCGGTATCCGGCACGCTCACGTCTCCCACGCCGTCGCGGGATCGGCCGACCCGAGCGGACCGGCCGAGATCAAGGCGCTCGCCGACCGCATCCTCGAGGGCGCCTACACCGGCGACTTCGCCGTCGCGCTCGAACGCGCCGCAGCCTTCTGTCGCGTCGTCGCCTCCGGCCGGGCCGAACGCGCCGAGCGTCACGACGGCCATGACGACGCCCTGGCCGCGCGCGAGGCGCTCAGCGCCGCACGGCTCGGCGACACAGCCCGTGACCTGACGAAGGCCGCCTCCGCCTGGCGCACCGGCAACCTCGACTGATCCGACCCGACTGACTCGACTCAGGTCATTCGACCCGGGCGGCCCGTCTCGACTGGTGCATCTCGACCGGTTCATGGGTTGCGCTGTCTGGTCTCGACCGGTGGTGACGCCTCGCCAGGCGTCGCCGGCTCCGGGACGACACTGCACTGCGTGACGTTTCTCGCAGCCGCCGGGAATGCGAGGGCCGGTGATGTTCGTTAGGGTTAATGAGCACGCTGGGCCGCGGCAGCCCCGGGTCCCAAATTCAGCCGCTACGAGCGGCCTAGTGCCGAGAGGCGCTCCCGGTCCAGCGTGTCTCACATCTCTCGCGGCGCGGCCATCCCCTGCGCCGCTACCGCACCTCTCGCGAGCGGCGAAGCACCTGCATCGCGCCGGGATGTATTGGCATTCGACCGTGCCGTGGTGGTCAGTGCGCCAGGAGGTAGTGCTCCGCCGCGTCGCGGCGGGCCTTCTCGCGGGCGCGACGCCCACCGCCCTTCCAGTCGCAGACGTGGCAGACGCCGTAGCTGAAGTTGCCGTCGTCGACGATTCCCGGGGTGTCCGAGAAGACGATCTCGTCAGGGGTCGGGTGAGCGCCGCGCGCGATCGCCTTCTTCTTGCGGTTCTTGAGCAGCGACTTGCGCGACGACGTTCCAAAACGAGTTGCATCCTTCGGCACAAGCACAGTGTGCATGAAATCGGGATGAACGGCCCCTGAAGCATTGAGTCGATTTGCCCGACCCCGGGCACGATGTTCAGCGCCGGCTCGCGCTATGCCGAAGAGGGTTGCGCCCCAGGGAAACTCGATCGGCACACGGTCATAGCCCCCGCTCATATGTGATGTGAGTCATTCTGCATCCCGACGTGCAGCGACGCCTGCAGCGCCTCCCAGCGTGAAGTCAGGTTGACGCCGCATGAACGCTGCCCGGCAACGCAGGCGCCCCCCACCGTCACGACGGTGGGGGGCGCACAACGCACGATGGATCAGCCGTGCTCCTCGGGCTGAGCTCGGAGGGTGCCTGCGGGCCTCACTTCGTTCGTGTCCTCGGCACCCTTTTGCTTTCACCTGACGGGCTCGGAGGGCCGCGCCGGGCCGGTGCTCGCTTCGCTGCGCCCCGGTCCTCACGGCCCTTTCGCCCGGCTGTCAGCCGAAGCGACCGGAGATGTAGTCCTCGGTCGCCCGCTGATCCGGGTTGCTGAACATCTTCTGCGTGTCGTTCATCTCGACGAGCATGCCGGGCTTGCCCGTCGCCTCGAGGTTGAAGAACGCCGTCCGGTCAGCCACACGCGCCGCCTGCTGCATGTTGTGCGTGACGATGACGATCGTGTAGTCCTTCTTCAGCTCCAGCATCAGATCCTCGATGGCGAGCGTCGAGATCGGGTCGAGAGCCGAGCACGGCTCGTCCATGAGGAGCACGTCCGGCGACACCGCGATGGCACGCGCGATGCACAGACGCTGCTGCTGACCGCCCGACAGGCCGGCACCCGGCTTGTCGAGGCGATCCTTGACCTCGTTCCACAGGTTCGCGCCACGCAGCGACTGCTCCGTCTTCTCGGCGAGCACCTTCTTGTCCTTCACGCCGTTGAGGCGCAGACCCGCGACGACGTTGTCACCGATCGACATCGTCGGGAACGGGTTGGGGCGCTGGAACACCATGCCGACGGTGCGGCGCACCGCCACCGGGTCGACGCCCGGCGCGTACAGGTCCTCGTCGTCGAGGAGCACCTGACCCTCGACGCGGCCGCCGGGGATGACCTCGTGCATGCGGTTGAGGGTGCGCAGGAACGTGGACTTGCCGCAGCCCGACGGGCCGATGAAGGCCGTGATCGAGCGGGGCTCGACCGTCATGGAGACATCGTTCACGGCGAGGAAGTCGCCGTAGTAGACGTTGAGGTTGTGAACGTCGATCCGCTTGCTCATTGAACTCGGGTTCCTTTACGAGTCGTATCCGCGCGAGCGGATGTCAGTTCTTGACCTTGCTGAAGCGGCTGATGAAGCGGCCCAGCAGGTTGAGAAGAAGGATGAGGAGGATGAGGGTGCACGCCGCCGCCCACACGCGCTGCGCGGAGGCGTCGACGGCCATGTTGTCCTTGCCGTTGTAGATCATCGTCGGCAGCGTGCCCATGAGGCCGCCGAACAGGTTCGTCGACAGCGACTTGAAGTACGGCGCGAGGATGATGAGCGGTGCCGTCTCGCCCATGACGCGGGCGAGGCCGAGCAGCACACCGGTGACGATGCCGGAGAACGCCGTCGGGAGAACGATCTTGAGGATCGTCTTCCACTTCGGCACGCCGAGGGCGTACGCGGCCTCGCGCAGCTCGTTCGGCACGAGCTTCAACATCTCCTCCGTGGAGCGCACGACGACGGGAACCATGAGCAGCACGAGCGCCAGGCACACGGCGAACGGGATGCGGTCGAAGCCGAACGTCGTCACCCACACGGCGTAGACGAACAGCGCGGCGACGATGGAGGGGACACCGGTGAGGATGTCGACCATGAAGCTGACGATCTTCGCGGCACGGCCGCGGCCGTACTCGACGAGGTAGACGGCGGTCATCACGCCGATCGGCACGGCGATGAGAGCCGTGACGAAGGCCTGGATGAGGGTGCCCTGGATGGCGTGGGCGGCGCCGCCGGCGACCTCGCGGCGGCCGACGCCGCGCTGGCTCTTCGTCCACCAGTCGACGTGCAGGAGCAGCTCGCCGCCCTTCATGATGACGGTGGCGATGATCCACACGAGCGGTACGAGGGCGACGAGGAACGCGGCCCACATGACGACGGTGGCGATCGTGTTCTTCGTCGCGCGGCCGCCGGACTGGCCCTTGCCGGAGAGCGAGTTCTTCGACCGGGGCTCGGGAGCGGGGTTCTTCTCGAGGGAGTGGGCTGCGGTGCTCATTCGGTGAACGCCTTCCTGCGCTCGATGACGACACGGGCGATCGCGTTGACGACGAACGTCAGGATGAACAGGACGAGGCCCGCCGCGATGAAGGCCCCCGTCTTCGAGGGGTTGTCGAACTCGCCGGCGTTGTTGGCGATCTTCGAGGCGAAGGTCTCACCGCCCTTGAAGATCGAGAAGTTCCAACCCTCGCTGCCGTTGAGGGCGGAGACGATCATCATGACGGCGACGGTCTCACCGAGCGCGCGCCCGAGGCCGAGCATGGACGCGCTGATGATGCCGGGCTTGCCGAAGGGGAGCACCGCGGTGCGGATGACCTCCCACTTCGTCGCGCCGAGCGCCGTCGCCGCATCCTTGTGGGCCTGCGGCGTCTGCGCGAAGACCTCACGCGTCAGGGCCGTGATGATCGGCAGGATCATGATGGCGAGGATGATCGAGACGAAGGCGATGGTGCTCGCGGGGGAGGTGTCCGTCTTGGCGAACAGGGGGCACCAGCCCAGCACGTCCTGGATGACCTTGGCCACCGGGTCGAAGTACTGACCGACGGTGAACACGCCCCACAGGCCGTAGACGATGGACGGCACGGCCGCCAGCAGGTCGATGAGCGCAGCGCCCGGCTTCGCCAGCCACTTCGGCGCGTACTGCGTGAGGAACAGCGCGATGCACACGGCGAGCGGCACGGCGATGAGCATGGCGAGCACCGAGGAGGTGACCGTCACCCACAGCAGGCGGGCGATGCCGAAGTGCATCGGGCTCGAGTCGACGTCCCAGTCCTGGGAGGTGAGGAAGTTCGAGTGGTCGTCCATGATGGCGGGAACCGCCTGGATGACGAGGAAGGCTCCGACGAGCGCGACGAGGACGACGACGAGGAGGCCCGCGCCGCGCGCGAGGCCACCGAAGATCATGTCGCCCCTGCGGCCCGTCGCTGCGCGGTCACCGGAGGGGGCGCGTTCGCCGGGGCCCTCCCCGGGGGTGTGACCGTCGTCGGGGCCGGGTGCGTCGGCCACCGAGACGCCGGTGATTGAACTCATGAGGTTTCCTGCCTCTGCTCGAGCTGGTACGGGTGGAACGCGAGACTATGGACTCGCTCCGACGCGCAGACGGGGTGCTCGGGCGCCGAAGCGCCCGAGCACCCCGTCAGGCGCTGTGCGTCACTGGATGGCGTTGACGGCCGTCTTGACCTTGCCCTGGATGTCGGCCGGCAGCGGCGCGTAACCCTGGGACTCGAGGTTCTTCTGGATGTCGTCGCCGGCGAAGTAGGTGAGGAACGACTTCACGGACTTGCCGATCTCGGCGTCCTTGTACTTCGAGCAGACGACCTCGTACGTGACGAGGACGATCGGGTAGGCGCCCGCTTCCTTCGTCGCGTAGTCGAGCTTGAGGCGCAGGTCGTTGCCCGTGCCGTCGATCTTCGCGGCGGAGATGGCCTTGGACGCCGAGGCGCCGGTCAGCTCGACGGCGCCCGCACCGTTGTCGATCTTCGCGACCTGCAGCTCGTTGTCCTTCGCGGCCGACCACTCGGCGTACGTGATGCCACCGTCGGTCGACTTCACGGACGAGGTCACGCCGGCCGTCTTGGCCTTGCCTTCGCCCTTGCCCGTCCACTTCTTGCCGGGCTCGGCCGTCCACTTGTCCTTCGCGGAGGCGGCGAGGTACTTCGTGAAGTTCTCCGTCGTGCCCGACTCGTCCGAGCGGAAGAAGACCTTGATGTCCTTGGCCGGCAGGGTGACGCCCTTGTTGACCGCGGCGATCGCCGGGTCGTTCCACTTCGTGATCTTGCCGTTGAAGATGTCGGCGAGGACGGCCGGCGTCAGCGTGATCGGGTCCTTGACGTCCTTCAGGTTGTACGAGACGGCGATCGGGCCGGTCACCATCGGGATGTTCCAGGCCTCGGAACCGCAGGCCGTCTTGGCCTCGTCGGTCTCGATCTTGCCGTCCTTCGGCTTCGTCTTGAGCGCGGAGTCGGAGCCGGCGAAGTTGACCTGGCCGGCGATGAACTGCTTGATGCCGTTGCCGGAACCGGTCGCGTTGTACGTGACGTTGTTGTCGCAGGTCTTGCCGTACTTCTCGATGGCGTCCTGGATCGCGTTGTCCTGGGCGGAGGAACCCTCGGCCTTCAGGTCCTTCTTGCCGCAGTCGGCCGAACCCGAGTCGCCGCCGGACTTGGCGGCGTCCGTCGCGCTGGAGCCTGCGGACTTGGCGCCGTCGGTGGCGGAGTCGGACGACTCGCTGCCACAGGCGGACAGGGCAAGGGCGCCGGCCAGCGCGACGCCGGAGATGCGGGCGATGCTCGTGATCTTCACGGGATACAGACCTCTCGTCACAAAGTATTTCCGGGCACGTGCCTGGACGCTTGGAACCTAGGTCGTTCACGTGTCGCGAATCCCCCTTCGAGGTAAACGTTGAGTGAACGCAGTCTGAGGGGTGTGAGAGGCCTTGGGCAGTGGGAGATTGCCGGTCGGAATCGGTGCTCAGCGTTCCAGGGGTGGGGTGCGCAACCGCTCCACCGAGACGATCCGCGCCTCCTGGCCGCCACCGAGGACCTGGCAGACGAGCACCTCGCCCTTGTCCATCCCGTGCGCCTTGATGTGGTCGAGGCAGC
>ERZ941706.336-NODE-336-length-16049-cov-14.961861_pt1 | contig 16049 bp, 12 predicted proteins | sample MGYA00521232_ERZ941706 | MGnify/ENA primary metagenome ERZ941706 (study PRJEB32759, sample SAMN07749893) | skin metagenome | biome: transportation; feature: city; material: polyester macromolecule | host: Homo sapiens | place: Hong Kong:ER line | collected...
GTCTACCCGGGGATCCTGATGAAGGCAGCCGCACTCGTCCATTCCCTGGCCAAGAATCGCGCGTTGGTCGACGGCAACAAGCGGACGGCGCTCGGTGCGCTCTGGCTGTTCCTCGCCCTCAACGGGACTCATCTCGTCGGCAGCGATGACGAACGATATGAATTCATGGTCGACGTCGCTGCCGGGAGTCTCGACGACGTCGGCGTGATCGCCGAACGCCTTCGTGACCTCACGGAACCCATGTGAGACGGCGCTCGCCGACGTGACAATGCTTCTCACTCCGCGTCGGCGTAGCGTCAGCATCATGACTACGACTGTTGCCTGCTACCAGGCCATTGCCGCCGACAAGCCCCTCGAGCCCGGCACCGTCGAGCGCCGCGACCTGCGCCCCGACGACATCCGCATCGAGATCGAGTACGCCGGAATCTGCCACTCCGACATCCACACCGTCCGCGGCGAGTGGGGCCCGGTGAATTACCCCATGGTGACCGGCCACGAGATCGTCGGCCGCGTCGCCGAGATCGGTTCCGACGTCACCGAGTTCAAGGTCGGCGACCGTGCCGGTGTCGGTTGCCTCGTCGACTCGTGCCGTGAGTGCGAATGGTGCAAGAAGGGCGAGGAGAACAACTGCCCGAACGCCGTCGGTACCTACAACGGCATCGACCGTCACGACGGGCGCCCGACCGCCGGTGGTTACTCGCAGGCCATCGTCGTCTCCGAGGCGTTCGCCCTCCACATCCCCGAGAACCTCGACGCCGCCGCCGTCACGCCACTGCTGTGCGCCGGCATCACCACCTACTCGCCGCTGCGCACCTGGGGCGTCACCGAAGGCTCCAAGGTCGCCGTCGTCGGCATGGGCGGTCTCGGCCACGTGGCCGTCAAGCTGGCCAAGGCAATGGGCGCCGAGGTGACCGTCATCAGCCAGACGCGCTCCAAGGAAGAGGACGGCCGCAAGTACGGCGCCACCGAATGGATCGCGACGAAGGAGAACCCCGACGCGCTCAAGGAGCACAAGGGCCAGTTCGACGTCATCATCAACACCGTCTCCGCCCACATCGACGTGCGCGCCTACATGGCGACACTGCGCCCCCACGGCGCGATGGTGCTGCTCGGCCTGCCGACCGAAGCCCTCGAAGTCAACGCCGGCAACCTCATCGGCGGCCGCAAGTCCCTCACCGGCTCCAACATCGGCGGCATCCGCGAGACGCAGGAAATGCTCGACTTCTGCGCCGAACACGGCGTCACTGCCGAGATCGAACTCATCAACGCCGACCAGATCAACGAAGCCTACGACCGCGTCGTGAACTCCGACGTCCGCTACCGCTTCGTCATCGACGCCAAGACGTTCGCCTGATCCCTCGGCCCGTCTTCCGGGTGGCGCGGATCCTGAGCTCGCAAGCTCGCCCAGGATCGCCGCGCCGCCTCGGTGCGACAGGCCTTCGGGCGGAACGACGAGAGCCGCCTCGACCGCACACCTCGCAGGCTCGGTGTTCGGCCGGGGCGGCTCTCGTCATCCCGAGTCCGCGTCGCGGGCGGTCGGGGCTGCGGGTCTCTGAGCCTGGAGATGGAGCGTGGCGGGGTTGGACGTCGGCGCTGCGTCACCCCTTGTCCCTCACTGGGTGAGCGCCTCGGTGCGCATCACTCGGCTCACACGCCTGCTCAATCTCCGACGCGGCCCAACCGTTGCAAGCGGCCGCGAAGAGAATCGCGACGTTCTTCGTTCGCCGGTAGCTCGACGAAACGCTCGCGGTAACGCGCGAGGAGGTCGTCCTCGAGCCGGCGCACGGCACCGGGCTGGTGACGGTAGCCCATCGAACGTGAGATGCGTTCCGAGTCGACGGATTTCAGCTCGTCAGCCAGCATCGGGATCGACGTCACCTCGAGCTCCGTCAACCAGTTCGCGGCCTCGACGTACGCCTCCGGCCGGGCGAAGCCCGATGTTTCGTACCGGCCCGCGAGGAACGACGCGAGCTCGCGGGCGTCGACGCGCAACCCGTCCTCGAACCGGCCCTCACCCTGCTGCGAGAGGCCACTCGACAACGTGTCGCGAATGACGGAGAACTCACGGTCGGCGAGCTCGATGAGCCCCGCCGCCAACGTGAAACGACGATCCAGCTCATGCGCGAACTCCGCCGGCACGTCACCCTTGTACCGCGCGTCGTGCTCGAATTCCGCCCACGCGTGCTGCAGCACTGTGCGCAACTGCACCGACATGCACTGCGCCGCGTCGTACGCCGTCGCCGACGGATCGTTCGAGATCAGCATGTGACGACTCGCGTAGCCGAACCGTCCCTCGCTCGCCGTCTCACGACCCATGTCGCGATCCTCGAGCACCGTGAAGTTCTCCGCGAGCAACTGTGCGACGGGCTCGATGTCGCTGTGCACGTACGTGATGATGCGGACGCCGACCTGATCGGTGATGTCGAGCGCCGGATCGAAATCGGTGTGCCCCAACTCGCTCGCACGTCGAGCGACCTTGTCCGAGAACGATGCCGGCGACTTCGCGCGCCCCGTGATCGACAGATAGTTGATGCCGGCGTCGTCGATGATCGAACGCACCTTGCGCACCATGTCGTCCGTACGCCGCCGCGTGCGGGGATAGCGGGAGGTGTACGTCGCCATCGCGCGTTCCAGAGACCGTCGGCTCATGAAGAGCATCCAAACAGATGCAGCCCGCGCACGTCACCTGCCGGCAGCGCCCCGCGGCCGACAGGACGTCGCACTGCGCCCGACGGCCTGCCCACGTCGCCACTTCCACCACCCTGTTGCCCCGACGCTGGCGCTCCGGGCACGGCTCACGCACAGGCATTGACAGCCACCACGAGGACGCGGCGGGAGCCCGCTCGGTACGCTGATCGATGAGAATGACGCCGCACGTCGTGCGTCGCGCGAAAGTGAGGCACGTCCGTGGTCAACGATTCCGGTTCGAAGCGACCCCCGTCGAGGGGCGGGTCGCGTCCGTCGAACAGCGGTAGTCCCAAGGCACCCACCTCCCGCGCCGGTGCGCGGGGCGCCCAGGGCGCGAGTCCCGCGGCGCGGCGTCGACGGGGGAGCAAGAAGAAGAGCGCGCACTCGTTACCGTTCCGCATCGTGCGCGCCGTCCTGCTCACCCTCGCGAGCCTCGTGCTGCTGGCCGTGCTCACGTTCATCGGCCTCTACCTGTTCATCGACATCCCCAAGGCCAACGCGCAGGCGACGCAGGCGGTCTCCGTCGTCTACTACGCCGACGGCAAGACGGAGATGGGCCGCTTCACGACGACGAACCGTGACCCCGTCGAGCTGAACAAGGTGCCGATCGACGTGCAACACGCGTTCATCGCCGCCGAGGACCGCAGCTTCTACTCGAACCGCGGCATCTCCCCGACGGGCATCGCGCGCGCCTTCATCAACGACTTCACCGGTGACGGTGGCAGCCAGGGCGGCTCGACGCTGACGCAGCAGTGGGTGAAGAACTACTTCCTGACGCAGGACAAGACGGTCACCCGCAAGGTGAAGGAGGTCGTCATCAGCCTCAAGGTCGACCAGGAGATGAGCAAGGACGAGATCCTGCAGGCCTACCTCAACAACGTCTACTTCGGGCGCGGGACGTACGGCATCCAGGCTGCGTCGCAGTCGTACTTCCACAAGGACGTCTCCCAGCTGACGACTGTGGAGGGCGCGTTCCTCGCCTCCGTCGTCAACAACCCGGAGAACATGGATCCGAGCGTCGGGCCCAACTCCGAGCAGCGTGCCAACGAGCGCATGGCGTACACGCTCAACGGCATGGTCAAGATGGGGTGGCTGACGGCCGAGGAACGCAACAAGGCCGTCATGCCGAAGTTCTATCCGCGTCAGCCGATCAAGTACGCGGACGGGCCGCAGGGCTACGTCATCGCCTCCGTCCGCGGCGAACTGTCGCGCAAGCTGAAGCTCAGCCAGGAGGACATCGACCGCGGTGGTCTGCGCATCACGACGACGATCGACAAGCGCGCGCAGGACGCGGCCGTCGCGGCGGTGGAGAAGCACACGCCTGACACGTTGCTCGGCAAGCTGCACACCGGCCTCGTCGCCGAGCGTGCGAACGACGGCGGCGTCGTCGCGATGTATGGCGGCGCCGACTACGACCCGGTGAAGTCGCCCTACTCGGACGCAGATCAGGCGATGCTGCAGACGGCGTCATCGATGAAGCTGTACACCGCGATCGCTGCGCTGCAGCACGGCAAGTCGGTCGACACCCAGTACAACGGCAACAACTATCTGCCGATCGGTGCCGGCAAGTACGTGCAGAACAACCAGAACGAGTCGTGGGGTTGGCAGCCGATCAGCAACATGCTCGCGTACTCGATCAACACGGCGTTCGTCCGGCTCAACCGGGAGATCGGGCCGGCGAATACGCTCGAGGCGGCGCAGGCCTCGGGCATGCCGAAGACGCTCGGGGGGATGAACGACACGAACATCCTCAACGTCCTCGGCACGGGTGACAGCCGCGTCGTCGACCAGGCGACGGGGTACAACACCCTCAACTCCGGCGGCGTGTTCTACGACCGACACCTCATCTCGACCGTGAAGTCGTTCGACGGCAAGTACTCCTACACCGTCGACACCAAGGGCAAGCGGGTGTACGACAAGGCGATCGCGGACGACCTCACGTGGGCGCTCGGCAAGACGGGTGTCTACGGCACCGCGGCGGGCGCGCAGGACGAGCTCGGGCGCGCCATGGCGTCGAAGACAGGTACGGCCTCGGGCAACAAGTACCTCTGGTTCAACGGCTTCACGCCTGGCCAGATCACGACGAGTGTCGGCATGTACTACAGCACCGACGGCAAGACGGCGCAGCCGATGCAGAATCTGCCGGGTGTGACGGCGAGCGACGTCTACGGCGCGGGTCTGCCGCGCAAGGTGTGGGTCGACTTCATGGATGCCGCCCTCGAGGGGCAGAAGAAGACGCAACTGCCCAAGCGCTCGTACTACAACGAGAACAAGCCCGAGTCGGCGTCCACGTCTGCGTCACCGACCCCGACGAAGACGTACGCCGCGCCCTCCAGCGCCGCGTCGCAGCCCTACCCGGAGCCGACGCAGTCGAACGTCCAGCCCACCCAGCCCGACGCGACGGACGCCCCAGGCCCGGCGTCGTCCGGGTCGACGGCGCCTGACGCGACGCTGCCGGCCTCCTCCAGCGCGGCTGTTTCACGTGAAACGAGCCCGCCGCAGACGGCGGCGTCATCGGCCGCCGCGAGCGGCCGGTCATCCCCGGGAGCCTCGGCGAGTCGCTGACCGGGCACCCCCGCTTAGGCTGACCCCATGACGCACACGGCCACGCCTGCGCACCCGACGACCGCTCCGAGCTCGGGTCGAGCCCCGACGCGCACCGACCCGGTGGCCGCAGCGGCCAGTCACGTCGTCGGTGGGCCGCTGGGGCGTCACGCCGTCGTCGGGCGACGCGGGTGGCGCCCGGCCGCCGCTGTCCTCAGTGCGCTGAGCGCGGTCTTCGTCGCGCTCGGGGTGCTGCAGAAGAACCACTGTGTCTCGACGGGGTGGGCGACGCCCGGATCCTTGTGGCGCGCCTGCTACTCCGACCTGCCCGTCGCCGTCGCCGCGCCCGCCGGATCGTCGCCGTGGTCGAACCCGACGATGCAGGGCCAGCCCCCGCTGACGGCACTCATCACCTGGCTCGTGCGCACGATCGTGCCCGGCGGTTCGCAGCTGCGGCTGCAGCAGGGGATGTTCGCGTGGGGGGCCGCCGTCGTCGCGTTGCTCATCGCCCTCGCCGTGTGCGCGAGTGCCGCGTCGCGACCCGACAGCCCCTGGGTGGCTGCCCACATCGCGTTGTCGCCGGTGCTCATCACGAGTGCGCTCATCTCGTTCGACGCGCTCGGTGTCGCCCTCGTCGCAGCCGGACTGCTGGCCTGGGAGCGCTCGCGCTTCCCGCTCGCGGGGGTGGCGCTCGCGGGCGCCCTCCTGACGCGTCCGACGCTCGGCGCCGTCCTCGTGGCCGCGCTCGTCGTCGCGCTCGTGCGCGGCCACACGAAGGGCGCCCTCGCGCTCTTCGTCGGGGCGGGCGCGACGTGCGTCGCGATGTTCGCCGTCATCGCCGTGTGGGGCGGCGACCCGTTCACCTCGTTCACCGCCTGGCGCCAGCAGGGCGCCGGGTACGGCTCGCTCTGGTACATCCTCAGCTTCGCGGGCGTGACGTTGTCACCTGCCGTCCTGACGGGCCTCGCCGTGCTCGGGTGGATCGCGGCGATCGCGCTGGGGGCGATTCTCGCTCAGGGTCGTGAGCGGCTGCCGCTCGCGCCCATCGCGCTGCTCATGCTCGTCACGGTGATGCTGACGTCGCGTGCCCTGCCGGTGCAGGCGTGCTTGTGGGTCCTGCCGCTCATCGCGCTCAGCGCGCTGCCGTGGCGCGACCACCTCGTCTGGGCGGGCGCCGAGTTCGTCTACTTCATCACCGTGTGGGGGTTCATCGCGCGCGCCTCGAACATGGCGAAGGCGCTGCCCTCCGGCTGGTATTGCTTCTTCACCCTGGTGCGACTGGCCGGGCTGGTCTACCTGGTCACCGCGGCGATCCGCGCGACGCGTTCGTCGACCGCCGCGTCATCCGAGGACGACGCCGACGACCGCCGCGCCGGCCTCACGGCTCGGCAGGGCGCGAACGCCGCGTCAGCCTGAGTTCATCCACAGAGATTGGTCGCCGGTGACGGCTACGGGTAGTCTTGTGGGGTTCGTGCCGTCTCATCCACAACCTGTGGCTCCGGCGCGTGCTCCCCGACGGCTCGATGGGCCATCGTGGTGCGTGCGACGACGAGAGGGCGCGGCAACGCTGCAACCCTCCTGTCACGGAGAGACCGTGACCGCTTGAGACCAAAGGAGGTGGGTTACCGCATGCGTCATTACGAAATGATGATCATCCTCGACGGTGAGCTCGACGAGCGCACGGTCCAGCCCTCGCTGGAGAAGTTCCTCTCTGTCGTCACGAAGGACGGCGGCACCGTCGACAACGTCGACGTCTGGGGCCGTCGCCGCATGGCTTACGACATCAAGAAGAAGTCCGAAGGCATCTACGTCGTGGTCGACTTCAACGCGACCCCGGCCACCGCTGCAGAGCTTGACCGTCAGCTTGGACTCAACGAGTCCATCCTGCGCACCAAGATCCTGCGCAAGGACGCCTGAGAACTCCCCACATTCAGTAGGAGGAACCACCCATGGCGCAAGGTGACGTCAACATCACGATGGTCGGCAACCTCGTTGCCGACCCCGAGCTGCGCTACACGCCGAACGGCGCTGCCGTGGCGAACTTCCGCATCGCCTCGACCCCGCGCGTCTTCGACCGCCAGTCGAACGAGTGGAAGGACGGCGAGGCGCTCTTCATGTCCTGCTCCATCTGGCGCGAGGCAGCGGAGAACGTCTCGGAGTCGCTCCAGCGCGGCTCGCGCGTCATCGTCACCGGCCGTCTGAAGTCTCGTTCGTACGAGACGAAGGAGGGTGAGAAGCGCACCGTCACCGAGCTCGAGGTCGACGAGGTCGGCCCGTCGCTGCGGTACGCCACGGCGAAGGTCAACAAGACCCAGCGCTCCGGCGGTGGCCAGGGTGGCAACTTCGGAGGTGGCAACGGCGGCGGCAACGTCAGCCAGGGCAACTTCGGGGGCAACTCCGGCGGTGGCAACGGTTTCGGCGGCAACTCGGGTTCTCAGGGCGGCAACTTCGGTGGCAGCCCGACCGACGACCCGTGGGCGACCGGTGGCAACTCGGGTGGCGGCTTCGGCGGCAACTCGGGTGGCAACGCCGGCGGCCAGTCGAACGGCTCGCAGGGCGGCGGCAACGGTGGCTGGTCCACCGGCCCGTCGTACGACGAGCCCCCGTTCTGATCGTTCCTCCTCTTCCCGGGCGTCACCACGACGATGACGCCCCACCGGCCCGGCACGCACGTGCCGGCCACTCACACACTCGCTATCCCGAGTCACCACTCGGGCTCTCATAGAAGGAGAGCACCACGATGGCAAAGCCCGTTGTGCGCAAGCCCAAGAAGAAGGCCAACCCGCTGAAGGCGGCGAAGGTCGAGAACATCGACTACAAGGACGCTGCGCTGCTGCGCAAGTTCATCTCCGACCGCGGCAAGATCCGCGCCCGTCGCGTCACCGGTGTCTCCGTCCAGGAGCAGCGCCTCATCGCCAACGCCGTCAAGAACGCGCGTGAGATGGCTCTGCTTCCCTACTCGAGCTCCGCTCGCTGATCGAGGAAAGGAACACCGACATGAAGGTCATCCTGACCCACGAGGTTTCCAAGCTCGGCACGGCCGGCGACGTCGTCGACGTCAAGCCCGGTTTTGCCCGCAACTACCTTCTGCGCAACAACCTCGCCACGGAGTGGACGAAGGGCGGCCAGAAGCAGGTCGACTCGATCACGAAGGCTCGCGAGACGCGTTCCATCAAGACGCTCGAAGAGGCGAAGTCCGTCAAGGGCAACCTCGAGAACGCCAAGGTGACGCTGAAGGCTCGCGCCGGCGAGAACGGCCGCCTCTTCGGCGCCGTCACGACCGGTGAGATCGCCGACGCGATCAAGGAAGCCGGCGCCGGTTCCGTCGACAAGCGCAAGATCGAGATCACGACGCCGATGCGTTCGCTCGGCGAGTACTCGGTGCTCGTGCGTCTGCACCCCGAGGTGCAGGCCACGGTCGACGTCAAGGTCGCCCGCGCCTGATCCTCACCGCTCCGCCCCGGCCTCGTCCGGGGCGGAGCGACGTCGAAGCCCCGCGCCACGGTTCGTCCGTGGGCGGGGCTTCGTCGTGCGTGCGTCAGAGGGCGGTCGCGAGGTGCGCGTGGATGGTCGCGGCGACGCGGTTGGCGACGGACGTGCCGATCGCCATCGTCGGGGTGCGCTGCAGGATGGCGAGCGTGTGGTTGCGGTTTCCGCCGACGTGGCCGATGCTGTTGACGCGCCACAGACCGGCGTAGGGCAGCCAGCCGTTCTTCACCTGACTCGTGCCGATCGAGCCGACGCCCCAACGCTGATCCGCCGCGACCTGGCCCATGAGCGTCAGGATGTAGCCACGGTTGGCGGCGTTGAGCAGCCTGCCGCGCCAGCTGATCTCGTTCATGAGGACGATCTGGTCGTAGGCGGAGGTCGTCGTCAGACCCCAGGCTCCGGCAGCGCGCGTCGACGTCATGCCGAGGCTGTTCGCGACGGCCTGCACCGCGGGTGCGCCGCCGACGCTGCGCCACAGGTTCGTCGCCGCGTTGTTGTCGCTGACGCGGATCATCGGGGAGGCCTGGCTCTTCTCCCACGCGGTGAGGCCGCGCCCCGCCTTCTGGGCGCGCGAGCAGACGGTCGCGAGGATGAGCACCTTGACGATGCTCGCGCACTCGTTGCGGAACGGCGCGTTGTACTGCCACACCCGCATGCTGCGCCGATCGTGCACGGCGACGGACAACCCGCCGGTCGTGGATGCGTCGATGGCGTGCATCTTGTCGTAGAGCCCCACCGTGGTGGCCGAGGCCTGGGTCGCCCCGAGCGTCGAGACGGCGCCGGTGGCGCCCAGTGCGAGCGCTCCGGTGAGTGCGGTACGGCGGCTGACGCCGTGACTCGTGAGCAGTCGATCATCGAGGTAGTGCGTCATGGGAACTCCCTGAGAGATGCCTGCGTATGACCTCAAGATAGTGGGTGAGGGCGGCCCATGGGGCATTCGCGGCCCGCGAGCATCGGGGGCGGCGGGACCGGGGCGTCAGCCGGCGCTCTCGAGGTGCATCCAGGCGGTGCCTCGACGCCGGTGGTCGAGCACGGCCATGCGCGCGAGCAGGTAGAGCGCATACAGCACCCAGACCGCGACGAGCGGCGCCGCGTCCCCCCAGCCTGTGACGGCATCCCGCGAGGTGCTCAGGACCCACACGAGCGGCAGGTAGCCCACGAGAAGCGCCAGTTGCGCACGGGCGAGGAACGCGCCGTCCCCGGCACCCATGAGCACACCGTCGTGGACGAACAGCACGCCCGACGGTGCGCTCACGAGGGCGATGACGACGAGGGCGGCGCTCGTCGTGTGCGCGATCGTCGCATCGGAGGTGAACAGCAGGGGCACCCACCACGCCGTGACCAGCGTCGCCACACCGCCGACGAGTCCGCAGCGCCAACCCCATCGAGTGAGCGTCGCGGTCAGTTCGCGGGTGCGTGAGGCGTCACCGCGGCCCAGTGATTCGCCGACGAGCGCTTGCGCCGCGATGGCGACGGCGTCGAGCGCGAACGTCAGGAAGGTGAAGATCGTCGATGCGATCTGGTGCGCCGCGAGGGTCCCGGGGCCGAACAACCCGGCGGTGGCCGTCGTGAGGAGCAGGACGGCGCGCAGCGCGATCGTACGCACGAGGATCGGCGCCCCGGCGCGTGCCGCACCCAGGACACGTCCCGGGTGGGGGCGGACGTCGAGATGGCGCACCCGTCGGCCGATCGAGGCGAGCAGGGCGAGCGCCATGAGCCACTGCGCGGCCGTGGTGCCGGCGGCCGAGCCGGCGAGGCCGGTGTGCAGACCGAGGACGAGGATGGCGTTGAGCGCCGCGTTGAGGGCGAATCCGGTGACGGTGACGAGCAGCGGCGTCCGCGTGTCCTGTAGGCCCCTGAGCAGCCCCTGCGCTGCGAGGCAGACCAGCATCGCCGGGATGCCGAGCGCGCTGATCCGCAGGTATGTGACGCCAGCGTCCACGACCTCAGGCGCGCTGGTCATCGCGCGCACCGCGAGTGGCGCTGCGGCGAACGTCGCGGCGGCGAGCGGGATGCTGAGCGCCAACGCCAGCCACACGCCGTCGAGGCCCGCCCCGATCGCTCCGTCCTCGTCGTTCGCGCCCATGCGGCGTGCGACGAGTGCGGTTGTCGCGTAGGCGAGGAAGACGAAGATGCCGGTGAGGCTGAGCAGGACGGCGCTCGCGGCTCCGAGCGCCGCGAGCTGCGTGACGCCGAGGTGGCCGACGATCGACGAATCGGTCATGAGGAACAAAGGCTCGGCCACGAGCGTGAAGAAGGCCGGCACGGCAAGGGCGCGAATCTGGGGCCCCAGGGAGTCGGTTTCCTGCACTTCTCGCGCTGCCCGTCTCATCATATGAGAAAAAATGTCCTCTCGTGCAACCGCGTCGGCGCGCCTGCTCGGCGGAGCCCCCTAACTCCTGGTAATGGCCCGAAACTACGCGGAACGACGGGAAAATATCCAGGTGGGCGTCGTGGCCGCTTATCTCGCGCGGCGCGCGTCGAGTCAAGCATTTACCGGGCGTGTCGGCAACTTTCATTTCACACTCAGGAAACGCTCGGGCAGAGTGAAGCCTGCACCTTTGTGAGCGGGGGCTGGCGAGGGTGTGGCAGTGGCGTGCGTCTCCACCCTGGAGACGCGGTGCGCTGGAACGCGAAAACCGTAGAAAGGCTGCTCACTTGAGTACACATGCTCCCCTGCACATGAGGAGACGCGAGCGCACCGTGCGCCCGCAGCTCGCTCTTCGATCCGGCCTCGGAGCCGGGGTGGCGCTCGCCATCCCGGCCACCGGAGCCCTCGTCGCGGCCGCGCCCGCGATGGCCGCACCCGGCACGGGTACGACCACGCCGAGCGCGACCACACCGACCGTCAAGCCCGTCCTGTTCTTCGGCTCCCGTGGGGAAGCGGTGAAGGCGATCCAGGCGCAGCTCCAGGTCAACGCGGACGGCATCTTCGGCCCTGCGACGCTGTCGGCTGTCAAGTCGTTCCAGCGCAGCAACGGGCTGTACGCCGACGGCATCGTCGGCAAGCTGACGTGGGCGAAGCTCGCTGCGGCGACGACGCCGACGACCCCGACAACGCCGACCACTCCGACAACGCCGACCACTCCGACCACGCCGACGACGTGCTCCGCGAACACCACGACGCTGCGCTTCGGTTCGACGCACGCGCTCGTCAAGGTGCTGCAGAGCAAGCTCGGAGTCGAGGTCGACGGCATCTTCGGGCGGGCCACTCGTGCAGGGGTCGTCTCGTTCCAGGCGCAGAACGGTCTGTACGCGGACGGCATCGTCGGCAAGCTGACGTGGGCGAAGCTGGGCTGCTCGACGACGACTCCCACGACGCCGACTCCTCCCACGGTGCCCACGACGCCGGCGACGCCTCCCACGGTGCCGACGACGCCGACGACGCCTGCTCCGTCCGCGACGGCCGCGCAGATCATCGCGTACGCCAAGACGTTCCAGGGTGTGCCGTACGTGTGGGGCGGTTCGACGCCGTCGGGCTTCGACTGCTCCGGCTTCGTCTCGTACGTGTTCAAGCAGTACGGCATCACGATGCCGCGCGTCTCCGCGCAGCAGCAGGCGTACTTCCCGAGCACGACGAACCCGCAGCCGGGTGACCTGCTGTTCTACGGCTACCCGGCGTATCACGTCGCCATCTATCTCGGCGACGGCATGATGATCGACGCACCGCACCCAGGTTCCACCGTGGGTGTTCGCGCGATCTACGGCAAGCCGTCGAGCTACGCGCGCGTGCTGCGCTGAAAGACGGCGTCGAGACTGCCGCGATGGCAGGGGATGGCGCTCGGATCCGGTCGTACCGACAGTGGGGAAGCTGACGCGGACGACGGACCGAGCGCCGTCCCACATCGTGGACAAAACTGAATGATGAATATTTCGTCGAACATTTTTTCGAGGCTCGAAAGGATGTTCGTTTCGTGCTCCCCGGAACCATGCCGAAAGTGCCCGTCAGCCGCGTGATCACGGGAAGATCACGGGGTGCCAGAACGACATGCATGTGATTTTCGGGGTGCTTTGCGGCGACGTTCGGCTCGTGCATCCTCGACATGTCGCACCCCCGTGCGACACGTGAGCACGAGCGCCCACTGCGAGTCGACCGGCGCTCTTCGACGACGGAGCGAACCGCCATGACGAAGTACTTGCCCAAGCACCTTGCCACGCGCCACGGCCGCGTCGAGTCCGCGCGCGTCGGTGCTGCCGCAGCCCGCGGCTCCCGATCCGCCCTCGCGCTCGGCGTGGGCGCGACGCTGCCCGTCGCCGGAGCGGCTGTGATGGCTGCCCCGGCTTTCGCGGCGCAGGAGACGCCGGCGCCGGCGCCCGCTCCCACCATCTCGCCCGTGCTGACCTTCGACTCGCGCGGCGAGGCCGTCAAGACCCTGCAGGCTCGCCTCGCTCTCGTCGTCGACGGCTGGTACGGCCCGGTCACGACAGCGGCCGTCAAGGACTTCCAGCGCGCCAACCGCCTCGACGTCGACGGCGTCGTCGGCCCCCGTACGTGGGCGGCGCTCGACGCGTCGTCCGCACAGCCGAGCGCCGGCGACGTCGTCCGACGCGGCGACTCGGGCCCGCTCGTGCGCGCCATCCAGTCGAAGCTCGGGGTGAACGTCGACGGCGTGTTCGGGTCGCTCACCGAGTCGGCGGTCGTGACGTTCCAGCGCTCGCACGGCCTCGTCGTCGACGGTGTCGTCGGGGCGAAGACGACGTATGCCCTCGCTCTCGCCACGGACCAGGCGACCGGTGGTGACACCGGTACCCCCGGCCAGCCGGGCGTCCCGCCGCTCGTCCACCCGGACGCGCCGTACGAGCTGCCGTTCCTCAACGGCTACCCGGCGCCCATCACGCAGGGTCCGTACGGGGCAGCGAGCCATCACAAGTACTACGACAAGCACGCCGTCGACTTCGGGGTTCCGACGGGGACGCAGGTCGTCGCCTCCGCGTCGGGCGTCGTGTTCAAGACCGAGAACAACGTCACCGGTGGCAACACCGTCCTCATCAAGGACGCCTCCGGTTTCTGCATGGAGTACGCGCACCTGTCGTCGATGAACGTCGTTGCGGGGCAGCGAGTCTCGCAGGGGCAGAAGATCGCATTGTCGGGCAACACCGGCTTCTCGACGGGACCGCACCTGCACTGGGGCATCGTTGACTGCTCCTCCTACACGAGCATCAAGATCGCCGACTCGAAGGAGCTCGGCACCACCTACGTCCCGGGCACGATCGGCGTCTCGCGCAACGGATCCTGACGGCGACACCCCACCCGGCCTGCCCGGGTGGGGTGCCTCACGTGCGCTGCCGTGGCGGCGCGGCGTGGGATGCCGCGCAGGCTGGGTGTCGACCGCGCGGGCTGTCGACGGGTGGCAGGCGCTCACGCGCCGTGCGTGTGAACCTGTGAAAACAGTTTCGATCCAGCGCTGAGGTGTGTCGTGACGCCCAGAAGCCGGGGTGGTCTTGATTGAGTGGGATGGCACCCCGGCGCATCAGCCCCCCACTGGTTCGCCATGCTTCAGGGGGCGGAACTCGACCGCATGTGAGAGTTCCACCCTCGGAAGATGATCACGGCGAACGTTCGTGCGTCGGGGTGTCCTCGCTCGCTGCAGCGAGGTGCTCGTGGGGCTGATGTGGCGTGGTGGTCCGCGTCGCGCAGGACGATGGGCGCCAAGCGGGCCGTGAACGCGACGTGACCGGCTGGTGGGGGGTGGGGGAGCTTTCGGGGCTTTCGGGGCTGTGGACGACAACCCAGGTTGTCGACGACCGGGAGCAATCTTCGTCCACAGGGTGTGGATCGGCGAATCACCGCAGTGGCGCGGTTCCCACGACGGGCGGGCGAATCATCCACAGGTTTGTCCCGCGTCTGTGCACAACCGCCACCGGCGTTTCCAACACCTTGTCCACAGCACCGTCCACAGACGGGTTCGTGAACGGACGGGGCGTCTGCCTACTGTTGTCGGTGGTGAGTGCAAGGGTGGGTCGTGACGGATCGTGCGGCGTCGGCCGGGCGGGTGGCACCCGATTCGAGGAGTTGTGAGCGTGGCTGAGCTGGAGCCGTACGAGGCGCCGCCGGAGTTCGACGGGGCGGGTTCGTCGTCGATGCCGCCGGGCAAGCTGCCGCCGCAGGATCTGCAGGCGGAGCAGAGCGTCATCGGCGGCATGATGCTGAGCAAGGACGCGATCGCCGACGTCATCGCCGAGGTCAAGGGCATCGATTTCTACCGCCCGGCGCACGAGACGATCTTCGACGCGATCACCGACCTGTACGGCCGAGGTGAGCCGGCGGACGCCATCACCGTCGCCGACGAGCTGACGAAGCGCGGCGAACTCGCGCGCATCGGCGGGCAGGCGTACCTGCACCAGATCATCGCGTCGGTGCCGACGGCCGCGAACGCCGGGTACTACGCGCAGATCGTCGCCGAACGGGCCGTGCTGCGCCGGCTCGTCGACGCCGGCACCCGCATCGTGCAGATGGGCTACGGCGACGAGGGCGGCGACGTCGAGGACATCGTCAACGCCGCGCAGGCCGAGGTGTACGCCGTCGCCGACAAGCGTGGCGGCGAGGACTACGTGCGGCTCGGCGACGTCATCGAGGCGACGGCCGACGAGATCGAGCAGGCCTCCGGCACCGACGGGCAGATGGTCGGCGTGCCGACGGGTTTCTCCGAGCTCGACGGGCTGACGAACGGTCTGCACCCCGGGCAGATGATCGTCATCGCGGCACGACCGGCCATGGGAAAGTCGACGCTCGGCATGGACATCATTCGCAGCGCCGCGATTCATCACAACATGACGGCCGCGTTCTTCTCGCTCGAGATGGGGCGCACGGAGATCACGATGCGCCTGCTGTCGGCCGAGGCCGGTATTCAGTTGCAGCACATGCGAAAAGGCCAGATGCGTGACGAGGACTGGACGCGTCTGGCGACGACGATGGGCCGCGTCTCGGACGCGCCGTTGTTCATCGACGACTCACCGAACATGTCGCTCATGGAGATCCGCGCGAAGGCGCGCCGGCTCAAGCAGCGCCACGACCTGAAGATCATCGCGATCGACTACCTGCAGCTCATGAGCTCGGGCAAGCGCGTCGAATCACGTCAGCAGGAGGTGTCGGAGTTCTCGCGTGCGCTCAAGCTGCTCGCGAAGGAGCTCGAGGTACCCGTCATCGCGATCTCGCAGCTGAACCGTGGCCCCGAGCAGCGCACCGACAAGCGCCCGCAGATGGCGGACCTGCGTGAATCGGGTTCGATCGAGCAGGACGCCGACATGGTGATCCTGCTGCACCGTGACGACTACTTCAACAAGGAGTCGGAGAAGGCCGGCGAGGCCGAGATCATCGTCGCCAAGCA
>ERZ941706.338-NODE-338-length-16005-cov-4.991912_pt1 | contig 16005 bp, 15 predicted proteins | sample MGYA00521232_ERZ941706 | MGnify/ENA primary metagenome ERZ941706 (study PRJEB32759, sample SAMN07749893) | skin metagenome | biome: transportation; feature: city; material: polyester macromolecule | host: Homo sapiens | place: Hong Kong:ER line | collected...
CGCAAAGCCCGGCCCGTGCAGCCGGTCGATGATCGCGTCGCGGCTGAACACCTTGGCGGGCATCGAGGCGAGCAGGCGCAGCATCGAAAATTCGGTGACGGTCAGCGGCACCTCCGCGCCGTCCCACGCCGCGCACCAGCCGTCGAGGTCTAGGGTCAGGCGGCCCTGGGCGAGAGTGCATCCCTCCTCAACCTGCGGCGGGCGGGCGGCGGTGCGGCGCAGGATCGCCATGACGCGCGCCACCACCTCGCGCGGAGAAAAGGGCTTCACGACATAATCGTCGGCGCCGAGTTCGATGCCGAGCACGCGATCGATCTCGTCGTCGCGGCTGGAGAGAAACAGGATCGGCGTGTCGCCGTCCGCCCGAAGGCGACGGCAGACCTCGAGGCCATCCATGCGCGGCATGTTGATGTCGAGGATGACGAGGTCGGGTCTTTGCGCCTGCGCGATCGCGAGGCCGGCCTCGCCGTCCGCCGCCTCGACCGGCGACAGGCCGGCCTTGTCGAGCGCGAAGGCGAGCAATTGGCGGATATGGGGATCGTCGTCGACGATCAGCACGGTGCGGGGCATCGGGCACAGGATCATCGTTGCGACGCTTTCGTCAATGGGGCGGGGGCCGGAGCGGCGACGGGGGCGGGCGCTCCCAGGGCGCCGCAGGTGCGACCCAAGTGGGCGGAGCGGAGCCGGGGTTCCCCGCCGACCAGCGCCTCCACCGTGATAAGCCGACGCGCGTTGCGCGCAGTCCAGCTGTTCCAGCTTGCCTGATCGTGCATGGCGCGTTGCTGCGCCTGCCAGCGGATCGACGCGATGCGTTCGCGTAAGGCCGGGTTAGCGGCATGCGTCTCCAGCCGGGCGAGCGAGACCAACGCGGAGGAGCCGAGCCGTTCGAGATAGCAGAGGTCGAGCGGCGGTCCGTTTCGGCCTTGGGCGATCGCGACTCGCACGTTCCACGCCGCCGCGGCCGCGCCGAGATCGACGAGGGCGCACGCGGTCAGCACGATCGTGGCGGCAAGCGCGTTGGCGTTGATCAGCCATGCCGCCGATCGCTCGCCGAGCAACCGCCACAGGATGAGCACGAGTCCGGTCGCGACCAGCGCCATCCAGATCAGCGCGGCGAGGCGCAGCACCGTCGTCGAATAAGCGTCCACATAATCGAGCGTGCGCAGGGCGCTGGAGGCGACGAGGAGGAGGGTCTGGACGATCCACAGCGTCACCAGCCGGCGCACCATGGGGCTGGCGGCACCGGGGCTGCCGGGGCGCAGCGTCACCAGCACGAACAGGCCGGCGAGGAGCGCGGTGACGATCAGCGCATAGGCGCCGCGATGCGCATAATCCGCCATCGTCACGCCTGCGGGTAGCGGCGCGTTGCTCCACAGGAAGGCGAGGTCGAGCGCGTTCTGCACCGCAAAGATCGCGTTGAAGGTGGCGAGCGACAGGATCAGCGTCGCCGAGGCCGTCTGCGGCAGGGCGACGGCAGGCAACGTCCCGCGCCACGCGGTCAGCTGCGGATTGGGCCGCAGCGTCGCCCAGACGGGGAGCAGCACGCCGAGCGCGAGCAGGCCGCGCCAGATGACGGTCGTGGCATCGGGCAGGATCATGCCGGCAAAGGCCGATTCGATCAGCGGGTTGGCGCTCGCGAACAGCGCGAGGAACAGCGCGCCGCCGGCGATCGGCAGAACGAGCGTCGCCGCGATGGCGCCCAGGCGAAGCGCGTCGCCGGGCCGGCGCATTCGGGCGCGTGTCGTCAGGCCGAGATCGCGCAGCGGCAGCAGCGGTGCGCTCAATCCCGCCCAGGCGAGGCGCAGGCACCAGGCGATCGCATCGTCGAACCGCCGCCGCGGCAACAGCGCGGCGAGCACGATCGCAACGAGGAACAGGAGCACGGCAAGCGGGCTGGGATCGTCGATGATCGCGGCGACGAACAGCGTCGCCATGGCGAGTGCGACGAGCGCGGGGCGGCTGTGGCGGAGCGCGGGGCGGGTCGCGAGCAGGGCGAAGACCCAGCCGAGCGCCGCAGTCCACAGCAGCGCGGCCGCGTGCTCGATCAGCGCTTCGACGAGAAGGATCAGCGCGGCGGTGGCGGCGATCTTGGCGAGCAGGGGCGTGGGCGAGCGAGGCGGCATGCAGCGTCCTTTTGCGAGGGCGCGGCAGGGATGGCCGATGGCTGTCGAGAGGGGATGGCGCGGGTGATGCTGAGGCCGTGTGCGTGAGGTGCAGATGTGGTGCAGACCTTCGCGTGCCAATCCGTTCGTCCTGAGTTTGTCGAAGGGCGCGTGCCTCAAGCGTAGCGCCCGCGGACACCCGCCCTTCGACAGGCTCAGGGCGAACGGAGGATATGGTAGAATATGATCAGCCCTGCTCCGCCGCGCGTTTGGCGGAGCTGTCGCGCAGGGCCCAGCGCAGAACCGAGCCGACCCCGGCCATGCCAGCACGCACCGCCGGGCGGCGGCCGGGCGACGGCGCAACGCCGTGCAGCGTCGCGGCCCAGCGTGGGAGGAGGTCGATGCCCGCCGCCATCAGCAGGCGCTGCGCGGGGGCGAGCGCCGGCACGGCCACGGGCTGGTCGAGCAGCGCGCGAGCGACCTCGCGCGTGCGGTGGTCGGCGCGCAGGCGGGGGCGGATCGCGGCGAAATAGGCGTCGATGTCGGCGCGGCTGCGCGGCACGTCGGTGGCGCCCAAAGCCTCGGCGACGCGGGCGTATTCGGCGAAGTAGCGGTCCTGCTCGTCCGCCGGATAGGCGGGGTCGCGGTAGCGGCGGTGCGCGGCGAGGAAGCTCGCGACCTCGGCGACATGGACGAAGGTGAGAAGGTCGGCGTCGTTGGCGCTGTAGGGCGTACCGTCGGGCAGGGTGCCCGCGACGCGGTCATGGATCGCACGGACGCGGGCGATCATCCGCTCCGCCGTCTCGGTCGAGCCATAGGTCGTCGCCGAGATGAACTGTGCGGTGCGACGCAGGCGGCCGAGCATGTCGGCGCGGAAGTTGGAATGGTCCCACACGCCCGCCAGCGCACCCGGGTGCAGCATCTGGAGCAGCAGCGCCGCGACGCCGCCCGCCATCATGGCAGTGAAATCGCCATGGACGACCCAGGCCGCTGAGCCGGGGCCGAACAGCCCGTCGTCGCCGGGCGGGCGGGTGAGGTTGACGGTGCCGTCGTCGAAGCCGACCAACCGATGCACTTCGCGCTGGATCGCGCCGCGCAGATCGCCCATGCTGCTGTCTATCACTGCCATGTCCATGCAACCGGTTGAGGGGTAGAAAAGATGCGGATGATCGTGTCGATGATCGCAGGCCTTGCGATGACCACCGCCGTCGTGGCGCAGGACCGGGCTGCGCCGGCGGGCTCCGCGATCGGCCGCGCGCTCGCCGATCCGGCGCGCGCCGACCAGGCGGGCGACGACGCGCGGCGCCAGGCGGCGGCGGTGCTCGCCTTTTCGGGCGTGAAGCCGGGGGATACCGTCGTCGATTACCTGCCGGGCACGGGTTATTGGACGCGCATCTTCTCCGGCGTCGTCGGGCCCAAGGGCAAGGTCTATGCGCTGTGGCCGGCGGCGGGTGCAAAATATGCGGCGAAGAACCTGCCCGCATTGCAGGCCCGGGGGCTGTCCAACGTGACGGCCGAGGTGCAGGCGACCAACCTGCCGACCGCGCCGCAGCCGGTCGACCTGTTCTGGACGGTGCAGAATTACCACGACGTTCCCAACAGCGGCGCGGGCGAACCGGCGCTGCGCGCGTTCGATGCGGCGGTGTTCAAGCTGCTGAAGAAGGGCGGCACGTACGTCGTGATCGATCACGCCGATGCGGCGGGCACCGGCCTGTCCGGCACCGAGACGCGGCACCGCATCGACCCGGCGGTGGTGCGCCAGCAGATCGAGGCGACGGGCTTCCGCTATGTGGGCGCGAGCAATGTGCTCGCCAATCCGGCGGACGATCATGCCAAGAACGTGTTTGACCCCGCGATTCGGGGCAAGACCGATCAGTTCGTGATGAAGTTCCGCAAGCCGTAAGGGGGGGCGCTTACCATCCGGCGTCTGTTCCCACGAACCTCTTTCGACCGCTGCGGCGTTGGGCGCTTCGACCTGATCGGGAGAATGCGCGTGTCGTCACCTGCCAACAGCCTGCCCAAGACCCTGCCCAAGACCCTGCCCAAGACCCTGCTGGCCGGCGTGGCCGGGGGGATCGTCGCCAGCCTGGCCATGGACCTGTTCCAGAAGGGCGCGGCGTCGCTGTTCGACCAGGGCGGCAGCAACGGCGATCCTGCGACGGTGAAGGCGGCGGACAGCGCCAAACGGGCGGCGACCGGCGACACGGTCACGCAGAAGCATCGCGAGAGCGCCGGGCAGCTGGTGCATTACGTCACCGGCGCGGCGCTCGGCGCGGGCTATGCACTGGCGGCACGGAGATGGCCGGAGACGACCGCGGGGTTCGGGACAGCCTTCGGCGTGGGCGTGGCGACGCTGCTCGACGACGTGGCGGTGCCCGCCTTTGGCTGGGGCCCGGGGCCGGGCGAGACGCCGGCGTCGACGCATGCCTATGGGCTGGCGAGCCATGTCGTATTCGGCGTGGCGCTGGAGGGGACGCGTAGGCTTGTTGAGGCGGTGGATTAACGGGGTCGCCTTAGCCCGCATCCCCCGTCACCCCAGACTTGTTCCGGGGTCCACTTTGCGGCTGATGGAAGGACTAGAGGCTCCTGCTTTTCCGGTGCGGCTCGGTAGACTCCGGAACAAGTCCGGAGTGACGGGGGGGGGCAGGCCGCGGGCGGACCTAAGCCATCGCCGCGCGCAGCGTCGCTCTCACCCCCGGCGCGCGGGGTTCGTACTCCACCGCGGATTGCAGGCTCTGCGCCATCGCGCGGATCAGCTTGGTGCCGAGGCCGGTGCCCTTGGGTGTCGCGTCGGCGGGCATGCCGCAGCCGTCGTCCTCTACCGCGAGCAGGAAGATGTCATCACCGTCGCGGCGCAGCAGCACGCGGATCTCGCCCCGCGCGCCTTCGGGATAGGCGTATTTGCACGCATTGGTGACGAGTTCGGTGACGATCACGCCCAGCGACACCGCCTTGTCGGTCGGCAGGCGGATCGATTCGGCGACCAGATGCAAGGCATGCGGCGCGCTGTCGCACGACAGCGTCTCGTTGAGCTCGTCGATCAGCGACGTGAGGTAATCGCGCATGTCGACGCTCTCGACGTCGTTCGCCGAATAGAGCCGGCGGTGGACCTGCGCGATCGCGCCGATGCGGCGCTGCGTATCGTCCAGCGCAGTGCGCGCGGCGGGGTCGCTCAGCGCGCTCGCCTGCAGGCGGACCATCGCCGAAACGAGCTGCAGCGAATTGGCGACGCGGTGGTTGACCTCCGACAGCATGGCTTCCAGCCGCGCGTTGCTGGCGCGCAATTCCTCTTCCGCGCGCACCTTTTCGCGGGTCAGGCGGCTACGTTCGAGCACCTGATCGAAGCTGGCGGCGAGCAGATCGAAGAAATCGTCGCCGATTGTCTTCACGACATAATCGGCGGCGCCTGCCTTCAGCGCGGCGATCGCGATGCGACCCTCGTCCGACCCCGTCACATAGACGACCGGCGGCGGCTCGGGTAGCGCGGCGAGCTGCGCCAGCGTTTCGAGCCCGTCCATGCCGGGCATGTAATGGTCGACCGCGATCAGGTCGAAGGGCTGCCCCGCCGCGAGGATCACGCCCTCTGCCCCGCCATCGGCCAGCGTCACCGCATAGCCGCGCCGCTCCAGCGCACGGCTCGCCAGCCGGCGGATACCGGCGTCGTCGTCGATGTAGAGGACCTGCGGCGGGGCGGGAGCGTCGGTCAGGATCAGTGTTCCTCGACCTCGGGGACCTGGATCACCGACAGGAACAGGCCAAGCTGGCGGATCGCCTGCGCAAAGCTTTCGTAGTTCACCGGCTTGGTGATGTAGACGTTGCAGCCGAGGTCATAGCAGCGCTGGATCTCCACCTTGTCGTCGGTGGTGGTCAGCACGACAACGGGGGTGCGCTTCAGCGGGCTGCCCTCCGCCTTGATCTGCGCCAGGATGTCGGTGCCGCTCATGTCGGGCAGGTTGAGGTCGAGCAGGACGAGCGCGGGGCCACTCTTGGCCGGGCCGTCCGGCGCCTCGAACAGGAAGTCGAGCGCCTGCGTGCCATCGGTGAAATGCTTGATGTCGTTGTTGATGCCCGCGCGGCGGATGTTCTTTTCGATCAGGCGTGCATGGCCCTCGTCATCCTCGATCATGACGATGCCGACGGTCTGATGGGCGTTCATGCGGGCGTGTCCTGACTGGCGTAGGTGGCGGGAAGGTTCAGGCGGAAGGTGGAGCCTTGCCCGAGCTGGCTCTCGACGTCGATCGTGCCGCCGAGGCGATAGGCGAGCGCACGCACGTGCGCCAGCCCGATGCCCTCGCCGGGCTGGTCCTGCTGGCCGGACCGGCGGAACAGGTCGAAGATGCGCTGGTGATCGCGCGGGTCGATGCCGCGACCATTGTCGGCGACCGATACGATCACGCGGTCGCGGCGCTTTTCCGCCGAGACGCGGATCGTGCCGGGGCGGCCAGGCTGGAGGTATTTGCTTGCGTTCTCGATCAGGTTCGACAGGATTTGCTCGACCGCGACGCGATCGCTGACGAGGCGCGGCATCGGCCGCTCGATGGTAAGCGTCACGCCGCGGTCATCGAGGACGTGGCGGATCGACCCCTCAATCGTGTCGATCACGGCGGCAACGTCGATCGGCTCGGGCGTGATGACGCGCCGGCCCTCGCGCGACAATTTCAGGATCGCGTTGATCAGCCGGTCCATCTTCTGCGTCGAGGTGCGGATGAAGCCGATCGCCTCGGGCAGGTCCTCGCGTACCGCAAGGCGTGCGTCCTGATCGACAATGTCCGGGCATTCGGCCTCGGCGCGATCGACCAGAGCGGCGAGCGGCGGGATGACCGCCGCAAGCTCCGCGGTGAAGCCCATCACGTTAACCAAAGGCGAGCGCAGGTCGTGGCTGACGATATAGGCGAAGCGCTGGATCTCCTCGTTCGCCCGGCTGAGATCGGCGGTGCGCTCGGTCACCGTTTCCTCGAGCCGTTCGTTGAAGCGGCGCAGCGTATCGCGCGAGGCGGCGAGGTCGCGTGTGTAGCGCGACACGGTCAACCACGAGGCGAGCGCGACGAAGGCGAGAATCACCGCGGCCATGGCGAGGATCACGTAGAACACACGGACGCTGGCGCGCTGCGCAGCATTGCGCAGGTCGAGCAGGCGGCGTTCCTCGCGCGCCATCGCATCGAACTGCTGACGGATCGTGCTCAGGCGGCGGATGCTGGTCTCGTGCTCGAACTGCGCCAGTGCGGCGGTGCGCTCGCCACGATCGACCAACCCGATCGTGTAGGCGCGCTGATCGAGCAACGCGGCGATTTCCCGGCGCAGAATGCCAAGCGAGGCGACGTGACGCGGATTGTCGTGCGTCAGCTGGCCAAGACGTCCGATGGCGGGTGACAGCGCACCGGCCCAATCACCGTAGACCTTGCGATAGCGCGTGTCCCCGGTCAGCAGATAACCGCGCCGCGACGCCTCGCCTTGTTCGATCAGTCGGCGGGCCGTACCGATCGCCAGTTCGACCTCATAGGTGTGGCCGACCGCCTGAGTATATTGTTCGTTGCGGCTGGTCGCGATGCCCGCAGCGATGCCGGTGACGATCAGCGCAATGAAACCCAGCGCCATGAACGCGATCAGCACGCGGCCGAAGCGACCTTCCTTGACGACGAAACGGTTACGGATGGTGGCGATCACCACCGTGCCTTACGCCAGCGTCAGGGCGCGTACCAGAGGGGTAGCGTGATACTAAAGCAACAGATCCTGTGCGCTCTGCCGGCCGACCGCGCCGCCGCCGCTCCTGCGGTCCATTTCCGCATTGGCGGTGAAGCGGATGTCGGGGTCGCGATCGGTCAGGAAGCCCATCAGGCTTTCGTGGTCGAGCTCGCTCCACGCCTTGCCGCGATGCGGGCCATAGCGGACGCGAGGGATCAGGCCAGGCGTGCGCGACCAATCGAGCAGTTGGGCGACGCCGGCCTCGTTCAACTGGTCGCGCAGATGGTGCGCGGTGACATAGGCGTCGGGGAAGGCGCGGTGGACGGGCAGGCCGCGCTGCTGGTCGAGGCCATCCGGCCGGCGCCAGTAGCGCAGCACCTGGTTGGAGAAGCTGGGGCTGTCGGGCCACAGGCGCAGCGCGCATTTCCAGGTGCAGATCCACTCCTGGCCATGGGTGAGGCTGGGCGTGCAGAATTGCTGTTCGAAATCGGCGCGATGCGCGGCGAGCGCGACACGGCGCGGATAAGGATCGAGCACGCGGCGCGCGACATCGTGCCACCAGGGCGCGTCGGCGACATCCTCGTCCAGGATATGGTGGATCGCCTGGGTGATCGGCGGGATCGCGCGACCGGGATTGACCAGGATCGAACCGCCCTCGCCCTGCAGCTCCCACCGGCCGTCGGGGCCTAATGCGACGTCCTGCCAGCCGATCTCGCACACACCATGCGCAGGCGGCGCGCTGCCGGTGGTTTCGAGGTCGATGACGCGGACGATCTGGGGCTGGGGACGCATTGGCGTGTAGATGGGGGATGCGGGCGGATTTCGCCAGCGGTTGGTGGAGGAGGCTGGCGGTGGGGCGCTTGACGGTGCCTCTATTCCCCCGTCACCCCGGACTTGTTCCGGGGTCCACTTTGCGGCGAGGCGAAAAGCTTTGAGCTTCTTATGCTACCTCTGCGCCCCGGTGGACCCCGGAACAAGTCCGGGGTGACGGATGGAGTGGGGCGGGTGTTTGAGCACACCACAGCCGGTCCATCTCAGCGGAAATCGTCCTCCGCATCCACATCCAGCTCGCGCACGCCCCGGCGCTGGCGGGCGCGGTCGACAAGCTTGCGGATCCCTTCGCGGCGTTCGCGGGCGGCGGGGACATCGCGCAATACGAACTGTGCATTCTGCGTCGTCCGGTCGGACGATGTAATCGTAATCGTGCCGATATCGGCGATCTGGTTGATCAGCGAGAAATCGACGCGCACGTCCTTGATGCGGTACAATTCGATTTCGTCGATCGATTTCATGATGAGGCCGCGCTTCACGATCAGCCGCTGGTCGGTCACCTCGTAGGACGCCGCCATGTTCTGCAGCCAGCGCACCGCGATGATGACGAGGCCCACGCCGATCGCGCAAGACAGGATCGTCAGCCAGCCCGCAAAGCTGCCGAGCAGCCAGCGGTTGGTGCTCGAGCGGAAGCTGTCGACGGGACGTTCGGCGCTGTAGGACCCCACCATGACACCGACCCTATCGGGCGTGTCGTCTCTGTCAATCGCGCGCGACGCCGCACGCCGCCAGGTGCGCATCGACCTCTGCCAGCAGCGCGTCGAGATCGGCCTGGCTGCGCGCCTCCGCCCGGACGGTGAGCATGTCCTGCGTGTTGGAGGCGCGTAGCAGCCACCAGCCATGCGGTGTCGTCACACGGACGCCGTCGATGGCGACGACGGGCATGCCCATCGCCTCGACGCGATCCCGCACAGCGTCGATCACCCCGGCCTTCGCCGCCGGATCGACGGCAAAGCGCAGGTCGGGGGTGCTGACGAAAGGGGGCATGGCACCGCGCAAGTGCGTCAGCGACTGGCCCGACAGATGCACCGTGCGGATCAGCTGGACGGCGGCATGCAGCGCGTCGTCAAAGCCGTACCAGCGGTGGCCGAAGAAGATATGGCCCGACAATTCGCCCGCGATCGGCGCGGTGTGCGCCAGCATCGCCTCCTTCATCGGGCTGTGTCCGGTGGCGCCCATCACAGCCTTGCCGCCCAATTCGGCGATGCGATCGAAGACATATTGCGACGATTTGACGTCGGCGACGACGCACGCGCCGGGCAGCTCGGCTAAGACCGGCGCGATCAGCAGGCCGAGCAGCTGGTCGCCCCACAGCACGCGGCCCTGGCCATCGACCGCGCCAATCCGGTCGCCGTCGCCGTCGAAGGCGATGCCGAAGTCGAGGCCTTTATTCAGCACCAATGCCCTCAGGTCGGCGAGATTGGCCTCTTCGGTCGGGTCGGGATGATGGTTGGGGAAGCGGCCATCGACCTCGGTATGAAGCAGGTGATGCTCGCCGGGCAGCTGCGCGACGAGCCGCTCGACCGCGGGGCCGGCGGCGCCGTTGCCGCAGTCCCAGCCGATCCGGAACGTGCCGCCCGCGTAGCCGGCGAGCAGACGGCCGACATAGGCGTCGAGCACGTCTGCTTGCGTTACCGTTCCCGCGCCCTCGCTCCACGCGCCATCGGCGGCGATGCGCGCGAGGTCGACCACGTCGGCGCCGTAGAAGGAGCGATGGCCGAGCACCATCTTGAAGCCGTTGTCGTCACGCGGATTATGGCTGCCGGTGACATGGATACCGGCGTCGACCTCCAGCGTCGCCTCGGCATAATAGAGCATCGGCGTCGGCCCCAGCCCGATGCGCATCACGTCGACGCCGCCCGCGGCGAGCCCTGCGACCAGCGCTGTTTCGAGATGGGGAGAGGACAGGCGCCCATCGCGGCCGACTGCGATGCGTGTGCCGCCCACTGCACGAACGCGGGTCGCGAAGCTGCGGCCGATCGCGGTCGCGTCCTCCGCCGAGAGATTGCGGCCCACCGTGCCGCGGATGTCATATTCGCGCAGGATCGCCGGCGACAGGACGTGGCTCATGATGGGCGGCGCACCGCATCCAGCAGCAGGTCGCGCGCGGCGTTGATCTCGCGCGTTGCCGATTCCGACCCGCCGCGATCGGGATGCTCCGCGGCGAGCAGGCGGCGGTGCGCGGCGCGGATCTCTTCCTCGCTCGCGCTTGCCGACACGCCGAGGATACGCTGCGCGCGCTGCTCAGGGGTGACCGCCTGGCGTTTGGGTTTGCGCCCGAGATAATGCCATGCGAGCCAGATCAGCCCGACGACGATCAGCCACTTCATGCCGCGGCGGTTTCGGGGGTGGCCGGCTCAGGCAGCTGGAGCGCCGCCATCATCTCGCGCAATTCCTGGCGCGAGGCGACATGGCCCAGGCCCATCGCGCCGAATTCCTTGGAATCGATCATGGTGAGGCCGGCGGGGAACAGCTCGCGGTAGATCACGCGTTCACCGAGTCCCGGAATGATACGGAAGCCGACGCGCTTGGCCAATTGCCCCAGCGCATCCGACACGCGGCGCATGTTGCGCGCCTCGATATGCTGCAGGCGGTTGCGCAGCACGACCCAGTCGATCTGCGTGCCGTCAGCGCGGGCGCGCTGCTTGCGCGCGTCCCAGATCAGCTCCGAATAGAAGCTCGGCCGCGTGACGTTGAACGTCTCGGGATCGACTTGGCCGATCAGGTCGAAATCGACGAAGCTGTCGTTCATCGGCGTGACCAGCGTGTTCGACAATGCCGCCGCGGTGCGCGCGAAATAATCGTCGCGGCCCGGCGTATCGACGATCAGGAAGTCGGCGCCCTCGGACAGGCGGTGCCACTTGTCCTCGAACACGGATTCATTGGTGCCGTCGTGCGTGTCATGGACGGGCATCGGCAGGTCGCTGCCGGTACGCTTGATGGTCGCCGCGCGATTGTCGAGATAGCGTCCGACGGTACGCTGGCGATGGTCGAGGTCGAAACAGGCGACCTTGGCGCCCTTGGCGGCAAGCGCGATCGCGACATGGACGGCGGTCGTCGACTTGCCGGTGCCGCCCTTTTCGTTCGCGAAGACGATGACATGTGGCCCTGCGGACACGGCTATTTCCCCAAATCCGTTCTTCCGGGTTGCCCGGCTGCTGCCCTCTCCATAGAAGCCGCGCGCTCATTGTTCGAGGGGGTAAACGGTGCAGACGGTTCGGGACTTGGAAGGCTTGCGCGATGCGGTCGCGTCGTTCCGCGCCGACGGGGCGACCATCGCGCTGGTGCCGACCATGGGCGCGCTGCACGCGGGCCACATGGCGCTGATCGAGGCGGCACGGCGTCCGGGCACGAAGGTGATCGCATCGATCTTCGTCAATCCCAAACAGTTCGGCCCCAACGAGGACCTCGCCCGCTATCCCCGGCGCGAGGCGGCGGACGCGCGCCTGCTCGCCGACCATGGTTGCGACCTGCTGTGGGCGCCCCCGGTCGAGGTCATGTACCCGGAGGGCTTTGCGACCAACATCAGCGTCGGCGGGGTGAGCGAGGGGTTCGACGGCGCGGCGCGGCCCGGGCATTTCGACGGCGTTGCGACCGTTGTCACCAAGCTGTTCAACCAGACGGGGGCGGACGTCGCCTATTTCGGCGAAAAGGATTTCCAGCAGCTCGCCGTCATCCGCCGCTTCGTCGCGGACCTCGACATGGACATCGAGATCGTCGGTGTGCCGACTCAGCGGGACGATGACGGCCTCGCGCTGTCGTCGCGCAACATCTACCTCGACGAGGAGCAGCGGGCCAAGGCTACCGCGCTGCCCCGCGCGCTGGGCGTTGCGGCGCGCAGCATCGCACGCGGCGACGATCCCGAGGATGCGATGGCGGAAGCGCGCGCGGCGCTGGTCGCGGCGGGGTTCGAGGTGGATTACGTCGCACTGACGGATGCCGAGACGCTGGCCGAATCGCCCGCGGCAGATCGCCCGCGGCGACTGCTGGCGGCAGCGCGGATGGGCGCGACGCGGCTGATCGACAATATTGCGGTCGAGGCAACGCCCTGATCGTCCCGTACCTCTAACGATCCCAAACCCCTGACGATCATGGTATTTTGCGCGTTAACCATTTCGTAGCGGTTCACGCGTCATGGTGGCCTCATGAAAAATAGGGGCAGACCATGGCTAACAGTCTCAAGAGTGCGCAGTTCCTCTTAGAAAGTCGCATCGCCGACGCGATGCGCGGCCGGCCTGAGGCCTTGTTTGACCTTGGCGTATGCTATCAGACCGGGACCGCGGGGGCGGGGATCGATCTGATCGAGGCGCACAAATGGTTCAACCTTGCCGCGGTCGCCGGGCTGACGGAAGCCGCGGATGCCCGGGCCGAGGTCGCCGAGGACATGACCGCGCGGGAGATCGCCGAAGCGCAGCGCCAGGCGCGCGCGTGGCTGGGCATGACGCAGCGCCGGGCGGCGTAAGGGTTCGCTCCGGGCGTCCTTTTAGAGGCGAGCCGTCCCTCTCCATTCGTCATCCCGGCGCAGGCCGGGATCCATGGACAGGCCGCCGCTGACGGTTCGCGCACCCCGTGTCGTCTCGCCTCCCTGGATCCCGGCCTTCGCCGGGATGACGGGTGGGGAACGGGACGCATCTCAACCAACGGTCGTCATTCCCGCGCAGGCGGGAATCCATACCGGCTGACCTATCGGCGCCTTCGCCAACCGGCGTGATTATGGATTCCCGCCTGCGCGGGAATGACGGGTTAAGGGTAAGCCTCAGTCCGCCTTCTTCTTCGCCGGCGCCTTCTTCGCGGCGGGCTTCTTCGCCGCAGCCTTCTTGGCCGGCGCCTTCTTCTTCTTCGCCGGCGCCGCCGCGGCACGGGCGTCGATCAACGATGCCGCTTCCTCCAGCGTCAGCGCGTCGGGCGTGATCGACTTCGGCAACGTCGCGTTCGTCTCGCCATCGGTGACATAGGGGCCGTAACGCCCTTCCATCAGCTTGATCTCCGCCTCGGTGCGCGGATGCTTGCCGAGTTCCTTCAAGGGTGCCCGCGCCGCGCCGCGTGCCGGGCGGCCGCCGCCCGCCGCCGCTTCGGCGAGCTTCACCACCGCGGCGTTCATCCCCGTTTCGAACACGTCGGCAGTCGATTGCAGGCGGGCGTACTTGCCACTGTGCGCCAGATACGGGCCATAGCGGCCGATCGAGGCAGTGATCGGCTCGCCCGTTTCCGGGTGGTTGCCGATCGTGCGCGGGAGGCTCAGGAGCTTCAGCGCCCATTCGAGGTCTAGGTCGCCCGGCAGGTCCTTGGGGATCGAGGCGCGCTTGGCGTCCTTGCCCTCACCCAGCTGGATGTACGGCCCGAACCGCCCGGACTTGCGCTCGACCTCCAGCCCCGTGACCGGGTCCTTGCCCAGACCCTCCGGCCCGCTGTCCTCGCCCGCCTCACCGCCGGCCTGCGCGAAGCGGCGGGTGTATTTGCACTCGGGATAGTTGGAGCAGGCGATGAACGCACCGAACTTGCCGCCGCGCAGCGCGAGCTTGCCGGCTTCGCACTTCGGGCAAAGGCGCGGGTCGCTGCCGTCCGCCTTGTCGGGGAACAGATACGGTGCGAGGAACTGGTCGAGTTCTGCGGTGATGGCGGAGGGTTGCTGCTCCATCACCTCGGACGTGCGCGGCTTGAAGTCGCGCCAGAATGCCTCCAGCACCGCCTGCCATTGCGCGCGGCCGCCGGACACATCGTCCAGTTCTTCCTCCAGCTCGGCGGTATAGTCGAACCCGACGTACTTTTCGAAGAAGCGTTCGAGGAATGCCGTCACTAGCCGGCCGCTCTCTTCGGCGAAGAAGCGGTTCTTCTCGACACGAACGTAATTGCGGTCCTTCAGCGTCTTGATGATCGAGGCATAGGTCGACGGGCGCCCGATACCGAGCTCCTCCATCCGCTTGACCAGCGACGCTTCGGAAAAGCGCGGCGGCGGCTGGGTGAAATGCTGTTCGGCGGCGACGTCCTTCTTGGCGGGCGCATCGCCATCGCGCAGGCGCGGCAGGCGGCGCGCCTCCTCGTCCTGACTGTCGTCCTGCCCTTCTTCGTAGAGGGCGAGGAAGCCGGGGAAGAGCACGACCTGGCCCGTCGCGCGCAGCACGTTGCGGCCCGTTCCGTCCGCCATCTCGACCGTGGTGCGCTCCATGCGGGCGGACGCCATCTGGCTGGCGAGCGCGCGCTTCCAGATCAGGTCATAGAGGCGCGCATGGTCGCCGCCGCCGACGCGGTCCTTGCCGAAATCTGTCGGGCGGATCGCCTCGTGCGCTTCCTGCGCGTTCTTCGCCTTGGTCTGGTACTGGCGCGGCGAATCGGGGACGTAGCCGCCGTCGTAGCGCTCGGCGATCGCCTTGCGCGCCGCCGAGATCGCGCTGCCGTCCATCTGCACGCCGTCGGTACGCATGTAGGTGATCGCGCCATCCTCATAGAGGCCTTGCGCGATCCGCATCGTGTGGTCGGCGGAGAAGCCGAGCTTGCGCGCCGCCTCCTGCTGCAAGGTCGAGGTGGTGAACGGCGGCGGCGGGTTGCGCGTCGCCGGCTTGGTCTCGACCGACTGGACCGAGAAGCGGCCAGCCTCGACCGCGGCCTTGGCCTTTTGCGCATCGCCCTCGTTGCCGATGGACAGGCGATCGAGCTTCTTGCCGTCCCACTGAACGAGGCGCGCGGTGAAGGGCGTGCCGTCCTGCTCCATGCTGGCGGTGACCGACCAATATTCCTGCGCGCGGAACGCCTCGATCTCGCGCTCGCGGTCGACGATCAGGCGCAGCGCCACCGACTGGACGCGGCCGGCCGACTTGGCGCCGGGCAGCTTGCGCCACAGCACCGGCGAGAGCGTGAAGCCGACCAGATAGTCGAGCGCGCGGCGGGCGCGGTACGCGTCGATCAGGTCGGTATCGAGCTCGCGCGGGTTCGCCATCGCGGTCGTCACCGCCGCCTTGGTGATCGCATTGAAGGTGACGCGCTGCACGTCCTTCGGCAGCGCCTTGCGGCCCTTCAGCACCTCCTGCACGTGCCAGCTGATCGCCTCGCCCTCGCGGTCGGGGTCGGTCGCCAGGATCAGGCGGTCGGCGGTCTTCGACAGATCGGCGATGGCTTTGAGCTGCTTCGATTTGTCGGCATAATTCTCCCACTCCATCGCGAAGCCCTCGTCAGGGTTCACCGATCCGTCCTTTGCCGGCAGGTCGCGGACATGGCCGTAGGAGGCGAGGACCCGATAGTCCGAGCCCAGGTATTTTTCGATGGTCTTGGCCTTGGCGGGCGATTCGACGATGACGAGCTGCATGGCGGCGATTACGGTCCTTACGTGTACGCGCGAGGGTGGAAAGCCGCCGGGGCGACTGTCAACAGGGGGATGACACCGATGTGGGGATCG
>ERZ941706.339-NODE-339-length-15992-cov-4.593775_pt1 | contig 15992 bp, 19 predicted proteins | sample MGYA00521232_ERZ941706 | MGnify/ENA primary metagenome ERZ941706 (study PRJEB32759, sample SAMN07749893) | skin metagenome | biome: transportation; feature: city; material: polyester macromolecule | host: Homo sapiens | place: Hong Kong:ER line | collected...
CATCCCCGCGCAGGCGGGGATCCATAGTCACTGCGGCTGGCGATAGAGCCGCGCGGTCAGCCAGTATGGATTCCCGCCTTCGCGGGAATGACGATGGGGGTGTGGGAGCGGTCTAGCGCCCCATCACCTCCGCGACGATGCCGCTGCCCAGCAACAGCAGCATCTTGGCGTCGATCGCGACACCGGCGCGGCGTTTGTCTGCGACGAAGCCTTCGACACCCTCCAGCGGCACGCGGTGGACGATGATGTTCTCCTGCGCGTCGCCGCCGCCGTCCCCGGTGCGGGTGAGGCCGGTCGCGACCACGAGCGTGAAGCTTTCCGAGGTCATGCCGGGGGACGAGTAGAACTCGCCGCGTTCCTCGACGAACTGGGCGTGATAGCCCGTTTCCTCCTCCAGTTCGCGGCGGGCGGCGGCGGCGACGCTCTCGCCCGCGCTCTCATCGCCGACGAGGCCGGCGGGGAGCTCAAGGCAGGTGCGGCCCAGCGGCACACGATGTTGCTCGACGAGCAGCAATTGTCCCTCGCCATCGATCGCGATGATCACCGCCGCGCTGATGCAGCCGTTGCGCTCGGCATATTCCCAGGTGCCCGCCTTGCGGACCGACAGGTACTTGCCCTGCCACATCGTCTCGGTCGTCATAGCTGAATCAAACGATCCGGCAGTTCGTTGGTGTCGTCGGCGCGCGGTGGGAAATGTTCGGTGAGAACGACGCCGATCTGGCGGATCGCCTCTGCCATGCCGTCGCCGGGGCGGCCGTCGCGTGTCGCGGTGATGAGCGCAGCCATCGCGGCGCCCCACACTTCGGGCGCGACGCGGGAGTGGATCGCAGCGTCGGCGATCAGCTCGGCGCGGTGTTCGTCCAGCGAGAGGTAGAGCAGCACGCCGGTCGCATCGCGCGTGCGCGCCTCTGCACTGGCGCGGAACAGCATGCGCGCGCGGGCATGGACGCGGCGGGCAGCGGTGCTGCGCGGGGTGAGCGCGAGGCGCAGCGGCATCCAGGCGAGCGCGACGCGGACGACGAGGAAGGTCGCGGCGAGCAGCACCAGCGCGACGGTGAACAGGCCGCCGGGCGCGGGCGCGCCGTCCCACGGATCGGCAACGAGGCTGTGACACGCCACCGCGATCCCAGGCCAAAGCGCGAGGAGGGCGAGGACGAGCAGCATCGCGAGCACCGCCCAGTGCAGCGCCACGTCGTGGTACTTGTCCGATCGGTGCGCGACGATCGCGACGATCTCGCCCGAGGTGGTGCGCTCGGCCTCCGCCACGGCGTCGGCGACGCGGGCGGCATCGGCTGGGGTAAGGCGCATGCTACCAGTCCCCCGAGGCGCCACCGCCCCCGAAATCACCGCCGCCACCGCCGGTGAAGCCACCGCCGCCCCAGCTGCCGTCGCTGCCGCCGGACGATCCGCCGCCCCAGCCATTACCGCCCCAGCCACCGCGATCGTGCGACGACCGGCCGATCTCGTTGGCGATGCCCCACAGGACGATCGGCAGCGCGCTGCTGCCGCCATCGTCGTAGCGCCGGCCCCAAGGCCCCGCACTGCGGCGACGTCCGCGGATCAGCGGGATCAGGACGAAGAGCAGGATGACCGCCCAGATGATGAGGCCGAACGGCACGCCGCCGCCGCTGTGCCGTTCGGCGGAGCGCTGGTGGATTTGATCGAACTGCTTCGTCGCCGCGTCGAGCCGCGCCTGCTGTTCCTCCGGGGATGCGCTCAGCTGCTGGGCGAGCGCATCGACGCCGGCAGTGATGCCGCCCGGCATGTCACCGGTTTTGAAGCGGGGGATCACGTCCTGGTTGATGATGACGCTGGACAGGGCATCGGTGACGATCGGTTCCAGCCCGCGCCCGACCTCGACCCGAACCTTGCGCTGGTTGGGTGCGACGATGAGGATCGCGCCGTTGTTGACGTCGCGCAGGCCGACGCCCCACGCCCGGCCGAGTCTGTAGCCGTAATCCTCGATCGGATAGCCTTGCAGGTCGGGGATCGTCGCGACGACCAGCTGGCGCTTGGTGTCCTTCTGCAACGCCTCCAGCTTCTGCGTGAGCGCGGCCTTCGTTTCGGGCGGCAGGACGTTGGCCGCATCGACGACGAGGCCGGTGAACTTCGGAAACGTCTGCGCGGTGGCGGGCGCGATCGTCAGCAGCGTGGCGAGCAGCAGCAATGCCACTCGCCAGAGAACCGCTGCCCGCATCGAGAGGCGCATCGCCGTCAGCTCGCATTCCCGAAGTTGACCGACGGCGCGGTGTCCGCACCCGGCGTCGTCGCCGCGAACGGGGTCAGTGGCTTGGCGCCGTAGAAGATGCGGGCGCCGACCGCGTCGGGAAAGGTGCGAATCTTGGTGTTATAGGCCTGCACCGCATTGTTGTAATCGCTGCGCGCGATTGTGATGCGGTTCTCGGTGCCTTCCAGCTGGCTCATCAGCGTGGTGTAATTGCCCTGGCTCTTGAGCTCGGGGTACGCTTCCTGGAGGCGCTGGAGCGAGAGCGTAACCGCACCCTGCGCGCGTTCGAACGCCTGCATCTTGGCAGGATCGGTCAGCTGGTCGCCGCTGAGCTTGACTTGGTTCGCGCTGGCGCGCGCCTGCGTCACCTGCGTGAGGATGTCCTTCTCCTGCGCGCCCGCGGCCTTTACCGTGGCGACGAGGTTGGGGATCAGGTCGGCGCGGCGCTGATACTGGTTCTGCACGTCGGCCCAGCGCGCCTTGGCGTTTTCCTCGGCGGTCGGCACGGAATTGATCCCGCACCCCGCCAGCGACAGGCTCGCGGTGGCAGCCAGCGCAAAGGCGGCAACGGGACGAAGCGACGACATGAACATCCTCCTTGGGTGTATCTGTCCTATCGATATAGGACAGCGATCGGGCTTGGCGAAGGGGAAATCGCCGCTTACCCTGCGCCCGTTTGCCGGAATAACGGGGGAGACGCGATCATGTTCAAGGAATTCAAGGCATTCATCGCGCGCGGCAATGTGCTCGACCTGGCGGTGGCGGTGATCATCGGCGCGGCGTTCAGCAAGATCGTCACCTCGCTGACCGAAGACATCATCATGCCGGTCATCGGCAAGATCTTCGGCGGGCTCGATTTTTCGAGCTATTTTATCCGGCTGGGGCCGATCCCCGCGACCTATAACGGGTCGCCGAGCGACTATGCGGCGCTGAAGAAGGCGGGCGTGGCGCTGTTCGGCTATGGCGAGTTCATCACGCAGGCAGCGAACTTCATCATCGTCGCCTTCATCATCTTCCTGCTGGTGCGCAGCGTCCATCGGCTGCTGCCCAAGCCCGAGGCGCCGGCCCCTACGGCGCCCGCCGAGCCTGCCGACGTCACGCTGCTGCGCGAAATCCGCGACGAGCTGAAGGCGCGCCCGCGGGTGTGAGTTACGCGGCGACCAGCTGGTCGGCGGTCGCGTCGGCGAGGCTGGTGCCGTCGAGGATGCGGGCGGTTTCGTCGCGGACGCGCATCATCGCATGGCGGATCGCGCAGTCCGCCTCGCTCTTGCAGTCGTTGCAGGAGCGATAGGCAGTACGGCTGACGCAGGGGACGAGCGCCAGCGGCCCCTCGATCACGCGGATCACGTCGCCCAGCGAGATGAGATGCGCGGGGCGGGCCAGGACATAGCCGCCCATCTTACCGCGCGTGCTCTGGATGAAGCCGGCGTCGCGCAGGTCGGCGAGGATCAGTTCCAAGAACTTGCGCGGCACGTTCGCCGCGACCGCGATCCGCCCCATCGGGATCGGCGGAGTGGCGGCGGGTGCTTCGGCCAGAAACAACATCGCGCGCAACGCGTAACGGGAACGCTGGGTCAACATGATGGCGCCGCTATGGTCCGATATTGTGGCTAACGAAAGGCGTGGAGTGCAGCGACGGAGTGCAGGGCATGGATTGCAGGCTGGGCGACACGCGCCTATATCGGTCGTGCCGGCTTCCAGCCGGCTATGGCGATAAACGGTGGCGTTAAATAGGCGCAGCGGACCCGGGGGCAGTACCCGGCGGCTCCACCACATGCGCCGCGGGGTCGACACGCGTGAAAGGGTACCCATCAAAGTATTACTTTGATGGGACCAAGCGTGCCGACCGAGCGGCTCAGCTGACGGGGCCGAACTAGGATCGACGTGTGTTGAAAAGCGCTGTCTTTCGCTCGGAATGGGACCACCGCAACGGCCCATTACACAAGTGCCAACGATAACGAAGCACTCGCGATTGCGGCGTAACTGAGGGCCTCACGGCCTAAGGTTACTCCAAGATAGCGCGGTCGGACCCCACCGGGCAACAGAAGGGGATTCCAGCGGTACGGGGAGCACCGGGCAACAGAAGCTCCCCACTTTCCTCCTCGCCATCTTCGTTCGGCGCGAAACGCAGCGTTCCCGCTGTGCGCGTTGCGGGTGCGTGTCCTGCCCGCCATCTTGGTGGGGAAGGAGCCACTATGACCGCCCGCACGCTTGCCGCCATCCACCCTGCTCATCGCGACGACATCGGCGATCTCGTCACGCGGCGGCCGGTGCCGGGACCGGGGCTCGACCAGGTCGATCCGTTCCTGTTCCTCAACCACCATGGGCCGCAGACCTATCGACCGAACAACGCCGGCTTGCCGTTCGGCCCGCATCCGCATCGCGGGTTCGAGACGGTGACGTTCATCCTCGACGGCAGCCTGGCGCATCACGACACCGGCGGCCATGCCAGCATCATCAAGGCGGGCGGCGTGCAGTGGATGACGGCGGGATCGGGGCTGATCCACGCCGAAGTCTCGCCGCCGGCGTTCAAGCGCGATGGCGGGCCGATGGAGATCCTGCAATTGTGGGTGAACCTGCCCAGCCGGCTGAAGATGACGGCGCCGGCCTATACCGGCTTGCAGGCGGATGCGATCCCGGTGGTGCCGCTGCCGGAGGGAGCGGGCAGCGTCGCGTTGGTGTCGGGCGGCTTCGACGGCGTCGAAGGACCGATCCGGTCGCTGACGGGCGTGATGCTGGCGACGGTGCGGATGCGGAGCGGGGCCACTGCGACGCTGCCGGCGCCGAAGGGGCGGTCCGTGTTCCTCTACGTCGTGTCCGGCACGGTGACGATCGGCGGGCAGGCGGTGCTGCACTGGCATCTGGCGAGGCTGAACGACGATGGCGATGCCGTGACGCTGACCGCGTCAGAGGATGCGGTGCTGCTGTACGGCCATGCCGATCCGATTGCGGAGCCGGTCGTAGCGCACGGGCCGTTCGTGATGACCACGCGGGAGGAGATCGGGCAGGCGATCCGCGACTATCAGGCCGGGCTGTTCAACGGCACGGGGCCGTTGCCGATGGTGTGACCGCAGAGCTGGAAAGTGGTGCCCGGGGACGGATTCGAACCGCCGACACTGCGATTTTCAGTCGCATGCTCTACCAACTGAGCTACCCGGGCAGGGCCGTCACGCGAAGGCTTCGCGTTCGGAAGTGGCGCCTCTAATCGTCCCCGCCGGTGCTGTCTAGCCCTTCTTGCGCATCATTTCGTGCGGGGATGCGATAGCCCTCGCCGAGCCATTGCAGCAGGTCGCGGTCGCGGCAGCCGCGCGAGCAGAAGGGCGTGTGGAGCGGGTCGGCGGCGCGGTCGCAGATCGGGCAGGTTTTGGGCGTCATACAGGCTCGAAGATGTGGGTGGCGCCGGTGCGGCGTGCAAGCTCGGCCAGCCAGTCGGGGCGGCTCGTCAGCGTGGCATAGACCGATGCCGGCAGGCGGTGGTGGAGCGGGCTACCGGGCGGTTCGCGTTCCAGCCGGCGGAGCAGCGCACGGGTCGCGGCGGCAGCGGGATCGGCCCGGAGCAGCTCCGGCAGCGAGGCACGGGGGCGGGGGCGGACGATCTGCAGGAACCCGAAGCCGTTCATCGCGGTCCGTTCGAACGGCGGCGGCAGCGTGGCGTCGAGCGCTTCGGCGACCGCCTGGCGCGGACCTTTTCCCTCCAGCGTCGGAAAGTCGATGCCGATCGAGCCGCCGATGCCGTGGCGGCGGATGGCCTGCGCCACCGCCTTCGCCGCCGCGATCGCGAGCAGTTCCAGCGGTGGCGGGCCATCAACGTCGAACAGCGTCATCGCCGGAGTTGGCGACAGGCGAAGCGCGCCGAGCGGGAAGGGGATCGCGCCGTCCATCGCTTCTTCGAGCAGTTCGGACCAGCCGGCCGCCTCCAGCGCATCGGGTTCGTGGGGGCGCAGGGTACGGACGGGGTGGCCGCTGGCGTGGAGGCGGGCGAGCAGGTCCGGGCCTTCGACGGGTGCGGCGTCGGTGGCGACGGCGCGCGGCGGCTTGGGGCGGCCGGGTTCGGGGATCGCCTCGCGGACGATCTCGACGGTCAGCGTCGCGCCCTTGGTCACGCCCTTCGGGATGCGGGGGATGACCGCCTCGTCACCGACGATCGACAGGCGGCCCATGCCGCCGGCGGTGAGTTCGACCAGTTGCGCGTGCGCGACGGTGCCGAGGCGCAAGGGCGTCGGCAATTCGATCGCGGCTTCGACGATACGGTCGCGCTCGATCAGCGCGGCACGGGCTTCGCCGATGCCGGCTTCATAGACCCATTCAGGCAAGCGGCCGCTCAAGCAAGCGGCAGGCCGGCGGCGCGGAGCAGGGCACGGGTTTCGGTGAGCGGCAGGCCGACGACGCCCGAATGGCTGCCGTGGATGAAGCGGACAAAGGCTTCTGCGCGACCCTGGATCGCATAGCCGCCGGCTTTCCCCAGGCCTTCGCCGCACGCGATATAGGCGTCGATCTCTGCGGGGGAGAGCGGGCGGAAGGCGACGATCGTATCGGACAGGCGGGTGCGCTGCGTGCCGTCCGGCGCGATAACGCACACCGCAGAGAGCGCGTGGTGGCGGCGGCCCGAGAGGCGGGCGAGGAGGTCGCGCTGGATGCTCTCCGTTTCGGCCGGCGGCAGGATCGCGCGGCCGAGGGCGATCGTCGTGTCGCCGGCGATGACCGTTTCATCTGCGGCGCGCTTCACCGCCTGCGCCTTTTCGATCGCGAGGCGCAGCGCATAGGCGCGGGGCAGTTCGCGGGGGCGCGGGCTCTCGTCGATCGCGGGCGCGGCGATGCGATCGGGCACGACGCCGAGGCGCGCCAGCAGGTCGCGCCGGCGCGGCGAGGAGGAGGCGAGAACCAGTGGCATAAGGTCTGGCGGCATGCAGCGCCGCCGCGGGCCTTATTGCGGGCCGGGGCCGCCGCGGCCGGGCATGAAGCGGTAGGTGATCCGCCCCTTGGTGAGGTCGTACGGGGTCAGTTCGACCAGCACCTCGTCACCGACCAGCACGCGGATGCGGTTCTTGCGCATCTTGCCCGCGGTGTGCCCGAGGATCTCGTGGTCGTTTTCGAGCTGGACGCGGAACATCGCATTGGGGAGCAATTCCACCACGCGGCCGCGCATCTCGAGCAGTTCTTCCTTGGCCAAAAATCAACCTCTGTTCGCGTGTTCGGGCGCGCCCTTAGCGCAAGTCACCGAAAAAGGGAAGGCGGGCGAGCGGCGGCGATCCAACATCGGGATGCGCGACTCGCGGTGCCTCGATGGGGTGGAGATGGGGTGAGGGGGCCGGTTTGGCAAGCGGCGGCACGCGCGGAAGTGGACGAAGTGGACGGTACGTACCGTCCGGAAACGCTTCTTCCCCGATGGGCGGCAGGGCGGGGGATCGACGGTGTCAAAGAGCGATCGGGAGATGATGCACATCGGCGGTGTGTAGGACAGCGGAAATGTGGCTTCACGCCGAGCGCGTTCAGGATTGTGGCGCGGTCGCAATGCTCGACAGGTCCGTGGCCGGGTCCACTGGCGCGCCGGCGTCCTTCCGCTCGGAATAGCGGTCCACCAGCTGCGCGGTATGCGGGCGCAGCAGTACCGTGAAGCGCACCAGTTCCTCCATCACGTCGACGATCCGGTCGTAGTAGCTGGACGGCTTCATGCGGCCGGCATCATCGAACTCCGCAAACGCCTTGGCGACGGATGACTGGTTCGGGATCGTCACCATCCGCATCCAGCGGCCGAGCACGCGCAGTGTGTTGACGCTGTTGAAGGATTGCGAGCCGGCCGACACCTGCATGACCGCCAGTGTGCGTCCCTGCGTCGGGCGCATTCCTCCCATCGAGAGCGGCAGGTGGTCGACCTGAAGCTTCATGATGCCGGTGATCTGGCCGTGGCGTTCGGGGCTGCACCACACCTGACCCTCCGACCACATGGACAGGTCGCGCAACTCGTGAACTGCGGGATGATCGTCGCCGGCGTGGCTGTCGGGAAGCGGCAGGGTGGACGGATCGAAGATGCGCGTGTCGCACCCGAACAGGCGCAGCAGCCTCGCCGCCTCCTCGACGCAGAGCCGGGAATAGGAGCGCTGGCGCAAGCTGCCGTAGAGCAGAAGGATACGCGGTGCGGGATCGAGCGGGCCCAGCCCGAGGGCGGGCCGCTGGCGGACATACGCTGGATCGAGTGCCGGGAGGTGATCGGGATCGGGAAGGTCGCGCAGCGGCATCAGACGGCCGCTCCCCGTTCGTACCACCCGCGGCTCCGCTTCACGATCGCGACCACCGACAGCATCACCGGCACCTCGACCAGCACGCCCACGACCGTTGCCAGGGCCGCGCCGGATTTGAGGCCGAAGAGCGAGATCGCCGCGGCGACCGCCAGTTCGAAGAAGTTGGATGCACCGATCAGCGCGGCCGGTGCCGCCACGCACCAGGCCACGCCGAACCGCCGCGACAGCCAATAGGCCAGACCGGCGTTCAGATAGACCTGGATGAGGATCGGCACGGCGAGCAGCGCGATGACCAGCGGTTGCGCGACGATCGCCTCCCCCTGAAAGCCGAACAGCAGCACCAGCGTCGCCAGAAGCGACACCAGCGACACAGGGCCGAGCCGGCCGAGCAACCGATCGAGCGCGATCTGCCCGCCATGTGCCAGTACGGCGCGCCGGACGATCTGTGCGGCGATCACCGGCACGACGATGTAGAGCAGCACCGACGTCAGCAGCGTGTCCCACGGCACCGTCACCGAGGCGACGCCGAGCAGCAGTGCAACGAGCGGCGCGAACAGGAACACCATGAGGACGTCGTTTAACGCGACCTGGCTCAGCGTATAGGTCGGCTCGCCGTCGCACAGGTTCGACCAGACGAATACCATCGCGGTGCACGGCGCCGCAGCGAGCAGGATCAGCCCGGCGATGTAGGATGAACCTTGGCCCGCCGGCAGCAGGGGCGCGAACAGCCAGCCGATGAACACGGCACCGAGCGCGGCCATCGAAAACGGCTTCACCGCCCAATTGATGAACAGCGTGACGCCTACGCCCTTCCAGTGCTGGCGTACCGACCCGAGTGCTGCGAAGTCGATCTTCAGCAGCATCGGAACGATCATCAGCCAGATCAGCACCGCGACGATGAGGTTCACGCGCGCGACCTCCGCCTCCGCGATCCTGGCGAACAGGTCGGGCAGCAGGTGCCCGAGGCCGATGCCCGCCACGATGCACAGCGCGACCCAAATCGTCAGATAGCGTTCGAACGTGCCGATGCCGGGGCGGGCGGTTTCGGGACCGGCAATGAGAGTGACCGAGGACATGGATCAGGCGACCCGCTGGCCGGCAGCGTCCACAACCTGTTCGCCGTCCTCTTTCGCGAATGCGCCTCGCTGCGCAGCCGGCAGCAGATCGAGGACCGCTTCCGACGGGCGGCAGAGCTTCACGGCGAGGGGGGAGACGACCAGCGGCCGGTTGATGAGGATCGGGTGGGCCATCATCGCATCGACCAGCGCGTCGTCGGATAGCGACAAGTCGCCAAGGCCAAGCTCGGCAAAGGGCGTTCCCTTTTCGCGCAGCAGGTCGCGAGGCGTCATTCCGGCGCGGTCGATCAGTTCGACCAGCAATGCGCGCGCCGGCGGCGTCTTCAGATATTCGACGACGTGCGGCTCGATGCCGGCGTTGCGGATCATTGCCAGCGCGTTGCGCGACGTGCCGCACGCGGGATTATGGTAGATGACGATGGTGATGACCGGGTCAGGCTGGGTCATGCGCGTCCTTTCAGCAGCAGGGGGCGAGTTCGGCGACCAGCGGTGCGCACAGTTCGGCGTTTCCGGCGCAGCAGTCCTTGACGAGGAACAGCGTCAGCGCGCGCAGGCCGTCCAGATCGGCGCGATAGATGATCGAGCGACTGTGACGCTCGGAACGGACCAAGCCGGCGCGGGCGAGGATGCCCAAGTGCGCGGACATGGTGTTCTGTGGCACGCCAAGCTGGCGAGCGATGTCGCCCGCGGCCAGCCCGGCAGGTTCGTGACGGACCAGCAGGCGGAACACGTCCAGGCGCGTTCCTTGCGCAAGCGCACCCAGTGCCGCAATCGCCACGTCGGTTTCCATATATCGAGCATAGCGGATATATTAGCCGGTGCCACCTCTTTTCTGGCGTGTCTCCGTGAGCACAGGTGCTTAGGGAGTGTGCAATCTTGGTTCTCAGGCGCACGGCAGAGAGCCGGATGGAGACGGTACGTGCCGTTGCCTCGGCGGAGCGCCTGCCGCTCACCTCGGACGGACGGGCGGAGTGTGCCTCCGCCCGTCCGCCGGGGGTCTCCGCAAAATAATACTTTGCGGGGACCCCTCAGCCGGTCGCGCTTGCTGGGGCTGTGCCTCAGCCTCCGCTGCCAGCTAGTGCTGCCAGCAGGAGCAGCGCGACGATATTCGTGATCTTGATCATTGGGTTGACCGCGGGGCCGGCCGTATCCTTGTAGGGGTCGCCGACCGTGTCGCCTGTCACTGCGGCCTTGTGGGCTTCCGAGCCTTTGCCGCCGTAATTGCCGTCCTCGATATACTTCTTGGCGTTGTCCCATGCGCCGCCGCCGCTGGTCATCGACAGCGCGACGAACAGGCCGGAGACGATGACGCCCAAGAGCATCGCGCCGAGCGAGGCGAAGCCCTGCGCCTGGCCCGCGACGGCGCGGATGATGAAGTAGAGCGCGACCGGGGACAGGACCGGGAGCAGGCTCGGCACGATCATTTCTTTGATCGCGGCTCTCGTGACGAGGTCGACGGTGCGGCCGTAGTTTGGGCGGCTTGTCCCTTCCATGATGCCGGGGTTGTTGCGGAACTGGTCGCGGACCTCTTCCACCACTGCGCCCGCCGCCCGGCCGACCGCGGTCATGCCGAACGCGCCGAAGAGGTAGGGGAGGAGGGCTCCCAAGAGCAGCCCGACGATGACGTAGGGGTTGGAGAGGCTGAAATCGACGCTGACGTCGGGGAAGTAGGTGGCGAGATCGGTGGTGTAGGCGCCGAACAGCACCAGCGCGGCAAGGCCGGCCGAGCCGATGGCATAGCCCTTGGTCACCGCCTTGGTCGTGTTGCCGACCGCGTCCAATGCGTCGGTGCGGGTGCGGACGTCGTCGGGCAGGTGCGCCATTTCGGCGATGCCGCCGGCGTTGTCGGTGACAGGACCATAAGCGTCCAGCGCCACGACCATGCCGGCGAGCGCGAGCATCGCGGTCGCGGCGAAGGCGATGCCGATGATGCCGGCGAGCTGGTAGGTGGCGATGACCGCGATCACGATGACCAATGTTGGGAGCGCGGTCGCTTCGAGGCTGATCGCGAGACCCTGGATGACGTTGGTGCCGTGGCCGGTCTGGCTGGCGGCGGCGATCGACTTCACCGGGCGATAGTTGGTGCCGGTGTAATATTCGGTGATCCAGACGATCAGGCCGGTGACGGCGAGGCCGATGACCATGCACCAGAACAGGTCCATCCCTGTAAAGGCCTGCGCGGTCGCGGCGGCGGCGCGGGGGGCGTCGAAGCCGGTGGTGAGGTCGTCGGACACCGCGTCGAGGAAGCCAGCGCTGCCGATCGTGCGGTTGAGGTCGCCGAGCACGTAGCGCGCGGCGAGGTAGATGGCGGGGATCGACAGCAAAGCGCTGGTCCAGAAGCCCTTGTAGAGCGCGCCCATGATGCTGCCCTTACCCAGGCGGACCATGTAGGTGCCGATGATCGACGTGATGATGCACACGCCGCCGACGATCAGCGGCAGGCTCATCAGGCGCATCAGTTCCGCGGCATCGGCGCGGATCAGCAGGGCGATCGAGATCATCGTGACGCCGAGGGTGACGACGTACGTCTCGAACAGATCGGCGGCCATGCCGGCGCAGTCGCCGACATTGTCACCGACGTTGTCGGCGATGACCGCAGGGTTGCGGGGATCGTCCTCCGGGATGCCGGCCTCGACCTTGCCGACGAGGTCGGCGCCGACGTCCGCTGCCTTGGTGAAGATGCCGCCGCCGAGGCGCGCGAAGATCGAGATGAGGCTGGCGCCGAAGGCCAGCGCGGTCAGCGCCTCGACGATGACGCGGTCGTTGGGGGCGTGGCCGGCGGGGCCGGTCAGGTACCAGAAGAAGGTGCTGATGCTGAGCAGGCCGAGGCCGGCCACCAGCATGCCGGTGACCGCGCCCGAGCGGAACGCCATGGTGAGGCCGCCTTGCAGGCTGGTGCGTGCGGCTTCGGCGGTGCGGACGTTGGCGCGGACCGAGATGTTCATGCCGACATAGCCAGCGACGCCCGACAGCACGGCGCCGACGACGAAGCCGACCGTCGAGACGAGGTTGAGCGTCAGGCCGAGGATGATCGCGACGATGACGCCGACGATCGCGATGGTGGTATATTGGCGGCCCAGATAGGCCTTGGCGCCTTCCTGGATGGCGGCGGCGATGTCCTGCATCCGGGCGTCGCCCGGAGAGGCGCGGAGCACCTGTTGGCTGGTGACGAAGCCATAGACCACGGCGATGACGCCGCAGAGGATGGCGAGGGCGACCGTGGTCATTCGCGCATATCCTTCTCCTGTTGACGTCGCCGGCCGATGTCCCCCGGTCTGGCGCGCTGTGGCGGAGGCTATGGCGACGGCCGGGGGAGTGCAAGCGGGGTTTGGGTATCCTGAGTTTCCCTCAAGCCCATCGTCACCCCGGACCTGTTCCAGGGTCCACTTCGCGGCTGGGCGCGGGTCTGGAGGCTCCAGCTTTTCCGGTGCGGCACGGTGGACCCCGGAACGAGTCCGGGGTGACGAAGGAGATGGGGCTAGTGCTGGAAACCCAGCCGGTCCGGGATGGGGACCGGCTCCGCGCCGTCGAACAGGTGGAGGCCTTCGCCCTTTGCGAAGCGGCCGATGTGCGTCGCGCCAACCGGCGGCACGACGTTCGCGGGCATCGCGAACAGCAGTTCGTAATCATCGCCGGCGCTTGCCGCGGCCAACCGCGCGGCGCGATCGTCGCCCACGTGGGCGCGATACGCACCCGACAGCGGCACGACGGCGAGGTCGAGCACCACCGCAAGCCCGCTCGCCGCGCCCATGCGGGCGGCGTCGATCAGCAAACCGTCGCTGACGTCCATCATCGCATGCGCGAGGCGGCTGAGCACGCGACCCTCGGCCAGGCGTGGGGTGGGACGACGGTAACGGGCGGCCAGTTCGGCGGGGCCGGGTTCGCCGCGCGCTATGGCGAGGCCAGGGCCGGCGTCACCAATCGTGCCGGTCACCCAGAGCGCATCGTTCTCGCCCGCGCCGCCGCGCGGGGGGGCGGGAGTGTCGCAGCCGAAAGCGGTGACGGTGAGCACCCGCGGCGCTCCGGCGGGCAGGCGGACGGTATCGCCGCCGAGGATCTGCGCGTCGCAGGCTTGCAGCACCTGGCCAAGGCCTTCGAGGAAGGCGCGGTCCCAGGCGTCGTCGGTGAGGGGATAGTTCAACAGGATGCCGTCGGGCTTGCCGCCCTTGCCGGCGATGTCGGACAGGTTGGTCGCGACGAGCTTCCACGCGACATCCTGGGGCGTGTCGGTGGAGAGGAAGTGGACGCCCTCGACCAGCGTGTCGGTGGTGACGACGAGGGGCGCGCGAGTGAGACGGGCGCTGTCGTCGTTGAGGCCGCGTGCCGCCGGGTGGAGGGGGAGGGTGCGCAGCGCGGCGAGGAAGTCGGCTTCGGTCATCTGCCTGTTTCCTTCCGTCGGCGTGCCAGCATTCCGTTCGCTCTGAGCCCGTCGAAGGGCGGGCGCCCCAAGCGTTACGCTTGCGGAAACCCGTGCTTCGACAGGCTCAGCACGAACGGGAACAGAGAGGCAAGCTCGAGCCCCCCTTACGCCCGCACGTCCTTGGCGATGCCGTCGAGCAGGCCGTTGACGAAGCCGGTTTCGCGGCGCTCGTAGAAGGCGTGGGCGACGTCGACATATTCGCTGATCGTCGCACCCACCGGCACGTCCTTGCGCGCCATCAGTTCATAGGTGCCGGCCCGCAGCAGTGCCTTCATCGGCTTGTCGAGGCGCGCGAGCGTCCAGCCGCTGGCGAGCTTTCGCTCGATCGCGAGGTCGATCTCACCGGCGCGTGCGGTAGCGCCCTTTACCAGGTCGTCGAAGAAATCGACGTCGGCGTCGGCATATTCGGCATCCTCGATCGTCGCGCCGAGGCGATGGTTGTGGAATTCGTGGAGCAGCGACGGGACCGGCGTGCCCTCCATCTCATGCTGGTAGAGCGCCTGGACGGCGGCAAGACGGGCGGCGGCGCGCGCCTGGGTACGGTTCGGAGTACGGGACATCGTGCGGGCATGTAGTCGCGCGGGCGCCGTCCGTCACCCCTTGGCGTGGAACGAGCGTGCGGGCGGCCGGTTGAGCGGGGGATGAGCACCACTGCCAAGCGTAGCGATCCCGCCCTGTGGGAGAGGGTCAAGGACGAGGTCACCGCCGGCTCCAAGGGCGGCAAGGCGGGCGAATGGTCGGCGCGCAAGGCACAGATGGCGGTCGCGGAGTACAAGACGCGCGGCGGCGGCTATGTGGGCAAGAAGGACCCGCACAACAGCCTGCACGAATGGACCGAGGAGGACTGGGGCTCCAAGTCGGGCAAACCAAGCGGCGAGACGCACGAGCGCTATTTGCCGAAGGATGCGCGCGAGGCGCTGTCGGACAAGGACTATGCAAGGACGACCGCGAAGAAGCGGGCGGATACGAAGCGGGGCAAGCAGTTTTCCGCGCAGCCGGACGATGTCGCGGCGAAGACGAAGCCGCATCGCGATCATCGCACCAAGGACGAACTCTATGCGGAGGCGAAGCGGCGAGACGTGCCGGGCCGGTCCCGAATGACCAAGGTGGAGCTGGTGAAGGCGCTTGAGGGGTGAGCCCCGACAGGCGTCATCTGAGAAGCAGAACGCCAACAGCGATGGTGCCGACCGTCAGCACAAGGACTGCGCCGATGGCCGCCGTCCAAGCGGCCGGACGGCCAAAGCGATCATCGATCCATTCGATCATCGCTTCGGCCAAGTCGGAAGAAAGCGCTTCCTAGCGATTGAGGCGTAGCCGTAGCGCCACGGACCGCGCATGCGCGGGCAGGCCCTCGGCGTGGGCGAGCGCGACCGTGGCGGGGCCGAGTTTGGCGAGCGCCGCTTCGTCCAGCCCCAAGAAGCTGGTCCGCTTCATGAAGTCGAGGACGGACAGGCCGCTGGCGAAGCGGGCGCGGCGGCCGGTGGGGAGGACGTGGTTGGGGCCGGCGACGTAATCGCCGATCGCTTCGGGCGTGTGGCGGCCGAGGAAGACGCTGCCGGCGTGGCGGACCTTGTCGAACAGCGCCTGGGGGTCGTCGACGGCGAGCTGGAGGTGTTCGGGGGCGAGGCGGTCGACCAGCGGACAGGCTGCGTCCAGCGAGTCGACGACGATGATAGCGCCGTTGGCGTCCCACGCGGCGCGTGCGACGGCGGAGGTGGGGAGGATGGCCAGTTCCTCGTCAACCGCCTGTGCGACGGCCTGCGCATAGTCGGCGTCGTCGGTGAACAGGATCGATTGCGTGGTGGTGTCGTGTTCGGCCTGGCTGAGCAGGTCTGCGGCGGTCCAGTGGGGATCGTTCTGCGCGTCGGCGACGACGACGATCTCGCTGGGGCCGGCGACCATGTCGATGCCGACGACACCGTAGACCTGGCGCTTGGCCTCGGCGACCCAGGCGTTGCCGGGGCCGGTGACCACGTCGACGGGCGCGATGCGGCCGGCGCTGTAGGCGAGCGCGGCGATGGCTTGCGCGC
>ERZ941706.341-NODE-341-length-15973-cov-4.867069_pt1 | contig 15973 bp, 17 predicted proteins | sample MGYA00521232_ERZ941706 | MGnify/ENA primary metagenome ERZ941706 (study PRJEB32759, sample SAMN07749893) | skin metagenome | biome: transportation; feature: city; material: polyester macromolecule | host: Homo sapiens | place: Hong Kong:ER line | collected...
TGTTGATCGCGACGATGACCTTGGAGTCCTTCATGCCGGCCAGGTGCTGGATCGCGCCCGAGATGCCGACGGCGATATAAACCTCCGGGGCGACGATCTTGCCGGTCTGGCCGACCTGATAGTCGTTGGGGACAAAGCCTGCGTCCACCGCGGCGCGGCTCGCGCCAACGCCCGCGCCCAGCTTGTCGGCGAGCGGCTCGATCAGCTTGGTGAAGTTCTCGCCGTTCTGCAGCGCACGGCCACCCGACACGATGATCTTCGCGCTGGTGAGCTCGGGCCGCGCATTTTGCGCGATCTCGGACCCCACATAGGACGAGACGCCCTTGTCGCCCGCCGCGGCGACCGCCTCGATGGTGCCCGATCCGCCTTCGGTCGCCGCCTTCTCGAACGCGGTGCCGCGCACGGTGATGACCTTCTTGGCGTCCGACGTCTGCACCGTCGCGATCGCGTTCCCGGCGTAGATCGGGCGGGTAAATGTGTCCTCACCCTCGACCGACAGGATGTCGCTGATCTGCATGACGTCGAGCAAGGCGGCAACGCGCGGCGCGACGTTCTTGCCCGTCGTGGTCGACGGGGCGACGAAGGCATCGTGATGCCCCATCAGCTCGACAACGAGCGGCGCAATGTTCTCGGCGAGTGCGTGCGCGTACGCCGCATCGTCCGCGACATGCACCTTGCCGACGCCAGCGATCTTGGCAGCCGCCTGTGCGACGCCATCGACGCCCTGCCCGGCGACGAGCAGATGCACCTCACCCAGCTTCGACGCGGCGGTAACCGCCGAGAGCGTGGCATCCTTGACGGTCTGACCGTCGTGTTCGACCCAGACGAGCGTCTTCACTTGGCAATCCCCATCGCATGCAGCTTCATGACGAGTTCGTCGACATCGGCGACCTTGACGCCGGCCTGGCGCTTGCCCGGCTCAACGACCTTCAGCGTCGTGATGCGCGGTGTGACGTCGACACCGTAATCGGCAGCGGTCTTCTGCGCGAGCGGCTTCGACTTTGCCTTCATGATGTTGGGCAGCGAGGCATAGCGCGGCTCGTTGAGGCGCAGGTCGGTGGTGACGATCGCGGGAAGCGGGAACTTGTCCGTCTCCAGACCGCCGTCGACTTCACGCGTGACCGAAACGTCACTGTCGGTCAATTCGACCTTCGACGCGAACGTGCCCTGGCCCCAGCCGAGCAGCCCGGCAAGCATCTGGCCGGTCTGGTTGTTGTCGTCGTCGATCGCCTGCTTGCCGAGGATGACGAGTTGTGGCTGCTCTTCCTCGACGATCTTGGCGAGGATCTTGGCAACGCCGAGCGGCTCTACCTTGGTGTCGCTGGTCACCAGGATGCCGCGGTCGGCACCCATCGCGAGCGCGGTGCGGATCGTTTCCTGCGCCTTCGCCTCGCCGATCGAGACGACGACGATCTCGGTAACGCCCTTGTCCTTCAGGCGGATCGCTTCTTCGACGGCGATCTCGTCGAAGGGGTTCATGCTCATCTTGACGTTCGCCAAGTCCACGCCCGAACCGTCCGCCTTCACGCGGGGCTTCACATTATAGTCAAGCACGCGCTTGACCGGCACCAGCACCTTCATAGGCTTCCTTCCGATTGCGCCTCCGACGCCTTTTCGGCATCGTATCGGCGGGTGAGATGGCGGTTTTCCGTGCCTTTCGCAAGTCCGGTACGGCAAAGCGAGCTTGCCGTAGCGGCAGGCCTACCGCCTAAACGAATCAGGCCCGGACATGATGCCCGAGCCTGTCGAAATTTACGAGATGGGTCGGCCGCACGATGGCGGCCGGGGTGACGGAGTGGATGGAACGATCCACTCCGCGTCCCATCATGCTGCCTTCTGAACCTCGGCGACGATCTTCTTCGCCGCATCACCCAGGTCATTCGCGGGAACGATCGCGAGGCCCGAATTCGACAGGATGTCCTTGCCGGCCTGCACATTGGTGCCCTCAAGCCGCACCACCAGCGGTACCGACAAGTTCACTTCCTTTGCCGCGGCGACGATGCCCTCGGCGATGATGTCGCACTTCATGATGCCGCCGAAGATGTTGACCAGGATTCCCTTCACCGCGGGATCGGCCAGGATGATCTTGAACGCTGCGGTGACCTTTTCCTTGTTCGCGCCGCCGCCGACGTCGAGGAAGTTGGCGGGGAACATGCCGTTAAGCTTGATGATGTCCATCGTCGCCATGGCGAGGCCGGCGCCGTTGACCATGCAGCCGATGTCACCGTCGAGCTTGATGTAGGCGAGGTCGTACTTCGACGCCTCCAGCTCCATCGCGTCTTCTTCGGTGGTGTCGCGCAGTTCCATCAAGTCCTTGTGACGGAACATGGCGTTGCCGTCGAAGCCGACCTTGGCGTCGAGCACGACCAGCTTGCCATCGTCGGTGACGGCAAGCGGGTTGATCTCGATCTGCTCGGCATCGGTGCCGAGGAATGCGTCGTACAGCTTCGAGGCGACGCTGGCCGCCTGCTTGGCGAGGTCGCCGGTCAGCTCCAGCGCGGCGGCAACCGCGCGACCGTGGTGCGGCATGAAGCCCGTCGCTGTGTCGATGTCGATCGAGTGAATCTTCTCGGGCGTGTCATGCGCCACGGTCTCGATGTCCATGCCGCCTTCGGTCGAGGCGACCATCGAGACGCGGCCGGTCGCGCGGTTGACGAGCAGCGCGAGGTAGAATTCCTTGGCGATGTCGACGCCGTCGGTGATGTACAGGCGATTGACCTGCTTGCCGGCGTCGCCCGTCTGGATCGTCACCAGCGTGTTGCCGAGCATCTCGGTCGCATGCGCGCGAACCTCGTCGGCGGTCTTGGCGAGGCGGACGCCGCCCTTGGCCTCGGGGCCGAGTTCCTTGAACTTGCCCTTGCCGCGGCCGCCGGCATGGATCTGCGCCTTGACGACATAGAGCGGCCCGGGAAGCTTGCCCGCCGCCTCTACCGCTTCATCGACGCTGAGTGCTGCAAAGCCTGACGGTACGGGCACGCCGAACTTTGCCAGCAGTTCCTTGGCTTGATATTCGTGGATGTTCATGGCCTGCCTCGCTTTATGCTATACAGAGGAGATTGCGATCGCCCTTTGCACAGGCGGCGCGGCGAATCCACCCCGGATATGAGCCGGGGCAGGATCGTTATCGCAAGCGCTTCGCATTAGATGGAATACGCATGTTCTGGCCGACCGGCATCCTCCTGTTTCTGGCGACGGTGATCGGCATGGAAGGCTTCGCCTATGCCGCGCATCGCTGGATCATGCATGGGCCCGGCTGGTTCCTCCACGCGAGCCACCATACGAAGCGCGAGGGCAATTGGGAGCTCAACGACCTGTACGCCGCCATCTTTGCGGTGCCCTCGTTCGTGCTGCTGCTCGGCGGACTACAGCTCGGCTGGTGGCCGGGGTTCGCCTGGATCGGCGCGGGGATCGCCGCGTACGGTGCGATATATTTCGGCTTCCATGACATCATCGTCCATGAGCGAATCGCGACGCGTTATCTGCCGAAATCAGCCTATATGAAGCGGATCGTACAGGCGCATCGCCTCCATCACGTCGTCGAGACGCGCGAGGGCAACGTCAGCTTCGGCTTCCTCGTCGCGCCGAAGCCCGAAGATCTGAAGGCCGAACTTAAGCGCCGTGGACGTAAAGGTGTGCGGGCGCCCGTCGCCACGACGGAGCCGTTGGCAGAAAAGTAACGTCTGGCATGGCAGATTGCGGCCATGGAACAGCCGACCTTCACGCCGCCGTACCAGCCGATCCTGCTGGACGAGAACCAGGAGAGCGGCGAGTCGCGCCGCTCGCTGCGCAAGGCCGTGACGATGCGCGCGCACCTGCGCGACCGCGGCCAGACACGCTTCGAGATCGAGGTGAACGATCTATCGCTGCTCGGTTTTCGCGCCGAAACAAGCTTTGCGCTGTGGCCGGGGACGATCGTGTGGCTGACGCTGCCCGGGCTTGCGGGATTGGAAGCGGTGGTCGCGTGGCGCGACAAGACGCAATACGGCTGCGCCTTTGCCAAGCCGCTGCACTCGGCTGTCTTCGAGCATATCATTGCTTTGTCGCAGCGCTAAACGCGGCCACGACTGCGTCGGTGTGCGCCAGCACACCGTGTGACCGGCCAATGGCCGGCCTAGCCGACCGAAGGCGCTGATCCAGCCTTTGAAAACAACGCCGGCAAAGCCGTCGTCAGTCGGGTCGCGCATGATGCGCGCCGCTGGCCGCGCCGGCCGCTGCGCGTTCCGCGTAGCGGCGCGGGCGTCGCCGCGCCTGCTCCCGTCAGTCGAACAGTGACGACACGCTCGTTTCGTCGGCGATGCGCTTGATCGCCTCGCCGAGCAGCGGTGCGATCGGCAGGTGGCGAATCTTGGTCGTATTGCCGATCGATTCGTGGTTGCCGATCGAGTCGGTAATGACGAGCTCGGTCAGCACCGATCCCTCGACGCGCGCGACCGCGCCGCCCGACAGCACGCCGTGCGTGACATACGCGACGACATCCTCCGCCCCCGCCTGGCGCAGCGCCGCGGCGGCGTTGCACAGCGTGCCGGCCGAATCGACGATGTCATCGACCAGGATGCAGAAGCGCCCCTCGACATCGCCGATGATGTTCATCACCTCCGATTCGCCAGCGCGTTCGCGGCGCTTGTCGACGATGGCGAGCGGCGCGTTATCGAGTCGCTTGGCGAGCTGGCGGGCGCGGACCACGCCGCCGACGTCGGGCGAGACGACCATCAAATTGCGGCCCTTGAAGCGCGCATGGATGTCCGCGCTCATGACGGGTGCAGCGTAGAGGTTGTCGGTCGGGATATCGAAGAAGCCCTGGATCTGCCCGGCATGCAGATCGACCGAAAGCACGCGGTCGGCGCCCGCGACGGTGACGAGGTTCGCCACGAGCTTTGCCGAGATCGGCGTACGGGGGCCGGGCTTCCGGTCCTGCCGCGCATAGCCCATGTAGGGGATCACTGCGGTGATGCGCTTGGCCGACGCACGCTTCAACGCGTCGATCATGATCAGCAGTTCCATGAGGTTGTCGTTCGCCGGAAAACCGGTCGACTGGAGCACGAACACGTCCTCGCCGCGGACGTTTTCCTGGATCTCGACGAAGATCTCCTCGTCGGCGAAGCGGCGGACCAGCGCGTCGGTGAGCGGGATTTCGAGATAGCCTGCCACCGCCTGTGCGAGTGGAAGGTTCGAATTGCCGGTCATCAGTTTCATGGCGCTGTGCTCCCTCGGGCCGCCCTTTATAGTCGATGGGCGGGAACGCAAACCGCTTCGCTTCACGCGTCCCCGGCGGTAGGAGCGCAGCCATGACCGTTACGACGCGCTTCGCCCCCTCGCCCACCGGCATGCTGCACGTCGGCAACATCCGGGCGGCCTTGCACAATTGGATGTTCGCGCGGGGCCAAGGTGGTCGCTTCGTGCTGCGCATCGACGACACCGATGCCGAGCGGTCGGAGGAGCGGTTCGTCGAGGTGATCCGCGCCGATCTCGCCTGGCTGGGCCTGACACCCGATGCCGAGGTGCGGCAGTCGGAGCGATTCGCGCTGTACCAGGCGCGATTCGACGATCTGGTCGCGGCGGGGCGCATCTATCCAGCGTATGAGAGCGCGCAGGAGCTGGACCTGAAGCGCAAGATCCTGCTCGGGCGCGGATTGCCGCCGGTGTACGATCGTGTGGCGCTGACGCTCACCGATGCCGAGCGGACGCGCCTGAAGGCCGATGGCGTGCGGCCGCACTGGCGCTTCAAGCTGGACCATGACGCGGCGATCCACTGGGACGATCTGATCCGCGGTCCCCAGAACTTCGATCCGAAGACGATGAGCGACCCCGTCGTGCGGCGCGCCGACGGGTCGTGGCTGTACATGCTGCCGTCCGCGATCGACGATGCCGACCTGCGCATCACGCATGTCGTGCGCGGCGAGGACCATGTATCGAACACCGCGCTGCAGCTGCAGATGTTCGCGGCGATGGGCGTGGCACCGCCGGCCTTCGCGCATGAGGCGCTGTTGACCGGTGCGGAGGGGAAGCTCTCCAAGCGCTTGGGATCGCTCGGCGTCGCGCATTTCCGCGAGGCAGGGATCGAGCCGCAGGCGGTGATCGCACTGCTCGCGCGGATCGGGACGAGCGATCCGGTGGAGCCGCTAGTCGACCCGGCGCCTCTGGTCGCCGCGTTCGATTTTGCACGCTTCGGCCGCGCGCCGGCGCGGTTCGACGAGGCGGAGCTGGCGCAGGTCAACGCGCGGATCGTCCACCAGCTGCCGTATGACGCGGTGGCCGATCGACTGCCCGCCGGCATGGGCGCGGCGGAATGGGACGCGGTGCGGCCGAACCTGACGCGCATCGCCGAGGCGGCAGACTGGTGGCAGGTGATCGAAGGGCCGATCGCGGTGCCGGTGCAAGATGACGAAACACGTGCCTATCTGCGCGAGGCAGCGGCGGTCGCCGACGGCATCGATTGGGCAGGCGACCCCTGGCACGCGCTGACGGGCGCCCTAAAGGCCGCGACGGGCCGCAAAGGCAAAGCGCTGTTCCTGCCGCTGCGCCAGGCACTGACGGGACTCGACCATGGGCCGGATATGGCGGCGCTGCTGCCGCTGATCGGCCGCGAACGCGCGGTCGCGCGGTTGCGCGCGGCGGTGTGACGTCGGACGGACGACCGGCCTTCCCTTCTAAAATCAACAAAGGTCACACATACCGCCGATTGACGAAGAGATGTGATGGTGTAACGTTTCATGTCTGAGCGGAGTCGTCCCGCTGCGAGGGCGACCCGGCAGAGTGAGGAGACGGACGATGTATGCCGATCGCTATGCCAAGCCGACCCGTTTCAACCCCGGCGGCCTGACCGCCGCCGTCGCGATCAACGCCGCTCTGGTCGCCGCGCTGATGTTCGCGGGGCCGAAGATCCTGCCGGGCAGCCCCGAGCATGTGCTCGAGATCAAGAGCATCCCGCTCGACACGCCGCCCCCGGCTCCGCCCGAGATGAAGCCCGCCGAAACCGCGCCGCGTCAGCCGGCCGAGATGATCCTGGCGCCGGTGCCGCCGATCCCGGTGCCGACGATCCCGACCGATCTCGTGACCACGACGATCCCGACGCCGCCCGTACCCGGTCCGCTGATCGGCACCGATCCCGGCCCGGCGGTGGCGACCCCGATTCCGCCTGCGCCGCTGCCCTTCGTCGGGCCGGGCATCGACCCGCGCTATGCCGATGGCTTCCAGCCTGAATATCCGGCATCCGAGCGCCGGGCGAACCGCGACGGGCGGGTGAGCGTGCGCGTGCTGGTCGGTATCGACGGACGCGTGAAGCAGATCGAACAGGTCAGCGCGACCAGCGACGCCTTCTGGCGCGCTACACAGGAACGGGCGTTGAAGGCGTGGCGCTTCAAACCGGCGACGCGCGGCAACGTGCCGGTCGAGGCCTGGCGGACGATGACGCTGACGTTCCGGATGGAGAATGCGGGATGATGCGTTCTCGCCCGACCCTGTGTTCCGTGAAAGTCGGAACGCAGGGTCGGGCAGAACGGCGCGCTGATGATCTTAGGCCCGGATTCCGGCATTCACCGGAGCGCGGCGGGACGACCCAGAAGGTGTCATCACTGTAACCGGCGATGGTACTACGACCGGCGCGGCTTTACGTCCGCCTTCGCGATCTGCGCACCCTGCGTCCGGCACTGCGCACCGATCATCGGAAAGGGCACGTCGGTGTTGCGCGCGAGCTGGTCCGGCAGCGCTGCCCGGCATTGCGCCATCGACTGGTAATGGATCGGGACGACCCGAGCCTCGGTGCACTGGACGTTACCATCCCCGCAGCCCATGATCGCCATCACGTAGAACAGTGGTTCCATGATGCCCTCACTTCTCACGGGGTAAAATCCGCAAGGGTGTCAATATGTTCCATCGCCTCGCTTTCGTAGGCGCGTGAGCGTGCCTACATAAGCGGCAATGCCCCCTGCCGATCCGACCAGCCAGACCCGCGCGGACCAGCCGCTGCTGCCGACGCTCCGCCGCTTTCTGCCCTATCTCTGGCCCGCGGGTGAGACGGGGCTCAAGGCGCGCATCGTCGCCGCGATGCTGCTCGTTGTCGCGAGCAAGATCGTTCAGGTCTTTGGCGCCGCCTATACTTTGAAGTACGCCGTCGATCGGATGAGCGTCGGGGATCGGGGCCTCGTCACGATCGTCGTGCTGCTGGTCATCGGCTATGCCGCCTCGCGGTTCTCGACGACGCTGTTCGACAATCTGCGCAACGCGGTGTTCGAGCGCGTGGGCCAGGATGCAACGCGGCGGCTGGCGGCGAGCGTGTTCCGGCACCTGCACGGGCTGAGCCTGCGCTTCCATCTCGAACGGCGCACCGGGGCGGTGACCAAGGTGGTCGAGCGGGGCACCAAGAGCATCGACACGATGCTGTATTTCCTGCTGTTCAACATCGCGCCGACCGTGCTCGAACTCGGGATGGTGCTGGCGATCTTCTGGACCAGCTTCGGCTGGCCGCTGGTCGCGGCGACGGTGGCGATGGTCGCCGTCTACATCCTCTTCACGCAGAAGGTGACCGACTGGCGCAACGCTCTGCGCGCGCAGATGAACGACCTCGACACCGGCGCGGTTGCGCATGCGGTCGATTCGCTGCTGAACTTTGAGACGGTCAAATATTTCGGCGCCGAGGAGCGCGAGGCAAAGCGCTACGACGCGGCGATCAGCGCCTATGCGGCGGCGGCAACCAAGTCGGAAAACAGCCTCGCCTGGCTCAACGTCGGGCAGGCGCTGATCACCAACGTGATGCTGGGCGGTGGCATGGCCTATGTCGCCTGGGGGTGGAGCCAGGGGCGCTTTTCGGCGGGCGACGTGGTGTTCGTGTCGACCCTGCTGTCGCAGCTGTTCCGGCCGCTCGACCTGCTCGGTATGGTCTATCGCACGATTCGCCAGGGCGTAATCGACATGGCGAGCATGTTCGCGCTGATCGACACGCCGGCCGAGGTGGTCGACGCGCCCGGCGCCGCACCGCTGGCGGTGGATCGCGGGCGGGTGCGGTTCGAGGACGTGCATTTCGGCTATGATGCCGATCGCGAAATCCTGAAGGGCGTCGACCTCGACATTCCGGCCGGCACGACGCTGGCGGTGGTCGGGCCATCCGGCGCGGGCAAGTCGACACTCGCGCGGCTCATGTACCGCTTCTACGACGTGAATTCGGGCGCGATTACGATCGACGGGCAGGACGTGCGCGCGGTCAGCCAGGCGAGCTTGCGCACCGCGATCGGCATCGTGCCGCAGGACACGGTGCTGTTCAACGACACGATCGGCTACAACATCGGCTATGGCCGTGAGGGGGCGTCGGACGCGGAGATCGCTCAGGCCGCGGCGGGCGCGGCGATCGCCGGCTTCATCAATCGCCAGTCCGATGGCTATGCGACGCGCGTCGGCGAACGCGGCCTGAAGCTGTCAGGGGGCGAGAAGCAGCGCGTCGCGATCGCGCGCACGCTGCTCAAGGACCCGCCGATCCTGATCCTCGACGAAGCGACCAGCGCGCTCGACAGCCGGACCGAGGCCGAGATCCTCGACACGCTGAAGGCGATCGAACGCGGCCGCACCACGATCGTGATCGCGCACCGCCTGTCGACCGTCGTCCACGCCGACCAGATCGTCGTGCTCGACGGCGGCCGGGTGGCGGAACGCGGCACCCATGCCGAGCTGCTGCGCCTCGGCGGCCTCTACGCCGAGATGTGGGCGCGCCAGGCGCAGGAACGCGACGACGAGGATGTCGCCGGTGCGGGTGAAGGTGCGCTGGCGGCGGAATAGCGACGCCTCGACGCTGACCGTTACCCCGCCTACATGGACGTGCGATGATCCCTGATCCCCTGCCGACCCTCTCCCGCGTCTTCGGTTTTGCGGGGTTCCGCGGCGTGCAGGAAGAGGTCGTCGCGCGGGTGCTCGCCGGCGAGCGGACGCTGGGCGTGATGCCGACCGGCGCGGGCAAGTCGCTGTGTTACCAGCTGCCGTCGGTGATGCTGGAGGGGACATGCGTCGTCGTGTCGCCGCTGATCGCGCTGATGCACGACCAGCTTCGCGCGGCTGAGGCAGTGGGCATCCGGGCAGGAACGCTGACCAGCGCCGACCAGAACCGGGGCGAGACGATCGCACGCTTCCGCGCCGGCGAACTCGACCTTCTGTATATCGCGCCCGAACGTGCCTCGACCGGGCATTTCCGCGAGTTGCTCGCCAGCGCTCCGCTGAGCCTGTTCGCGATCGACGAGGCGCATTGCGTCAGCGAATGGGGGCACGATTTCCGCCCCGACTATCGCCTGCTCGCGCCGCTGATGGATGCCTTTCCGGACGTGCCGCGGCTCGCATTGACCGCGACGGCCGATGCGCACACCCGCGCCGATATTCTCAACCAGCTCGGCATTCCGCAGGACGGGCTGATCGTGTCGGGGTTCGACCGACCCAACATCCGATATGCGATCAGCCCTAAGGCGAACACGACCAAGCAGATCGCCGACGTAATCGCCGCGACGCCAGGGCCCGGCATCGTCTATGCGCAGACGCGCGCGGCGACCGAGAAGCTCGCCGAGGCGCTCGCCCGCACCGGGCGGCCGACGCGCGCCTATCACGCGGGGCTGGAGCAGCACATCCGCGCGAAGAACCAGGCGGATTTCGTCGCATCCGAAGACATGGTGATCTGTGCGACGGTCGCGTTCGGGATGGGGATCGACAAGCCCGACGTGCGATTCGTGGCGCATGCCGGTTTGCCGAAGTCGATCGAGGCTTATTACCAGGAAACGGGGCGTGCGGGGCGCGATGGCGATCCGGCAGTCGCGCATCTGTTCTGGGGCGCGGAGGATTTCGCGCGGGCGCGCCAGCGGATCGGCGAGGTCGAGCCCGAGCGGCAGGCGGGCGAGCGGACGCGGCTCGCGGCCCTTGGCGCGCTGGTCGAGACGGCGGGGTGTCGGCGCCGCATCCTGCTGAAGCATTTCGGTGAGGACTTGGCCGAAGATTGCGGCAATTGCGACAATTGCCTCGGCTCCCCCGATGCGGTCGACGCGACGACGGTGGCGCAGAAGTTCCTGTCCGCGGTGTTCCGTACCGGGCAGCTGTTCGGGATCGGCTATGTCGAGCAGGTGCTGCTGGGCCAGTCGACAGACCGCAGCATCGAGCGCGGGCATGAGGCACTGTCGGTATGGGGGATCGTCGAGGGCGAGGAAGCGGCGCTGGTCAAGCCGGTCGCCCGCGCGCTGCTGCTGCGCGATGCGCTGCGCACCAATGCGCGTGGCGGGCTGGAATTCGGGCCCGGCGCGCGGCCGATCCTGAAGGAGGGCGCGCGGGTGATGCTGGTGCTGCCGCCCAAGCGCGTGCGCGGCAGGAAGCGCGATGCGGGCGTCGCGATCAACCCGGCCGACAATCCCTTGTTCGAGGCGCTGCGCACCTGCCGCCGCGACCTGGCCAAGGAGGCCGGCGTGCCGCCCTACGTCATCTTCCACGATTCGGTGCTGCGCGAGATGGCGGCGCAGCGGCCGACGAGCCGGGCCGAGCTGATGCACCTGTCCGGCATCGGCGCGCGCAAGCTCGACGCCTATGGCGACGCGTTCCTTGACGTGATCCGCGCGGCGGCGTGAGAATAAACCCGTCGATTGCCGACCAAAGCGGCTGACGGCGCTCGGCTGATCGCGTAACGGGACCGGATGGCCGACATTCGCACGATCAACGAATCCATCAGCGTCGCTCCCCAGATCGCCCCCGAAGACATGGCGGCGATCAAGGCAGCGGGCTTCACACACGTCGTCAACAACCGCCCCGACGAGGAGGAAGCCGGCCAGCCGTCGGGCGAGGCGATCCGCGCCGCCGCCGAGGCCGCGGGGCTGGGCTATACGGCGATCCCGATCACGCATGCGGGCTTCTCGCACCCGCAGATCGACGCGATGACGCAGACGCTGGTCGAGAGCGACGGCCCGGTGCTCGCCTACTGCCGATCGGGAACGCGCAGCTGCAACCTGTGGGCGCTCGCTGCGGCCAAGGCGGGGCGCAACCCCGAACTGCTGGTGATGCAGGCACGCGCCGCCGGCTACGATCTGTCGGGGATGCGCCCGACGCTGGATGCGCTCGCCGGCGGACAGTGATCTGCCATGCGATTCGGAGAGACGGAGATCGGGATCGCGCTGATCGCAGGCCTGGCGGTGCTGCTGATCGTCGGCAGCCTTGTCTGGGTGATGCGACGCGGCCGACGGGGGCGGATCGAATCGCCTGAAGAAGCGGCGGCGGCGGCGGATGCGACGCTCGGCGGGTTTGAGACGCTGGGGGCGGTAGTCGGCGCCGATGGCGCGGGTGCGCTGGCGGTCGATCGCACGGGGCGGGTCGCGGTGATGCGGCGCCAGGGCAGGCGGATCAGCGTGCGCGAGATCGCCTGGGTCGCGCTGCGCTCGACGGTCGAAGGTATCCTGGTCGACAGTGGCGACGGGCGGATGGGCCGGGTGCTGATCGCCGGGGTCGACGCGCTCGACGTGCGGCGGCTGGCGCCAGCCGATCTCAAGAAGATGATCGGGTAAGCTTTCGGGAGAAGCAGCCGGCGTCTGGCGCGGGGCTGCCCCTCCACCACCCGCTTGCGCGGGCGGTCCCCCTCCCCTGCCTGAGGCAGGGGAGGAATGGACTTATGCTGCTTCGGTTTCGAGCGCGGGATAATCGGTGTAACCCTCGGGCCCCTTCGTATACCAGGTTTTCGGATTGTCTTGGTTGAGCGGCGCGCCCTGGCGCAGGCGTTCGACGAGGTCGGGGTTGGCGATATATTTACGGCCGAAGGCGATCGCGTCGGCAACACCCGAATCGAGCGCGGCCTGCGCGCTGGCGCCGTCGTAATCCTGGTTCAGGATCAACGCGCCCTTGAAGACCTTGCGGATCTCCGGGCTGAGCTTGGGCACGTCGCTCTTGCCGAAGGTGCCCTCTGGGCCCTGTTCGCGCAATTCGAGGAAGGCGATGCCGAGCGCGTCGAGCGCCGCCGCGGCGGGCACGAAGACGCTGGCGGGATCGCTGTCGTCGGCCCCCTGCGTCTCACCGTTGGGCGACAGGCGGATGCCCGTCCTCCCAGCCCCGATCGCATCGGCGACGCGCGCGACCGATTCGCGCATGAAGCGAATGCGGTTTTCGGGGGACCCGCCGTAATCGTCGTCGCGGTGGTTGGTGCCGTCGCGCAGGAACTGGTCGATCAGATAGCCATTGGCCCCGTGCAGCTGCACCCCGTCGAAGCCGGCACGGATCGCGTTGCGCGCAGCGGTGGCGTAATCGTCGTAAACCCGGGCGATGTCGTCGAGCGTGGCGGCACGCGCCTCCGCATAGGGATTGGGCTCGCTGTGATAGGGCGCGCGCGTCGCGGAGGACGAGAGCGGGGTCATGCCGATGACGTCGGGTCGCGACAGGCGACCCATGTGCCAGATCTGTGCGACGATCTTGCCGCCTGCCTCGTGCACCGCATCGGTCACCGGCTTCCACGCCTCGACCTGCGCTTCGGTCCACAGACCCGGCGCGTTCGGCCACCCGAGCCCTTCACGGCTGATGCCGGTACCTTCGGTGATGATCAGGCCGGCGGTGGCGCGCTGGCGGTAATAGTCGATCATGATGTCGGTGGGGACGTGATCGTCGGTCGACCGGCCGCGGGTCAGCGGTGACATGGCGATACGATTGGCGGCGTGGATATCGCCCAGCTGGATGGAGTCGAAAAGGCTCGGCATGGATGCTCCGTTAGTGGCCTGACGAGGCGAAGATAGGACGCTACAGGGCGGCATGCATCGGCCTGACCCAACAAGAAAAACTGTGCCTGAGACAATGCCAAGCCCAACGGAGACGGTTGCCGTTACGGAAGCGGCACCGGCGCTGGGCTTCGTTGCGCTGATCGTCGCCAATATCGCGCTCGCCTTCGGGCCGTGGTTCGTGCGGCTCGCCGATGTCGGGCCGGTGGCGGCGGGGTTCTGGCGGATCACGCTCGCCATCCCCTTCCTCGCGGCACTGTCGCTGGCGGCGGGCGCACGGCCGGTGCGGATGCCCGGCATACTGTGGCTGCTGATCGCGGTCGGGGGCATCGCCTTTGCCGCGGACCTTGCCAGCTGGCACCTCGGCATCGTGCGCACGACGATGGCCAATGCGACGCTGTTCGGCAATTCGGCGATCCTGATCTATCCGCTGTACGGCTTCCTCGTCGCCAAGGCCTGGCCGTCGCGCGGACAGGGCGTCGCGCTGCTGCTCGCCGCGGTCGGCGCGGGGCTGCTGATGGGGCGGTCGTACCAGGTCGATCCGCGCAACCTGGCAGGCGACCTGCTCTGCATCGTCGCCGGCATCCTCTACACGCTGTATTTCATCATGATGGCGAAGGTACGTGGCGTCATGCGGCCGCTGCCGGCGCTGACGCTGGCGAGCTGCGCGACCGCGCTGCCACTGCTCGCCTTTGCCGTGCTGATCGGCGAACGGGTGTGGCCGGGGCATTGGGGGGCGCTGATCGGGCTGGCACTGGTCAGCCAAGTCCTGGGGCAGGGCTGCATGATCTATGCCCTTGGGCGTATGTCGCCGCTGATCGTCGGCATCGCGCTGCTGATCCAGCCGATCGTCGCGGGCGCGGTCGGGTGGATCGCCTATGGCGAGCGGCTGCAGGGAGCCGATTGGATCGGCGTCGCGTTGGTCGCGGTGGCGCTGGTGATGGTTCGCCGCGCGGAGGTTGCACCGGCACGGCGACAGGCGCAGGAGATGGCGGCATGACCGAGCTTATGACCCATGACGACACCACTGACCTGACGCTCGACGAGGTCCGGGCGCGACTCGCCCCCGGGATTGCGGCCAATGCGGCGTTCGATGGCTGGGCCGATGCTGCCCGCGACATGGCGGCGGAGGCAGCCGGCATCGATCGCGACATCGCGCGACTCGCCTTTACGGACGGTGCGGTCGACATGATCGACGCCTGGTTCGCGCGGATCGATGCCGCGATGGCGGAGGCGCTGCCCGCCGAGCGACTCGCGACGATGAAGATCCGCGCGCGCATCGCCGGGCTGGTCGAGGCGCGCCTCACCGCGCTGGCCCCCGATCGCGAGGCGCTGCGCCGCGCGCTGACGATCCTGGCGATGCCGCAGAATGTCGCGCGCGCGGCTAAGCTCGGCTGGCGCAGCGTCGACATCATGTGGCGCATGGCGGGCGATACCGCGACCGACTACAATCACTATACCAAGCGCACGATCCTGCTCGGCGTCTATGGCGCGACGGTCACCGTGTTCCTGGACGACGAGAGCGAGGGCTTCGCCGACACCCGCGCCTTCCTGTCGCGGCGGATCGACGGGATCATGCGGTTCGAAAAGGCGAAGGCGGGGTTCGTCAAGCGCTACGAGCACCGCCCGAGCCTGTCGCGGTTCGTCGGGCGGTTGCGCTATCCGGTGGTGTGAGAGGCGCTCGCTGACCAAACATATGCCGTCACTCCGGATTCGTTCCGGAGTCCACGGAGCGGCAAAGGCAGACCTCTCGCCTCCAGTCGATTCCCTTGCGGAAGAGTGGACCCCGGAACGAGTCCGGGGTGACGGAAGAAGCAGGGCGACATTGTCAGGCGTCGCAGTCGCGGCCTTTACTCGGCTGCGCGTAAATGATAATCACTCGCAGCATGGATATGTCGCGTACTCCCTCGCTCGACCTCGTCTCGTTGCCGCGGCGTCAGCCGGCGACAGTCGCGGGGATCGACTGGGCGCGGCTTGCGGCGCCCGAGGCGCGGCGGTTGCGGGAGCTGGGCTTCGACGAGGGCGTGTCGGTCGAGGTGCTGCACCGCGCGTCGCTGGGCAGCGGGCCGATCGCCTGCCGGATCGGGCGCATGACGGTCGCGCTACGCCGCGCCGTCGCGGGCGCGGTGCGGGTCGCCTTGCCGGTCGCCGCCGAATAAGCCGTTCGAACCCGTGCATGCAGCCCCGCTGGTGGCGCTGGTCGGCAATCCCAATGCCGGCAAGAGCGCGCTGTTCAACGCGCTGACCGGCGCGCGGCAGAAGGTCGGCAATTA
>ERZ941706.342-NODE-342-length-15879-cov-4.099280_pt1 | contig 15879 bp, 5 predicted proteins | sample MGYA00521232_ERZ941706 | MGnify/ENA primary metagenome ERZ941706 (study PRJEB32759, sample SAMN07749893) | skin metagenome | biome: transportation; feature: city; material: polyester macromolecule | host: Homo sapiens | place: Hong Kong:ER line | collected...
CGGCCATCGACAACGTCTGCACCGCCGCGCGCGCCTGCGCGATGACATTGCCGTCGAGCGGCGCCTTGCGGTTGGGCCAGGCACTCGCCAGCTCCTCGTCCTCAAGCAGCGCGGCGAGATGCATCTCCAGCTTGCGACGGTCGGCGGCATTGTCCGCGCCCGGATAGACCTCGCTCGCCCAGTCGCGCGCGATCCAGCTCTGCACCGCCTTGCGGTCCATCGGCCCCTGGCTGCCGAGGATGAGATAGGTTTTGAGCGGCTCGTAGAGCGCCAGCGCGTCCTGCCCGTTGGCCTGCATATATTGTTCGAGGCGGATCAGCAGGCGGGGCAGCATGACGCGGCGAAGCGCGTTGCGATACGCCTCCTCGCCCGCCTCGGCGAGGCCCGTCTGATAGAGGCCGAAGGTCATCATGAGCGGCGGGCCGCCCTTCTTCTGGTCGGCATAGCCGCGCGGAAGCGCGCGCAGGGCGTCGAGCAAAGGCAGCGTGTCGCGCATGTCGGCGTCGCCATCGCGCACTTCCTTCATGTCGACGCCGGTGTCGCGCTTCAGCACTTCGGCCGCGCTCGCGCGTTCGACCATCGCCGACTGAAAGCTGCGGTTGTTGTAGAAGCTGATCCCCCACAGCGACAGCATCACGAGCGAAACCGCCGCGATGCCCGCCATCGCCGCGGTCAGCCGGGTGCGCTGGCGGCGGAGCTTGACCGGATCGGACGAGACGAGGCCCGCCTCCTTGAACATCACCTCGGTCAGCAGCCGGTTGAGGAAATAGGCCTTTCCTTTGGTGCCCGCCGTCTCGACATGTTCGCGCTGGTCGCGGTCGTAGACGTCGGCCATGCTCGACAGGATGCGGTCGAGCGGCGCGCCTTCCTGCACGCCGCTGGTGAAGTAAAAGCCTCGCAGCTGCCCGGTTTCGGCGGGCTTGGCGGAGAAGAAGGCGCCTTCCATGAAGCGCATGAGCCGCGAGCGGATCGCCTGCAGCTGCGAGGGATAGCCGAGCAGCATCGACCGGCGCGCCTGATCGGGCTCGTTGAGCAGCCGCCCCGCCTGCCGGTCGGCGATCGCCTGCGCCATTTCGTCGAAGGCGCGCGCGGCCTTTTCCGATCCGGGCGAACCCTCCTTGTGATCGAAGGTGTGGCCGAATACCGCGCGCCGCCCCTCGACGTCGAGATCGGCGAAATATTCGGTCATGCCCGCGATCAGATCGGCCTTGGTCAGCATGACATAGACCGGCGGGCTGACTTCCAGCGTCGCACGCATCTCGGCGATGCGGCGGCGGACCGCGGCGGCATGGGCGTCGATGCCCGCGCAGTCGGTGCGGATCAGTTCGTCGAGCCCGATGGCGACGATCACACCGTTGATCGGCGACAACGGCCGATGCTTTTTCAGCAGCGAAAGAAAGCTGGTCCAGCCCTTGCGGTCGACTTCATAGTCGCTGTCCTGCGTGGTGTAGCGGCCGGCGGTATCGACCATCACCGCCTCGTCGGCGAACCAGAAATCGAGGTTGCGGGTGCCGCCCACGCCCTTCAGCGCCTGTTCGGCGAAGGGGAAGCGCAGCCCGCTGTTAAGCAGTGCAGTGGTCTTGCCTGCGCCGGGCGGGCCGATGATGACATACCAGGGGCGGCTGTAGAGATAGTCGCGCTTGCCGCCCGACGCGGCCTTGAAGCTCGCCACCGCCTCGGCCATCCGCGCCTGCAGGGCGGTGCCTTCCTCGTCGGCGGCCGATGGCGGCTGGGCCAGTTCGGCGGCGATGGCCGCCGCCGCCTTGCGGCGCTTGGCTATGCGCAGGAACACGAGGATGCCCCAGACCAGCAGCACCGATCCCACGACCAGCGCGCGCACCCACCAGGGCTGCAGCCAGGTGACGAACAGCGGCAGGCCGACGGCGAACACGCCGATCAGCAGCAGCACGATCAGGATCGAGGAAACCCACCAGTTGGCGAAGAAATTGAGGATCGCGCGCATGATCAATAGTCCCTCGGCACGATGACTTCGACCCGGCGGTTGAGGCTCTTGCCCTCGTCATTGTCGTTGCTGGCGATCGGGCGGGTCTCGCCGAAGCCCTTGGGCACGATCCGCGAGGCGTCGGTCAGTGTCGCGCGCAATATCTTCGCCACCGTCTCGGCCCGGGCCTGGCTCAGCGCCATATTGTCGGGGAAGGCGAGACTGGACACCTTGTCGCTGTCGGCATGGCCCTCGACCGTCACAACCCCCTGCTTGTCCGCCTCGATCGCCTTGCCGATCCGCTGGAACAGCGCCTCGCGGCCGGGTTCGAGCACGTCGCTGCCCGACTGGAACAGCTGGCCGACGGTGGTGCGCACGCGCACGGTCTGGCTGTCCTCCTCGACCTTCACCAGCCCCTGCGCGATTTCGGGGGCGAGGAACTGTTTCAGGCGGCTGGCCTGCGGGCTGTCGCCGGTCGCGGGGGGCGGCGCGGCCTGCCGCGACAGGCCGAGCGGGTCGGCGGGGTTGATCGCCGCGATCCGGTCGCTCGCCGCCTGTCCCGAGAACATCAGGATCAGCGCGAAGATGATATAGGCGAGCAGCAGGAATGCCGCCGCGCCCGCCGCCGCCAGCATGATGTAGCGCCAGAAGCCGGGCTTGGCCGCCGGCACGTCCTCGCCGCGCCAGTGCGGGCTGACTTCCATCAGGCTGATCGACCGGACATGCTCGAGCGCGCCGTTCAGCCGCTGCATTACCTCGTGCAGCCGCCTCTTGCCGTCGGGCATGACGCGGAACCGCCCCTCGAACCCGGCGGCGAGGCAGGCGTGGAACAGCTCGATGAGGTCGCGATTCTCGACCGGCGAGCGGAGCAGGTCGTCGACCAGCTGCCAGAAGCGGTCGCCGCCGATATTCTCGTGGAAGAACTGGACGACCATCGACCGCCGTGCCCATTCTGCACCGTCGCCGCCCACGTTGGGCAGGTTCTGCGCGATGTCGTCGAGCGTCGCGCACACCGCATATTTGGCGCGCTGGCGTTTCTCTTCGGGATAATGCTGGGTGATTGCGCGGTCGAAGGTCGCGATCGCCGCCGTCGCCTCGCGGTGGAACTGCGCCATCGGGGTGCGCACCCGGCCCGCGCGCACCGCCGCGGCCAGCGCCAGCACCGGCGCGGCCTCGGTGAGCATGATGTTGCGCACCTCGCGCGCGGTCTGCGGCAACGGCACATCGTCGTCGGCGAGGCGCGACGGGGCGAGCGGAGCAGCCTGCACATGCCGGCCCTCGGCGACATTGCCGAAGGCTGCTTCGGAGGCCGCCTGACCCCAGACCGCGTTCGGTTGCGCCGCCGGGGCGGACTGCGCGGCCCAGGCCGATCCGGCGGGGGGCTGGGCGGCAGCGGGGGGTGGAGCGCCCCAGCCGGGCTGCTGCGGGGCCTGTTGCGGCGGCGGCGCGCCCCACGCCGGTTGCGCCGGCTGCTGCGGCGCGCCCTGTGGCGGATAGGCGGCCGGAGGATGGGCGGGCGGCGGTGCGCCCCAGCCGGGCTGCTGCTGTGGCGGCGCGGCGCCCGGCGGCGGCGCGGGCGGCTGGCCCTGCCGCATGCCCTGCAGCGGCGATGGCCGGAACACCGTCTTGTTGCGGTCGCCCGGCCCGCCCCCCGATCCGCCGCCGCTCATCGCTCGTTCCTCTTCACGCACCAGAGTTCCATGCGCAGCTGCGGCCAATCGCCCGCGACATGCAGGCCCAGTGCCGGCGCCGACTGAAAATCCGCCCAGTCGGGTACGCCGCGATCGAGCTCGAAATAGACATGGCCGGGCAGCACGCGCAGCTGCGGCGGCGGGGTGGGGGTGTGGCGCAGCGGCACGCCGGGCAGCGCCGAATCGACAATGGCGCGCATGCGGGTGACCGAGGCGATCTTCGCGACGGCGGGGAAGCGGCCGCGTATTTCCTCGACCGGAGCGGCGGCCGCGACGGCGAGGTAGAAATAGCCGGTCTTGTAGAGGTTATGATCGGTGATGGTCGACACATAGGCGCCCGGCCCCGCCTGCTCGAGCGGCAGCTGCACCGCCGACCGTTCGAACACCGCCGACAGCATGGATTGCAGCAGGTCGAACAGCGGATCGAAGCAATTCTGCGGATTCTCGTGGTCGTAGCGCGGCAGCGGCGGCGGCTTGCGGTCGGCACGGATCAGCGTCGCCAGCTCGCCGGCCGTCCCGCTCAGCATCTCGTACAGCCGCTCGGCATGCACCATCGGTAGGCTTTCGAGATGCTGGAGCATCGGAATCCAGCGGTTGAGCGTCTGGAGCAGCAGGAAGGAAACGAAGGTCTCGGCCCCGCCGTCGGTCGCCTCGACCGCGCGGATGGCGAGTTCGTCGGCGCGCTGGACCATACGCCCGATGATGTCGGTAAGGCCGCCGCGCAGCCGGTTCGAAGCCGCGATGTCGAGCGAAGGCGGGATGTAGCGGTCGTCGAAATGAACGCGCTTGTTGTTCACCTCGCGCACCCGCGCGAGGCCGAGCGTCACCCGGCCATAGGTCTGGTCGCGCGTGACGCCGAAGGTCAGATTGGGGCGGCCGAACTCGATCGGCTCGGTCTCGCGCTCCTCGGAGAAGCTGTCGACCAGCTCGGTTTCCTCGACCAGGAAGCGCGCCTCGATCCGGCCCGCGCCCTCCGCCCCCGCCTCGGCGAACTCGACCGCTCCGGGCTGGCGCGTGGGCAGGGTCAGATAGACGATGGCGTCGCGCGTATCCGCGGGCATGTCGAGCGGCGGCGGCGGCGGCAATTCTTCCGGTATGGCGAAAGGCGTGCCGTCGGGCAGGATGCCGCGCGCCCGCGCGATGCCGAACTTGCCGAGCGCGGCAAGATCCTCGTCGAGCGCGAGATCGGTCATTCCCCAGGACCATGGTCGCACGCTTTCGACCCGCGCGGCGATATAAGCCTCGCCATGCCGGTCCTGCGCCTGAAAATGCTGGGGGCGCAGGAACATTCCTTCGCGCCAGGCCACCCTGTTCTTGCCGGCCATTCCCGCCCCCATCTGGTCCCGCTTCCCGCCCTTCACCGGGCGTAACCACGCGAACCGTCGTCCCATCGTTCGTACCGCAGCGACCCGCGGCGAGTCGCGCCGACAGGCGCGCGAGCCATGGTGCACTGAAGCACAGCCGAACCCAAGGCTAAACCCCGCCCGGTTTGACATTTTCACGCGCTGTACCCGCTTTCATGCGGACGGAGTGCGCCGATATGGGATAGGGTGGAACGATGGGCGACACCGACAGCTTCGATCCACGATCCTGGAGCGGCGGCAAGACCCCGACCACACCACCCGCGCCCGCCGCGCCGCCGTCACCTCCATCGGCAACCGCCGCGCCGGCGGCGCCCGGAAAATCCGGCGGCACCGACTTCGATCCGCGCAGCTGGACCCGGCTCGAACCCGATGCCGACCTGTCGAATGCCCGGCCGCGCGCCGCAAAAGCGACGGGCAGTCGCGCGTTGCCGGTCGTGGCCGCTGCGGCTGCCCTTGCGCTGGCCGGAGGTGGCGGCTGGTGGTGGCTTTCGCGTGATTCGGAGCCGCAGGCGCGACCGCCCGCATCGGCCGTGAAAGCGCCTTCTCGTCCAGTCGCGCCGCCGCCCGTGGCCGGTGAAAGCCGCCGGACGCTGTCGGTCGAATCGGCTGCCGGAGTCGGAGCCGCGCTGGTAGCGGCGGGAATCGACCGCGCGAAATCGGCGGCCATCGCCGCCAGGGTGCAGGCGGCGCTTGGCGGCGCGCCCGGCGAAGTGCGGCTGGAATTCGCGCTGCTGGGAACGCCGTCGAAGCTGGTGCGGCTGGAGGCGACGCGCGCGGACGGCAGCGGCATCCACCTGACCACCAAGCCCGACGGGAGTTTCGCCGAACAGCGGCTTACCGCACAGTTAAAGACCGAAATCCGCGTCGCACGCGGGGAAATGGATGCGACCAGCTTCTATTCTGCGGCGGTTGCCGCAGGTGTCATCGACAGCCTGATCAGCGATTTCGCGCAGGCCTTCTCCTTCGATTTCGACTTTCAGATGGAGGTGGCGCCGGGCGACATCTTCGAGGCCGCCTATGAGCAGAAAGTGAACGCCTCGGGCCAGCCGGTGGGCGATCCGAAACTCGTCTACGTCTCGCTGTCGACGCCGAAAAAGTCGAAGGCGCTCTATTATTTCCTGCCGCCGGGCGAGAAAGAGGCGGGCTGGTTCGATGCCAACGGCCGCTCGACAGTGCGGTCGCTGATGCGCACGCCGGTCGATGGCGCGCGCATTTCGTCCAAATTCGGCTATCGCAGGCATCCGATCCTCGGTTACCAGAAGCTGCACCGCGGTACCGATTTCGCCGCGCCGACCGGCACCCCCATCTATGCCTCGGGCAACGCTACGGTTCAGTTCGCCGCCTTCAAGGGCGCGAACGGCAACCTCACTGTCCTTCGCCACGACAACGGCTGGCAGACGCTCTATCTGCACCAGGTCCGTTTCGCCGATGGCGTGTCGGCGGGGGCGCGGGTCGCGCAGGGGCAGATCATCGGCTATGTGGGGACAACCGGGCGTTCGACCGGCCCGCATCTCCATTATGAAGTGCATATCGACGGGCAGGCGGTCGATCCGCTCAGCATCGATACCGGCACCGGCAAGTCGCTCGCCGGACCGGCGCTCAAGGCGTTCATCGCCGAGCGCGACCGAATCGACACGCGACGCGCCGCTGCCGGGTGATGTTGGAGCGACCCGCCTATGGCGTCGGTCGGTTCGGCTTCCCCAGCCGGGTCCACAGATAAACACCGCCGGTCGCGACCAGCAGCGCCGCCGTCATCTGCAGGCTTTCATTGAGGCCTTCCGCGCCGCCGCCCGCCAGTTCGCTGCCCTTCAGATCGAGGTCGATCAGCGCCCCATAGCTGCCGATGCCGGGGTTGGGCACCAGTCCGAACATCAGCATTTCCAGCGCATTCCAGGCAAGATGCGCGGCCAGCGGCGCGGCCAGTCCGCCGCTGTGCCACGCCAGCAAGCCGAACAGCAGCCCGCCGAGCGCCAGGTTCAGCACGGCGACCGGCCCCAGCCACGCGCCCGCGAAATGGAGCAATGCGAACACGACCGCGATTGCCGGTATCGCGAACGCGGCACCGAACAGCCGGATGGCGAGCGGCTGCAACCAGCCACGGAACAGCGCCTCCTCACCGAACACCTGGATCGTGACCGCGGCTGCACCGACCGGCAACCAGACGAGCGCGTCGGCGTTGGCCCCGCCCCCCGCGACGAGCCCGCCCGCAACGATGCTTCCGGCCAGCGCCACAAGCAATGCCCCCAACCCGACGAGACAGCCGATGCCGCCGCTGGCCAGCGTTCCCATGCGCAGCGGTGCGATTGCGCTCAGCGCCCCTCCCACCAGCGCGATGACGACGAACCCGCCGTAAAGCACGAGCGCGAACAGCGCCTCGACCAGCGCGGGCGGACTTTCGGCCAGACTGGGTGCGAAGGCGCGGACCAGCGCCACGGCACCGAAGGTGAAGGCCAGCGCCGCCGCGATCCCGCCGAGCAGCAGGGGCAGGTCGCTGCGGCCCGGTGTCGCCGCTGGTCCCGCAGGCGGCGGCTGCGCGGTCACGGACTTCCCGCCGCCGTTCCGGTCGATGCGGGCGCCGACGCCAGCGCCCGCTTCTGCGGATCGCCGACGATGAAATAGGGTGCCCAATAGAAGGGATGCGAGCTTTCGGGCCGGTCGATCAGCGCATTCTGCGCGGTGCGCAGCGCATCGCCGATTGGTGCGTCGCGGGCGCTGGTGTAGAAGGTGCGGACGAACAGGTCGGCGTCGGCTTCGGCCGAAACCGGCCAATAGGTGGCAAGCACGGCGCGCGCATTGGCGGTCAGGAAGGCGCGCACCAGCCCCTCCAGCTGGGCGCCGGCCTCTTCCTGTCCCGACTGGCGCGCGAGGGCTTCGTCCTTGACCCCGGCCGACGTGTCGCATGCCGACAGCACCACCAGATTGGCATCGAGCCGCAGCCGGGCGATCTCGTCGAAACTGAGCAGCCCGTCGCTTCCCGGCACCAGGCTGGTGACCAGCGCGGGCGGCGATTGCGGACAGCCCCAGCTCCCCTCGGTCAGCCCGTGCGTCGCGAAATGCAGTATCTTGTATTGCGCGAGATCGCCGCGCGCCTCGATGGCGCTGTCGGTGAAGTCGCTGCCGGTCAGCACCGGCGCGGAGCGCCCGCCGAGCGCCGCGACGGCAAGGTCCACTTCGTGCCGCTGGATCGGCTTCAGCGATGCCGACAGCGCCTGAATGTCGGCGAGCGGCACCCGGCAACTCGGTCCCACATCAACGAGGCCGCCGCCTGTCCCGGTCACCCGGTGCTCGGCAAAGCCCAGAAAGTCGTTCCCGGCACGTGAGGCGGGCAGCGCGCGGCTGACGAGGAAGCTGCGCGGCGAGACCGCCGTTCCGACGGGCATGCGCCGGCCGAGAAAGGCGGTGCGGCTGAAATCGAACTGCGCCGCGTCAGCGGCACCGCGCCGGGCATCGACGCTTGCCCGGTCGACCACCAGCAAGGTCGCGGGAAGATTTTCCAGCGGACCGCCGGGGTCGATGACCAGCGAACGGGCGGCAAGGATATCCGCCTCCGCCGGGCCGGCGAGCAGCTTGAACAGCGCGAAGCTCGCGGGAACGTCGAACGGCACCAGCTTGCCCTCGCCCAGCCGCCCGTCGATGCTGCCGCGAATGCGGGTGCCGAAATCGTTGAGCAGGCTGACCGGCGCCTCGACCGCCCAGATGCGCACCCGGTCGCCTGCGACGAGCAGCGCGAACATCCGCCCCGCGACCTCGTCCAGCGCCCAATAGGTTTCGCCGGGGGCAAGCGCGGCACGCATCGCGGCGATTGTCGCCGGGCTGTCGTCCACGCGGCTGTAGCGCGGGTCTGCGGCAAGTTCGGCCTCGGTCGCGGTCAGGCGGGTTTCCGCAGCCGCGCGCTGCGCTTCGAGCGCCGCCACATCGGTGCCGGGAGTCGCGTCCGCTGCGGCGATGGCATAGCGAAGGCGGGTGATCTCCCGCTCCAGGTCGGCGCGGTCGCGAATCTTCACGCCTAGCGCCGGGTCGGACGCGACCTCGGCCTGCAGCTGGCCGAGCTGGCGCGCCACGGCGGGCGCGCCGATCGATTGCAGCGCACGGAAATAGCGTTCGGCTGCTTCGCCCGAAGGCCCGGCCAGCGCATCGCCGGCGGCCGCGTCCTCGATCAGCAGGTCGAGATAGCGGTCGATACCGAAACCCGGCGTGATCGCGCCCTCCGATGTTGCCAGCACGGCATCGACCGCAGCCTCATAGGCGGCGCGAACCCGTTCGCGACCGGCACCGCTGCGGGCGAGCGCGTCGGCGCCTTCGAGCATCGTTTCCGCGACGATCGGCTCATTGCCCGTTCCGGCCGAGCCGAGCGCGCCGAGGCGCAGGCCGCCGACGGCGCGGTCGAACAGCGCGATGGCGCGCGGAAAGTCGTTGCGGCGCAGCGCGAGCCGGGCGTCCTGTCGGTCGATGCGCGCGCCCAGCCAGAGCAGCGCCTCGCGGTTGACCCGCCGCGCGATCAGCGCGTCATAGCCCGAACGCGCGGCCCCGATCGCCGCTTCGGCGCGGCCGAGGTCGCCGGTGCCAAGCCAGGCGACGCTGCGCGCCCAGTTCACCGTCGCATCGAGCGCCAGGCTGGCCAGCAGGCTGCCGTCGCCTCCACCGACCGCTCCCGCCGTGCCGGTGTCGCGCCGCGGACTGTTGAGCAGGCCGAGCAGCCGCATGTCCTGCAGCGGCTGGTCGCCACCGTCGCCGCCGGCGAGCCGGTCGAGCGCGGCGAGCGCGGCCGCATAGTCCTTGCGGTTCATCAGATCGAGCGCGCTGTAGGCGTCGCGCTTGCGCTGCAGGAAGGGCGTCTGCGCCCCGCTGGCCGCGATCAGCGCGGCGGCGCGCTCGAAATGCCCGGCGGCGCTGGCGCGAAAGCCGATGTTCGAATCGGCGAGGCCCGCTTCTAGCGAAAGCTCGGCGGCGAGCGACGGGGGCGTGTCGGGTCCGACGCGGCTGACTGCATCGTTCAGCAACCGCGACGCTTCGGCATGCAGCCCCTTGTGGTTGAGACCGATGCCGCGTCCCAGCACAGCCTGCAGGTCCGGCCCGGCCGCGGCCCCGCCGCCCGCAGCATCGCCGGGCGGGGGCGGCAGATTGGCGGTCAAGACAGGCGGGGCGGGCCGGTCGGGAACCTTCGACGCCGCCATGTCGCCGGTCAGCCGCGCAATCGCGACCGAAAGCGGTCCCGCCGCGGCGGGCAGCGCGCTCGCCATCACGCGGCCCGCGCCGCTGTCACCTGAAAGGACGAGGGCATTGGCGGCCAGTCCCGTGTCGCGGCACAGGCGCGCCTCGCCCCCGCTAAGCCCCGCCAGCGTCACCGGCGATGCGGCGCCGCATTGCCAGCCCTTCTCGATCGCGGCGACCGCGCCGGGCGACCGGACGATGCGCAGCTGCCCGCTGCTGCGCGCCGCGGCGGCGCTGCGGCAACCGATCGTCCAGCTTTCGTCGAACGGATCGGTCAGCGCCGCGTCGCGCCAGTCGCGCGTCGCCGTGCAAGGCTCGCCATTGGCATCGCGGCCGAGGGCGAGGCTGTCGAGCGGCGCGGTCCGGTGCATGCCCGGCCCCGCCGCGCAACCGGCGACGCCGAGCAGAAGGGGAAGCGCAAGGGTGCGACCCGGAATGCGCGGCATGGTCATCTCCTTAGCGCGCATCCGCGCCGGTTGCGGCATCGGGCACTTGCGTGTCTGCTGGGGGCGTATCGGGATTGGTTGCGGTCGGCGACGCGTCATTCGGTGCAGCAGGCGGGACCGCACCGGGCGCGGTCGACGGACAGTCGCTCCGGTCCGCCGCCGAGCAGCCTTCGCCGGCCGATCGATCCGCCGCGCCCGCGAACAGGTCGGCGAACAGCGCCTCGTTGTTCACGCCGATGACCGGGTCGAAGGGGACGTCGAAGTCGGCGGCCACCCGCAGCACGTCGGCGCGGCTCACGTCGAACACACCCTGGCTGGGCTGCACGACCACGGTGGTCAGACAGCCCGCGCCCGAGCCGACGAGGCAGCCGTTGATCCGGCTGTTGGCCGGGTCGGTCGCGGAAAAGCTGGTGACGGCCGGGCCGAGCAGCGCGGCCGCCGTGCCGGTTACGCCGTTGATCGTTCCGAACAGCGCGAAAGCGTCGCCGCCCGCCGAGCCCGACCCATCGACCGTCAGCGCGGGGTTGCCCGCCCCGCCGATCGTTACCCCGGCATTCGCGCCGGCTACGGCGCTGTTCTGGAACAGCGCATAGTCGCCGAAGCGCACGACCAGACGGTCTGCGGTCACGATTTCGGTATCCGAATAGCTGCCGCCGCCGAGCGCCGCATTGTAGAGCTGGCTCGAGCTGTTGCCGACGAAATTGCTTGCCGCCGTACCCGCGTCGATGCCGCCGCCCGAACCGTCGAGGTCGAGCGCGGCGATAAAGGCGTCCAGCCCGAATGCGATCCGTGTGGCGCGCAGTTCCACGACATTGCCCGGCGCGCGGATCCGTCCGCCCGCCGCCGCATCGGCCGTGGCGACCAGCGCGCTGGCGCGGCCCGCCGGATCGGCCGTCCCGCCGAGCCGGAAGCTCCGGCCGCTTCCCGCGATGGTGGTCACCCCGCTGAGGTCGATCCGACCGGTGGTCAGCACATCGACCCCGGTCGAACCCGCCGCCGCCGCCAGATCGAGCGTCCCGATGCGTACCGGGCCGCCTTGCGCGTCGAGCGTCAGCACGCCGGTCGACAGCCTTGCGAATTCCGCGTTGGAAAGCGCCAGCCCGCCCGCAGGCCCGCCGTCGCCCAATGCCATGCCGACGTTCGCGCCCGACGTGCGGACCGTTACGGTGGGGGCGGCGAAGGCACCGCCGAGTTCGAACTGGTCGGCGGCGAAGCGGGCATTGCCGCCGGCCGATCCGCCGCCCAGCTGGATGGTGCCGCTGCCCGCGTCGATGTCGAGCGTGGTGGCGGCGGTCGCGCTGGCCAGGGCGGCATTGCCCGCATCGACCGTCACCGCGATGCTGCCGCTGCCGCCCGCCGCCGACACCGCGCCGAGATCGGCGGAGTTGGCGACGATCGCCACCGGCCCGCTGCCGGCGGCGATGGCTGCGGTGGTGATCGCGCCGTTTGCGGCGGTCAGTGTCACCTGCGCCGCCCCGGTATCACCGCCGATGTCGATGTCCCCGGCCGAAACCAGCCCGGCGGCACCGGCGGCGTTCACGCTGCCGGCAATGGCGACCGGGCCCGCCGCGTCGACGGACAGGTCGGCCCCGGCATCCAGACTGTCGGCCGTTACGCCGCCCACATCGGTGGTGAGCGTTATTGCCGCCGTCGCCGTCACTGCGCCCAGCGTCGACTCGTCCGCGATCACCGTCACCGCGCCCGCGCTGGCACTCACGTCGCCGGTACTGACGCTTCCGCCAGCCGCCGTAAGCGCGACCGAGCCGCCTGTGACGCCGTTCGCCACGATCACATCGCCGGTGGTGGATTCGAGCGACAGCGCGCCCCCGGCGGCCGCGAAGTCGGTCACCGACACGTTGCCGCCGGTGGCCACGACATCGAGCGTGCCGCCGGCGTCGAGGCTGGTCGCGCCGGCCCCGCCCGCATCAGTGGTGATGCCGATCGCGCCCGTGGCATCGACCGTGCCCAGCGCGGCGCTGTTCGCGCCGACCGTGACCGCCCCGCCGGTTGCGCTCACCGACGCCGCCGTGACATCGCCGCTGTTGGCGGTGAGCGTCACCGAAGCGCCGGTGGCCGCGTTCGTCACATCGATGTCGCCCGTCGTGACGAGCGCCAGCGCGCCGCCAGCGGTCGCGAAATCGGTGACTGATATTCCGCTGCCGGTTGCGTTCAGCGTCGCGTTCGCCTGCGCATCGACCGACTCGACGGTGATCCCGCCCGCGTCGGTGACGATCGACACCGCGCCCGCCGGGGCGGCGACCGTGCCCAGCAGTGCGCTGTTGGCGGTAAGGGTGACGCCCGCCGCCTGCGCGGTAATGGCGTCGATATCGGCAAGCCCGTTGTCGGCATGCACCTCGACGCCGCCCCCGGTCAGGCTCGTCGCCGTGACGTTCGCGGCCGACGTGATGCGCAGCAGGTCGCCGACCCCGCCGCCGGCGGTTGCCGTGCCGACGTCGATATCGCCGACCGTCGAGGTGAGGGTCAGGTCGCCGCTCGCGCTGATGGTCGCCAGATCGATGGTCGCGCCCGTCACCAGCACGTCGGTTGCCGAAACGTTGCCGAGCGTCGTCGTGCCGCCGGCCGTCAGGGTAAGTCCCTGGGTCACGAACGGACCGGGCTCGCCGAGCGTAATGTCGTCCGAGGCGAGGATAGTGGTCGTCCCCGCGACGGTGCCCGCCGCCACCGTCACGTCGCGCCCGGCCGCATTGTTCGCCGTCAGATTTACCGCACCGCCGCCGGGCAGCGAATCGATCAGAATGTCGCCGGTCGCGGCCAGCACGTCAATCAGGCCGGTTCCGGGCGTGGTGCGCACCGTGCCGAAATCGGCGCTGCCGACATCGGCGTCGATCGCGCCCGCCGTGCTGACCAGCGTGGCGATGTCTGCCAGCCCGGCGCTGTTCACATCGACGAGCCCGGCACCCTGCGCGGTCCCCGTCACCGCTATGCTGTCGGTGGCGGTGCTGCCCAGCGTCAGCGCGGCGGCCGACGTGACGTTCGCGACGGCGAGCGTGCCGTCGGCGTCGAGCAATATCGCCCCGGCCGGGCCCGTCGTCGTGACGCTGGTCAGCGCGACATTGCCGCTGCCGTCGACCGTCACCGATCCCGCGCGCCCGGCGATGCTGCCGATGGTGATCCCGGTCCCGGTCACGCTGGTCGCGCCACCGACGCTCGTGGCGGTGATGGAGCCGCCATTGACTGTCCCCGTGGCGGCGACGGTGATGTTGCCGCCGGTGTCGAGATCCTCGAAATCGATCGACCCGACGCCGCCGGTCGTCCGCAAGGTGAGCGGCGCACCGCCGAGCAGTCCGATGTCGGCGACATCGATCAGGCCGCTCGACGTTTCAATGACCTGCGCGGCCGCAAATGTCGCGGGGCCGAGAAAGCGGATGTCCCCGCTGGTCGAAAGGCTTGCCGCAAAGGTCCGCGCGTTGCCGATGCCGGCGCCGACGCTGGCGATCCGAAAGGCGGTCACGCTGCCGAGCGTCAGATCGCCCCCCGCGCCCAGCCGGACGCCGAAGCCCGCCACGCCGTTGGCGGCGCTGCTCGCATCGAACAGGATGTTGCCGCTGGCGTCGAGGAACAGCGGACCGGCCGCCGATCCGGTGCTGCCTGCGGTCAGCGTAAGCCCCGCTCCGCCGATGATGTCCCCCGCGGTGGCGGTGACATCGATGAAACCGACCGCGCTGATCGTCTCGGTCCCGGCATCGTCGCCGAGCGCGATCCGCTGCCCGCTGGCGACAAGGTTGCCGCCGACGCTGGTCGTTCCGGTGATCGCCGCCGTGCGGTTTGCCCCCGGACCGGTCGCGGTGATGCTGAGGTCGCCCCCCACGCTGCCGGTGTCAAGCGTGGCGTTGCCGCCCGCCGCCGAGAGGCTGGCACCGTTCGCACCGCTGGTCACGAAGCGGGCCGCGCTGGCATTGCCGCTCGCCGCGCCGACCGTGATGGTCCCGGCATTGGCGGTGACGGTGCCGACCGTAGCGCCAAGCGTCGACTGGACCGACGCGTTGCCGCCGAGCGCGGTGACATTGCCGAGGGCGATGCCCGCCCCGGTGACGGTGAGTCCGCTGCTCGCCTCGATCGCATCCAGCGCGACCGCGCCGGTGCCGCCCGCGATGGTGAGGCCGGCGCTGCTGTCCACGTCGCCGGCGCCGGCCGCGACCTGATTTACTCCTGCGCCGCTGATCGTCACGCCGACGCCGTTGATCGCGCCGACGGTCGCGCTGCCCGTGCCGCCAGCGGTCAGCGTCACCGCCGCGCCGCTGCTGGTCGCCGCCGTGACCGACAGCCCGCCCGCGCCGGTCGAATCGACGCTGATCGTCCCCGGCGCGCTGAGCAGCGCGGTGGAAACGACGCTTGCCCCGTCGAGATCGATGACGCCGGTCGCGCTCGCGCCCGCATTGGTCAGCAGGCTTCCCGCCGACAGGTCGACATTGCCCGCCAGCGCGGTGACCAGCCCGGTGGTGAGCGTGGTGCCGCCGTCAAGCGTAACGTCGCCAAGGTTCGACGTGACCGCCGCCACAATCAGCGCGCCCGCACTGGTGATCTGCACCGCCTGATCGGTCAGCAGCGGCCCGCGAATGTCGATAGGGCCGGCGAGCGACAGCGGCTGCGTCACCAGCAGGTCGGGCGTCCCGAGCAATGCGTCCGCCCGCACCGCGCCGAGCGTCACTGCCCCCGGCGCGCGGATCACGACCGGTGCCGTCAGCGAGGCGGACGAAGGACCGCCGAACAGCTGGCTGCCGGCGTCGAAACCGATGGCCCCGGCCGAATCGAGCAGCAGCCGCTCGCCGCTGACGCCATCGGCATCGCTGCGCAGGGTAAGGCCCACTCCGCCGGTGATCGCGCCGGTCGTCGAGGTGATCTCGACCGCCCCGTCGCTCGCGATCACCTCGCTGTTGCCGTCGACCCCCAGATTGACGGTCGCGCCCGTAACGGCCAATGTTCCGGTGACATTGCTCGATCCGGTCAGGTTCGCCGATGTGGCGGCCTGAAGCGTTGCGGTGCCGGCCACGGCCTCGAACCGGTCGACGCTTGCCGAGGCTCCGGTCGAGCGCACCAGCGCATTGCCGAGCGCGCTCGACACATCGCCGACATCGGCATTCCCCGACGCGGTGACGTTGACGCCATCGCGTCCCGTCGCGTCGCCGATTGTCGCCGTGCCGGCCGTGGCGGTGGCGGTCAGTGTCCCGCCGCCTGCCATCATGGTATCGATGTCGAGGCTGCGC
>ERZ941706.343-NODE-343-length-15846-cov-3.655310_pt1 | contig 15846 bp, 13 predicted proteins | sample MGYA00521232_ERZ941706 | MGnify/ENA primary metagenome ERZ941706 (study PRJEB32759, sample SAMN07749893) | skin metagenome | biome: transportation; feature: city; material: polyester macromolecule | host: Homo sapiens | place: Hong Kong:ER line | collected...
GTATTCCGGCACGGCGCGCATTTTACGCTGTTCGAGCTGCAGGAACAGGACTGGCCGGTCCTCGCGGGTGCCGGGCTGTTGCTGATCCTTCTGCAGGGCTGGCGACCGGCCGTGCGCCTGCCCGCGCCGCGGCTCGATCGCCGCACGGTGACCGCGATCTTCCTGTCGACCGCAATGCTGCTCTGGGGCCTGACCCATGCATTGATGGGCGATTTCGCCATCTCGCGCGACGAACATATGGTGCTGTTCGACATGGCGGTGTTCGAAAGCGGCCGGATCGCCATGCCGCTCGCACCCCAGTGGCGCGACTTCGCCAAGGATCTGGTGCCCGCTTTCCTGCTGAACGAGGAAGCGCCGCGCGCGCTCATATCGGCCTATCTGCCGATGAACGCGCTGCTCCGCACCGGCTTCGACCAGCTGGGGCTCGGCCAGCTGATGAACCCGCTGCTTTACGCGGCGGGCGGCATCGCGCTTTTCGACATCGCCCGGCGCCTGTTCGGCCACGACCGGCGCGCGATCCTCGTCGCACTGCTCGTCTATTTCCTGTCGATGCAGGCGTGGGCGGCGGCGATGACGCCCTATGCGATGACGGGCCATCTGGCGCTCAACCTGGTCTGGCTCGCGGCGTTCCTGCGCGGCGGCCGCTGGCACCTCATCGCCATCGCGGCGGGCGCGATTGCGACCGGCCTGCACCAGCTCGCCTTTCACCCGCTCTTCGTCGCGCCCTTCCTGGCGCAGCGGCTGTGGCGCGGCGAGTGGCGGCTCGCGCTCGGCTATGCCGCCGCCTATGCCGTCATCTGCGCGGGCTGGATCATGTGGCCGCTGTTCGTTTCGGGATACACCGGCACCGCCGTCGCCGAGGGCGCGAGCCACGGCAATTTCCTGAACGACCGACTGATGCCGCTGCTGATGCAGCGCGATCCGGCGACGGTGCCGCTGATGATCATGAACCTGCTGCGCTTTTTCGCATGGCAGCATCTGGCGGTCGTCCCGCTGCTGCTCGCCGCGTTGCCGCTGGCCGGGCGCCGCGACGGCATCGCGCTGCCGCTGCTCACCGGCATCGGCGCGGCGCTGCTGCTCTTTACCATCGTGCTGCCCTATCAGGGGCATGGCTGGGGCTATCGCTATCTCCACGGCTTCATCGGCAGCGTCGCGCTGCTCGCCGCGCTGGGCTATCGCGAGCTGCGCCTGCGCGAAGGCCGTGTCGCCGACGGGCTGGTGGTCGTCACCACCGCCGCGACGCTGGTCGCCATGGTCTGGCTCGGCACGCGCGTCCACGCCTTCGTGGCGCCGCACGTCGCGCTCGAACGGCACATCGCCACGGTTGACGCCGATCTGCTGCTGATCGACACCGAAGAGCCCGAGGCAAGCAGCGACGGCCGTTGGGCCGCCAATGCCATCGACTTCGCACGCAACCGACCCGATCTCGCCAACCGCCCGATTCGCCTGTCGAGCCGTTTCATGAGCTCGGCGAAGGCCGCCAGCCTCTGCCAGCGCGGGACCATCGCGGTGCTGACCCGCGCCGACCAGCAACGCGTCGGATTCGGCCTCAACCAGCCGGTCAGAAGCCCCGGTTTCGAAAAGATGGTCGCGCGGCTGCGGGCCGAGGCGGCGGCAGGCCGCTGCCGGCTGGTCGGCTGAGCCTCCCAGTGCGCGTTGCCATCGTCTACGACTGCCTGTTTCCCTGGACAGTGGGCGGCGCGGAACGCTGGTATCGCAACCTTGCCGAGCGGCTCGCCGCCTCCGGGCATGAAGTGACCTATCTGACGCTCCGCCAATGGGACGCGCCCCCGGCCCTTCCCCCTGCCCTGCCCGGCGTGACGGTGGTCGCGGTCGGCCCGCGCATGGCGCTTTATCGGCACGGCAAGCGGCGCATCCTGCCGCCGCTGGTCTTCGGCGCGGGCGTGCTGCTGCACCTGCTTCGCCACGGCGGCCGCTACGACCATGTCCATCTCGCCAGCTTTCCCTTCTTCTCGCTGCTCGCCGCCGGGCTGCTGCGGCCGCTTCACCGCTACCGCATCGGGGTCGACTGGCACGAGGTCTGGTCGCGCGACTATTGGCGCGACTATCTGGGCGCGGCGGGGATCGTCGGCTGGTGGGTGCAGAAGCTGTGCGCCCGCGTCCCGCAGTCGGCCTTCGGTTTTTCGCGGCTGCATCTCGACCGGCTGGCGTCACTGGGGCGCAAGGGCACGCACCTGACCGGCGAATATGCCGGCGGCGCGCACCCCAGCCAGTCAGCCGCCGCGCCGCCGACCCTCGTCTATGCCGGACGGATGATCCCCGAAAAGCGCGTGCCGCTGTTCGTCGAGGCGGTGGCCGAGGCGCGCAATTCCCGCCCCGACCTCGTCGCCCGCATATTCGGCGACGGGCCGGAGCGCGCAGAGGTGGCAGAGCGGATCGCCGAACTCCGACTCGGCGATGCCGTGTCGCTCGAAGGCTTTGTCGCGGCGGATGTGCTCGAAGGAGCGATGGCGAGCGCCGCCGCCATCGTGCAGCCCTCGGCGCGCGAAGGCTATGGCATGGTGGTGGTCGAGGCGTCGGCGCGCGGCGTGCCCGCAGTGGTGGTCGCGGGCCCGGACAATGCCGCGACCGAGCTGGTGGAAGAGGGCGTGAACGGCTTCGTCGCCGCCGAACCCAGCGCCGGGTCGCTGGCGGCCGCCATGTTGCGCGCGGTGGATGGCGGCGCTGCGTTGCGCCGCTCGACCGAAGGCTGGTACGCCGCCAATGCCCGGCGGCTGTCGCTCGACGGCTCGCTGGACCGCATCCTCGCCGCCATCGGGGCTTAAGCCTTCGTCAACCATGATCGCCCAGAACGGGACCGAAGGGCTCGCCCAAAGGACCATGACGATGACAATGACCACGCCCATCGCCCGCAGCCGCTGCGGCGTCGCGCCAGAAGGTGTCTGCGAGTTCCTGCCGATGGGCGTGGGCGACGACAAGAGCGGCAAGGTCGGCACAGTCGAGGTGTGGCAGTGCCGGCACTGCAAGGTCGGCGTGACCATGCCGCCGCTGCCCAATGTCGCCTTCCTCTACGATAATCGCGAAAGTCAGGATTTTCAGCCGGATGCACGCGGCATCGTCCACCGGATCAAGGATTCGGCGTTCCGCATGCAGGCCCGCACCCTGCTCCGCCAGCTGCCGCGCCGCCCGGCGACGCTGCTCGATTTCGGCTGCGGCAGCGGACAGTTCACCCGCTGCCTCGCCGAACTGCTGCCCGAAGCCGAGGTGACCGGCAGCGACTTTCATGCCGAACCGCCCGCCGATCTCGCCGGGCGCAATTACCGCGCGATCGGCGATCTTGCCTCGCTCGAAGGGCGTTTCGACCTGGTGACCGCCTTCCATGTGCTCGAACATGACGACGATGCCGCCGGGCTGCTCGCGCGCATCGTTCGGATGGCGCGTCCGGGCGGGATGGTGGTGATCGAGGTGCCGAACATCGACTGCGTCTGGGCGGGCGTGCTTGGCCGCGCCTGGGACGCCTGGTATCTTCCCTATCACCGCACCCACTTCAGCCCGGCAAGCCTCGAGGCGCTGGTCGGCGAGGCGGGCCTGGAGATCGTCGCGCGCCATGCGGTGACCGTGCCCACCATGGGCCGGTCGATCGCCAATGCGCTCGGCGTGGCGAACGGCCTGCCGACGCTGCTCGCGGGCATCGTGCTGCATCCGCTGCAATGGGCGGGCGAGAAGATCAGCGGCCGCCCTTCGGCGCTGCGCCTAATCCTGCGCCGTCTGGCCTGATCAGACGGGCCGGTCGCGCCCGGCGAGCAGCGCCCAGCTGCCCGCCAGAAAGTTCCAGAAGAACATGATCAGCGTCACCAGCGGCGCGGCCACGACCATGTCGATCCCGCCGCGATCATGGATCAGCAGCAGCAACAGCCATGCGACCGGCGTGTTGACCAACGTCACGCCCGCATAGCGCAGGAAGGCGGGCACGGTCGGCTCGATCGTGTAGGTCACATGCACGTGCAGCGCGAAGGCGAGCGGAATGAGCAGGCAGGCGCTCGCCACCACCGCCGCCCCCGACGACCAGCCAAGCCGGTCCAGCCCGATCAGCAGCAGCATGTTGACGAGGACGCAGGCAAGGCTGACCCCCAGATAGCGCGGGCTGCGGCGCAGGATGAAGCCGATCACGCGGCCTCGGCAAATGCGGGCTGTATCGGCGCAAGCACCGCCTCGGCAGGGACGAAGCGCGCCTCATGCCCCGCGATAATGGCGAGCAGGAAGCCGCCGAAAACGGTTTGCATGCCCGTCGCACCGAGCACGGCGGCGGCGACCATCGGCAGGATCGACGGCAGCGCGGCGAAGTCGTTGCCCTGCCACCAGAGGCCGATGCCGCCGAACGCCGTCAGCGACAGCGCGATCATGCCGAGCCCGGCGATCAACATCGTTTCGAGCGTCAACAGGCCGGCATGGCGGCGCAGCGTCGGGCGCAGCAACCGATAGCCGCCGCGCACCCCGTGCAGATGCGTGGCGGTGGCGGTGAGCAGCGCGAAATGGCCACCGGTGATGAGGAAGCCCGCCGCCACCTGCCAGCTTGCCCCAAAAATGCCCGCGCCCGGCAATAGCCCGGCGAGATGCAGCGCCGCGACCAAAAGGATCAGCGCACCGGTCCCCCCGGCAAGCAGCGCGGGAACGCCGAACGCCCAGGTCGGCGACAGCATGAATAGATAGCGCAGGTGCCGCCAGCCGTCGCGCCACGGGCGCAGATGCGGCGCGCGGTCGCGCAGGTCGGGGCTCAAGGTCGCCGGTACCTGCGTGATCCGAACCTTCTTGAGCGCGGCCTTGATGACCATCTCGCTCGCGAACTCCATCCCGCTGCCGGTCAGGTTCAGCGACAGGAAGCAGTCCTTGCTGATCGCGCGCAGGCCGCAATGCGCATCGTTGATGCCGGTGCGGAAGAAGAGGTTGAGGATGCCGGTCAGCGCCGGATTGCCGATGTAGCGATTCTTCCACGGCATGGCGCCCGGCGCGATGCCGCCGTCGAAGCGCGATCCCATGCAGAGGTCATATCCTTCGGCCAGCTTCGCGACCATGGCGACGCCTTCGGTGAAGTCGTAGCTGCCGTCACAGTCGCCCATGAGGATGTAGCGGCCGAATGCGCCGTGGCAGCCGCCGATCAGCGCCGCGCCATAGCCGCGCGACGCCACCGGCACCACGCGCGCGCCGAGGCTGGTCGCCAGCGCCTGGCTGCCGTCGGTCGATCCGTTGTCGGCGACGACGATCTCTCCGCACAGCCCGAGTTCGCGCTCGATCCGGTCGAGCGCGTCGCGGGCATTGCCGACGCAGTGCGGCAGGCTGTCGACCTCGTTGAGGCAGGGCATGACGATGGTTACGTCGATGGCACGGGCATCATCGCCGATGCGGGATTGAAACATGCGCGCCTTCCCCCTGGCCCTGCGAACTGTGGGGGTCGGATTAGGGCGCGCGTGGTAAAGAAAGCGTTGAACGGGTCAGCCGGACCCCGCCTTGATCGCCAGCGCCGCGAGGATCATCGTCGCGCCGATGGCGGCGAGGCTGATCGTGCCCCAGGGCATGAAGCCTACCCGGTCAATTCGCCGCCGACCGGTGCGCCGTCGGTCGGCGAATAGAGCGAGAAGCGCGACGACGCCGCTGCCGACGAGCGGCCAGGCGAAGGGATTCCAGACGAAGAAATGGGCCATGGCGGGCCATCTGAGCGCATTGCGGATCGGGTTCAATATCCCCTCGCCGCCATTTCTCCCGAGTTGACGGGTACCGCGCCCGCGCCGAAGGCGGGAACGATGCGCCAATCTCCCTCAACCGCACCCGCACGCCCGCTGTTCGCCATGGCGCTGCGGCTTGCGTCGATGGCGGTGCTGGCGGTGATGTTTTCGGGGGTGAAGCTTGCCGAGGAGCGCGGCGTCGGCGTCGTCGAATGCCTGTTCTGGCGGCAGGCGATGGGGCTGCCGGTGGTGGCGGCGTGGCTGGCGGCGACGGGGCGGCTGAGGGAGATCGGCACGCAGCGACCGGCCGCCCATGCGGTGCGCATGACCATCGGCCTGTCGGCGATGGCGCTGAACTTCACGGCGGTGACGCTGCTGCCGCTCGCCGAGGCGACCACCATCGGCTTTGCGGTGCCCTTGTTCGCGACGGTCTTCGCCGCGCTGCTGCTCGGCGAGGCGACCGGGCGCTGGCGATGGGGCGCGGTGGCGACGGGTTTCGTCGGCGTGCTGATCGTGCTTCAGCCGGGCGGCGCGCATATCGGAGGGCTTGGCGCGGCAGTTGCGCTGGCGGGTGCGCTGGCGACGGCGCTGGTGACCATCCAGATCCGCTATCTCGGCCGGACCGAGGCGACCGGCGCCATCGTCTTCTGGTTCAGCCTGTCCTCGCTGGTCCCGCTGGGCATCCTGATGCTGTTCGTCGGCAAGCCGCACGATGCGACAGGCTGGCTGCTGATTTTGATGCTGAGCGGGGCGGGCGCGGTCGCGCAGATATTGCTGACCGCCGCGCTGCGCTTCGGCGCGGTCGCCGCCGTGCTGACCATGGACTATAGCGCGCTCATCTGGTCGCTGCTCGCGGGCTGGCTGATCTTCGGCCAGCTGCCCGCCGCGACGACATGGATCGGCGCGCCGCTGATCGTCGCGGCGGGCCTCGTCATCGCCTGGCGCGAACATCGGCTGCGCCGCACCGCCGCTGTCCTGACGCCGGACTAGGACTTCCGCCAGACGAGCAGCAGGTTGTTGGCGGGCATGGCGATGCGCCGCGACCGCGCGAGACCCGCCGCCGCCGCCAGCCGGTCGAGGTCGGCGGTGTCGCGCAGCCCCCATGCCGGATCGCGCGCGCGAAGATCGGCATCGAAGGCAAGGTTGGACGGCGCGGTCGGCACGTCGGGCTCGACGAACGGCCCGTAGAGGATCAGCGGCGCGTCCCTCGCCAGCAGCCGCCCCGCCCCGGCGAACAGCCCCTCGGCCGCCGCCCATGGCGCGATATGGACCATGTTGATGCACAGCAGCGCATCGGCGCGGTCCACCGGCCAGTCGCCCGCCGCCGCGTCGAGGGCGAGCGCGGGGCGGAGATTCGCCGTTCCCGCCTCGCTGCGCCACGCGTCCATCGAGGCGCGGCACGCCGGGTCGGCATCGCTCGGCTGCCATTCGAGCGCGGGAAAGGCGCGCGCGAAGGCGAGCGCATGTTCGCCGCTGCCGCTCGCCACTTCGAGGACGATGCCCGACCGTGGCAGCAGGCCGCCGAGCGCGGCGACCAGCGGCCCGACGTTGCGCGCCGCCGCCGGGGCATGCTTCTTCGCCGCGTCGCCCGCTTCCGCGGCGATCCAGGGGGTGCTGTCGGACATGGCGCGCTCCTGCTATGGGGCCGGACATAGCAGGAGAGCGACGATGGCGGACAGCGAAGATCATGCGGGCGTCGGCTTTCCGCCGCCTTTCGTCTTTCTGGGCTTCCTGCTGATCGGCATCGCGGCCGACCGCCGGCTCGGCTGGACATTCGGGATCGCGCCGGCGGTGCGCTGGCCGCTCGCCATCGCCCTGCTGGTCATCGGCGGTTTCCTGATTGCCGGGGCCTTCGTCCGCTTCCGCCGCGCGGGCACCGATCCCGAACCATGGAAGCCGGCGAGCGCGCTGGTCACGACCGGCATCTACCGGCTGACGCGCAACCCCATGTATCTGGGCATGGCGACGGTGACGCTGGGCCTTGCGCTCGCTTTTGGCGGCTGGGCGAGCCTTGCCGGGCTCGCGCTCGCCGTCATCGCCATCGACCGGGCGGTGATCGCGAAGGAAGAGCCCTATCTCGAACGGCGGTTCGGCGAGGACTATCGCGCCTTCAAGGCACGGGTACGCCGCTGGATCTGAGCCGGCGCTACTCCGCCGCCTCGGCGATCGCCGCCTCCTCCCGCCACGTCAGCACCGGCTTGCGCGCCGCTAGCGTTTCGTCGAGGCGCGCGCGCGGGGCGTGGTGGGGGGCGGATTTCAGCGCCGCATCGCCCATCTTCGCCCGCTCCGCCACCGCGCGGAAAGCGGCGATGAACTGGTCGAGCGCGGCGCGGCTTTCGGTCTCGGTCGGCTCGACGAGCATCGCGCCATGTACAACGAGCGGGAAATAGACGGTCATGGGGTGGAAGCCCTCGTCGATCATGCCCTTGGCGATGTCGAGCGTCGAGAAACCATCGGGCAGGCCGTCATCGCTGAATAGCGCCTCATGCATGCAGGGACCCGAAGCGGCAAAGGGCGCGTCGAGCAGATCCTCCATCGCGCGCAGCACATAGTTGGCGTTGAGCACCGCATCCTCGGCGACCTGCCTGAGGCCGTCGGCACCATGGCTGAGGATATAGGCGAGCGCCCGGGTGAACATGCCCATCTGGCCATGAAAGGCGGTCATCCGGCCGAAGGCATGCGGATGCGCGTTCTCATGCGCATTTTCTTCCTCGACGAGGCGGATCGTCCCGTCGGCCATGCGCGCGGTGAAGGGCAGCGGGCCATAGGGGGCCAGCGCTTCCGACAGCACCACCGGGCCGCTGCCCGGTCCGCCGCCGCCGTGCGGGGTGGAGAATGTCTTGTGGAGGTTGATGTGCATCGCGTCGATGCCGAGGTCGCCCGGCCGCACCCGCCCGACGATGGCGTTGAAGTTCGCCCCGTCGCAATAGACATAGCCGCCCGCCTCGTGGACCGCGTCGGCGATGCGCTTCATGTCGCGTTCGAACAGGCCGCAGGTGTTGGGGTTGGTGATCATCACGCCCGCGACATCGGGGCCGAGCCGGGCGATCAGCGCCTCGGTATCGACGCGGCCGCCGTTTGCCGGGATCGCCTCAACCCGGAAGCCCGCGAAGGCCGCCGTCGCGGGATTGGTGCCGTGCGCGCTGTCGGGGACGAGGATGACCGGCCGGTCCTCGCCGCGCGCTTCCAGCGCCGCCTTGATGCACAGGATGCCGCACAGTTCGCCATGCGCGCCCGCCTTGGGGCTCATCGCGACCCCATACATGCCGGTGAGGTCGATCAGCCAGAAGGCGAGTTCGTTGATGACGCTCAGCGCGCCCTGCACCGTATGCACCGGCTGCAGCGGATGAACGTCGGCGAAGCCCGGCATCCGCGCGACCTTTTCGTTGAGGCGCGGATTGTGCTTCATCGTGCACGAGCCGAGCGGGAACAGACCGAGGTCGATGCCGTAATTCTGGCGGCTGAGCCGGGTATAGTGGCGCACCGTTTCCGGCTCCGACAGGCCGGGCAAGCCGATGGGGGCCGAGCGGGCGAGCGCGCCGAGGCGGCTTTCGCCAGCCTCGCCCGCCACGATATCCACGCCGCTGCGGTCCGTGCTGCCGATTTCGAAGATCAGCGGCTCTTCGAGCATCAGCGCGCGGTTGCCCGTGCTGGTGCCCGCGACCTTGGCGGCGTCGGCGTCGCTCATCACCGGCCGCTCGGGCCGCCATCCGCTCGCGTTGATGCTCATGCCAGTTCCTCCGTCAGGGCCGTCGCCAGCGCCTCGATATCCTCATCGGTCACCGTCTCGGTCGCGGTGACGAGCAGCCCGTGTTCGAGCCCCGGCTCCTCCGGGTAGAGCCGTCCGAGCGACACCCCGCCGAGCACGCCCCGGTCGGCCAGATTGCGCACCAGCTCGCGCGACGGTTTGGGCAGTTCGACCGCGAACTCGTTGAAAAAGCTGTCATTGACTATGCGAACGCCCGGCACCTGCGCCAGCCGGTCGGCGGTCGCGATCGCGCGCCCATGGTTGGTCGCGGCCAGCCGACGCAGCCCCGCCTCGCCCAGCAATGTCATGTGGATGCTGAACGCCAGAGCGCACAGGCCGCTGTTGGTGCAGATGTTGGACGTCGCCTTTTCGCGGCGGATATGCTGCTCGCGCGTCGACAGGGTGAGCACGAAGCCGCGCCGACCCTCGGCATCCCGCGTCTCGCCGCACAGCCGCCCCGGCATCTGGCGGACATATTTCTCCTTGGTGGCAAACAGGCCGACATACGGCCCGCCGAACTGCAGGCCGACGCCGATCGCCTGCCCCTCGCCCACCACGATGTCCGCGCCCATCTCGCCGGGGCTGGTCAGCGCGCCGAGCGCGACCGGCTCGGTCACCACCGCGATCAGCAGCGCGCCCTTTGCCTGGCAGGCGGCGGCGAGATCCGACAGGTCGGCGATACGCCCCAATATGTCGGGAAACTGCACGACCACGGAAGCCGTGTCGCCGTCGATCCGGTCGATGAGGCCGGGGACGTCGCTTGCCGCCTCCAGCACCGGGGCCGCGCTTTCGATGTTGTCCTTCGTGAAGCGCGCCATCGTCTTCGCGACCGAAACATAATGGGGGTGCAGGCCCGCCGACAGGATCGCCTTGCCCCGCCTGGTCACCCGCCGCGCCATCACGATCGCCTCCCAGCAGGCGGTCGAGCCGTCGTACATCGAGGCATTGGCGACATCGGTCCCAAACAGGCGCGCGACCTGCGTCTGGAACTCGAACAGCATCTGCAGCGTACCCTGCGCGATTTCGGGCTGATAGGGCGTGTAGGCGGTCAGAAACTCGCCGCGCTGAATGAGGTGATCGACGCTCGCCGGCACATGGTGGCGATAGGCCCCCGCGCCGAGGAAGAAGGGATGCTGCCCCGCAACCATGTTCCGCGCCGACAGCGCCGCCATATGCCGTTCGACCGCCATTTCGCTGGCATGCATCGGCAAGCCCGCGATCGGCCCGTCGAGCCGCGCCTCCGGCGGAACATCGGCGAACAGTTCGTCGATCGAGGCCGCGCCGATGGCCGCCAGCATGGCGTGCCGGTCGTCGTAGGTCAGTGAGAGATAGCGCATGGTCAGGGTTTCCAAATCCGCTTGCCGGAGGGGATGGCTGCTTCTTGTCCCCTCCACCTGCGGGAGGGGGCGTTAGCATTCTTCTCGCTTCCCGCCTGCGGGAGGGGAGTCAGAGGGCTTCACAGCCCCGCGACGAAATCCTTGTAGGCGGCGGCTTCCATCAGGCCGTCGAGCTGGCCCGGATCGCTCAGCTTCATGCGGAAGAACCAGCCCTCGCCTTCGGGATCGCTGTTGACCAGCGCCGGTTCGCCTTCGAGCGCGGCATTTGGCTCGGTCACTTCGCCCGTGACCGGCGCATAGACGTCGCTCGCCGCCTTTACCGATTCGACCACCGCCGCGTCGCCGCCCTTGTCGACCGCGGTGCCGGCGGCGGGCAGTTCGACGAACACGATGTCGCCGAGCTGGCCCTGCGCATAGTCGGTGATGCCGACCGTGGCGATGTCGCCATCGACCTCGATCCACTCATGCTCTTCGGTGTAATAGCGTGCCATGGCTTGATTTTCCTCGATGGACAGCGCGGGTCAGCGCTTGGTGCGGTTGGGAACGAAGGGCATGGCGCACACGCGCGCCGCGATGCGCTTGCCGCGCTGCTCGATAGCGATTTCGGTATCGGGCGCGGCGAGTTCGGCGGGGACATAGGCCATGGCGATCGGCCGGCCGAGGCTCGGCGCATGGCCGCCGCTGGTCACTCGGCCGATTGGCGATCCGTCCGGACCCAGCACCGTCGCGCCCTCGCGCACCGGTTGCCGCCCCTCGACCGTCAGGCCGACGCGCACCGATGCCGCGCCAGCGCCCTGTTCGCCGAGGATTCGGTCGGCGCCCATGAAGCCGCCCTCCGCGCGCCGCCGCTTCGACAGCGCGAAACCGAGCCCCGCCGCGACGGGCGTGGTGTCCGCGTCAAGGTCGTGCCCGTAAAGCGGCAGTCCCGCCTCCAGCCGCAGCGAATCGCGCGCCCCCAGCCCGACCGGCATCACCCGCTCGTCGGCGATCAGCGCCTCGGCGAGCCGCACCGCCTCGCTCGCGGGCACGCTGACCTCGAAGCCGTCCTCGCCGGTGTAGCCCGACCTACTGATCCAAAGCGTCATGTCCTCGAACGGAAAGGCCCCGCCCTGCATATAGCCCAGTGCACCGACGCCGGGCACGAGTGCGGCCAGCACCGCTTCGGCTTCCGGCCCCTGCAGCGCGAGCAGCGCCTGATCCTCCAGATGGTTGATCGTGACCTCGTCGGGCAGATGGTCGCGCAAATGCGCGATATCGTCCCACTTGGTCGCACCGTTCACCACCATGTAGAAATGCGGGGCAGCCGGATCGGGGCGATGGTCCTCGTCGATCTCGCCCATTTCGTCGCCGACCGAGATACGGCCGACCGATTCGAAGCCCGCGAAGGGATCGTCGCTGCCGAGACGCGTGACGATAAGGTCGTCCAAAATTCCGCCATCCTCGGCCAGCAGCAGCGAGTAGCGCAGTTTGCCCGGTTTCAGCGCGGCAAGATCGGCGGGCACCAGCCGTTCGAGCGCCGTGTCCGCGCCATCGCCGAAAATGACCAGCTGGCCCATGTGGCTGACGTCGAAAAGCCCGGCATGGTCGCGGGTCCACAGATGCTCGGCCATGATGCCTTCATACTGGATCGGCATTTCATAGCCCGCGAAGCTCACCATGCGCGCGCCGTGTTCGCGATGCCAGTCGTCGAGCGGCAGGATCAGGTCGGGTATCGGGCTAGCCGCATTCTCGCAGGCATCGCCGTTTTCGTCGGTATCGATCGTCAGCTCTTCGGCCATGGCACGCTCCGTCGGTGACAGCGGACGCACGCGGGGGACTCCCGCGCTCGACGCCGCTGCCCCCTCTGTCACGGTACCTGAGAGCTTTGACCGGCGCGAACCCCTTTCGGGGGACGTCCCGGCTTACCCCTTCGGTGGGGCGGCAAGCCACCCGCTTTCCAGAGGCCCACGCGATACGGTCCGTTGACCTGAGAGATTCCGGGGCGGTTGCTCCTTCGGTGGCCGGTGGCACACCCCCGGCACTCTCCCGTATCGCGCCGCCCGATTCGTCGCCGGACCGGACAGGCATAAGGTCGGTGGCGCAGCCGGCGACCGCTGTCAATCGGGGCGGGGAAGGAAGGACGCGCCTTCGACAGGCTCAGGCCGAACGGCTTTTGGGGGTGAGGATCGATCAGCAAGCCGAATCACGCCCCCCGAACCGTTCGTGCCGAGCCTGTCGAGGCACTGTCCTGTTTCGCGCGCCCCTAGTTCGCCAGCGCGGCGATGGCCGGCGTCCGGTCGCGCCCGAACAGCGCGGCGTGGCAACGAAGCGCATAGCGATCGGTCATGCCGGCGATATAATCGGCGATATGGCGGCTGCGGTCAGGGTCGTGCAGCGGCAGTCGTGCGTCCCACCCCTCACCCATCAGCGCGGGATCGGCGGCGAAGGCACCGAACAGTTCCAATATTACCAGCTCGGCCTCGGCGGCGGCGGCAAGCTGGTCGGGGTGATGGTAGAGCCGGTCATACATGAAGCGTTTGAGCGCTCGCTCGCGCACCGCCATCGTGGGCGAAAAGCCGGCGATCCGCCGCCCCGCCGCGCGCACTTCGGCCACAGTCGCAACCCCGGTCGCGGAGAGGGCGGCGCGAGTCTCGCCGATCACGTCGTTCACCATCTCGCCGATCTGGTCGCGCACCAGCTCGGCAAGGATGCGGCGGTCGGACAGCGCGGGCCAGCGAAGGCGCAGCTCCCGCCAGCGTTCGGCGAAATGCGGCAGTTCGAGCAGCTCCTCGCACGCCAGCAGCCCCGCGCGCACCCCGTCGTCGATATCGTGATTGTCATAGGCGATATCGTCGGCCACCGCCGCCACCTGCGCCTCCAGCGACGGCCAGCTGTGGAGGTCGAGCGGAAAGGCCGCATCCGCCTGGCGAATCGCCCAGCCCGCTGCCGCGACCGGACCGTTGTGCTTGGCCATCCCCTCGAGCAGATCCCACGACAGGTTCAGCCCGTCGTGCGTCGGATAGGGCCGCTCCAGCGCCATCAGCATGCGCAGGCCATGGCCGTTGTGATCGAAGCCGCCATGCGCCGCCAGCGCCGCGTCGAGCGCCTTTTCGCCCGCATGGCCGAAAGGCGGGTGGCCGATGTCGTGCGCAAGACACAGCGCCTCGGTCAGATCCTCGTCGAGGCCCAGCTGACGCGCGATCACCCGGCCGATCTGCGCGACTTCAAGGCTGTGGGTCAGGCGGACGCGATAATGGTCGCCGTCGGGTGCGATGAACACCTGCGTCTTGTGGCCGAGCCGGCGGAAGGCGACCGAATGGACGATGCGGTCGCGGTCGCGCTGGAACGGCGTGCGTGGGCCCCGCCGCCCCCGCCCCGCCTCGTCATGCAGCCGCCCGCGCGGCGAGGGCTGGCAGGCATAAGGCGCCAAGGGGGGCGCATGTGGGGCGAAGGGGGCCGCGGTCATCGCCCGCGCGCCTACCAGCGGGGGGCGGATTGGCAAAGGCGGCCGATCAGCCGAGCTTCTCGACGACCAGCCCGTCCTCGCTTTCCCAGACGAAGCCGTCGCCGCCCGCCTTGCGTTGCGCCGCCTCAAAGCTCTTCGCTTCCTTCAAGGTCGCGAAGGGGCCAACGACCATCCGCCGCCGACTGCCCCAGGGCGAGGTCCATGCCTCGCGCTTGCCGTAGACGTCGGGGGCCTTTTTCTTGAGGTTGCGCCAGTCGAAGGCGAGCGCCTTCACATTGCTGCCGGTCGCCACCTGCACCCAGATGCGCGCGGGGTATTTGGCCGCAGGGGGTTCCTCCTTGCCCTTGCCCTTGCCGTTGCCCTTCGTCCGGGCGGCGTCGGCGGCGGGTTTCTCCTTCGTGGCGGCAGCGATCCGAGCCGGCGCGCCGGTCGCGGCGGCGGGCGCGCTACGCTTCGGCAACGATGCCAGGTCGACCGGCACGATGGTAAGCCGCGTTTCGGTGGCCGGGATCGGCAGTTCCGCCACGATATCGGCGAAACTCCGCAACGGCGCGGGCGCGATCGCCGCGTCCGGCACGGCGGCCACGGCGGCGGAAGTCACCGGCGCGGGCGTCGATACGTTGGCCGGGGCGGCGGTGGCCGGGGCGGCAGTGGCCGGGGCGGCGTTCGCGGTCGTCACGACGCTGCCGTCGAGCGCCGGACCCTGCACCGGCCCGCGCGAGCCCGCGGCAGCATTCAGGCTGGCGAAGGCGGGTTGCGGATTCACCGGCTGCGGTGCGGACGCCGGAACGGACGATGCCATCGGCGGGACGGATTGCGCTGTCGTCGTCGCGAGGCGCGCTTCGCGCAGGGCCGGAACTGCCGCCGCGCCGGTCGAACCGGGTGCCGATCCCCCTACCGCCGGCCCGGTCGCGGGCAGCTCGCGTGTCGCAAGCGGCGTGGTGCCGGTCGCGGCGGGCTGGCCGGGCGCCGATACCGCCGGGCGCACCGATTCAGGCGTCGGCAAGGCCCGCAGCGTCGTTGCGTTCGCCGTCCCACTGCCGGCGGCTTGCACGGGCGGAGTCGATGCCGGTGCGAGCGGGGCGGCCGCGACGCGTCCGGACAGGGTTGTGGTCCCCGAGGGCATGGATGCGGGAGCGGATGCGGGGGCGGGGATCGGGCGTGCTTCGGCAAGCCGCACGGTGGCCGCGGGCTGCATCTCCTTATCCGATCCGCGCGCCGCGCGCCGCGCCGACCGGGCGATTGCGTCGCGTTCGCGCCGGTCCCGTTCGGCAGCGCGGGCCTCCTCGCGCAGCTTGCGCGCCGGGGCGCTCTCCTTCTCTTTCCGGCTGCCCAGCGCAGTTCCGGCGGGGATGAGCCGCTGCGACGCAGGCAAGGCCGCCGACGGAAGCGTCGCGGCCGCGACGCGAATCGCCTCGCTATCGCGGCCGATGGCGTCGATCGGCGGAAAGCGCCCGAAATGCAGCGCCGCCGCCCGCTGCGCATCGGTCAGCTTGGTCATGCGCGCGAAATAGGGCCACAGCGAATCGACCGCCTGCGCGGACAGGAAACCGCGTGCGATCCGGTCGGCTTCCTTCTCCTCCCCGCGCGCTGCGAGGATGAAGGCGCGCGCGCGCCACGCACCCGGATTGTTGC
>ERZ941706.345-NODE-345-length-15809-cov-6.859591_pt1 | contig 15809 bp, 15 predicted proteins | sample MGYA00521232_ERZ941706 | MGnify/ENA primary metagenome ERZ941706 (study PRJEB32759, sample SAMN07749893) | skin metagenome | biome: transportation; feature: city; material: polyester macromolecule | host: Homo sapiens | place: Hong Kong:ER line | collected...
CCAACACTGTTTTTTGGACTGCGTTTTTTATGCCAGCTTTTTAGATCGTCAGATGCTTTCATTCCTCAGGTATAATGCGCCAGCTGTTTTTTAATGAATAGATAACATGAAAATTCGTATTCTGACCATTGGTCAAAAAATGCCTGCTTGGGTTCTTACTGGTTTTGAAGATTATTTCAAACGCATCCAACCTTTTGTTCAAACCCAAGTTATTGAACTACCTATGGCCAAACGTGGTAAGAATGATTCAGAAGCGGATATTTTAAAGTATTGCCAAATTGAAGGCGAAAGTATTTTAAATGCTTTAAAACCCAATGAAACCTTAATTGCTCTTGAAGTTGGTGGTCGGGAACTAAGTACAGAAAAATTAGCTGATACAATGAAACAATGGATGCTTGAGGGTAATGATGTAGCACTTGCGATTGGTGGTCCAGATGGTTTATCCGATCAGGTACGTAAAGCTGCCGCTTGGCATTGGTCACTTTCAAAACTTACGATGCCCCATCCTTTAGTACGTGTTTTATTAATCGAGCAACTATATCGAGCCATGAGTATTAATCACAATCATCCCTATCACCGTGCATAAAAGGAACAAACGTTTCATTTTAAGAACAATCCGTTGAAATCTGGATACTTTTATCATGTCCTGATTTTGGCATAATACCTATTATTCTGCTTTTCAACTCAGGTGTAATGAAATGGAACTACAAACCCTTCCCGGACTGTTTATTTCACATGGTTCACCCATGCTTGCACTTGACCCGGAACAAGTGGGACCTGCTCTACACCGTTTTGGTACAAATCTTCCTATACCTAAGGCAATCATTGTGATGTCTGCGCACTGGGAAAGTAAAGCACTTGAAGTGAGCATTTCAACTCGTCCTGAAACATGGCATGACTTCCGCGGCTTTCCTAAAGAGTTATATGAAATTCGCTACAGTGCGCCTGGCGAACCAGCATTAGCAGAAGAAATCTTAAAACTATTGGCAGATGCTCACTTTGTTGCACATGCCAATAGTACACGTCCTCGTGATCATGGTGTATGGATGCCTTTATTGCATATGTACCCAGATGCAGACATTCCTGTGGTCGAAATTTCTTTGCCATCAAATTTAAGTGCACAAGAAATTTATCGGATAGGACAAACACTCGCCCCTTTACGTGATAGACAAATTTTACTCATTGGTTCGGGAAGTATTACTCATAATCTTGCAGAGTTATCTTGGCAAGGAGACAACTCTAAAGTTCCTGAATGGGCTTCAACTTTTAGAAATACTGTCGTTAATAAGCTTTCCCATCAAGATTATGATGGAGTTTTAGTCTGGCAATCACTGCCGTTTGTGAAACGCAACCACCCTACGCTTGAACATTTTGCACCTTTGTTTTTTGCTATGGGTACAGGCAATCGCTTTACGATTGTTCATAGTAGCTTCACAATGGGCTCATTAGGAATGGACATCTATCGTTTTGATTAATTATTAAGAAATACCCCGTTTTGCGGGGTATACCATTATTTTTGTTGAAAATTAGAATAATTTACAAACTTATACATTTTAAAAACCGAAACAATCAAATGTTTACATTTTCTTTTTTTAAGAATGTTTTAAGCTTATTACTGTTGTTTTTTTACTTGAAGTTTTTAAATGAAAATTAAATATTTAATTCTTGCGTTATTACCTTTTTCTTTGATGGCGTGTCAAACAGTTACTAATACTCCTGCTCCAATTGTTTCTGAGCAACAACAAAACCTTGCAACCACTTTAGGTGAATATGCATGGACTTATCAAAATGTAAAAGCTTCTAAACCACTTATTCTTAACTTTAATGCAGATGGTAAATTAGCCATTAATACGGGCTGTAATGGCCAAGGCGGTACTTGGAAAGTTGAAGGCAACCAACTTGTTACTTCTAATCTTGTTTCAACGATGATGGCTTGCCAAGACGATTTAATGAAACAAGAACAACTTTCTACTAGCATCTTTAATGAAGCAAAATTACCAATTGAAATTAGCAACACTAATGGTCAGGTGATTTTAACGGTGACAGATAAAACTGGTCAAAAACACATTTTCCAAGGCCAAAAAGCAGTTAATTCTCAAGCTTTAACAGATTACTCTTGGTCATATCAGCCTGAAAATACTAAAAAGCCAATCGTTCTTAACTTTACAAATGATCGTTTATCTATCGCAACAGGTTGTAACCGCCAAGGAACAACTTGGAAAGTTGAAAATAATACGATTGTAACAGCTGACATAATGTCGACGATGATGGCGTGTGAACCTGCTTTAATGAAACAGGAACAGTTCTCTAGCAGCCTCTTCCAAAAACGTGCAATTCCATTTGAACTCAATACTACAAATGTTGATCAACCAACATTGACAGTGTCTGATGCTCAAGGCCAGAAATATACTTTCACAGGTAAAATGACACCTGAAGCAAAATATCAATCTGAAGGAAAAACTGTTTTCCTAGAAGTAGCTCCGGAAACTAAATCTTGTACTGGTGTTGCGCCACAAACTTGTATGCAAGTTCGTGAAATTAAATATGATGACAAAGGTGTTAAAACTTACGCTGACAAAAACTGGTCATTATATTACGGTCAAATCGAAGGTTTTGAACATAAACCAGACCAACGCGTAATTTTGCGCGTAAAACGTTTTGAAGTGAAAAACCCAGCTGCAGACCAATCTAGTCAAGCAGATGTATTAGATATGGTTGTAGAACAAGAGTTAGTTAAAAAACCTAAAAAATAAGTTTTTAGACTAAAAAATCCGATGCTTATGCATCGGATTTTTTATTTTAGAAAATACCTTGAGCAAGCATTGCATCAGCAACTTTTACAAAACCTGCAATATTGGCACCGTCTACATAGTTCACAGTACCGTCTTCTTTAGTACCATATCTTACACAGTTGGCATGAATGTCTTTCATAATTGCATGTAAGCGTTCATCGACTTCAGCATGGGTCCAGCCTAAACGAATTGCATTTTGAGACATTTCTAAACCAGAAGTTGCCACACCACCCGCATTAGATGCTTTACCTGGCGCATACAAAATTTTAGCTTCGATAAAGTGTTCAACTGCTTCAAGTGTAGATGGCATATTAGCGCCTTCAGCTACACAAATGACACCGTTAGAAATAAGTGTTTTAGCGTCCTCACCTGTTAATTCATTTTGCGTAGCACATGGCAAAGCAATATCGACAGGAATATGCCAAGGCGTTTTTCCTTCAAAGTATTCAAAACCATGTTTAGAAGCAAACTCGGAAATACGACCACGTTTAACGTTTTTCAGTTCCATTACTTCAGTAAGCAACTCATCTGTAAAACCATTTTTTAAATAAACTGTGCCGTTTGAGTCCGACAAAGTAACAACTTTTGCCCCTAAGAACATCGCCTTTTCTGCCGCATATTGTGCGACGTTACCAGAGCCTGAAACGGAAACAGTTTTACCAGCAAAAGATTGTCCACGGGCTTTTAGCATTTCTTCTGCAAAATAAACCGTACCATAACCAGTTGCTTCAGGACGCATCAAGCTACCACCAAATGAAATTCCCTTACCGGTAAAGACGCAAGCGGTGTCGTTACTCAGCTTTTTCATCATGCCAGCCATGTAACCCACTTCACGTGCCCCCACGCCAATGTCACCCGCTGGAATATCCGTATTTGGTCCTAAATGGCGATAAAGTTCAATGATTAATGCCTGACAGAATCGCATAATTTCAGCATCAGATTTACCTTTAGGATCAAAATCTGAACCACCTTTTCCCCCACCCATTGGTAAGGTGGTAAGTGAGTTTTTAAAAGTCTGCTCAAAACCTAAAAATTTTAAAATTGATAGATTGACCGATGGATGGAAACGCATTCCACCTTTGAATGGACCAATTGCTGAATTGTATTGAACGCGAAAAGCACGGTTAACTTGAGTCTGGCCTTGATCATCCATCCATGAAACACGGAATTGAATCACACGCTCAGGTTCAACCAAACGTTCTAGCAACCCCTGCTCTGCATATTCCAGATTTTTTTCAATGAATGGCCACAAACTCGTCATGACTTCTTCGACAGCTTGTAAGAACTCAGGTTGATGCGGATCACGCGCTTGCACGTAATTCAGGAATTCATTCAGGTTGTTGTATTTCAATGCACGGTCCTCAGCATAGTAATGAATTAAATTGGTGCAATACATTTTTAAATGCATCATTTAGCAGCAAAATATTAAATCCCTTTCCATCAATTTTAACAATACTTATTTTAAATTATTTTATTTACCTTAATTATCAAAAAGTTATTTTTAGAAAAACTACTTAAAAATAAGAAATATTAATTTATCTTTTCATTTTTATTGATCTATTATTGTGCAATATTAGCTACATTTTAGGTCAATCAAAAAGCCAATAAATTCGTTAAAATCCATTGACCTTACTTAGGTTTTTCTTCATTATCGCATCGTTTTAACCAAGCTATTTGCCCACTATGAATTCATCTATTTCTCTCATACGCGAGATTGATGCGTTATTACCACAGACTCAGTGTGGTTTATGTGGACATCGTGATGGATGTCTACCCTACGCAAAGTCGATTGCTGAAGGTGAAGAAGCAAATAAATGTGTTCCAGGTGGTCAGCCTGTAGCCAATGCACTCGCAAATCTATTAAATCGTCCTGTGTTAACCGCTGAAACTAGCGTATGGCCTGTACAGGCCGATGGTCGTCCCCAGCGAATGAAAGCGATTATTCGGGAAGATGAATGTATTGGTTGCACCAAATGTATTAGTGCTTGCCCTGTAGATGCTATTATTGGAAGTGGTAAGCTCATGCATACCATCTTGACTGACTTATGTACAGGTTGTGAGTTATGTATTCCACCTTGTCCGGTAGATTGCATTGATTTGGTCGAAGACACGCAAGCATTACCAAATGAGCAACAGCGTATCGCTGAACAAAATGATTTAAGACAACGTTATTACGCTCACATTCAGCGAGAAGAAAAGCGTCGTACTTACCGTAAAGGGCCTGTAGTACGCGCTGAAATTGATACCCAACTGTTTGCCCAGTTCTCTCAGGTACTTGATGAAGTACCTTCAATCGAGCTCATCGAGAAACCCAAAGAAGTTGTGTCAACTGATGCAAAAACTACAATTGAGTTAGCGAAAATTCGTACGCAAATTAAGAAACTGGAAAAACAACTCAGTGTACGTGAAGATGCTAAAAAAAGTCTTCAACTTGAAGAACTTCAACAGCAACTCATGCAATTACAGGAGGTCTGAATGGCCGTCAAGAATATGACGAAAAAGCAGATTCAAATTTTCTTTGAACGCCTTCGCGAACAACGACCTTCACCTCAAACCGAGTTAAAATATTCATCTCCATTTGAGCTACTTATTGCAGTTATGTTGTCAGCTCAAGCGACCGACGTAAGTGTTAATAAAGCAACTGATAAACTCTACCCTGTGGCGAATACAGCTGAAAAAATCTATAACTTAGGTGTAGATGGGTTAAAGGAATATATCAAGACAATTGGTCTCTATAACGCAAAAGCCGAAAATGTCATTAAGACCTGTAAGATTTTAATGGAACAATTTAACGGCGAAGTTCCAAGCAACAGAAAAGATTTAGAAGCTTTACCGGGTGTCGGGCGTAAAACAGCCAATGTTGTTTTAAATACGGCTTTCGGACAACCCACCATGGCTGTCGATACTCATATTTTCCGAGTGGGAAATCGAACTGGTTTAGCAGTAGGTAAAAATGTTCTTGAGGTTGAGCACCGCTTAATTAAGGTCATTCCTAAAGAATTTATTTTAGATTCACATCACTGGCTCATATTACACGGTCGTTATTGTTGTATCGCCCGTAAACCGAAATGTGCAGAATGTGTTGTTGCAGATGTCTGTAACTGGCCTGATCGCTTTGAATTTGGCGCACAAAAGCAAATTGCCATTAAAAATATTGAAGCTTAAAAATATGGTTGGGTATAGGGATCATACCCAATCAAACTTACTTTAGACGCTTTTTTTCATTACGCTCTTCTTTTGCTTGTTTTTGAACCTGTCTTAGCATTTTGTAGCTTTGAAAAGCCAAAAATATTACTAGTGCCAGACTCAGCAATACCACCAAAATCAATATGATTTTCATATTGTTCTCCTGCACTTAATGAAAGAAAAGAGCCCTCACAAAGAGGGCTCATTATTACAAACAATATTAAATTATTTGTCTAAGATGTTGAACAAATCTTTTTGTACATCTTCAATTGTACGCAAGCCATCAAGCTTGTCATAAGTTGGAGCATTTTCACCAGAAGCAGCACGGCCTTGGTAGAAACCAACCAATTGCTCTGTTTCAGTGTGATAAGACGCTAAACGCTTACGGATTGTTTCTTCTTGGTCATCTGGACGTTGAACAAGATCTTCACCAGTTTCATCATCTTTACCTTCCACTTTAGGTGGATTGTATACAGTGTGATAAACACGACCAGAAGCTGGATGCTGACGACGACCAGAAAGACGTTTTACGATTTCTTCATCAGGAACATCAATTTCAATCACGTGATCGATGCTGATCCCTTCTTTTTCCAAAGCTTCAGCTTGTGGAATAGTACGTGGGAAACCATCGAAAATGCAGCCATTTGCACAGTCAGGTTGAGCAATACGTTCTTTTACTAAACCGATAATAAGTTCATCTGAAACCAAACCACCAGATTCCATTACACTTTTAGCTTTTAGACCTAATTCAGTACCTTCACGAATCGCAGCACGGAGCATATCACCGGTTGAAATTTGTGGGACATTGTAGCGCTTACAGATCAACTGAGCCTGAGTCCCTTTGCCTGCTCCAGGTGGTCCGAGTAAAATAATGCGCATAAAAAACATCCTCATTTAAAACAATGAATATGAAGTCCGGCAGAAAAAGTCTCGTTAATCTTCAATAGATCCTGCCTGACATCGAATTATAAGAAAGCCACAAACAAATGTATTGTACCAGCAATAAATCCGGTTACCCCACCTAGTACAATAAGAATCCACTCATCCTCCTGAAATGCAGGACGTAATAAATTCTGAAATTCTTTTGGTGTTAGTTCACGAATACGCTCTTTAAACATTTGAAAAATCTTCTGTGCCCGGCTTGCGTTCAGTGCTGGGTCACATACGGGTCCCATCGTAATTTCAATTGAACGATCAATCAAGTCCGTCTTTAATCTTGCGTACTCTCTTGGCCCTAAAGAAAGCTGTAAAGAGGTGCGAACTAACGGGGTTTCCATGATTTCGTTAATATGACGCTTAACAATGCGGCGCGTTTTATCTTTACGCGGCCCGTACATCATTTCGGTCATAATCGATTTTAACGTGATCAGATCTTCTGTGACTACGCTCGAAAACACATCAGAGACTTCCTCTTGACGCTTCATGAAAGCGCCTTGGACATTATAGGTCCCAATTCGAAGAACTGGTACAATCCATGGAAACTTACGATCTTTTGTTAATCTAAAAATCTGTGGATAACGAATATAATGCGGCTCAATTGGGTTAAATACCATCCAGATTGCGATCCAGTTAGTTAAAAAGCCCCAAATTGCAGCCCAAAATGGTACTGTCCAGTGCCATGGTACTACAAACCAAACCACCATTTGGAAAATACCAAAGAACATCCCAATCAGTGCACTAATATGCCAAATAAAGTTAATTTCTTTTTGACCCACCTTTAAGAACATACGTACCATTAAACGGCGATCACCTTCCATCTGGCTCACGACCATTTCACGCATGTTAACCAGTGACTCTACATTCATGGTCAGCTCAGTCACTAATTCTTTTAGCACACCCGGCAATTGCTTATGTGCTTGAGCATAAATACGGCGTTTAATTGAATAAGGTAGATTTTCCCAAAGCACAGCATTACGATCGATCATTACTTCATCAATAAGATGTTCAAGTTCAAAACCGACTTGTTCACCAATAATACGGGCCATATCTTCAGGATCCATTGCTTCTAAAAATTCACGCAATGAGCCTAATTTAGATAAAGTGTTATCGGTAATAATCCCAGAGATACGTCCTGCTTTACGTGGCACGATACCTTGCCAACCTACTGGCAAGGGTCCTAAATGGAATCCCCAAAATTTAATTGGGTAAAATACCATTTTTAAAGCCATCCACACATGTGCCCATGTGACAAAAGCCGTTACGGGAATAATACTCAAAACGGCCCAAAAATCAGGTCTGTGTAAAAAGGTCTGCCACAATCCACTGACGTACTCTAACATGTAAGACTCTCGTATTTATTTGTGCTCTGCTTATGGCGAGTTAACGATAAACTGCTTTGTTTTATAAACCAAAACTTAGAGAATAAGAAAATTGAATTTGTGGTTTAGTATCTGCAGCAACATTTCCGTTCTGGTCATTTAATTTTTCAGCCGCACCGATACCCACACTAAAAGTGCTAATTCTTTCTGAATTTAACCACACATAGGCCAAATCAACACCCGCACCTAAACGGGATTTAAAATCACCATCGACCTCTTTACTATCAAGATGACCAGCATAGAAACCGATATAGTAACCATTTTTGTCTGTGCCAGTAAGATAATAAGGATATCTAAAACCAACTTGACCACCAGCGGTTTTGTCACCATTCAAAAATGCGCCGGCTTTCGCATAAGCAATCCCATACGGGTTTACCCATTCACCGTTAAGATGTAATAATTTTTGAGTAACTCCGGCACCCACATTCCAAGTAGATGCTTTATGATCTGCTAATTTTGCTTCTGGAAGAAACGAGTAGTCTTGAGCATGGGCCCAATTACTTACCGTCAAAACTGCAAGTAAGGGATAAATTTTTCTCATTATTTTCTCCATTTTCCCTAATCGTATGGTGAGAACAACCCTATTCTATTGAATGAGAGACTTTAACAGAATTATTTTGCTTCTTATATACAAGTATCTACAATTTTGTTGTCTGCAAAGTCAAAAAGTATCTTATTAAAATGCAATGAAACTTTGAAAATTATGCAATATTTTAAGTGCTCTTGCGTTAGAATAAGCAGCTATTTTTCTACCCTATGTCATTAAGTCGATCCTTATGAAACAGCACTTTCCTTTAAAAGATATCCAGCAAGAAAAGCGCATTTATCGAGGTCGTATCTTTTTTGCCGTAGGGATCGTGACCATCTGCTTATTAGTTTTAATTAGCCGATACGCTTATCTACAAATTTTTCACTACGACGAATTCTCGACTGCATCTGACAAAAACCGAATTCGCTTGCAACCACTTCCACCTGCTCGTGGTTATATCTATGACAGAAACGGTGTATTACTAGCAGATAACTATCCTGTTTTTACAGCAACTTTAAGTAAAACAGATGTAGAAGATGTTGATAGTGTCATCGAGCAATTACAGCCTATTTTAGATTTAACGCAAGAAGATATTGACCGTTTTAAAAGCCGTATAAAAACTGCCCGTAAAACTGAACGCGTCGCGATTAAACTTAATCTAACTGAAGCCAATATTGCTAAATTTAGTGAAGCCAAATATAAGTTTCCGGGTGTAAGAATCGAGACACAAATGACTCGCTATTATCCACACGGTGAGTTATTTGCTCATGTGATTGGCTATGTCGGGCGTATCAACGATAAAGAATTAAAAAGTATTGATAAAGACTTATATGCTGGGACCAACCTAATTGGAAAAATTGGCGTTGAGAAAAGCTATGAAGACCTATTGCACGGAACACCCGGTTATGAATCTGTTGAAGCAGATGCACATAGTAATGTATTGCGTCATTTAGGTCGTAAAGACCCTACTCGCGGTAATGACCTCTATTTATCTTTAGATTACGGTTTACAAGTTGTCGCTTCTCAGCAGCTCGCAGGTCGTCGTGGAGCTATTGTCGCTATTGATCCTCGTACAGGTGAAATTCTAGCTTTAGTGTCTAGTCCAAGTTTTAACCCTAATTTGTTTGTGACTGGAATTAGTCATACTGACTACAGCTCACTACGCGATAATTTAGACCAACCTCTTTATAACCGTGCTGTGCAGGGTGTATATCCACCTGGTTCTACCATTAAACCAATGGAAGCAATGGGTGGCCTACACTACAGTATTGTAGACTGGTCAACAGCAATTTCTGATCCTGGTTATTTCCATCTACCTGGTGATTCACATAAGTTCCGTGACTGGAAGAAATCTGGTCATGGCATCGTGAATATGCATAAAGCGATTGTGCAATCCTGTGATACCTATTTTTATATTCTTGCCCATCAAATGGGTATTGATCAAATGAACCAATGGATGCGCCAATTTGGATTTGGTCAAAAAACAGGTGTCGATTTACCAAGTGAAAGTGAAGGCCTTTATCCAAGTCCCGAATGGAAAATGCGTACGCGTAAAGCGAAATGGATGAAGGGTGAAACTATTTCTGTCAGTATTGGTCAAGGCGCGTTTACAGCCACTCCATTACAGCTTGCGATGGCAACAGCAATTACGGCAAATCATGGTTCTCATGTAACGCCTCATGTTTTACGCGCAACGCATGGTGCAAAACCATTTACAGTACGTAATGCACCTGATGGCAAAATCAAATTCAACGGCACGGATGAAGACTGGATTCAAATGCGTGATGCCATGATTGATGTAATTCAATCAGGTACTGGCCGCGGTATTCGTACTCCCCTCTACCAAATTGCAGGGAAAACAGGTACAGCACAGGTTAAGAGTATTGCACAGGGTAAACGCTATAACGAAGCAGCCTTGAGTGAACGTCAACTTGACCATGGTTTATTCGTTGGATTTGCCCCTGCTGAAAAACCTGAAATTGCGATTGCAGTCATTTGGGAAAATGGTCGTCATGGTGGTTCAGCTGCTCAACTTGCAAGACCTGTCTTTGATTACTGGCTATTAACTCGTAAGAAAAACCCGATTCGTCCAGCAAATCACCAAGTCAATGGCGGGCTAATGACAGCAGGAATTAAACCAGGTGAACTTCCAAGCGGCGGTGAAAGTTCTGGTCCTGCATCGGCTACAGCCACCACCAACAAACCAGCAGCATCAACACCGCAAGCTGCTCCTGCTCGTCCTGCTACCAATGAGGCCGATGAATAATGAAAAATCAATTACGTATAATTGGCGGCGAATGGAAAAGACGAGTACTGCCTTTCGCTAGCATTGATGGCTTACGCCCAACCCCAGATAGAGTACGCGAAACTTTATTTAACTGGCTCATGTGGGATATTCAAAACGCTAAAGTTCTCGACATCTGTACAGGCTCTGGTGCATTAGGTTTTGAGGCTCTGTCACGTGGTGCTGCATCTGTTTATATGATTGAGCCTGACAAAACTCAGGCACGATTTTTAAAAGATAATATTGAACTATTAAAAGCCCAAAACTGTCATCTAATTAATGCAACGGCTCAACAAGCTCTACCCCGTTTAAAAGAACAGTTCGATGTGGTTTTTTTAGATCCACCTTATAGTCTTGATTTATGGCAAGAACTCTCGAACTTGGCCGAGCCTCATATTAAAAAAAATGGATATATTTATGTTGAAGCTGACCGAGATTTATCTCAGCTTCATCTTCCAGCCACATGGCAACAAGTTAAAACCACTAAAGCTGGTACAGTTCACGCGGGGCTTTACCAGAAAGTAAACGAATAAAAAAGGTAGCTCAAAGCTACCTTTTTCTTTGCAAAGTTTTAGTTAGCTTAAGCCAATCACTGCAACAACTGCTGCACAGGCGCCAACAATTTTTTTGCCATAAGGTACATATCGGGTAAGCACAACACCCAACACTAATCCACCCGAATAGATGAGCGCCATACCAGCAACCATACCAGTTACTAATGCAACAATATGCCCCGCATGTGCTAACTCAACACCATGAGCCATGCCATGGAAACTTGCAAGTAATGCCGCGGCAATTGGTAAAACTTTATTGGATTTTGTCCATAGGGCAATTGCTGTAATAACTAAAGAAGCAACAATGCCGTATTCAGCCATATTAACTGGTACCAAACCTTGAGCACCTACTAAAAAGCCTATAATTAAGGTAATACTTAAGGCAATAACTCCAGCAATTTTCCACTGTTTAGCAGCTGACCACAGTAAGACACCGAAACCCAAGGCCATGACTAAATGGTCTAACCCAGTAAAGGGATGAATAAAGCCCGCCATAAAACCAGAATGTGCATGGTCATGTCCCGGATGAGCCATTGCAAGTGCTGGCAATAATGAAAGGAGCACTACACTCCATTTTTTCATGAAGTCCATAATCTCTCCTTAAGCCTTAAACAGCCCTTGCTTCTCAATAAATTGAATAATTTCTTCAAGCCCATCTTGTGTTTTCATATTTGAAAATAAAAATGGCTTTTCACCGCGCATACGTTTTGCATCTTGGTCCATGACATCAAGGTTTGCACCAACCATTGGCGCAAGGTCAGTTTTATTAATAATGAGTAAATCTGACTTGGTAATACCTGGCCCACCTTTACGAGGAATTTTTTCACCACCAGCTACATCGATCACATATAAAGTTAAATCAGAAAGCTCTGGGCTAAATGTTGCAGCTAAATTATCACCACCACTTTCAATGATAATGAGTTCTAAACCTTCGAATTTTTCACACAAATCATCAATTGCAGCCAAGTTAATTGAAGCATCTTCACGAATTGCCGTATGCGGGCAACCACCTGTTTCAACACCCACAATACGATCTGGCGACATCGCTTCATTACGGGTTAAAAAGTTTGAATCTTCTTTGGTGTAAATATCATTTGTCACCACAGCCATATTGTATTTATTACGCAAGGCTAAACATAAATTAAGTGTAAGTGCTGTTTTACCCGAACCCACTGGTCCGCCAATTCCAACTCGTAATGGACTACGTTCTGTCATGATTTTTATCCTTTTTTCCTAAACTTAAGATCTGAATAACCGTGAATATTGTGTTTCGTGTTTCATGCTCAGCATGGCATAACGAGGTAAAGCGCTGCTCAATTGTTCATCACTAAGCTTCAAAGCTTTCTCTACCGCTTGTGGGACTAAACCATGCAAATGCCATAAAATTCTTTGCCCAGCCATTTGTCCTAAAGGAACTGTTTTTACTGCGGCTAAAACCTGATTTTCTAAAACAGTGAAGGTATAAGCCGTAAGTACATCCATGTCGTTGAGTTCCAGTCGGCCACACAGCTGTGCATAGACCGGCACGAAACCAAACTGCTTTTTAACCTCAACTGCTTTTCTTAAAACATCTTTAATCCATGCATTTAAAGAAAATGCCAGCTGTTGAGATTCTGCCAAAAGTTCTTTACTTTCTCGGCTGGCCTTATACAAATTTGCCCAAACCAAGAACTCTTCTGAGTCATCATGATGCTGCATAAGACGCTTTAGTACGGGCAACTCAAACCTCACCAACAACATCTCAAGCACTTCTTCAAAGTAAGCAATTGCCGAGGTTTCATCATGTATTAGGCCAATATCAATTGCTGTTTCTACACCTTGCGAATAACAATACGCTCCAACTGGCAATGCCGTAGAAGACAATGTCAGTAATTGCAGTAATTGCGCGGCACTATGAATGGACATGGCGCAAAGCTTTAATCGGGCTTAAACGATGATCATGACTATGCTGCGCATAAGCACCACTTTCAGGTTCAAACGGATGATCAGTTTCTGAAACTGTAAGCCCTAAACCTTCCACCATTTCTGCAAGCACATGATCAGGCTCAAAATACAAAGCTGTAGGGGTCAACATTAATGGTACATGTCTATTACCTAAGTGATAGGCAGCTTTAAGCAAATCAAAATCGGTTTGAGCAGTGACTTGCATTAATCGCTCAGGTTTGGCATCAACACGTAATACATCGCCCTCTTGCGTTGCAATATATGAACCACTACGCAAAATGCCAGTACGCGGTAAATCCGCACCAATATCGATGCCACTCGCTAAAGCCGCTCGAAAGCGGGATTTTTGGCGGGTATCAAAAGTCAGTTCAACCGTTTCAAATGCCTGATCAGGAGAAATATCTTCAAGTCGTTGGGTATAGATTTTCATTTAGCTTTTCTCTCCTTATTTATTTCTTTCATATCTAGAGTAATGAGGCAAATCATCTCTATAAAATTCATCAAAATAAGAAATAACGCTGAGCCATGGGTAATACGTCTGCAGGTTCACACGTTAATAATTCACCATCAGCCCGCACCTCGTAAGTTTCAGGATGAACATGCATGACTGGACAATATGTGTTGTGCTTCATATCAGCTTTAGTAATTGCACGCGTGTTTTTACATGGGCTAATTAACTTTTTAAGATTTAGTTTCTCAGCAACTTTTTCATCAATTGCCACTTGAGATAAAAAGGTAATACAGGTGTTATGTACACCACGCGGATAAGCCCCAAACATTGGGCGATAATGCACGGGTTGAGGTGTCGGAATTGAAGCATTAATGTCACCCATTGGTGCCGCTGCAATCATGCCACCTTTAATAATCATGGAAGGTTTTACACCAAAAAATGCAGGCTTCCATAGCACTAAATCAGCAAGTTTTCCGACCTCAACCGAACCAATTTCATGGCTTAGACCATGGGTAATGGCTGGGTTAATCGTATATTTGGCAATATAGCGTTTAACGCGATTATTATCATGAAACTCATTGTCACCCTCTAAAGGGCCACGTTGAATTTTCATTTTATGAGCAGTTTGCCAAGTACGTAAAATCACTTCACCCACACGACCCATCGCCTGAGAGTCAGAGGACATCATGGCAATTGCCCCTAAGTCTTGCAGAATATCTTCAGCGGCAATGGTTTCACGCCGAATACGACTTTCAGCAAAAGCGATATCTTCAGCAATTGCCGGATCTAAATGATGGCAAACCATGAGCATATCTAAATGCTCATCAATAGTATTAATCGTATAAGGACGTGTTGGGTTGGTCGAAGATGGCAACACATTACTTTGCCCAATTGCCTTTAAAATGTCAGGTGCATGCCCACCACCCGCACCTTCGGTATGGTACGTATGAATTGTACGATCTTTAAATGCAGCTAGAGTCTCTTCTAAAAACCCACCTTCATTTAAAGTATCTGTATGAATTGCAACCTGCACATCAAACTCATCTGCCACACTCAAGCAGTTATCAATGGCTGCTGGTGTTGAACCCCAATCTTCATGCAGCTTTAAACCAATTACCCCAGCTTTAATTTGCTCTCGAATTGGGGCTGGCAAACTCAAATTACCTTTGCCTAACAGTCCAATGTTCATAGGTAAATCATCAATGGCTTGCAACATGGTCGCAATATGCCAAGGCCCTGGAGTCACTGTCGTTGCCGAAGTACCTGCCGCAGGTCCCGTACCACCACCCACCATTGTTGTTGTCCCCGACATTAGTGCCGTTTCAACTTGCTGTGGGCAAATCCAGTGAATGTGAGTATCAATACCACCTGCCGTTAAAATTTGGCCTTCACCCGCAATCACTTCTGTTGCAGCACCTAAAGGAATAGTAATGTCAGGTTGAATATCAGGATTTCCAGCTTTCCCTATTTTCCAAATTCGACCATTTTTTAAGCCAACATCAGCCTTTACAATCCCCCACCAATCTACAATCAAGGCATTAGTAATGACAGTGTCGGCAACTTCATCAGCTAAAAGTTGAGATTGCCCCATTCCATCACGAATAACTTTGCCACCGCCAAACTTAACTTCTTCACCATAAGTCGTTAGATCTTGCTCAACCTCAATAAAAAGCTCTGTATCAGCCAAGCGAATACGATCACCAACCGTTGGACCAAACATTTCAGCATATGCACGACGTGACATTTTCATA
>ERZ941706.347-NODE-347-length-15741-cov-4.615900_pt1 | contig 15741 bp, 17 predicted proteins | sample MGYA00521232_ERZ941706 | MGnify/ENA primary metagenome ERZ941706 (study PRJEB32759, sample SAMN07749893) | skin metagenome | biome: transportation; feature: city; material: polyester macromolecule | host: Homo sapiens | place: Hong Kong:ER line | collected...
GCGATCTCGGCGGTGCGGTCGAGGAAGCACGCGCGCGTATCCAGAAGAACGTGCACCTGCCGTCGGGCTACCACCTCGAATGGGCGGGCGAGCTCGACAACCTCAACAACGCGATCGCGCGGCTGGAGATCGTCGTGCCGATCAGCCTGCTGCTGATGCTGCTGTTGCTCTACGCCAATTTCGGCTCGGTCCGTGACAGCCTGCTCGCCTTCGCGGCGATCCCGCTCGCGGTAGTCGGCGGCGTGCTCGCGCTGGCGCTGACCGGCACCGCGTTCAGCATCTCGGCCGCAATCGGCTTCGTCGCCTTGTTCGGTATCGCGGTGATGGACGGCATTCTCGTCGTGACGACGTACAACAACGCTGTCGACGAAGGGCATGACCGCAAGGCGGCGCTTGCCACCACCGTGCGCTACAGCCTGCGCCCCGTGGTGATGACCTGCCTCGTCGCGGCGATCGGCCTACTGCCCGCCGCCCTCTCGCATGGCATCGGCAGCCAGGTGCAAAAGCCGCTCGCCCTCGTCGTCGTCGGCGGCATGACGCTGGCGCCGGTGCTAATCCTGCTGGTCCTGCCGGTGCTGATCGACCGCTTCTCCCGCCGGGTCCCGCCGGAGGATCGCGGTGCCCACGGCCGCGACGTCGGTCACCGCCCCCACCATCCGCAAACCCCCGGCGAGGAGGCGCTCGCATGACCCGCGCATTCGTCATCCTGATCGCTCTCGGCACCGCCGCCTGCGCCGGCACCGTCCACGACCTCGACGCGCACGCGCCGCTCCCTGCCGCCGCGACGCCCGCGCCGATCGCGCCCACCTCCGGCCCGGCGCAAAGCTTCACGCCTGCTCCGATCGCCGCCGACTGGTGGACCGCCTTCGGCAGCCCGCAGCTGAACGCCCTCGTTACGGAGGCGCTGACCCACAACAACGACATCGCCAACGCCGACGCATCGCTCCGTCAGGCCGGCGAACTCGCCCGCGCGGCCGGCGGCCAGACGCTGCCGCAGGCCGACGCCAGCTACCAGGCGGAGCGCACCCGAATCTCTAACGCGCTCTCCCCCGCCGTCGCCGACCAGACCCAGCAACTCTACACCCTCCACACCGCGCAGGTCGCCATCAGCTACCCCGTCGACCTGTTCGGCGGCCTTCGCTCGAAGGTCCGCTCGGCCCGCGCCGCGGCGGAGGTGCAGCGCCACCGCCTCGACGCCGCCCGCGCCAGCGTCGTCGCCAATTTGATCCAGGCGATCGTCCAGCGCGCGGTGCTCGCCGACCAGATCGACGCGGCGAGGCTCGCGATCACCGTCAACCGCGGCATTCTGAAGAGCCAGCTCCAGCGCCAGCGCTTGGGCGCGATCGGCGCCGCCGACGTCGCCACCCAGCAGACCGCGCTCGCCACCGCGGAGGGCGCGCTGCCCCCGCTCGTCCGACAAGAGGCGCACCAGCGCGTCCTGATCTCCGCCCTGCTCGGCCGCCCCGCCGGCGACCCCCTGCCGCAGTTGCCGACGCTCGCCGCGCTGCAACTGCCGACCAGCCTGCCCGCCGTCCTTCCCTCCGATCTCGTCGCGCGCCGGCCCGACGTGCGCGCGGCGGCGGCGCAGCTGGAGAGTGCCGGCGCCGACGTTCGCACCGCGATCGCCGCCCGCCTGCCCTCGATCACCCTGAGCGCCAATGCCGGCGGCACCGCCGAACGCTTCGGCGACATGTTCAAGAGCGGCAATCCGTTCTGGACGCTGATCGGCGGCCTCACCCAGCCGATCTTCCACGCCGGCGCGCTCCGTCATCAGCAGCGCGCCGCCGAAGCCGCGCTCGACGGCGCCAAGGCGCAATATCGCACCGCCGTCCTCCAGGCGTTCGGTGATGTGTCGGACGCGCTGACCGGCCTCGCCACCGACGGCCAGGCGCTCGACGCCGCCACCCGCGCCAGCGACGCCTCCAATCGCGCGCTCACCTTCGCCCGCCGTCAGCTCGCGCTCGGCGGCGTCGACTCCCTCGTCCTCCTCAACGCGACGGCAACGGACGCCCAGGCCCGTGCACAACTGGTGCAGGCGAAAGGCGCCCGCCTCAGCGACACCGTCGCGCTGTTCCTCGCAAGCGGCGGCCGAGTGGTGCCGAACCCGTGAACCCCATCCGTTCGTGCTGAGCCTGTCGAAGCACAGGTGAGACTCCTGCCCTTCGACACGCTCACGAACGCAAAGCTTGGGACAGCTACCCCCGCACCGGCCGCAACGTCGCCGACTCGAGATGCCAGCGCAGCTGCGCCGCACTCGCCCCGTCGACGCCGTTCACCCGCCGCACGACGTAGCTTCCCGAGAACCGCTGCCGCACGCCGGTGTCGGTCGTCGCCTCCACCGTCACGGGCACCGTCTGGTACACCGAGCCCGCCGCGCCCTCCGCCGGCGGCAGCGCGCCAATGCGCACCTGCGTCGCCCGCGTATGCGCGAAGCCGCCTTCGAACGCCTTGAACGTCTGCCCCGGCCGCCCGTCCTCGCCCCATTGCTGCCACGCCGTCGCGTAGTCGCGCGCGTTGAGCGCTGAGTAATAGCGCCGCACCACGTCGGCCGCCGCCTGGCCGCTCTTGGGATCGACGATGCACCCCGCCATCCGCTCGCCCTTACCGTCGAACAAAGCGCAGGACCGCGCGATCTCGTCCTCGATCATCGCGCAACTGTTGGCGGCGTTGCAAGGCGGCCGCGTCGCCGGGGAGACATTGCGACAGATCGCCGCCCGCTTCGCCGCCGCCGCCGACCCGATCTCCGCGGCGCAGGACACGGGGCCTCCGCTCGCCTGCACCGGCGTCGACATCGCCCGCGGCGCAGCGCTGGCCGTGGCGATCGGCGTCGCCTCCGCTTCGGTCGCGATGGGGGCCGTGGCGGCAGTCGAGGCAGTCGAGCCGTTCGATGATACCTCGCTCCCACCCGACCCGCACGCCCCTAAGGCCAGCAACGGCAACGCGATCAGGCAACGGATGGCGGACATGCGGCAACTCCTCCAACAATCGATACGCACCCCAACGTTCGATCCCGCACAAGGTGTCGCAGCCTGCGACGACCTGCTAGAGGCCCGCGCCCAACCCATCAGGATCCGTCACTTGGTCGACAAAAGCTGGGGCGTCGGCCCCACCACGCCCTTCCGCGTTCGCAGCAATGCCAGCCCGGGCGCGCGCGCCACCGAACGCGCCCAGGCCCGTGCCGCCCGCGCCGCCGAGCGCATCACCGACACCGAACGCCGGCTCGAAGCCCGCGCCGGAACCCGCGAAGCCGAAGCCGCTGCCCGCGAACAGGCCCGCACCGCGCGCCGCGAGGCCGAACAGCAAGCCGCTGCCCGCGATCCCCATTCGCGCGAAGCCCGCACCCCGCGTGGGTCCGGGCGCAAGGACGTGGTGCGCGAACAGCGCGACACCCGCGGCTACACCACTCTGGTCGACGCCGACCGCATCCGCACCCTCGCCAAGCGCGGCGCGTCGATCACCGGCCTCGCCGGCGCCTTCGGCATTTCGGAAGACGAGGTGGCCGCGGTCCTGGCGGCCGGCGAGTAACCGTCTGCCTTCACTCGTTCGTGCTGAACCTGTCGAAGCACATTGTGCCACACGCGCGGCGCTCGTGGAAAGCCGCACTTCGACAGGCTCAGGGCGAACGGGTTTGCAGGCCCTGTTGTCCCTCTACTCCCCGCGCGCGATCCAGTCCGCCAGCGACACCGCATCGGTCGGCTCCACCAGCGCGTCCATGCTGTTGCGCATGATTTCCAGCGCCCAGCGCGTTCGCTCGGGATGATTGCCCGCCACCGCATCGCTCGGCACCCACAGATCGTACTGCCGCATGTGCGCATCCGCCGCGGTGAACAGCACGCAGATGTCGGCCGCGACCCCGGTCAGGATCAGCCGGCTCACCCCCAGTTGGGGCAGCAGCACCGGCAGGTTAGTCGCGTAGAAGCCGGAAAACTGCGGCTTGATGATGAAATAATCGTCGTCGCGCGGCCGCAGCGCCTGCGTCACCGCACGCCCCGGCGTATCCTTCGCCAGCGTCTCCTCGACCAGCCGCGTGCGCTCCGAATGCCATTCGCCATTGTTGTCGTTGACGTAGATCACCGGCACCCCCGCCGCATCCGCCGCGCTGCGCAGGTCCAGGATCGGCTGGACGATCGCCTCTGTCGCCTCGCGCAGATCGTCGCCGCCCTCGAAATCGAGCGCATTGACCATGTCGATCAGCAGCAGCGCGGTCTTGCCCGGTGCAGGGCCGGAAGATGGGTCGGTCATGCCCCGTCGTATCACGATCGTGCGGGCAACACCTTGATCTGCGATCAGATTGGCGGGATTGGCGTGGATCATGGCCGACGGCCCGCCCGCCCCTGACAGCGAACCCCAGCGGCTCGATGCTCTGCCCCGGCGGCCAGAAGCCCCGCCTCAGCGGAAGGTAATCCATGTCGACATGGACGCCTTCTACGCCTCGGTCGAACAGCGTGACGATCCGGCCTTGCGCGGGCGCCCGGTGGCCGTCGGCGGCAGCCGCGCCCGCGGCGTCGTTGCTGCGGCGAGCTACGAGGCGCGCGCCTTCGGCGTCCGCTCGGCGATGCCTTCGGTCACCGCGATCCGCCGCTGCCCCAACCTCGTCTTCGTCCGCCCCCGCTTCGACGTCTACAAGGCCGTCTCGAATCAGATCCGCACGATCTTCGCCGACTACACCGACGCGGTCGAACCGCTGTCGCTCGACGAAGCCTATCTCGACGTCACCCACGATCGCCACGGCCTCGGCTCGGCAAAGGCGATCGCCGAACAGATTCGCGCGCGCATCAAGCAGGTCACCGGCCTCACCGCATCCGCCGGGGTCAGTTACAACAAATTCATCGCCAAACTGGCCTCCGACCAGAACAAACCGGACGGGCTGTGCGTCATCCCCCCGCACAAGGGTGCGGCGTTCGTCGCCTCGCTCCCCGTCAAGCGCTTCCACGGCGTCGGCCCGGTGACTGCGCGCAAGATGGAGCAACTCGGCATCGTCACCGGCGCCGACCTGCGCGATCGGCCGCTCGCCTTCCTCCAGCAGCATTTCGGCTCCTACGCCGACTATCTCTATGGCGCCGCGCGCGGCCTTGATCACCGTCCCGTCCGGGCGCATCGCGTCGCCAAGTCGATCGGCGCCGAACGGACGTTCGAGACGAACCTGTCCGATCCGACGGAGCTCCACGCCGCCCTCGCCCGCGTCGCCGATGCGGCATGGGAGCGGGTCGAACGCTCCGGTGCGCAGGGCAAGACGGTGACGATGAAGCTGCGCCACGCCGATTTCCAGACGATCACCCGCGCCCGCTCCTTCGCGGCGCCGGTGCCCAGCCGTGACGCGTTTCTGGCGACCGGCATCGAGCTGCTCGACGCACAGTTGCCGGTACCCGGCGGCATCCGCCTCCTTGGCCTTACGCTCTCGGGCATCGTGCGCTCGGACGCGGTGACTGAGGACGAGGTACAGCCGAGCCTGCCGCTGTAGGCGCCGGAGAGCCGCGGAACGCCCGCCATAGGCACTTCGTCACCCCGGACTTGTTCCGGAGTCCACCGTGCCACACCGGAAAAGCTTGAGCCTCTTGCCTCCCGCCCAGCCGCGGAGTGGACCCCGGAACGAGTCCGCGGTGACGACGGAAGTGTGCTCACGGCTTGGCCTACCGAGCCCTACCCCCCTCGACGCATTCACCATCATCGTTTACGCTTTGTTTACCAAACAAGGTGGGGGAATGACGGTCGAGCCCTGGTTCATCGTGGCGATGACGCTGAGCCTGTCGGGCTACGCCATCTATCTGGCGGGCCTCAGGCGGCATCTGCTCGAGCCGAGCCGCGCGTCCTGGCTGATCTGGACCGTCGCGACCGGCGTCGAGGCCGCCACCTATGTCGCGGTCAATCCCGGCGAGCCGCAGGGCATGGTCTTCATCGTCTCCGCAGTCGCCTGCATCGTCGTGACGCTCGCGATGTGGCGCCGCTCGCGCTGGACGCGGCCGTCCTCGACCGAGACGATCTGCATGGCCGCCAGCCTCGCCGCGATCATCCTGTGGTTGCCGCTGCAGGAGACGTTCTGGGCGCACATGCTCGTCGTCGCCGCGGTGCCCTTGGGCTTCTGGCCGACCTGGGCGAGCGTGTGGGAGGATCGCGCCCGTGAACGCTCCCCCGCCTGGGGCCTGTGGACGCTCGGCGACATGGCGACGCTGATGGTGACGATGCGCAGCCCCGGATCGGGGGTGGGCGAATATGCCTATGTTGTCGTCGAACTGCTGTGCCACGCCAGCGTCTGGTTCATGGTCGGGCTCGCGACCTTGAACCCGGTCCGCTCGTTCGGCCGGCGCGAGGGCAAGCTGCGCGTCCTCGACGCCTATCTCCCCGCCAACCCCTTCGCGGTGGCGGAAACGCACATCGGCAAGGCGGTGTTCGCCGCGCAGGGCTTTGCCAATCAGGAAACGATCGTCCGCTTCTCCGGCCCGATCGTTCCCGCCGCGCGCCTGCCGCAGGGGCTCAGCGGCGCGTCAGACCGCTACCTCCAGATCGACCGCGACCGCTACATGGGCCCCTCGGGCCGGATCGACGACCTCATCAACCACAGCTGCACGCCCAATGCCGGCCTGCGCTTCACCGGTGACGGCGTGTTCCTGGTCGCGCTGCGTCCGATCGCACCGGGCGAGGAAATCGCCTGGGACTATTCGACGACGCTCGCCGACCCAGACTGGTCGATGTACTGCGCCTGCGGCAGTGCCGACTGCCGCGGCGTCATCCGCGCCTTCCCCCTACTGCCGGTGGCGGTGCAGGAGCGATATCGGGCGATGGGGATCGTCGCGCCGTATCTCGACGAACCGCGGCACGAAGCGGCGGCGTAGGATCGGGCGCCGTCTAGGTAGTTGTAGCAGAACGCTAACTTAGCAGTCTCTGTCCTACAGCCAGATCGTCTGGCATCGGGGCGGCCATGACCGAGCGAGGCTCACATCCCGCGCCACAAACCCTCCGTCACCCCGGGCTCGATCCAGGGTCCACTGGTCCGCAAGCGGAAAGCTTCGGCGCGCGCGCACCGTGGATGCCTGAACAAGTCCGGCATGACGAAGCAAGGTTATCGCTAATCGCCCAAACGGAAACGATCGGCTGCGATCGTTTCCGTTAAGGTGTTCATGTTGTCCATGTTCGCCCCGCCCCTTGCCCCCCGCCCCCTTTGCGCGTAAGGGCCCGCGCTTCCACGCTCATGCCTGGATGCTTGCGGGAGGGCCTCGGCCCGTCTGGACCGCTAAACTTGAAACGAGAGTGACATGGCAAAAAAGATCACAGGTTACATCAACCTGCAGGTTCCTGCAGGCGACGCGAAGCCCGCCCCGCCGATCGGCCCGGCGCTGGGTCAGCGCGGCGTGAACATCATGGAATTCTGCAAGGCATTCAACGCGCAGACGACCGACATGGACAAGGGCACGCCGCTGCCCACCAAGATCACCGTCTATGCCGACCGCTCGTTCAGCTTCGAGATCAAGACGCCGCCGGCGTCGTTCCTGATCAAGAAGGCCGCGAACCTGAAGTCGGGTTCGAAGGAGCCGGGCAAGGTCTCCGCGGGCAAGATCGCGCGCAGCAAGCTCGCCGAGATCGCCCAGACCAAGATGAAGGATCTGAACGCCAACGACATCGAGGCTGCGACCAAGATCATCGAAGGCTCCGCCCGCGCGATGGGCCTCGAAGTGACGGAGGGCTGAGATCATGGCCAAGCAGACCAAGAAGCGTAAGGCGAACGCCATCAACCCCGAGACGCTGCACGGCGTTGATCAGGCGATCGCCCTCGCCAAGCAGAACGCCACCAGCAAGTTCGACGAGACGATCGAAGTCGCGCTGAACCTGGGCGTCGACCCGCGCCACGCCGACCAGATGGTCCGCGGCGTCGTGACGCTGCCCGCCGGCACCGGCAAGACCGTCCGCGTCGGCGTCTTCGCCCGCGGCGCCAAGGCCGAGGAGGCACTCGCCGCCGGGGCCGACGTCGTCGGTGCCGAAGACCTGATGGAGACGATCCAGGGTGGCACGATCGACTTCGATCGCTGCATCGCGACCCCGGACATGATGGGCGTCGTCGGCCGTCTCGGTAAGGTGCTGGGCCCCAAGGGCCTGATGCCGAACCCGAAGCTCGGCACCGTGACGATGAACGTCGCCGAAGCGGTAAAGGCTGCCAAGGGCGGTCAAGTCGAATACCGCGTCGAAAAGGCCGGCATTATCCATTCGGGCATCGGCAAGGCGTCGTTCAGCCAGGAAGACCTGCGTCGCAACTTCGACGCACTGGTCGATGCGGTCGTCAAGGCGAAGCCGTCGGGCGCCAAGGGCAAGTATGTCCGCAAGGTCGCCGTCAGCTCGACGATGGGGCCGGGCATCCGCGTCGACACCGCCGAGGTCGCGGGCGCGTAATAGCCTCGACTCGAACGACAAAACGAAAAGGGCCGGGAGCGATCCCGGCCCTTTTTGCTGTCACAGGGTGTGTTGGGGCATCGCACGCTGCCCAAATGCCTTCGTTGCCCAAAGGCACGTTCGGGCTGACGGAGGAGCATAGGCAACCGCCCTCCACCATTCCGTGCCTATTTCGCGTCCGGCGCCTTCCCGTCCAGCGCGGCGCTCACCGCGGCCAGTGGCGTCGACAGCACGCCCGACACATATTGCACCGCGACCAGCCCCGCCGCCGCAATGCCGAGCAGCATGATGCCGAACTGGAAGCGTGCGGCGAACCGCCGGCTCTGCTCCTCGCGCTCCGCGACCGACACGACGCGCGTCGCGCTGCGCCGGTCGGGGCCGGCAGCATCGCTCTCGCTGCCCGGCTTCTGGGCGGGCGGCTTGGCCGACACGACGCCATCGATGTCGATCTTGTCCTGCGTGCGGACGCCGAAATACTGCCCTTTCGACCACACCACGCGGCCGACGATCACGTGATGGATGCGGCGGATCTCAATGACTTCGCCGGGGCGATGTTCCTCGGCGGTCGTCGCAAGCAGGCCGCGCGACGACATGTTGTGGATCGTCACGTCGCCCCAGCCTGTTCCGCAGCGCATACGGGCGCGGACCAGCACTTTGCGCCGGGGTTCACGCTGCCTCATCGCACGCCCCGGGCACGCAACGGGCGCGACGATGGCGGGGAGGAAGCGGGACCGTTACTCATGGCTGCAGGATATGCCTGCCAAGTCTTTAACGTCCGGTTCCCGCCGACGACCGCAGCAACGAGTTTTTCCGGGCACCACATCAGTGCGGCCCTGCCGCCCGAGCCATGCAGCGCTTTCGCGGGACAACGTGGCAGCGGGATCTTACGGACGTGAAGGGCGAATAAAACGATGCAACAGATCGAGAACGATCGGCCTCTGGTGCACGGCGGCGTTGACTTGGCCCCAAATTCCGCTATGGGCGCGGGCTTGCCGGCGGGTTCGCCCGCCCGGCAGCCGTCCAAGACAGCAGGTGCTGCGGAATATGCCGCGGCTTAATGTCCTGCCGAGACGGGGACAGGAATTTGACGGATCGCCCGCGAACGCTTCGCGACGGTCTGCTACACCTTCACGGGTGCCCTTCCCCATCGATGGACAACCCCGGCCGGGGTTCTCCCCTGCCGGTTTGTAACCGGGAGGGCCGCTTCGCGTGGCCTTCTCAAATGTGGAGAATGGCATGGATCGTGCTCAAAAGGCCGCGGCCGTTGCCGAGTTGAATCGCACCTTTTCCGAGGTCGGCGTGGTGGTTGTCACCCGCAACAACGGAATGACGGTTGCGCAGTCCACGCGACTGCGCAACCTGATGCGGGACGCCGGCGCGACCTACAAGGTCTCGAAGAACAAGCTTGCCAAGATCGCACTCGATGGCACCGATTACGGTTCGCTGGGCGACATGCTCACCGGCCCGGTCGGCCTTGCCACCTCGGTCGACCCGGTCGCCGCTGCCAAGGTAGCGGTGGAATTCGCGAAGACGAACGACAAGTTCGAAATCGTGGGCGGGGCGATGGGTGCGACCGCGCTCGACATGGCCGGTGTGCAGGCGCTCGCCACCATGCCGTCGCTGGACGAACTGCGTGCGAAGATCGTGGGCCTCGTCGTTGCTCCGGCAACGAAGCTCGCCACCATCGCCCAGGCTCCTGCGGCGCAGATCGCGCGCGTGCTGTCGGCCTATGCCGAGAAGGAAGCCGCCTGATCTTTCAGGCGCTTGGCTCAAGCGATTTTTGAACGACACTCCGGGGCACCGCCCCGAACTACGAAGGAAGTATCATGGCAGACCTGAACGCGCTGGTTGACCAGCTGAGCGAACTGACCGTCCTCGAAGCCGCTGAGCTGTCGAAGATGCTCGAAGAGAAGTGGGGCGTTTCGGCCGCTGCGGCTGTTGCCGCTGCTCCGGCCGCTGGCGGCGGCGCTGCCGCTCCGGCCGCTGAAGAGAAGACCGAATTCGACGTGATCCTGACCGGCGACGGTGGCAAGAAGATCAACGTCATCAAGGAAGTCCGCGCGATCACCGGCTTGGGCCTGACCGAAGCGAAGGCTCTCGTCGAAGGCGCGCCGAAGGCCGTCAAGGAAGGCGTGAACAAGGACGAGGCCGAGAAGGTCAAGAAGCAGCTTGAAGAAGCCGGCGCGACCGTCGAGCTGAAGTAAGCCGCAGCGGAGGAGACGGGCAGCTCGCTGCCCGCCCTCCGCAAGGCCGGCCTGGCTCGGCGCTGCCGAGCTTCGACGTCACGGGCTTTGCCCATGACGGCCGACCAAAGCGACAGATCAAGGGCGGCCCCCGCAAGGAGGCCGCCCTTTTTCGTGCGTGGGGAAGCGGCCGAGGCATGCGCGTTTCAGCTCTTTGCATCGGAACGTCACCCCAGCGAAGGCTGGCGTCTCGCGTGGCTTCCGGCGTGTGTCATCTCAACGAGATCCCAGCCTTCGCTGGGATGACGGCTGGTATAAGCTACATGAGTCAGCCCCGCGAACCGCCGAGCCACATCCGGTTGCCCCGCCCCGCCCCCGCCTGTACCGGGCGTGGCATGACCAACCTTGCCGAGCTTCGCGACGAGTACCTTTTTCTTGAAGGATTCGACCGCATTGAGCTGTTGATTGACCAGGGCAAAGCCATGGAAGCTATGCCTGAAGCCCTGAAAAACGAGAGGACGCTCGTTAAGGGCTGTACAGCGGAGGTCTGGACTTATCCCACTAGGAATGCGGATGGCTCATTGCATTTCCTAGCCGATTCCAAGTCCGCCGTAGTGAAGGGCATAATAGCGCTCGTTTTGATGACCGTGCAGGATAAGCACCCTGCAGAAATCCTCAATGTCGATATTGAAAGCGCGCTCGAGCCATTCGAAGTACGCAAGCACCTCTCTTCAAAGCGAACATCGGGCATTCCGAACATGATCGCGCTGATCCGCGAAACCGCCGCGCGTTACGCCTGAACACCCCCTCCGTCACCCCGGACTTGTTCCGGGGTCCACTCCGCGGCGAGGCGCGCGGCTGGAGGCTCTAGGCATCACCCTCGCGGCCCGGTGGACCCCGGAACAAGTCCGGGGTGACGAGTATGCAGGGCGGGCCTCAGCGCGCCTCAGACTCAGGGGCCAGCCGCGCCGCCAGTTCCGCCACGTTGGCGCCCTGCGGGACCACCAGCCAGCGGTGCGGATCGCGGCCGTCCACGAGTGCCACCGCTGCCCGCGGGCAAACGCCCAGGCAGCGCGTTTCGACGACGCCGAGCGCCGCCTTGCGCCCCTTCTTCAGCCCCAGGATCTTGCGTAGCACCTTGGCGAGAGGCGTGCGCCCCTTCTTGCCGAAGCCGCCGTCGATCTTCTTCGAACATTTGCCGCAGACGAGGATCGCGCCGGTCCAGGCGCTGGGTACGTGCTTCAGCTGGGGCGCCACTCGCGCCGCTCCTCCGCCGCCCTGAGCACCTCATAAGCCGCCTGCACCGCCTGAAATCGGACCGCCGCATCGGCGTCACCCGGCCTGACGTCGGGGTGGTTCGCCTTGGCGAGGCGGCGCCAGGCGGTCTTCACCGTCTCGAAATCGGCATCGCTCTCCAGCTCCAGCGCCTCCAGCGCACGCATCTCGTCGCGCGAGCGGCTGCCGTCGCCGGGACCGCCCCAAGCGTAATGGCTCGCGTTCGCATAGCCAGAGGCGGTGCGGCTCTCCGACGCTTCGCGCGCGGCGGCTTCTTCTGCGGACAGGCCCTCGAAGTAGTTCCAGCCGCGATTGTATTCGGCGGCGTGGGTCTCGCAGAAATACCAACGGTCGGGGCTGTTGGGCGACTTGGGCGCCGGGCAGTTGCCGGGCGCCTCGCAGCCGTGCCGGTCGCACAGCCGCACGGTCGTCGCCTCCCGCGAGGCACCATAGCCACGCCAGCGAGGAAAGCCCCAGTCGTTCGATCGGGTGGGAGTACGCGCCATCCTCGTCCACATAAGCGCTGGGCGGCGGCGCGCAACGTCCGACGATGAAACAGAAAACGTCAGAGGGTCTGTAAGCCGGGTTCTGTCCATCCCTTTGGGACTGGGCGACCATTCCTCTAGGACGACGCTTGCGCGCCGCCTCCAGCAACCAACCCGGACGACGAGCTGAAACGAAGCTCATGCGCCGTCCCTATTCGGTCTTGCTCCCGGTGGGGTTTGCCGTGCCGCTTCCGTTACCGGTCGCGCGGTGCGCTCTTACCGCACCCTTTCACCGTGGCGTCGCCAAAGCGGTCGCCGTCTGCTCTCTGTGGCACTGTCCCTGGGGTCGCCCCCGCCGGGCGTTACCCGGCACCGTCGTTTCGCGGAGCCCGGACTTTCCTCGCGTGTTCTAAAACACCCGCGGCAGCCCGACCCTCTGACGCAGTCCTCTTACTCGTCCCCCTGCGGTTTGGGAAGCAGCAGCGCGAGCAGGATCATCCTGCACTCGGCGTCGATCTCGCCATCGATCAGCTCGGGGCGAAAGCGGCGCTGGAATGCCATGATCGCCGCCATCGGATCGGTCACGTCATAGCCGAAGCGTTCAAGCGCCAGCAGAAAGCCGGCCTGCGTCCACATCGGGTCGAGCAGGTTCTGCGTCGGGCGCGGCAGCGCGAGCCGCAGCCGCGCCAGCCGGTGCCAAGGGAACAGCTCGCCCGGATCGCGCTTGCGGACCGGCGCGATGTCAGAATGCCCGACGATGTTGCCACGGGTCACGCCGTAGCGGTCCTTGATCGCAGCGACGAGCGGGATCAGCGCTTCGATCTGCGCGTCCGGAAACGCGCGATAGCCCCATTCGTGGCCGGGATTGACGATCTCGATCCCGATGCTCGCCGAATTGACGTCGGTGATGCCGCGCCAGTGCGACGCGCCGGCGTGCCAGGCGCGGTGCTCCTCAGCGACCAGCCGGTGCACGGTGCCATCCTCGTCGACGACGTAATGCGCCGACACCTTGGCGGCGGGATCGCATAGGCGGGCGATCGCAGAGGCCGCATCCTGCATGCCGGTATAATGCAGCACGATCATGCTGATCGGCAGCGTCCGCTCGTCGAAGTTCGGCGAGGGCGTGTCGAGAGGGTCCATGCCGCCGACGTTAGCCGAGCCGGACGGGCGAGGTAAGAGGCGTCAGCGCGCCACAGCCCGCTCCAAATGCTCTCTGTCGTCCAGCATCGGGGCGGCCCGTTCGTAGAAACCGCGCAACCGGCGGCTGGGCGTGAACAGCGGCGTCTGGCCGATCACCGTCTCGCCGGCGCCCAGCACGAGCAGCCCTCCCGGCCGCAGCCCATCGGCGAAGCCCGCGAACACGCCCTCCTTCATCTCGGGTGAGAGATAGAGAAGGACGTTGCGACACAGGATGATGTCGAACGGGCCTGCCGGAGGCCGGTCGCCGACGAGATTATGGGGCCGGAAGGTAATGCGGCGGAGCAGATCGGGCTTGGCCGTCCAGCTGGTGCCGTCGCCATCGAACCAGCGCATCAGCTGGCGGATGGGCAGACCACGCTGGATCTCGAACTGGGTGAAGCGGCCGGCACGCGCCCGGGCCAGCGCGGCTTCCGACACGTCGGTGGCGACGATCTCTGGCATCGGCGCGCCTGCTTCCGCGCGCTCGGCGAACAGCATGGCGAGCGACAGCGGCTCCTGCCCGGTGGCACACCCTGCGCACCACAGACGGACGCGCCGCCCCTGCCCCTCGAGCGCCCGCACCGCCTCGACGATCAGGTCGAAAATCGGGGCGTCGCGGAAGAAGGAGGTTTCCTGATTGAGCAGCGCGTCGACCACGGCGTCACCCAGGCGGCGATCTCGCGCGTCGAGCAGAAGCGCAACAAGCTGGTCGAGCGTGGCCAGCCCGCGTTCGCGCATGACCGGCTTCAGCGCGATGTCCACGCGCCACGAGCGATAGCTCGCGATCCGCTGTCCGGTGCGCGCCTCGAGCAGGGCGCTGAAGACGGCGAGCGTGGCCTGCGGCACCGCGGTGGTGACCGCGGACGCGGCCATTGGGCGCCTGAGAGGCGCACCGCGGGGTGCGGGGGTCATGGGCGGCGTCCCGTGGCCGCGAGCGTACCGATGTCCGCGGGCGACAGGACGGCGTGGACGCACCCTGCCTGAACGGTCGCGCCGGGCATACCCCACACCACCGAACTCGCGCGGTCCTGCACAACAACGCTGCCGCCCGCGGCATGCACCGCCCGTGCGCCCTCGGCCCCGTCGCGGCCCATGCCGCTCAGCACGATCGCAAGCACGCGGCTGCCGAACGCGTCGGCAAGCGATTCGAACATCGGATCGACGGACGGCATGCAGCCGCTGCTGCTCTGCGTTCTGGTCAGGCGGACGGCAGCGGATCCGTCGGGCAGGCGGACGCCCCGGATGTGCGCGTCGCCAGGCGCCACGAGAATACGCCCGGGACGGACCCGCGTGTGGTCGCCCGCCACGTCACAGGGGCGGCCACCGATCACGGCGAGCTGATCGGCGAAATAAGGCATGAAGGCGGCGGGCAGGTGCTGCGTCACCAGGATCGGCAGCTGGAAAGCGGGCGGCAGTGCGCGCAGCAGCGCGCTGAGCGCATGGATGCCGCCCGTCGAGGCGCCGATCGCCACGATGTCATAGTCACTCGCTGCGGTCGGCAGCGGCGAGACACATCGCCCGGCGTCCGGCACGACTGCGAGCGGCGGCGGCGCGGCGGTGTGCGTGCCCGTCATCACCCGATCGATCTTTTCGAGCAGCGCTTGGGCGAACTGGTTGATCCGCTGCCCCGCCGCAGGCTTGAACAGCGTGTCGACCGCGCCGGCGGCCAACGCCTGGCGCGCGACGCCGGTGTCACCATCGAGCGCCCCTGACACGACCAGCACGCGCGCATCGCCACCCACCGCGAGCAGGCTGGGCAGCGCGGTGAGGCCGTCGGTATCGGGCAGGTTGATGTCGAGCAGGATCAGGTCGACGCTCACTCGCTTGAGCGCCGCGAGTCCTGCCGCGACCGTGCTGACGCTGGCGGCGACCCTGTAGCGGCCGCTGGCGGTCACGATCCGCTCCATCACGGCCCGGGTAACCGCGGAATCGTCGACGATCAGGATGCGCGGACTGTCGTCCTCGCCCCGCGGTTCGTCATCCAGGGAGTGCAGAAGCGCCACGCAAGGGCTCCGGTTCAGGCGAGACCGACGATCTGGAGCTTGGATTCCAGCGTCTCGCGGTCGAACGGCTTCATGACATATTCGTCCGCACCCGCCTCGATCGCCGCGCGGATATAGGCCATGCCGTTCTCGGTCGTGCAGAATACGACCTTCGGACGCGACGGGATCGCCGATTCCCGCAACGCGCGCAGGAAATCCATGCCGCTCATCACCGGCATGTTCCAGTCGAGCAGGATC
>ERZ941706.348-NODE-348-length-15726-cov-5.085253_pt1 | contig 15726 bp, 18 predicted proteins | sample MGYA00521232_ERZ941706 | MGnify/ENA primary metagenome ERZ941706 (study PRJEB32759, sample SAMN07749893) | skin metagenome | biome: transportation; feature: city; material: polyester macromolecule | host: Homo sapiens | place: Hong Kong:ER line | collected...
AATAGTCGGCGATGCCCTTGCGCTGCTTCTCGGTCGTCGCGCCGAGCAGCCACATCAGCAGGAAGAACGCCATCATCGCGGTCACGAAATCGGCATAGGCGACCTTCCACGCGCCGCCATGATGACCGCCACCGGCGATGGTGATCTTCTTGACGATGACGATCTTGGGCGGCTGGTTATTGCCGTGCGGGGCTGCGCGCGCCATCTCGGTCCGGTCCTAACCCTGCTTACTTGCCACGAAGGCCGTCGAACACCTCGGCGAAGCCGGGCTGGTTCTTGTGCGCGATGCCGCTGCGTGCCGCCTCGATCACCAGCGGCTGCGGGTGGCCATGGAGCGAGGCGATGATGATCTGCTTGACGACGTGGTAGATGGCGGCGTCGGCATGGATCACCTGCTTCAGGCGCCCGGCGAGCGGATTGACGATGCCGTACGCCAGCAGCACGCCCATGAACGTACCCACCAGCGCCGATCCGATCATACCGCCCAGCACCGATGGCGGCTTGTCGATCGAGCCCATCGTCTTCACGATGCCGAGCACCGCGGCGACGATGCCCAGCGCGGGCAGCGAATCGGCAAGGCTGGTCAGCGTGTGCTCCGGCCCCTCGACCTCGTGGTGGTGCGTCTTGATCGCGTGATCCATGACCTCCTCGACCGCATGCACGTCCAGCGTGCCGGACGAGACGACGACGAGGCGCAGCGTATCGGCGATCAGGTTGACGAGCGTATGGTCGGCGAGCAGCCGCGGATATTCGCTGAACACCGACGACGACTTGGGGTCCTCGACGTGCGGCTCGAGGGCGATCGGCCCGTCCATGCGGAGCATCTTCATCAGCTTGCTGACGAGGAAGATGACGTCGAGATAATCCTGCTTCTTGTATTTGGGACCCTTGAACACCTTGCCCAGGCCACCGCCCATGGCTTTGAGTTCGGCGCCCGAATTGCCGATGATCAGCGCGCCCGCCGCAGCGCCGCCGATGATCAGCATCTCGTGCGGGATCGCTTCGAAGACGGGGCCCAGGGCACCGCCGGTGATGGCGAAGCCGCCGAACACCATGCCGAGAAGGACAACGAGACCGATCGCTGGAAACACTGTGGGGCACCCCGCTTGCGCCGGCTAAGGGCCGGCAACCCGATCCCTTCGGATTAACCCCATTTCCTAGCCAAACGGTTACTAAGCGGGGCGAACTGGAGGTCTCTCCCCTTTCGTCATCCCGGCGATCCACGGATGCACGCGGCAGATGGCTCGCGCCGAAACAGGTCGACCGAGTCCATGGACCCCGGCATGCGCCAGGGTGACGACGAAGACGGAAGCGCTCGCCCGTTACTTCAGGTAATCGAACAGCGAGAGCTGCGACAGCTTGGTAAAGCTCGCCTGCGATGCCGACAGCGCGGTCATCATCTGCTGCAGCTGGACGATCGCGTCGGTGACGTCGACCTGCTCCAGTTTGCCGCGCAGGTCGGCGCGGTCGGTGTTGGCGGTGGTCAGCAGCTGCTGCTGCAGGTCGACGCGGGCATTGCGCGCGCCGATCGAGGCGGTGACGTCCGCGACCTGGTTGACCGCCTGGCTCAGCGAATCGAGCGACGTACCCATCGCCGCCGACACGTCGCCGCCCGCGTTCAGCGTCGCGGCCATCCGGCTGAGCAGCGTTAGCGTGTCGTCGCCGCCGCCCAGATCGAAGATGGTCTTGGCGCTCTCGGTCGCCTGCACGGTTTGCCCGTCGGCGATCGGCACTTCAGATACCGGCGCATCGGTCGGGAAGGTGAAGGTGCCGTCCTTGTTGTCGGTCACCGCCGCGCCGCCCGCGGCGGTGCCGAACAGCGGCTGGCCGCGCACGTTCTTCGAATTGGCGAGGCTGACCAGCGATCCGACGATCGACTTCAGTTCGGTCGCGATGATCTTGCGGCTGGCGTCGGTCTGCGTGCCGGTCGTCGCCTGCGTCGCCAACTCGGTTGCGCGCGTCAGCTGCGCGTTGATCTGCTTCAGCACGCCATCCGCTTGGTCGAGCAGCGAGCTCGCCAGCGTCATGTTGTTGCCATAGACCGCGGCATCGGCATCGCGCCGATCGAGTTCGGCGAGCTGCTGCGCGCCGGCGGGATCGTCGGACGGCTTGATGATCTTCTTGCCGGTCGCGATCTGCGTCTGCAGCTCGGATGCGCGCTCGCCCATCTTGGACAGGCGGCTGGAGGCATTGTTGTAGAACAGGCTGGTCGAGATCTGCATGACGAATCCTACCGCATATCCAGAAGCGTCTGCATCGTCTCGCGCGCGACCTGGATCACGCGGCTCGAGGCGGCATAGGCCTGTTGAAAGCGGATAAGGTCGACCGCTTCTGAATCGAGATTGACCCCGGTGGAGGTCGAAAGCGCCGTCGCGGCACCGTCGCGGATCGAGGTCTGCGCATCCGCGATCGTGTTCTTCTGCTTGTAGGCGGTGGCATTGTCGGTGACCAGCGTGGTCAGCGACGCCTCGTACCCCTCGCTGATGCGCGTCTGTTCCAGCTTGGCGAGATTCGACGCATCACGTGCGCCGCCGCCTTTCCCTGCCGCGATATAGCTGCCCTTGAAGGTGTCCGGCACGATCATCTCGGTCGCCGGCCGCGCTGGATCGGTCACGAACATCGGCGCGCCGGTCAGGTTGTTCTGGTCCTTGCCGTTGTTCTGGCTGTCGTTGACCGCCTTCGCGAATTGTCCCGCGACCGAATTGAGCACCTGGCGGATCGCCGTGGCGCGCTGCGCGCCATCGGTGATACCGGCGAGCGTGCCACCGAACGGCGTGACCTGCGACGTCTCGTTGCCCACTGTGACGCTGAACACGACCTTGTCGGTTTCGTCGCGCGCAAAGGTCACGACGCCGGCGCCCGTCCCCTTCACGAAGGCCGGTCCCGACGAACCGCCGAGGTTGACCGTCGCGCGACCGATGGAATCGAACGTGGTGGTGATGTCGCTGATGTTGCTCATCTGCGACAGGATGTCGTCGCGCTGATCCATAAGCTGCGCCGCGGCGGTGCTGCCCGGCTGCGAGCGGCTGATGCCCTCGTTCACCTTGGCGAGCGAGACGCCGAGCGAACTGAGGTCCTGCGCAGCCTGGGTGCCAGCGGTGTCGAGATCGGCGTCGACCTGGTCGAACGCCTTGCCGGTCGCGGTAAAGGCGATCGCAGCGGAGGTCGCGGCGCTGACCATGCCGGTACGCAGCGCGCTCGAATCGGGCTCAGCGGCAAGCGCCTGTGCGGCGCCGAAGAAGTTGGTGACGCGCGAGGTCAGCGCATTGCCGGTTAGCGCGCCCTGGATACGGTCGAGCCAGGCGGCGCCCGCGGTCGTGCGGGTGAGGTCGCTGGTCGCAGCGCGCAAGGCGCGGCTGGAATAGATGTCGGTCGATCGGTTGACGCCGGTGAGCGTCACGCCATTGCCCGCGCCATAGGCGAAGGTCGTACCGACCCCGGCCACTTCGTTCAGCGTGACCTGGCGGCGCGTATAGCCGGCCGAGTTCACGTTGGCGATGTTCTCGCCAACGGTCGCAAGCGCGGTCTGGTACGCGCGGACGCCGGACGCGCCGATCGACAGCATGTCGCTCATTTGGGCGGATCTGCCGTGGAGTCGTTAAGATCCGATTGCTTCTTGGCGAGGAAGGCGGTCATCGCCTTGCCGATGCCGAGCGGCGTCGCCTCCGCCATCGTCTGCGCGACGCGGGCGTCCTGCATTTCGGTGAAGGTATCGATCGCCTTCGAATCGAACAGCGGATCGGCGAGCTTCGCCTGCCGCATGCTCTTCAGCATCATGCCGGTGAACATCGCCTCGAACTGCTGACCCGCCTTCTTCAGGTTATCCGCGGTCTTGAGACGCGAGCTATCGGTCGAGATGCCGCCCACATTCGAGATCGGTGACCCGCTCACAGGACGATCAGCTCCGCCTTCAGGCTGCCGGCTTCCTTCAGCGCCTCCAGGATCGCGACCAGGTCGGCCGGGCTCGCGCCGATCGAGTTCACCGCCTTCACGACATCGGCCAGCTTGGGGCCGGGGCTCAGCAGAAACATCGGCTTCTTCTCCTCCTCGACCGACACGCCGGACTTCTTCTCCAACGCGGTCTGTCCCTGGCTGAACGGCGCCGGCTGGCTGACCCGCTGGTTCTCGTCGATGCGCACGGTCAGCTTGCCGTGCGTCACCGCGGCCGGACCCACCCGAACCGCAGAGTTGATAACGACCGTTCCGGTACGCGCATTTACGATTACTTTTGCGGGCGGCTCGGCAGAGACGACGTCCAGGTTCTCGATCGTCGACATCAGCGTCGCGCGAACGTCCGCGCCCTGCGGCGCACGCACCGCGATCGATACACCATCGATCGCCTCGGCAGTGCCGAAGCCCAGCTTGGCGTTGATCGCCTGCGCGACGTTCTGCGCGGTGGTAAAGTCGGCGCGCGCGAGGTTGAAGGTCAGCACCGGCGACGAAGCGAAGCCGGTCGCGACCGCACGCTCGACGGTGGCACCGTCCGGAATGCGCCCTGCCGAGGGTATGTTGACGACGATCTTCGACCCGTCCGCGCCTTCCGCGCCGAGGCCGCCGACCGCGAGATTGCCCTGCGCCATCGCATAGATCTGGTTGTCCGCGCCGAGCAGCGGAGTCAGCACGAGGCTGCCGCCGCGCAAGCTCTTGGCCTTGCCCATTGATGCGACGGTAATGTCGAGCTTTTGCCCCGGCTTGGCGAAGGGCGGCAGGTCGGCGGTGATCAGCACCACCGCCGCGTTCTTCATTCCCGGATTGGCGCCTGGCGGCAGCTGCAGGCCGAAGCGGGAGGCGACGGCCTTCAGGGACTGGACGGTATATTCGAGGTTGTCGTCGCCCGTGCCGGGCAGGCCAACGACCACGCCATAGCCGGTCAGCTGGTTCGAGCGGATGCCCTGGAACCCGCCCAGGTCCTTGATCCGGTCCGCATGAGCGGGCGCAGCAAGGGCGACGAGCGCGAGCAGCGAAGCGAAGAAAAGGCGGACCATGCCGACAAGCCTGCACATGATATGGTTAACAGTCCGTCAAAGGGGGCATCAGAACGGGCTGACGACGGAGAAGAAGCGGCTGAGCCAGCCTTGGCGGCCGGCACGGGCGACATCGCCTTTGCCGGTGTAGGAAATCTGGGCATCGGCGACACGCGTCGACAGAACGCGGTTGTCTGCGCTGACATCGGCGGTGCGCACCAGGCCCTTGATCCGCACGAATTCGTCGCCGCGGTTGAGCGTCACGCGCTTCTGCCCCTGCACCAGCATCGTGCCGTTGGGATAGACTGCGGCGACCGTCACGGAGACTTCGCCCGACAGCGAATTGGCCTGGTTCGCCTGCCCCTGTCCGTTGAAGCCGCGCGCGCCGCTCAGCGTCGCATCGGTGGTGCCGAACAGGCCGAGCGGGCCGGTGGTCGGCGGCGTGATGCTGCCCTGCCCACTCGAATCGAGCTTCGAGCTCGACGACTTGGACGCGGCGGTATTCTCGACCAGCACGATGGTCAGCGGATCGCCGACGCGGCGGGCGCGCCAGCCCTCGTACAGCGGCGCATAGCCGTCGTCCGCCTGAAAGATCGATCCGTTGGCAGGCGCCGCCGTCGGCGCCACCGGCGCGCGCACGACGGTGAAATCTTCGGCCGGCTTCTTCTTGCCGAAGATGCTCGCCTCGGCTTCGCCCGGCGTGAGCGCGGCGATCGCGAGCAGGCTCGACGCCGCGGCGAGCGCGATCTCGGGCCAATGACCGGTGACGAAGGCACCGAGGCGGAAGGGATTGGGTGCGGAGGCCATGTTACAGGTTCTGGTTCACGTATTTGAGCATCTCGTCGGACGAGGAGATCATCTTGGAATTGACCTCATAGGCGCGCTGCGTCTCGATCATGTCGACCAGCTCCTCAACGACGTTGACGTTGGACGCTTCCAGACTGCCCTGGCGTATGTTGCCGCGCCCTTCCTGCCCGGCGATGCCGAGGTTGGCGGCACCGCTCGACGCGGTTTCCTTGAGGTAATTGTCGCCGGTCGACTGCAGGCCGGTGGGATTGGGAAAGCTCGCGACCTGAATCTGGCCCAGCGTGGTGCCGGTCGTCTGCCCCGGCACCTGCGCGGTGACGGTGCCGTCGGTGCCGATCGATACCGATGTGGCGTTCGCAGGCACGGTGATCCCCGGCTGGACCTGATAGCCCTCCGACGTCACCAGCAGCCCTTCGGGGCTGCGGTTGAAATTGCCCGCGCGCGTATAGCCGAGTTCGCCACCCGGTAGCTGCACCTGGAAATAGCCGTCGCCGTCGAGCGCCAGGTCGAAGCTGTTGCCGGTCTGCGTCAGCGACCCCTGCGTGTCGATCCGCGCGGTGCCCTGCACGCGCACGCCCGTGCCGAGGTTCAGGCCGGTCGCGTATTTCGTCTCCGCGGTCGACTGCGCGCCAGGCGCGGTGATCGTCTGGTAGGCGAGCGTTTCGAATGCGGCGCGATCCTTCTTGAACCCCGTCGTGTTGACGTTGGCGAGGTTGTTCGAGATGACCCGCATGCGCGTATCCTGGGCGTCGAGCCCGGTGCGCGCGATATGCATGGCGGAGGAGGACATTCGTTTCTTCCCTTAGCTCGGCAGGCGCATCACGGATGTGCTGCTCTCGTCCATGTCCTTGGCCGATTTCATCAGATTGGCCTGGACTTCGTAGCTGCGCTGGTTCTCGATCATGTCGACGAGCGCCTGCGTCATGTTGACGTTGCTGCCTTCCAGCGCGCCGCCCTGCACCTTGGCGTCGAGATTGGCGGGCAGCGTGCCCCCGCCTTTCACGCGCAGCAGGTTGTCGAGGCCTTTGACTGTCTGCGACCCCTTGGTGTCGACGATCTTCAGACGGTCGACCACCTGCGGATTGGCGGCATCGCCCCCTTGGGGGATGATGCTGATCGTGCCGTCGCCCGCGATCGTCAGGCTCTTGTACGGCGGCAGCGTGATCGGCCCCGACTGGCCCTGCACGATGAAGCCGTCGCCGGTCTGCAGCACGCCCGAGGGAGCGACCTCCAGGTCGCCGCGGCGGGTATAGGCCTCGCTGCCGTCGCCGGCCTGGACCGCCAGCCAGTCGGTGGTGCCGGTGATCGCCACGTCGAGTGCGCGTCCCGTCGACTGGATGGCGCCGGGTGCCCGATCCGCGTCCGTCACCTCTTCGCTGGTCGGCATGCGTGCCTCCAGCTGTGCGCCGCCCCCCTTCAGCTCGATGCGGTCGAAGACGACGCGATCGGCGCGGAAGCCCGTGGTGGACGCGTTCGCCATATTGTTGGCGATCGCAGCCTGCGCCTGCATGTGCGCGCGCAGGCCCGTCGCCGCCGTATAGACCAGTTTGTCCATTTAGCGCTCCCGCGTCCCCTGGTCCGGCTTAACCGCGGATCTGGATGATGGTCTGCGAAACCTGGTTTGCGGTATCGAGCGCCTTCGAGTTCGCCTGGAAGTTGCGCTGTGCCGCGATCAGGTTGACCAGTTCCTCGGTAATGTCGACGTTCGATCCTTCGATCTGGCCCGACATCAGCGACCCGAAGCCGTCGGCGCTCGCCGACCCCATCGACGCGACGCCTGACATACCCGTCGCCGACCAATAGCTGTTGCCGATCTGGCGCAGGCCGGTCGGCGTCGAGAATTTGGCGAGCGCGACCTTGCCGAGCGGCACGATGTCGCCGTTCGAGAAGCTCGCCTGGATCAGGCCTTCCGACGTCACCGTCACGCCGGCGAGCTGACCGACGGGCACGCCGTCCTGGCTCTTGCTGTTGACCGCGAAGGCCGACGACAGCTGCGTCGAATTGCCGAGGTTGAGCGTCACCTTCTGCGCCGCGGCGCCCGACAGCGGGATGAAGGTGTCATACTTGATTGGCGCCGCCGGCGTCTTGATCGCGCCGGTGTTGGCGAAGGTGATCTCGACCGGATCGGTGCTGCCGTTGACCTCGAGCCGCTTGTCGCCGACGAAGGAATAGACCTTCCATGTGCTGTCCGTGCCTGCCAGAGCGTCAGGCATTGCGGTGCGCACATAATAGTTGGTCAACGTCATCGGATTGCCGTTCGCGTCGTAGATGCGCGTCGCGACCGAGTTGTTGTACGTCGTCGTGTCGGTGCGATCGAACGCCTTCTTGTTGACGGTCGTCGTACCCGACAGGTTGATCGCCGTCGACACCGACTCCGTGGCGGTCGGCGTACCGCTGGTCTGCTGCAGCTGCAGGTTGGTGAGGCCATCCTCGCCCGTCGCCGTGACGTTGCCGTCGCCGTCGACCGGATAGACCATCAGGAAGCTGCCCTGGCTGTCGACGACGTTACGGTGCGAATCGACCGAGAACGAGCCGTTGCGGGTATAGGCGATCGCGTCGCTGGCGCCCGTCGTCTTCACCGTGAAGAAGCCTTCGCCCATCACCGCCAGGTCGAGCGCGTTGGTCGTGCCCTGCAGGTTGCCGTTCTTGAACTGCTGCTGCGTCGCCTTCACGATGACGCCCGAACCGACCATCTTGCGCGGATCGGTCGAGACGCTGGACGCGATGACGTCAGAGAATTCGACGCGGCTCTTCTTGAAACCGGTGGTCGAGACGTTCGCGAGGTTGTGCGAGATCGTGTCCATGTCGGTCTGCGAGGCCTGCAGACCGGAGAGCGAGGTGAAGAAGGACATTTGGTTTCTCCTGGAATACGGAAAACGGGGGGAAGATCAGGCGGCGGAACGGACGTTGGACGGATCGACGTCACCGACGCCGACGACCTTCAGGACGGGCTTGCCGCTGGACGGCAGCGAGACGGATTCGACGGGCGCCCAGACAAGCGTGCGACTGGTGACCGTCTTGTCGCCACCGGTGGCGAATGCGGCGATGGTGAAGGGGCCCTTGCCCGCATCCTGGCCGGAGCCGTCCTTGCCGTCCCAGTCGAAGGCGACGGTGCCCTGCTTCTGCGCACCGAGATCGATCTGGCGCAGCATGCCGCCGTTGGCGTCGCTGATCGTCACCGTCACCTGCGTTGCGGCATCGTCCAGCTCGACCGCGCCATCGATCCCGCCGGTCGAGCGCGGATAGGCGGTCGATCCTTCGGTCAGCACGGTTTTGCCGACATAGCTCATCGCATCGCTCGCGCTGCTCGATCCCAGCTTGTTGGCGATGCCGGTCAGCGACTTGTTCATCTCGCTGATGCCGGCGACGGACGAGAATTGCGCCATCTGGGCGACCATCTGCGTATTGTCCATCGGCGCGAACGGGTCCTGGTTCTTGAGCTGCGTGGTCAGCAGCGTCAGGAAATCCGACTGGTCGAGCGTAGTCTTGGTCGGGCCGGTCACGGTCGACGCGCCGGTCGCGGTGGTCGTCCCGGTGTTGCTCGCGGCACGCTTGATGCCAAGGTTGGCGAGCGTCGTGTCGAACGACGAACCCGATGTGGAGGTCGTGGTGGTCATGATCAGCGGCCCAGCTTGAGGGTGTCGATGGTGAGCTGCTTGGCAGTGTTCATCACCTCGACGTTGTTCTGGTAGGAGCGCGCCGTCTCCATCATGTCGACGAGCTCGCGGCTTTCATCGACGGCGGCCTGGTAGATATTACCGTCCTTGTCGGCGAGCGGGTTGTTCGGGTCGTACACCTTGGTCGGCGCTTCGCCCGCGGTGACGATCTTCTCGACGTCCACCGTTGCCAGACCGCTCGCGGCATCGAAGCTGGTGCGGAACACCGGCTTCATCGTCTTGTACGCGGTATCCGCCGAGCCGGTCGTGCCGCCGGCATTGGCGAGGTTCGACGCGGTCGTGTTCATGCGGACGAGCTGCGCGCTCATCGCGCGGCCAGCCACCTGAAAGACGCTCATCGGATCGGCCATCGGCTTACTCCCCCTTCAGCGCGCGGGTGATCTGGCCGATGCGTCCGTTCAGGAACGACAGCGTCGTCTGATACTGGACGGCATTCTCGGCAAAGGCGGTCTGTTCCTGGTTCAGCTCGACGGTGTTGCCATCCATCGAGGTCTGCAGCGGCACGCGGTACTTGGTCGCGGCGGCAATGCCCTTCTCGCCGACATCGCTTTCCATCGACGCGAGCGCCGACTTGAAATCGATGTCCTTGGCTTTGAAGCCAGGGGTGGAGGCGTTGGCGATATTCGACGCGAGCACACCCATGCGCTGCGCACGCACTTCCAGGGCGGCCCCGTGAACTCCGAACAGACTATCTGCGGCCATCGGCCCAAATCTCCGGCGCACCATTGCGCTGCCGAGCTCATAAGCAACCGTCGTGCCAGTTTTGTCGGGCAGGAGGGGGAGGCGCCGATCTTTTCCGCTCTACTACGGGTTGCAGGATGGGCGGCAATCGTGGCGGCAACGGCTTGCCGGTAGTTGCCGGGCGATTTGCCGGGACTTGCCGCCCCTGCCGAAGCCCCGCCCCACTCTAGCCTTCGTCATTCCCGCGCAGGCGGGGATCCATAATCACACCGGCTGCTGATGGAGCCGCACCCTCAGCCAGTATGGATCCCCGCCTGCGCGGGGATGACGAACTTGGGAATCTGACACACGCACGTAATCTGGCCCGCCGCTTGCATCATACCCGCGCATGATCGCCCAATTCTTCGATCCGACCGCGTTCGCCATCGTCGGTGGCGGTACGCTCGCCGCCACGCTGCTGCGCGCGCCCTTGCGCGACGTGGCCCGCGCGGTCTCGGCACTCCGGGTCCTGCCGCGCCGGCCGTTCACCGCCGATCCGCTGCTCGAACAGATCGCCGCGCAGGCGCGCATCGCCAAGCGGCACGGCGTCGTCGCGCTCGACAAGTCAGTGATCGCCGACCCCGACGTCGCCGCCGCAATCGCAGGGATCGTCGACGGCGCCATATCGCGCGACATCGAGGCGGTGCTGCGCTTTCACCGCCAGAAACGCATCGACCGCCAGGCCGCCGCCGCCGACGTCTGGGCCAGCGCTGCCGAGGCCGCGCCGGCGATGGGCATGGTCGGCACGCTGATCGGGCTTGCCGGCATGTTCGCGCAGATGACCGACCCGCAGGCGATCGGCGGCGCAATGGCGGTGGCGTTGCTCGCGACCCTGTACGGCGCGCTGCTCGCCAACCTCCTCTTCATGCCGATCTGCCACCGCCTGCGCGCCGCCGGCCGAATCGAGGCGTTCGAACGCGCGCGTATCGAGGCACCGCTCGTCGCACTTGCGCTGCGCGAGACACCGCGCCACCAACTGCACAGCGTCGCATGACCGCGCCCGCGCTGCCCGCCTGGCCGGACCCTGCCCCCGCCAAGCCGCTATGGCTGGTGACGCTTGCCGATCTGGCCCTGCTGCTCGTCGGCTTCTTCGTCCTGCTCCACGCGAGCGAGCGCCCGCACGCCGTCACCGACGCGCTGCGCCGCAGCTTCGGTGGAGAGGCCCCGGCCCAGGCCACGCCGCCTGCGCCGATGCCGGTGATGGCGGCGGGCCTGCTCGACTTCGTGCCCGGCTCGGCGGCATTGCCCGGTAGCCCCGCCGCGGTGCTCGCCTGGGCGCGAGAGGCGGCGCGCGACCCGCGCGTCGCGCTCACCGTCACCGGCTCGACCGACGGCAGCGCCGCCGACGTGGACCCTGCCACCGGCAGCGCCGCGATCCTCGCCGCCGACCGCGCCCGCGCGCTGGCCACGGTGCTGGCGCCGGTAAGCCGCCACATCACGCTGACCACCGCGGCCCGGCCCGGACGCCGCGCCGCGATGGTCACTCTCGCCTTTGCCGGAGACGCTCCGGCCCTGACCGAACACCAACACGGACATCAGCCATGATCTTCCTGCCCCTGCTCCTCGCCGCCGCGCCGATGGGTGGCGTCGCCGTGTTCCAGGACACCGCCGGCCTCGACCGCGCCGTCGCCGCCTTCACCGCCCGCCCGATCGGCGCGGAAGGCGGCGCGCGCACCCCGATCGACCCGCGGCTGCGCCTGGCGCAATGCTCCACGGTCTCGCTTGCCTGGCGGACCGAAGCGCATGACGCGGTCGTCGTCTCGTGCACCGGGCCCGACTGGCGCATCTTCGTCCCCGTCATCCGTCCGGCCGACGCGCCACCGCCCACCGCGCGCGCGATCCCCACGGTTGTCACGCCGGCCAGGGTCGATCCCGTCATCCGCCGCGGTGACCCCGTGGTGATCGAGGCGGGCTCGGCAGGCTTCTCGATCAGTCGCGAAGGCGTCGCCGCGGGCGACGCGCCCCCGGGCGGACGCGTGATGATCAAGGTCGACGGCGCAACCGCGCCCGTACAGGCGATCGCGGTCGAGGCGGGCCGCGCGACCCTGCCCGGCTGGGACAATTGAGTCCGCCTCTTTTCTTCGCCGGCGATTTTTTTGCTAAAGGTCGCCCGCGGACGGTCGTTTAGTCGCCTGTCAGGCAACAATCACAGGTGCGGACATGGTGGACTCAATCGGCGCAAAGCCGCAGCAGGCAAGTGGAAGCGTATCGCGCGTCGCCGCACCCGCGGCCGCGCCGACGGTGCAGCCAGCGCTCCAGCAGACGGCGCGCCAGCCCGTCGCGGCAGCCCCCGCGACGCAGCTGAGCGGCCTTGCCAAATCGATGGCCGCCTCTGCCCCGGTCGACACCGACCGCGTCGGCGAGATCAAGAAGGCGATCGCGACCGGCACCTTCCCGATCCTGCCGGCGACCATCGCCGACCGGCTGCTCGCCCTCAAGCTGAACTGGGATGGCCATGAATCGGCGTGACGCCCTCATCCGCGTCATCGACGCGCTGCATGCCGAAATTGCCGCGTTGAAGGCGAACGACTGCGCCGCACTGGAACGCGCGACGCAGGACAAGCTGGCTGGCATCGAAGAGATCGCCGCGATGGGCACCGGCCCCGCCGGCGACGAGATCCGCGAATTGGCCGACGAGGCAAACCGCCTCAACGAGACCTGCCGCATCTACGTCAACCTGATGGCGGCAAATGTTCGCCGCCGCCTGCAAATCCTGACCGGCGATGCCGGCCACGGCTACCGCCCGACGCTGATCCAGGCGTACGCGTAAGGCCTCCTTCTCTGTCATCCCCGCGCAGGCGGGGATCCATAATCCCGTCGGCAGGTAAGTCTCACGACGACCTGCGACTATGGATTCCCGCCTTCGCGGGAATGACGATCACGTGGGGATGACCTTAACCACAATTGGCACGGCTCTTGCTGAAAGCCACCTGGCAACAGGGGTGTGTTTTCGTCGCAATGACCGTCAATCCGATTTCTGCCGGACGCGTCCAATCCGCCATCCAGCTTGCGAGCAGCAAGACGGGGGTGGATTTCGACTATCTGCTCGGCCAGGCCAAGATCGAAAGCGGGCTGAACACGCGCGCGCGCTCGGGCACGTCGTCGGCCACGGGGCTGTACCAGTTCGTCGAGCAGAGCTGGCTCGCGGTGGTCAAGAAGCACGGCGCCGAACACGGTCTCGGCTGGGCTGCCGACAGCATTGGCCAGACCGCCAGCGGCCGCTTTGCGGTCAACGACGGCGCGACCCGGTCCGCCATTCTGGCGCTGCGCAACGATCCCGATGTCGCCTCGCTGATGGCGGCGGAACACGCCTCCGACAACAAGAGCGTGCTGGAGGGCAGCCTCGGCCGCGACGCCAATGGCACCGACCTCTACATGGCGCACTTCCTGGGGATCGGCGGCGCCAAGAAATTCCTGTCGGCGATGGCGAGCAACCCCGGCGCCAGCGCCGCCTCGCTGTTCCCGCAGGCGGCGGGCGCCAACCGCTCGATCTTCTATGCCTCCAACGGCCAGCCGCGCTCGCTGTCGGCGATCTACCAGCGTTTCACCGACAAGCTGAACGCCGCGAGCGACAGCAGCAGCGAAACCCGCGCCGCCAATCTCGCCTTTGCCGCGCAGGCGCTCAGCATGGGCGATTCCACTATCGTCACCGGCACCAACCAGACGCCGGAGGATGCGCTGAGCTGGGCGACACAGGCGCTCACCCAGGCGGGCGGTCGCTTCGGCGCCCGCGCCGCCGATGCCGCCAACAGCCTGCTGCGTCCGTCGCCGCAGAATGCGCAGCTCGCCTATATGATGCTCGCGCAGATGGGGGGCCGCTGACGTGAACAAGCTCCTCGCCAATGGCCGCAGCGCCGCACTGCCGCTCGCCATCCTGCTGCTCGTCGTCGTCATGGTGGTGCCGATCCCGGCCTTCCTGCTCGACATCTTCTTCGTCGCCAATATCGCGATCAGCCTCGCCGTGCTGATGGTGTCGCTGAACGCGCAGAAGCCGCTCGATTTCAGCGCCTTCCCGACTGTCCTCCTGTTCGCTACCCTCTTCCGCCTGGGCCTCAACGTCGCTTCGACCCGCATCGTGCTGGTCCATGGCCATGAAGGCGAAAGCGCGGCGGGCCATGTCATCGAGGCGTTCGGCAGCTTCCTGATCGGCGGCGACTATGTCGTCGGCATCTTCGTCTTCGCAATCCTGATGATCATCAACCTGATCGTCGTCACCAAGGGCGCGGGCCGCGTCTCCGAAGTCTCGGCGCGGTTCACCCTCGACGCTTTGCCCGGCAAGCAGATGGCGATCGACGCCGACCTCAACGCTGGCCTCATCACGCCCGACGACGCCAAAAAGCGCCGCGTCGAAGTCGCCACCGAAGCGGACTTCTACGGTTCGATGGACGGTTCGTCGAAATTCGTGAAGGGCGACGCGGTCGCTGCGATGCTGATCCTCGCGGCCAACGTCATCGGCGGTCTGATCCTCGGCCCCGTCAACCACGGCATGACGATCGCCGCCGCCGCCAAGAGCTATATCCTGCTCGCGATCGGCGACGCGCTCGTCGCACAGCTCCCCGCCCTGATGCTCTCGATCGCTGCCGCCGCGATCGTCACCCGCGTCAATTCGGACAAGGACCTCGCCGGCCAGATCGGCAGCCAGTTCGGTAGCCCGCGCACTTGGACGCCGGTCGCGGTCATCCTCGGCCTGCTCGGCGTGCTGCCGGGCATGCCGCACCTCATTATGCTGCCGGCCGCCGGCATCGCCGGTTTCACCGCATGGAAGCTGCGCCAGATCGAGAAGCGCCCCGTCGTCGAGGCGCCCAAGCCCGCCGAGGAACCCGTCGATCCGTCTAAGATCGGCTGGGACGAAGTGACCGAGGGCATGCAGGTCAATCTCGACATCGGCTATGGCCTGGTGCCGCTGGTCGACCAGCGCCGCGGTGCCCCGCTGATGGGCCGCATCACCGGCGTGCGCCGCCAGCTCAGCCGTGACCTGGGCTTCGTCGTGCCGCAATGCCGCGTGCGCGACGACATCAACCTCGCCCCTTACACCTACCGCATCATGATCAATGGCGTCTGCGTCGGCGAAGACCAAGTCAGCCCCGACGAGATGCTGGCGCTCGATACCGGCCAGGCGTTCGGCGAGTTGCACGGCAAGAAGGCGAAGGACCCCACGTTCGGCCTCGACGCCACGTGGATTGCCGCCGGGGATGCCGATGCGGCGACCGGCGCGGGCTTCCTCGTCGTCGATGCCGGCACCGTCATGGCGACGCACCTCAACCACCTGCTCGGCGCCAACGCGACCGACCTGCTCGGCCCGGACGAAGTGCAGTCGCTGCTCGATGGCCTGAAGGAGCGCGCCGCGCAGCTCGTCGCCAGCCTCACCCCCAACCCGTTGCCGCTCACCACCCTCACCCAGGTCCTCAAGGGCCTGCTCGCGGAGAATATTCCGTTGAAGGAATTCCGTCGTATCGCGCAGGCGATTGCGGTCGCCGCCACGCGCAGCGCCGATGCCGAGGAGATCATCGAACTGATCCGTCCGGAGCTTGGGCCCCTCATCATCCAGAAATTGTGCG
>ERZ941706.349-NODE-349-length-15713-cov-4.740069_pt1 | contig 15713 bp, 14 predicted proteins | sample MGYA00521232_ERZ941706 | MGnify/ENA primary metagenome ERZ941706 (study PRJEB32759, sample SAMN07749893) | skin metagenome | biome: transportation; feature: city; material: polyester macromolecule | host: Homo sapiens | place: Hong Kong:ER line | collected...
GGCACGGGCCTTGGGCTCGCCGCTGATGACCACGGAGTTGGTGCGCTCGTCGGCCACCACCTTGGGGGAGAGCAGCAGCGAGGCGTTGGCCCCCTGATTGCTGCCATCCTTGTTGAGGTTGGTCACCAGCCGTACCATCTCGCCAGCGGAGGCGAACTTGAGCTTGATGACGTCCATGTCCTGATCCCCCGCCTTGTCCACCCGGCGAACCACCTCCACCAAGCGGTTGACCACGGCGGCGCGGCCGGTGATGAGCAGCACGTTGGAGGGCTCGTAGTGGACCACGTTGCCGCCGCCAGCGTTGTCGTTGAGCTGACGCAGCAGGGGGGCCAGTTCACGGACCGAGACATTGCGCACCGGTACCACCCGGGTCACCATCTCGTCACCCACGCCGGGGTTGGTGTCATCCACCACGGGGATGGCCGAGGTCTTGGCATCCTTGGAGCGCACCACCTTGAGCACGCCGTTGTTCATGGGCACCACGGCAAAGCCGTAAACGTCGAGCACGCTCAGGAAGAACTGGTAGTACTGATCCTCGTTGAGCAGGTCATAGCTGCGCACGTTGATCTTGCCGCGTACCGATGGCTCTATGATGATGGTTTTGTTCAGGTTCTTGCCGACCGTGTTGATGAACTCCTCGATGTCGGCGTTCTTGAAACTGGCGGAATACTCGGTGGCCCAGGCAGAACCGGCCATCATCAAGGCTGCCGCCATGGTGGCCAGACGCCAGCCCTTCCCTTTATTTGTCATTCTTGGTGCTACTCCAATTCATTATTCTGACAAGCCGACATAGACGTCGTAGAGCTGTCCTTGCCGCTCGACGGTGACGGTCATTTCCGTGGCGCCCGCCACCTGCTGCATCGCCTGCATGGCCTGGGCGTTGTCACGCAGATCCAGGCCGTTGATGCTGACCGCCAGATCGTTGGCGACCAGTCCGAGTTGATTGAACAGTTCCGGATTACGACCCGGGTTGAGGCGATAGCCGGTCATGCGACCGTCCACCCGGACCGGAGAAATATTGAGGTAATCGGTGATCTTGCCCGGGTTGCCCAGCAGTTCGCTGCGCACGGAGGAGAGCCCCTCCTGGCGGGCTGGTTTGGGCAGGGGCTTGCCATACTCCTCCCCGTCCAGCATCAGGGTCTCGTCACGGCCGTCCCGGGCGATGATGACCCGATCGGCAAACACCTGGCGTATCCTGGCCTGGGTACCGTCGATGTAGTCCCCGATGCCGTAAGAGTTCTGTGTCCCGTTGTGGGCGATGATGGCGATGGACTTGGCGGGATCCGAGCTTGCCAGCACCCCGTTGAGCTGGGCGTTGAGCTGGGTTTTCGGGGCATCCGCCGCCACCGTCTCTGCCGCCTTGTCCGCCTGGGGTTGCAGCGCCTTGCCAAAGAGAGAGAGGCGGCTGAGGTTGCCAAGATCGAGGCGATCGCCGCCACTCCCCTGCACCGAGGTGACCGAGGGTTGCCAGGGGGTCAGGGGAGCGGGCTGGGCCAGTTCGTACAGGCGCCAGGTGAGCACGGCACACTGCTGGGCCAGCAACAGCAGCAGAAGCCAGAACAGGGGCTGGCTGAAACGGGAGAGTGGCATGGCCTTGCAGCGAGCCAGAAGGGAAGTCAACAAATCATCCCTGAACGGTAGCGTCATCTTTCTCAAAATTGTCTGGCATCCAAGTCGGTTGGCTATTGTGTACGGCAATGGACCCAGAGACAACCGACCGGATGGGACCAAGGGGTGAAAATTCAGTTTCCGTCACACCCGGATGCCCCCTGTTTCTATCCCGGGGCCCGCCTCTGGTATAATCAGGCACCTTTTCAGCCATCCCGGAGCCGATCCATGTCGAATCCAGCACAAAGCAGCACTCAGGTCCGTCTCGACAAGTGGCTGTGGGCCGCCCGCTTTTACAAGACCCGCAGTCTGGCGCGGGATCAGATCGACGGCGGCAAGGTGCACTACAACGGCCAGCGCACCAAGCCGGGCAAGGCGGTCGAGGTCGGCGCCCTGGTGCGATTCTGGCAAGGCCAGGACGAGCGGGAGGTGCGGGTGCTCGAGGTGAGCGAGCAGCGCAAATCCGCCCCGCTGGCCCAGCAACTCTATGAAGAGACAGAGGCCAGCCTGAAGAAACGGGCCGAAAACAGCGAGGCACGCCGCTTCAACAGCCAGTTTGCCCCAAGCCCGGAGCGCCGACCCGACAAGCAGGAGCGACGCCAGCTTATCCGGGTCAAGCAATCCTAATCCGCGTCTGTGGCCCCTTTATGACGACAGGTGGAGGAATTAGTTCCTAACCACCTGTTTAACAATGTGTTTATTTTCCCCCAAGAACATCCTAGGAAACCATGATGAGTAACCAAGACCTCCTGTATCGCTATCTGTTCGAAGAGTACGAAGTGCGTGGGGAGCTGGTCCAGCTGGATCGTACCTACCGCCACATCATCGACGCCCAGAACTACCCGGTACAGGTGCAGCACCTGCTGGGCGAGCTGCTGGTTGCCACCAGCCTGCTGACCGCCACCCTCAAGTTCGAAGGCTCCATCACGGTGCAGCTGCAGGGGGACGGTCCAGTGCGTCTGGCCGTCATCAACGGCGACAACAACCAGCAATTGCGCGGCGTTGCACGCTATGAAGGGGAACTGCCGACGGACGGCAAGCTGCAAAGCCTGATTGGCAACGGCCATCTGGTCATCACCATCACCCCGGATCAGGGAGAGCGCTATCAGGGCATCATCGCTCTGGAGGCCGACACCCTGGCGGCCTGTCTGGAGCACTACTTCGCCCAGTCCGAACAACTGGCCACCCGCCTCTGGATCCGCACCGGCCACCACGAGGGCGAGCCCCGTGCGGCGGGCATCCTGCTGCAGGAGCTGCCGGCCCAGAGCGAGGATCACAGCGAAGATTTCGACCACCTGGTCCAGCTCACCACCACCATCAAGGACGAGGAGCTGTTCGGTCTGGACGCGGAAGAGATCCTCTACCGCCTCTACCACCAGGACAAGGTACGGGTGTTCGATCCCCAGGCCATCGAGTTCCGCTGCACCTGCTCCCGCGCCCGTTGCGAAGGGGCCTTGCTGCAGATAGACAAGGAGGAAGCGGTATCCATGGTGCAGGAGCTCGGCAAGATCGACATGCACTGCGATTACTGCGGCGCCCACTACGAATTCGACGGGATAGACATCGAAACCCTGTTCAGCAGGGCTCCCGGTAATGATGCAAACCAGTTACACTAATCAAAGGCGGGCAAAACCCGCCTTTAACTTAAATAACAAAAAAATACCCTATTTTATAAAGTTTGATGGCGATCGCTAAAAACTACCACCTAGGTGGTAGCATGAACGTCAGATAGAACCCTACACACCTCTGAACCCAGGAGAATACAATGACAATCGTGGTAGAACCCACCCTGGCCCAACAACTGAAGCTGGACCAATACGGTATCAAAAACAGCCAGGAAATCGTTCGCAACCCCTCCTATGAGCAGCTTTTCGCTGAAGAGACCCGCTCAGACCTTGAGGGCTTCGAACGTGGCGTCGTCACCGAGCTTGGCGCCGTCAACGTCAACACCGGCATCTTCACCGGCCGCTCCCCTAAAGATAAATATATCGTCAAAGATGCCACTACCCAGGATACTGTGTGGTGGTCTGACCAGGGTAAAAACGATAACAAGGCGATTACCCCGGAAGTGTGGTCACATCTGAAAGGGCTGGTCACCAAACAGCTCTCCGGCAAGCGTCTGTTCGTGGTGGACGGCTTCTGCGGCGCCAACCCGGACACCCGCCTGGCGGTGCGCATCATCACCGAGGTGGCCTGGCAGGCGCACTTCGTGAAGAACATGTTCATCCGCCCGAGCGAAGAGGAGCTGAAGACCTTCAAACCGGACTTCGTGGTGATGAACGGTGCCAAGTGCACCAACCCGAACTGGAAGGAGCAAGGTCTCAACTCCGAGAACTTCGTCGCCTTCAACATGACCGAGAAGATGCAACTCATCGGCGGCACCTGGTACGGTGGCGAGATGAAGAAGGGCATGTTCTCCATGATGAACTACTTCCTGCCCCTGCGCGGCATCGCCTCCATGCACTGCTCCGCCAACGTGGGCAAGGATGGGGACGTGGCCATCTTCTTCGGCCTCTCCGGCACCGGCAAGACCACCCTCTCCACCGATCCCAAGCGTCAGCTGATCGGCGATGACGAGCACGGCTGGGATGATCACGGCGTGTTCAACTTCGAAGGGGGCTGCTACGCCAAGACCATCAAGCTCTCCGAAGAGGCCGAGCCGGACATCTACCACGCCATCCGCCGCGATGCGCTGCTGGAGAACGTGACCGTGGCCGCCGATGGCACCATCGACTTCGACGACGGTTCCCGCACCGAGAATACCCGGGTCTCCTACCCCATCTATCACATCGACAACATCGTCAAGCCGGTCTCCAAGGCGGGTCACGCCACCAAGGTGATCTTCCTGACCGCAGACGCCTTCGGTGTGCTGCCCCCGGTCGCCAAGCTGACCAAGGAGCAGACCAAGTACCACTTCCTGTCCGGCTTCACCGCCAAACTGGCCGGTACCGAGCGCGGCATCACGGAGCCGACCCCGACCTTCTCCTCCTGCTTCGGCGCGGCTTTCCTCAGCCTGCACCCGACCAAGTACGGCCAGGAGCTGGTGAAACGGATGGAAGCGGCAGGGGCTGAAGCCTACCTGGTCAACACCGGCTGGAACGGCACCGGCAAGCGGATCTCCATCAAGGATACCCGTGGCATCATCGACGCCATCCTGGATGGTTCCATCGAGAAGGCGCCGACCAAGGTACTGCCGGTGTTCAACCTGGAAGTGCCGACCGAGCTGCCGGGCGTCAACCCCGCCATCCTGGATCCGCGAGACACTTACGCCGACCAGGCCGAGTGGGATGCCAAGGCGGCCGATCTGGCCGGGCGCTTCATCAAGAACTTCGAGCGCTTCACCGACAACGACGAAGGCAAACGCCTGGTCGCGGCGGGCCCGCAGTTGTAAGAAACGCGCCTCGCGTCTCGCAATCCCGTACCGGTCAGCCCTGCTGGCCGGTATTTTTTTGGCCGATGCGCGGCATATGGCTCCCGCCAAGCCTTGCCTTGACGGCCCTTGCGCGTTAGATTCAGCCAAACTTTATACAATATACAATTTTGCAACCTGCCCGTGACCCCAGCATGACCCCACCTTACAAGACCCGAACCCAGATGGTGATGGAGAACCTCCGCGGCCGGATATTGCGTGGCGAGTTTGCAGCGGGCGCCCCCCTGCGCCAGGACGCCATCGCCAAGGAGCTGGCGGTGAGCCGCATCCCGGTGCGGGAAGCCCTGATGCAACTGGAAGCGCAGGGGCTGGTGAAGTTCGAGGCCCATCGCGGCGCCGTGGTGACCATGCTGGATGCCTCGGCCATCGAGGAGCTCTTTTATTTGCGGGCACTGCTCGAAGCCGATACCCTGTTCCACGCCGTCGACCTGATGACGGAGGAGACCTTCGCCCAGGCGCAAGCCATCCTCGCCCAGTTTGATCTGGCGCTGGAGTCTGGCACCCAGATCGAACACTGGGCCGAGTTGAATCACCGCTTTCACGCCACCCTCTACCAGGCAGCCAATCGCCCCCAGGCACTGGAACTGATCGCCCAGATCAATCTGAGCTGCGACCGCTATGTGCGTTTCGAACTGCTGTTCGCCCAGGGCGGCGTGGACAAGGCCGAGCGGGAGCACGCCCGACTCCTTGAACTGTGCCGCGCCCGGCGCAAGCACGAGGCAGTGGTACTGCTCAAGCAACACATCGAGGCGGCAGGCCAATCGATCAGACAGATCCTGGCAAGCGGCCACCATCAATGAACACTCACATCACCACAAGCTGGCAATAACGACATGAACCATTTCGAGATTATTGAAACCCGCGTCGCCCAGGTCAGGGCCACACTGGCCACGCTGGAACTGGACGCCTTCATCGTTCCTCACGACGACGAGCATCTGGGGGAGTACATTCCCGCCTATGCCGAGCGGCTGGACTGGATCACGGGTTTCAACGGCTCCGCCGGGCTCGCCATCATCATGGCGCATCGGGCGGCCCTGTTCATCGACGGTCGTTATACCGTGCAGGCGCGCATGCAGGCGCCGGCCGAGCTGTTCGAGTTTCTCCACCTCAATGAAGACCCCCACGTGCAGTGGCTGGCGGAGCAGTTGCCCTCAGGCTCCCGGGTCGGTTTCGATGCCCGCCTGCACAGCCTGGCCTGGTATCAGAACGCCAACGCCGTGCTGGCCGATCACGGCATCGAGCTGGTGCGCATCGACGAGAACCCCATCGATCTGCACTGGAGCGATCGTCCCGCTCCGACCAAGAGCCCTGTCATCCTCTACAGCGAGGAGCTGGCGGGCCAGTCCAGCCAGGCCAAGCGCGAAATGCTGGCCAGCGATCTGCGCAAGCGCGGGCTGGATGCGGTGCTGCTGACCCAGGCCGAGCCCATCAACTGGCTGCTCAACCTGCGTGGTCGCGACGTGGAACGCCTGCCGGTGGTGCTGGGCTTTGCGGTACTCTACGCCAACACCACCATGGATTTCTTCGTCGATACCGACAAGATCGACTGCTTCGCCTTCAGCCAGCACGTGGGGCAGGATGTCTCCGTCTACCCCATCGACAAGCTGGGTGACGTGTTGCAGCGCATCGGCGAGGATCAGCAGAAGGTGCTGGCCGACCCCAACACCGCCAACGCCTGGACCCAGCTCGTGATGGAAGAGGCAGGCGCCATTCTGGTGGCCGGCCAGGATCCCACCATGCTGCCCAAGGCGTGCAAGAACCCCGTGGAGCTGGCCGGCATGCGTGCCGCCCACCTGCGCGACGGCGTTGCCGTCACCCGCTTCCTGGCCTGGCTGGATCGCCTGATCGCCAGCGGCGAGTTCGACGGTGTGGACGAAGGCACCCTGGCCGACCAGCTGGAAGACTTCCGCCACGAGCAGGAGCACTATGTGGAGCCGAGCTTCGACACTATCTCGGCACTCGGCCCCAACGCCGCCATGTGCCACTACCGCCACACCAACGGTACCCCGCGGGCCTTCGGCCAGGACAGCATCTATCTGGTGGACTCCGGCGCCCAGTACCTGGACGGCACCACCGACATCACCCGCACCGTCAAGGTGGGTGAGGTGACCGACGAGCACAGGGCCATGTTTACCCGGGTGCTGCAGGGTCATATTGCCCTGGATCAGGCCCGCTTCCCCCGCGGCACTGCCGGCATCCAGCTCGACGTGCTGGCTCGCATGCCCCTGTGGCAGGCCGGTTACAACTACGACCATGGCACCGGACACGGGGTCGGCCACTTCCTCAGCGTGCACGAAGGCCCGCAGCGCATCGCCCCCAAGGGCAGCCTGGTGGCCCTGCAGCCGGGCATGGTGCTCTCCAACGAGCCGGGCTACTACCGGGAAGATGCCTTCGGCATCCGTTGCGAGAACCTGGTGGTGGTGACCGAACAGGAGGCCCGTGGCGAGCTGCCGATGCTGGGCTTCGAGCGACTGACCTATGTGCCGTTCGACATCCGCCTCATCGATCGCAGCCTGCTAAGTCCGGCCGAGTTCCGCTGGATCAACGAATACCACGCCGAGGTCTACCGCCGCCTGAGCCCGCTGCTGGAGGGCGAGGATCTCGCCTGGCTGGAGCAGGCGACCAGCCTCCTCTGATGACACAGGGCCTGCGGGCCCTGTTTCTTTATCTGCGGCATGCCACAAATGCCCCCCTTGCATCGACTCCCCGCCCCTTCTACCCTGTGCCTCCTTTTTGGCTGCCCCGCAGCAGAGACCCGATCAGAGGAGCCCCGATGCACTCGTCCCCCGTATTGCGCCTTGCCACCCATACCGACATGCACGCCATCTGGCAGATAGATGCCGATGTCTTCGGCGAGGATGTCTACCCCGGTTTCTTCTTTCGCCAGGCCATGGATCTGTGGCCCGAACTGCTGGTCGTCGCGGAGCGGGAAGACCGGCTGCTGGGCTATGCCCTGGGGGGGCTTGGTCAGGATCGGTCGCAGGGCTGGCTGCTCTCCCTCGCGGTACGCCCCGAAGCGCGCGGCTTCGGCCTGGCCGAGCAAATGATGTTGCAGGTGGAGCAGGGACTGCTGAAACTGGAAGTTGAGCGGGTCAGACTGACCGTTGATCCCGCCAATCCGGCCCAGCGCCTCTACTTAAGGCTGGGTTATCAGCAGTTGGCAGAAGAGAGAGGCTACTTCGGGCCGGGCGAGGATCGCCTGCTGCTGGAAAAAGCCCTGATCTGACCATCCGTCACCGGCACGGGAGCCTTCCGGCCACATAATTGGTTACACTTTGCGGGTTTAATGCGCAATCTGGTTGGCGTAAAGTGCAATTCATCACCAGATTAATCCGATGCCCGCCCAGGAGGCCCATCATGTTCAAACGTATTGCTCTCGTCACCCTGCTGGCGGCCACCACCGCCATCACCGGCTGTGCCAACAGCGACGTCTACTCCGGCGATGTCTACACCAAGGATCGCGCCAAGCAGGTACAGACCGTCAGCTATGGCACCATCCTCTCCACCCGCCCCGTCAAGATCCAGGCCGATGAGAACTCCCTGATCGGCACCATTGGCGGCGCCGTGGTCGGCGGCCTGCTCGGCAGCACCATAGGCGGCGGTCGTGGCAGTGACATCGCGGCGGCCGGTGGCGCCATCGCGGGTGCGGCGGCCGGCAAGGCGGCAGGGGACAAACTCAACCAGGTTGACGGGGTCGAGCTCGAGATCAAGAAAGAGAACGGCGAATCCATCGTGGTGGTACAAAAGGCCAGCCCCACCTTTGTGCCTGGCGCCCGGGTCCGCATGACCCAGGGCAACGGCACCATCAACGTGGCCGTGGTGAACTGATAGCGCCGCTCAAGGTGCACAATGCCATAAAAAAAGGTGAGCCCGGGCTCACCTTTTTGCGCTCTGCACCACTGAGGATTCACTCCCCCAGATGCAGCCAGGCAGCGATGGACAACTGCAGGCCCACCAGGTCGGCATGGTGGAACAGGGCATGCAATGATGCACGATCCCCGGCCACCTGCATCATCAGACGCTGTTGCGCCTGCAGGCCGGCCAGCCAGGAGGGGGGCACCGTCAGCGTGCCTGCCGCCTCGGCAACCAGGGATACCCCCTCGAGCAGGGCATGCAGCGCCCGTTGTTGTTCGCCAGCATCGTCACTCTCGAGCCAGAGCTGCTCATGATACTGCCAGTGCTGCATACCCAGGGTAATGCTGGCCTTCTGATCTTTGCCCTCAATCCTTTGCAGGGGCTGCACGGCCAGTCGCTTGCCAAGCCCAGCCAGCCTGTATCCGCGCTGCGCCTTGGACTGGGCACCCAGCCGCAATCCCCCCAGCGCCGCCAGCTTGCTCGCCAGGGTGAACAGGGCGCGGGCATCACCGGATTTCAGCTCCAGCTCCAGCTCGTCGATCCCGGTACGCCCCAGGGCACCGGCAATCTCCCCCTGATCCCAGGCCAGCTCGATCTCGGCATCTCCGAATGCGATCAGCCAGTGGCGGCGCAGGAAATCGGTGCTGAACTGGGCCACCAGACGGCTCTGGAGTTCATCGCGCACCACCAGACTCGGCCAGATATCGGCAGGAAAGGCTGACAGGGTCGGAATGGTTCCCTCCACCGGGGCGTTGTACTCGGGTCTGGCGTGCAATCCGCCCACGACCTGCCCCCGGCACTTGATGGTCTGCTCGGAAAAATCATCGCTGCGACGAATGCGCAACCCCATCTCGAGCCCACGCAAACCCAGATCGGGCGTGTCGAAATAGACGTTGCCAAGAGTGGCTTGATTGGAAGAGATAATCTCTAGTGAATTCAGAATGTTGGAGAGGGATTCTTGAATATTGCTGGTGACGAAAAACTTTATCTCGATCTCAGTTTGCATAGTCATTCCGGGCTGGCGGGCAACTTTGGGGGGCATGTTCAGGGTCGCGAGGATATAATGCCAGCGACAGTTCACGATTAATTCACGGTTTTATTGATGGCACAGTTCGGTTACCATGCGCCCCTCATAAAATCGTATCGAGTGTTTTTTCACCGACACAGGTTTGGCCATGCCAGTAAATACTATTTTGGGTCTTTTTGCCAAGTCCCCCATCAAGCCGCTGCAGAAGCATATCGTCAAGGTTCACGTGTGCTGCGAACAGCTCATTCCCTTCTTTGATGCCGTTGCCGAAGACCGCTGGGAAGATGCCGAGAAGATCCGGCAACAGATCGCCCAGCTGGAAAAAGAAGCGGACATCCTCAAGCGCGAAATCCGCTTGAAACTCCCCCGCGGCCTGTTCCTGCCGGTCGCCCGTACCGATCTGCTGGAGCTCTTGACCCAGCAGGACAAGATTGCCAACCGTGCCAAGGATATTTCTGGTCGCATGCTTGGCCGCAAGATGGAATTCCCCACCGAGATGCGCGCCGATTTCATGGCCTATCTCAAACGCTGTATCGATGCGACCGCCCAAGCCGAAAAAGCCATCGGAGAACTCGATGAGCTGCTCGAAACCGGCTTTAAAGGACGTGAAGTTGAAATGGTTGCCGAGATGATCCACCAGCTGGATCTCATCGAGGACGATACTGACACCATGCAGATCGGACTGCGCCAACAGCTGCAAGCCGTTGAGCACAAATACAATCCGATCGACGTTATGTTCCTCTACAAGATCCTCGAATGGGTAGGTGACCTGGCTGATCAGGCAGAGCGCGTTGGCGCCCGTCTGGAATTGATGCTGGCTCGTTCGTAATCGACTGACTGGGTAAACACTACTAATGGACATTATCGCGAATTACGGCACCACCCTGGTGCTCGTGGCGGCCTTGTTCGGCTTTTTGATGGCCTGGGGCATTGGTGCGAACGACGTCGCCAATGCAATGGGCACATCGGTCGGCACCAAGTCCCTGACCATCCGTCAGGCGATCATCATCGCCATGATCTTTGAATTTGCCGGTGCCTATCTGGCCGGTGGCGAAGTGACGGCAACCATCCGCAGCGGCATCATCGACAGCAACGCCTTTGCCGACACGCCGGATCTGCTGGTGCTCGGCATGATCGCCTCCCTGCTGGCTGCGGGTCTGTGGCTGATCCTGGCCTCCTATTTCGGCTGGCCCGTCTCCACCACCCACTCCATCATCGGCGCCATCGTGGGCTTCGCCGTGGTGAGCATCGGTCCGGAAGCGGTACAGTGGAACAAGTTTGGCGGCATCGTCGGCTCCTGGGTAGTCACGCCGGCCATCTCGGGCATCATCGCCTACTTCATGTTCATCAGCGTGCAGAAGCTCATCTTCAACACGGACAATCCCCTAGACAACGCCAAGCGCTATGTCCCCTTCTACATGTTCCTGACGTCCCTGGTCATCTGCCTGGTGACCATCAAGAAGGGGCTGACCCACGTCGGTCTGCACCTGAGCAATGGCGAAGGCGCGCTGCTCTCCGTCGCCATCTCCATCGCGGTGGCGTTTGCCGGCTGGATCTATATCCGCGGCCAGCAGTACAACCCGAAAGATGACAGCAAGATGCACTTCGCCAATGTGGAGAAGGTGTTCGGCATCCTGATGATCATCACCGCCTGCGCCATGGCCTTCGCCCATGCTCCAACGACGTGGCCAACGCCATCGGTCCGCTCTCTGCAGTCGCCTCCATCGTGGCGGCCGGCGGCGAGATCGGCGGCAGCTCCCACATCGCCTGGTGGATCCTGCCCCTTGGCGGCATCGGCATCGTCATCGGTCTGGCCACTATGGGCGAGAAGGTGATGGCGACCGTTGGCACCGGCATCACCCACCTGACCCCGAGCCGTGGCTTCGCGGCCCAGCTGGCCACCGCCGCCACCGTGGTGATCGCTTCCGGCACCGGTCTGCCCATCTCCACCACCCAGACCCTGGTCGGTGCCGTCATGGGCGTCGGTCTGGCACGGGGCATCGCGGCCCTGAACCTGGGCGTGCTGCGCAACATCGTGGTCTCCTGGGTCATCACCCTGCCCGCGGGCGCCATCCTGGCCATCGCCATCTTCTACGTGTTGCAGGCCTGCTTCTCCTGAGCAGCCCACGCCGCACGACAAAAAGCCCGGGTCATTGACCCGGGCTTTTTTTATGCTTCGCCCATATCACGCCGTCGATTGAGCGTCGATCGGCTGCAGCGTTTACTCCTCGATAAAGGTCCACTCGTCGCGCACCCGGCTGATGGCATCGAGCCGCCGCTTGGCAAGCTGCTCGCGGATTGCCTCCCCTTTGAAGCCGGCCGCCACTATCTCCTTGACCGGCACAGCCTGCGCCGCCTCCAGGGCCTGAGCGACATAGTCCGGCTGACTGTAGACCTTCTCTTCGAAGCCGGTACGACCGTGGAAGTCGGCGCGACAGGCATCGAGCAGCTGGGCAAAGCGCTCCGGTCTGCGCCAGGCATCGGCCTTGTCGAATACCTTGAGCAGGGTCGCGGGCTTGAGCTCGAAGGCAATGTGGATATGGGTGTGCAGGTCGCTCACCAGCAGTGCCAGATCGCGACACTCGTTCGGCACCCGGAAGCGCTCGCAAAAATCGCGAATGAGAGGCAACCCCTTCTGGCCATGGCCATGATGGCTCGGCCAGAAGGCGGGCGGGGTCAGCCCCTTGCCAAAGTCGTGGCAGAGGGACGCGAAGCGCACGGTCAGTTCGGGGGAGAGACGACATGCCTGCGCCAGCACCATCATGGTGTGGATGCCGGTGTCGATCTCCGGGTGCCATCTGGCAGGGGCCGGCACACCGAACAGGGCATCGAGCTCGGGGAAGAGCGCCTTGAGTGCGCCGCATTCGCGCAGCACCTCGAAGAAGATCTGGGGTGTCGGCCCCAGCAGCACTTTTTCCAGCTCCTTCCAGACCCGCTCCGGGGTCAGGTGGGCCAGCTCTCCAGCCTCCGTCATCTCGCGCATCAGCCCCAGCGTCTCGGGGGCCACCACGAACCCCTGGGCATGGAAACGGGCGGCGAAGCGCGCCACCCGCAGGATGCGCAGGGGATCCTCGGCAAAGGCCGGCGAGACATGGCGCAGCAACCGCGCCTCCAGATCCTGTACGCCGCCGTAGGGATCGTGCAGTTGCCCGTCCTCATCTTCGGCGATGGCGTTAATGGTGAGATCCCGGCGCAGCAGATCCTGCTCCAGCGTCACCTCGGGGGCGGCATGGCAGACGAAGCCGGTGTAACCCTGCCCCTGCTTGCGCTCGGTGCGCGCCAGGGCGTACTCCTGCTGGGTTTTGGGGTGAAGAAAGACCGGAAAGTCTCGGCCCACCTGGGTGAATCCGAGACCCAGCATCTGTTCCACCGTGGCGCCGACCACCAGGTGATCCCTGTCACCCTGGGGCAGTCCCAACAGGCGATCCCGTACCGCCCCTCCTACCAGATAAATCTGCACGCGCACTCTCCCTCGATAAACTTGCCCCGATGATACCGCTTTTGGCCAAGAGAGACGATGTGCCCCCACCGCACCGGGCTCGCCATCACTCGGCCGGGCGGCCACTTCCCGCCATCGTCCTGGGTGAGTCAGCCCGTGGTTCGAGCCAGCTCCCCTTATGGTATCCGGGTCTTTGACATCCCTTTTGGGAGGCTTTAACCTGCCGCCCATAACAATGGAATGGATCCTTATGTACACACAGTTCTTCGGTCTGTCGGAGCCCCCGTTCTCCATCTCGCCCAACCCCAAATACCTCTATATGAGCGAGCGTCACGGGGAGGCCCTCGCCCACCTCAACTACGGGTTGCAGGACGGTGGCGGCTTCGTGTTGCTGACCGGGGAAGTGGGTACGGGGAAAACCACCGTCTCCCGCTGTCTGCTGCAGCAATTGCCCGCCGACACCGAGATCGCCTACATCCTCAATCCCTCTCTGACCGAGCGGGATCTGCTGGCCGCCATCTGCGACGAATTCCAGTTGCCCTACGGCGAAGAGGCCAGCCTCAAGCAGTTGTTCGACCTTATCCGGGATCATCTGCTGGCGAATCTGGCGGCAGGCAAGCGCAGCGTGGTGCTGGTGGATGAAGCCCAGCACCTGCTGCCCGGCGTGCTGGAGCAGTTGCGACTGCTCACCAATCTGGAGACAGACGAGAAGAAACTGCTGCAGGTGGTGCTCATCGGCCAGCCCGAGCTGCAACAGATGCTGCGCCAGCCCCTGCTGCGCCAGCTGGCGCAGCGGATCACAGCCCGCTATCACCTGCTGCCGCTGTCGCGCCAGGATGTGGATGCCTATGTCCGCTTCCGGTTGCAGGTGGCAGGCTGCGTCCAGCCCATCTTCACCCCCAGGGCCATCCAGACCCTGCATCGCCTCTCCGGGGGCATTCCCCGCCTCATCAACCTCATCTGCGACCGCGCCCTCATCGCCGCCTTTGCCCGTGGCAGCCACAAGATAGTGCACGGGGACATCAGCCAGTCCGCGTATGAGGTGAGCGGTATTCGCGACGAGGGGAGCTGGCAATCCGGCCTCACGGTCGCCCTGGTGGGCGCCCTGCTGGTCGCCACCGGCTGGTGGGGCTGGCAATTCTTCGGATTCTTCCCAGCCCGCCCCCTGGTCAAGGTCGAGGTACCGGTCAAGGTGGATGACACGCCAGAGCAGCAGGCCCAGCTGACCCGCGCCATCAATCAGGCGCTAGAGCCGGACGTCGCCATGCAGAATCTCTACAAGGTATGGGGCTACCAGGCCGAGCTGGAGGAGGCAACCTGCGACAATGCCCCCCGTGCGGGCCTGCGCTGCCAGGAGGGAGAAGCCTCCCTGGCGCAATTGCAGGCGCTGCAATACCCGGCCCTCATCAGTCTCACCGACGAGACCGGCGGCCTCTATTACGCCACCCTGGTCAGCCTGGGGGCGGACAAGGCTTCCCTGCTCATCGGCAACCAGAGCTGGCAGGTGGACAGGCAGTGGCTCTCCGACGCCTGGGGCGGCAGCTACACCCTGCTCTGGCGCATGCCCAGGGGCAACGTGCCCCTGATAGCGAGCAATGCCGGGGCTGCCCAGGTGCAGTGGCTGGACAACGCCCTTAGCCGCGCCATGCAGCAACCCGATCGCAAGGTGAGCCGCTTCGATGCCACCCTCAAGAACAAGCTGCAACAGTTCCAGCGCGAGCAGGGACTGACCCCGGACGGCATCGCCGGCAGCAACACCCTGCTGCGGCTGAATGTAGCCTCCGGCGAACCCATGCCCAGGCTGGAGGATGAATCCCTGCGAGCCAGCACGCCGGTCGATCTCGACAGCGTGGCGGATGATGAGACGGATCCCATGGTCGAGGAGGCCTCCTGATGTCCACCCTGCTCAAGGCCCTGCGCCGGGCCGACCAGCCCCAGTTCACCCCCCATATGCCGCTCATGGGTCTGCCCGTGAGCCAGGAAGAGGAGCCCAACCGCCGCTGGATCTGGTGGGCCCTGGTGCCCCTGGCCCTGGTGATGGGCGCCGCCGCCAACTATGGCTGGCACCTCTATCACCTCAAACCAGTGGAACAGCAGGTCGAAGTGAAGGAAGTGGTGACTCCCCCCTTCGTGCGGGTCGAACCCAGGCCCATGATCACCCGGCCGCTGCCGCCCCCCCTGCCGGAGCCCGTGGTCGCTCCAAGACCTGCCGCAACCCCGGCTGCGACTACCGCAAGCCAGGGGGGACAGAGTCTGGCAGAAAGGCTGATGGCCGCCCTCAACAACACGCCGCTGGTGGAAGAGAGTGCGCCCCAGGCTCAAGTCCAGACCAGTGCCATCCCCCTCGGCGCCCT
>ERZ941706.350-NODE-350-length-15710-cov-6.638710_pt1 | contig 15710 bp, 13 predicted proteins | sample MGYA00521232_ERZ941706 | MGnify/ENA primary metagenome ERZ941706 (study PRJEB32759, sample SAMN07749893) | skin metagenome | biome: transportation; feature: city; material: polyester macromolecule | host: Homo sapiens | place: Hong Kong:ER line | collected...
CTGCAGACCCTCGAGGTAGTCGATGCTCGCCTCCTCGTCCGAGAGCAGCTCGTCGAGGCCGGGGATCGGGGTCCCGTAGGGCGACTCCCGGTGCTCGGGCAGCATCGCGAGGATCTTGCGCTCGACGCGCTCGCTCATCACGTGCTCCCAGCGGCAGGCCTCGTCGTGCACGTGCTCCCACTCGAGACCGATGACGTCGGCGAGCAACCGCTCGGCGAGGCGGTGCTTGCGCATGACCCGCGTGGCGAGCAGCCGCCCTTCGTCGGAGAGGACGAGCCGGCGGTCCTCGCCGAGGCTGACGAGGCCATCACGCTCCATGCGCGCCACGGTCTGCGAGACGGTCGGGCCGGAGTGGCCGAGCCGCTCGGCGATGCGGGCGCGCATCGGCGGGATGTTTTCCTCCTCGAGCTCGAAGATCGTGCGGAGGTACATCTCGGTGGTGTCGATGAGGTCCTTCACGAGCCCCATCATGCCCTGCCCGGCGGCGCCGCGGGCCGCTGCGTCAGGCCGCGGAGCGCTCCCGGTCGGCGCGTGGGATCCACAGGCTCGTCCAGGCCAGCCCCACGAGGCCGAGGCCCCCGAGCGCCACGGCGGCCGCCGGCAGCGAGACGAGGCTCGTGACGGCGCTCAGGCCGAGCGAGCCGCCGGCGTGCCCCACCTCGCCGGTGAGCCGCCAGGCGCCGAGGAACTGGGCCCGGTCGCGGCTCGGCGCGGCGTCCGCGCCGAGGGTCATGACGATGCCCGACCCCAGCCCGTTGCCCAGGGCCATGGCGAGCGCGACGGCGAGCAGCTCCCCCTTCGTGTCGGCGAGCGGGAGGGCGACGAAGGAGAGCGAGACGACGCCCAGCAGCGCCCCGACGACCCACATCCGGCCGAGCCGGTCCATGACCCAGCCGCCGGGGTAGACGAGGACGAGCTCCGCGAGACCGGCGACGGCGAAGATCTGCGAGGAGTCGACGCCGTCGAGGCCGATGTGCAGCGCCCACAGCGGCAGGATCGCCAGCCGGGCGGAGCGCAGCGCCGAGATCACCGTGACACCCAGGCCCTGGGTGAGCAGCAGGCGCGCGTGCCGCCGGATGACCCGGAAGACCCCGGTGTGCGGCTCCTGCGCGCGGGCCCGCTCGTGCTCACCGGTGGCCTCGCACTCCTTGTAGACGGCGTCCTCGGGCTTGTCCGCGAAGCCGCGGAACAGCTTGCCGTAGTAGTACGAGAGGGTCTCCGACTGCTGGATGCCCGTGAAGTTGTACCAGCGGTCGAAGTTGGCGCACACGGCCTCCCCGTTGAACGGCTCGCCGTCGTGGAAGGTCACGCCCTCCTTCAGCTGGAACGTGTGGGTCAGGCCGTCCTCCGAGGACTCCCAGGACTCGGCCAGCAGCGGCGCGGGGTCCGCGGTGCCCGGCTTCGTGCCCACGAGGCCCTCGAAGATCTGACGGGAGACCCGGAAGGTCTCGCCGTCGGAGGCGAAGGCCGGGTCCAGGGTCTTCGGGTCGGAGGAGGCGGCGAAGATGAACGAGCCGTCCACTTGGGCGGCGTCGCCCCCGCCCGAGCCGCCGGAGCCGCCGCCGTCGCGCTGGCTCTGGGCGCAGCCGGTGACGAGCAGGGCGCCGGCCGCGGTGAGCGCGGCGGCGGACAGGAGTCGGTGACGCAGACGGGTGGCCATGGGGGCTCCTCCGGGAGAGGTCTCAGCCGAGACGCGGGTGCGAGGGGACCGCGCCGTCGGGTGTGACCTCGGGCACGCTCCTGGACGTGACTATAGCCACAAGCGCGGGCAGGAACGCAACGCAGGCCGCGTCTGCGCGTGCGGCACGGCGCCCTCAGGCCCCGGTGGGCACCCGCTCCCGACGCGCGGCGGCCCGCTCGCGGACCCAGCGCAGCACGTCCTCCGGACGGTTGGTGGTGAGCTCCTGCACCCCCTGGGCGAGGAGGAAATCGGCGTCCTCGCGCTCGTCGACGGTCCACACCCGCAGCCGCCGCCCCGCCGCCAGCCACGCCTTCACGTCCGCCAGGTGCTCCCGCACGTAGGCCACGGAGGGCCCCGCCATCCCGGCCCGGCCGCGCCAGACGAGCGCCTCGGACCCCGCCAGCGACTGACGCGCCGCCGCACGCACCGCCGCCCGGCTCAGCGGCCCCCGCGCGAGCCGGGTCGGCAGCTCCGTCGGCATGAGGTCCATCAGGGGGCAGAGGGGGTCCGTGCCGGCCAGCGGAGCCACGTGGCGCAGCGCGTCCGGATGGAAGCTCATGAGGGACACCTGCACCTGACCCACCCGGCCGGTCTCCGGGTCCCAGCCGGCCCGCAGCAGCTCCCGCAGCACCCGCTCCTCGAGCTCATGCCCGAACGGGGAGGGGTGCTTGAGCTCCACGGCCAGGCGCAGCGGCCGGCCCGCGGCCGTCGCGATCGCCAGGAGGTCGGCCAGGGTGAGCACCTGCTCCCCCGCGCCGCCGTACGCGGCGGGCGGCGCCGTCGTCGTGGCGGGCTCGGCCCCCGGACGCCGGGCGTGCCACGAGACGACGTCGAGGCCGCGCAGACGATCCAGCGTGTGGTCCGCGACGGCGCCGCGCCCGTCCGAGGTGCGGTCCACGGTGGGGTCGTGCCAGCAGACGACCTCGCGGTCCCGCGTGAGCTGGACGTCGCATTCGAGACCGTCCGCGCCCACGGCGAGGGCGTGGAGCATGGCGGCGCGGGTGTGCTCGGGGAAGGCGGCGGAGGCACCGCGGTGGGCGATCACGAGGGCGGGCACGCCGCCAGGCTAGGGAGCGCGTGTGCCGGCCACGTCACCGCAGGGTGCCCGGCTGGTTAACTGGTGGGGACCATTCGGTGCACGCGATCAGGAGCCTCCCGTGTCCTTCTCCCCCGACCCCGCCCAGCAGCTGCTCAGCGCCGGCGCCCTCGAACGCGCGGCGGGCCTGCGGCGCATGAAGGCCGTCGCCCTGGGGCTGCTCATCCTGCTGGCCGTGGTGTTCGTGGTCGCGTTCCCGTTGCAGGACACCCACCCGGTGTGGGGCTACGTGCGCGCCGCCGCGGAGGGCGGCATGGTCGGCGCGCTGGCGGACTGGTTCGCGGTCACGGCGCTGTTCCGCCACCCGATGGGTGTGCCCGTGCCGCACACCGCCCTGATCCCGCGGAAGAAGGACCAGCTCGGCGCCGCGCTGACCGAGTTCGTGCAGGAGAACTTCCTGGACTCGGAGGTCGCCCACGAGAAGGTCGACGGACTGAAGGTGGCCGAGGCCGCCGGCGGCTGGCTGCGCCGTGAGGAGAACGCGGCCCGCACCGCCCGGGAGATCGCGACGGCGGCCCGGGGCGCCATGGCCGCGGCCGACGACGACGCCGTCCAGGAGCTGCTGCGCCAGCTGATGGAACGCCACATGGTGGCCCCGGACTGGTCCCCCACGCTCGCGGGCGTGCTGGAGGACGTGGTGGCCGGACGGCACCACGAGCGCGTGGTGGACCTCGTGGTCGCCCACACCGGGGACTGGGTGGCCGCCCACCCCGAGCTGTTCGTCGAGACGGTGCGCCGCCGCTCCCCCGAGTGGAGCCCGGACCTCGTGGACCGCCTCCTCGCCGAGCGACTGCACGCCGAGACCCTCAAATACCTCGCCGGCATCCGCCGCGACCGGCAGCACGAGGCCCGCCGCGCCGTCGACGACTGGCTCGACCGCCTCGCCGACGAGATGCGGAACGAGCCGGCCACCCGCGCCTCGGTGGAGCGGTTCAAGCGGAACCTGTTCGCGGACGAACGGCTGCGTGCGTGGGCCGGGCGGGCCTGGGTCTCCCTGCGGGACTCGCTCCTGGACGCGCTCGAGGACCCGTCCTCCGACCTGCACCGCGCGCTCGTGGCCGCCCTGCGCGACCTCGGCGCCCGCCTGCAGGAGGACCCCGAGCTGCGCGACCGCGTGGACGGCCACGCCCGCCGCGCCGCGGCGTATGCGCTGAGCTCCTACGGCCCGGCGCTCACCGGGGTGATCGAGGAGACGGTCGCCCGCTGGGACGGCGAGCAGACCGCGCGCACCCTCGAGCTGTTCGTGGGCAAGGACCTGCAGTTCATCCGCATCAACGGCTCGGTCGTCGGCGCGCTCGCGGGCCTGGCGATCCACGGGGTGGCGACACTGTTCCTCTGAGACGCGGCCCCTGCCCCGCACTTTCGAACGTGACATGGGGCGAATGGGCGCTTTCGAACGTGAGATAGGGCCTCTCTCACGTTCGAAAGCGCGGGGGCGGGGGCGACGGACGCGCGGGGGCGGGGCCGTCAGGCGGCGGGCTTGCCCTTCTTCTGCCTGTCGTCCTTCTCGTCCTTGCCGCCGGGCAGGGCGCGACGGATCGCACCGAAGACGCCGCCGTCGTCCTTGGTGCCATCGGCGCGCCCCTGTGCGGCGCCCTCGCGGATCTCGCCGGGGATCACCATCGGCAGGGGGCTGAAGAGCTCCGCGGCGTTCTCCATCACGGCCTTGCCCATGGCGCGGTTGCCCACGCCGCCGATCACGGCGCCCACGCCGAACGGCACGGCGCGGCCCACGAAGCCGGCACCCTGCCGCAGGAGCATCTTGCGCATGAACGTCCTCTTGAGGCGATCCACCACGAACGCGCTGATGCCGGTGCCCGATGCGGTGCCCGCGAGCGCGTTGAGGCTGGACTGCGGGTCGTAGGGACGGCCGGCCTTGGCGGCGGCCTCGCGGAGCAGCTCCTTGGCGTCGTCGCCGAGCATGAGGCCCATGACGAGGGCCTGGGCGCGCTGCGGGTCCTGCGTGGTGATGCCGTGCAGCTCGGCGAGGGACTGCGCGTAGAGGGCGGTGGCCTCCATGAAGCCGGCGACCGCGACACCGGACAGGCCGAGCGCGGCCACGGTGCCGATGCCCGGGACGATCGCGGTGCCGCCCACGGCGGCACCGGCCCCCGTGACGGTGGTCAGGTACTGCTGCCCGAGCCGCTCGGCGAGACGCTCCGGGCTCTCCCCCGGGTGCTTCGCCGCCATGCGCTGGATGTTCTTCAGGACCAGGGGGCGCTGGACCGCCAACACCGTGGAGAGGGCCTTCTCGAAGCCCTCCGTGGGCTCGCCGTTCTCATCGAGTGCCGACTTCAGCCCGAAGTCCTTCACCTTCCCGGACGCGTACCGGCCGATCGTCGAGTTCTTTGCCATGCGCGCCACAGTATCGGCGCGCGACCCCCGCGGTCAGGACCCGGGCGTCGCCGCGCGCAGGGAGTGCTCGAGGAAGATGCGCACGTCACGGACCTCGTCGGGGCCGGTCCCGTGCAGGATCCCGGGGTAGGTGCGCACGGTCAGGCGGGTGTGCTCCTCGGCCCACGCGCGGGTGTGGGCGACGGCGTCCGGATGGATCACGGGATCCTCGGCGTCCCGGCCCCAGAAGAACGGGCGCGGGCCCGGTCCCTCGGCCGGGGAGTCGAGCATGGCCAGCAGCTCGTTGTCGACGGCGAAGCCGCTCAGGCCCACACCGCAGGTGAACGCCTCGGGGCGCAGACGCAGGACCGTCGTCGCCATGGCCATGCCCTGGGAGAAGCCGAGCACCGAGACCGTGCGGAAGCCGGCCGCCACGACCTCCTCGGCGGAGAGCACGTCGAACACGCGGTGGGCGGCGGCGAGCACCTGGGCGAAGTCGGACTGCAGCAGCAGGTCGAGCAGGAACCAGCCGTGCGCGCCGGGGTCGCCCGGGCCTTCGGACGCCGTCTCGTCGATCTCGAAGCCGCCGCGCACCGCCAGGCCGGTGCACCGCTCCGGGAGCATCGGGAAGTGGCGGCGCGCCGCGCGGACCTCGTTGGAGCCGTAGCCGTGGAACACGAGCACCAGGTCCGTGCCCGCGCGCTCCGCCGGCGGGCGCGACCACACCACGCTGTGGCCGGAACTGATCGTCTCGGTGACTGGTGCGGGCGTGGGGCTCATGGCTCCATCCTAGGGAGAGGCCCCTGACCGGGCGTCATGCCTGGTCAGGGGCCGCTCTCCGGTGGGCCCTGCGGGGATCGAACCCGCGACCGGCGGATTAAAAGTCCGATGCTCTGCCAGCTGAGCTAAAGGCCCCCACCCGCGGCCGACGACGACGGCGTGCGGCCGACGACGGCGACCCTCGCGGGTGCCCTCCGATGGTAGCCCAGGCGTCCGGGGCACTACCGTGGACGGGGCCGCCGCCTCCGGCGACCACATCCCCACCCCGATGCGCCCTCGAAGGGAGCCCGCCCATGGCACGTCACCGCCTGCCCGCCGGCCGCGGCGCCAGCTCGAGCGCCTCGGGCGTGCTGCGCCCCCACCGGCCCCGCCTCTCGGAGCCGCAGGAGCTCACGCACTTCGCCGGCGGCGAAGACCCGCAGGAAGTGGCCGCGGCGGCCTCGCGCCTGGCCCACGCCCTCGTGGCCGGCGGCCGCGCGGAGGAGGACCCGGCCATCGTCGAGCGGCTGGTCGGGCTGGTCCGCGAGCTGGGCGTCGAGACGCTCGCCGAGCTGTGGGCGGACGCCCCGCCCGTCTCGCTCGCCGGCGCCCTGTGGCGCCTGTACGCGCTGCAGGAGGCGACGACCCGCGACGGCGAGCGCTGGGCCGCCTGGTACCGCGCCGGGCACGCCGCCTACGCCTCGCGCGTCGTGGCGGGCGCCGTCGAGCCGCCGGGGCCGGCCGAGCTGCGCCGCCTCACGGACACGATCCTCACGGGCGCCTACCGCTCCGAGATCGACGTCGCGTTCGAGCGCGCCGCGGCCTACGCCCGCGTCGTGGCCCTGGGCCAGGTCGAGCACGCCGAGGGCTCCGAGGCCGCCGCCCCGGACCGCGCCGCCGCCCTCACCCGCCGGGCCGCGCGCCTGGTCAGCACCGCCGACGCCCTGGAGGCGGCGGGTCGAGCGTTTCGGGACGGATCGCTAGACTGATGGGGACGGCGCCGGGCCGCTGGTAACCCCGGGCTCCAACACATAGCCGCTGCGAGCGGCCTTCCGCCGAGAGGCGTTCCCGGTCCGGCGTCGTCGTCGACCCCTTCGCCACCCGTCGACGAGAGAGCGACCGCTGCCCATGTCCCCCCGCATGCCCTGGCTCGTCACGCGCGACACCCCGGCGCTGCGCCACATGGCGGACCTCGCCGAGGCCCTGCACCGGTCCGTGCATCTGGTGGCCCAGGTCGCGGGGACCCGCGGACCCGAGGCGGACCGTGCCGCCCGTGAGCTCGAGGAGCTCGACTCGTCCTCGAGCGCCACCCTCATGGCCTTCCTCACCGCGCTGCGCAGCGCCTACGTGACTCCGCTGCCCCGTCAGGACCTCTACCGGCTGGCCAGCGGCGTGCACGCGACCACCCGGCGCGTCGTGTCGGCGGGCGTGCTGATCCAGCGGGCCGACCTCGAGGAGCTGCCGACGCACGCCCTCGACGTCCTCGAGACCGTGGGTCGTCAGGCCGAGCTGCTCGCCCGCGGCGCCGCCGAGATGCGCGACCTCGACGCCCTGGAGGCCACGTGGATGCAGCTGCTGCGCGCCTCCCGCCGCACGGAGCGGATCATGGTCGAGTGGCTCGCCGACCTCGGCATGGACCTGCTGCAGCGCGACTACAACCGCCAGCGCGAGGTCGCCTGGGCGCTGCACGCGGCGCTCGAGGCCCTCTCCCGCGTGAACATGGACCTGGGCATGGTGCTCGTCCGTGAGTCCTGAGCCGGTGGAGGCGCCGTGACCGCGGGGCTCGCCGTCGTCCTCGTGCTGCTGTGCGCCGTCGGCGCGCTGATGGGGTTCCGTGACGCCCCCAACGCCGCGGCGCTGCCTGTCCGGTACCGGGCGCTGACCCCGCGCGGAGCCCTCCTCCTGACCGGGGCGGTCAACACCGTGGGCGCCCTGCTGGGCATCGGGTTCATCACGCTGAGCGTGCACTACTTCACCTCGCCCGCGGTGCGCAGCGAGATCGGCCCCCTGGCCGTGGGCGTGTCCTGCGCGGTGACCCTCGTGTGGGGTCTGCTGCTGTGGTGGCGGCGCCTGCCCGGCTCCAGCACGCACGCGCTGATCTCCGCGCTGGCGGGCAGCCACCTCGCCGTGCGCCTGAGCCTGCACATCGACGTCGCCCACACCATCTTCGACCTCGTCCGCGCCGAGGTGCTGCTCAGCCTGCTGCTCTCGCCCCTGATCGCGTGGGCGCTCGCCCGCCTGCTCACCGCGCCCGCCACGCGGCTCGCCACCCGCGGCACCACGGTCAACGTCCAGCACCGGGCCCGCGTCGCGTTGGGCATCTCCGCCAGCGCCATGGCCATGGGCCACGGCCTGCAGGCCGGTCAGCGCATGGGGGTGCTGTGGGCCGCCGTGCTGGTGGGGTCCGGGTCCGTCCTGGCGCCGGACGCCCTGACGGCCGAGTTCGTGGGGGGCGCGTTCCTGTTCGCCCTCGCGGTCGGGCTCGGCACGCTGGGCGGCGCCTGGCGGATCGCCTGGACCCTCACCGAGCGTCTCGTGCGCCTCGACCCCCTGCGGGCGTCCGTGGCCGCCGTCATCCCCGCGGGCCTGCTGTTCGTCGGATCCCTGGTGTTCCACCTGCCCCTGTCCTCCACCCACACGGCGACGGCGGCCATCGTGGGCGCCGGCCAGACGCAGACCTACGCGTCCGTGCGCTGGCCCACCGTGCTGCGCGTGGTCGGCTGGTGGCTGCTCACGCCGGTGGCCTGCGCCCTCCTCGGCCTCCTCGGCACGCTGGCCCTCCTCCCGCTGGCCTGAGGCCGCGCCCGACGACGACGCCCGGCCCCGCAGACGCCGCGACCCCGCCCGGCGTGCGGCCGGACGGGGTCGGGGACGGAGCGCGGGGCGGCTCAGCCGAAACGGCCGGAGACGTAGTCCTCGGTCTGCTGGCTCGAGGGGTTGTTGAAGATGACGTTGGTGTCGTCGTACTCGATCAGCTTGCCGGGCTTGCCGACGCCCTGGATGTTGAAGAACGCGGTCTTGTCCGCCACGCGCGCGGCCTGCTGCATGTTGTGCGTGACGATGATGACCGTGTACTCCTCCTTGAGCTCGTTGATCAGGTCCTCGACGGCGAGGGTGGAGATCGGGTCGAGCGCGGAGCAGGGCTCGTCCATGAGGATCACGTCGGGCTGCACCGCGATGGAGCGGGCGATGCACAGACGCTGCTGCTGACCGCCGGAGAGGCCGGAGCCGGGCTTGTCGAGGCGGTCCTTGACCTCGTTCCACAGGTTGGCGCCGCGCAGGGACTTCTCCACGAGCTCGTCCGCACGGGACTTGTTCAGGCGGGTGCCGTTGAGCTTGTAGCCGGCCAGCACGTTGTCGCGGATGGACATCGTGGGGAACGGGTTCGGGCGCTGGAAGACCATGCCGATCTGGGAACGGACGCGGACCGGGTCCACACCGGGCCCGTAGATGTCCTCGCCGTCGAGCAGGAGCTGGCCGTCCACGGTGGCGCCGGGGAGCACCTCGTGCATGCGGTTGATGCTGCGCAGGAAGGTGGTCTTGCCGCAGCCGGAGGGGCCGATGAAGGCGGTGACGGAGCGGGGGGCGATGTCGATGTTGACGCCCTCGACGGCCTTGAACTTGCCGTAGAAGACATCGACGTCGATGGCCTGGATGCGCTTGGACATGAGTGGTTCTGTTCCTTCGTGGAAGTCTCTGGGGGGGGGGTGCGACGGGGTCGGGGCCGGCCGCCCGGGGGATTCCGGGCGGCCGGGCCTCACCGGCCCTTCTTGGGGGCGAACGCCTTGGCGATGAACCGTGCCGCCAGGTTGAGCAGCATGACGATGGTGACGAGCAGCAGGGCGGCTGCCCAGGCGCGGGCGGTCGAGGGGTCCGCCGCCGTAGGCGAGGTCGGGGCGACCAGCTGGCGGTAGATGTACACCGGCAGCGCGGTCATCCAGTTGTCGAACGGGTTCCAGTTGATGCTGGTGGCGAAGCCGGCCGTCACGAGGATCGGCGCGGTCTCGCCCGCCACGCGGGCGATGGCCAGGGTGACGCCGGAGGCGATGCCGGAGATCGCGGTGGGCAGGACCACCTTGGCGATGGTCTGCCACTTGCGCACGCCGAGGGCGTAGGCGCCCTCGCGCAGCTCGTTGGGCACCACACGGAGCATCTCCTCCGTGGATCGCACGACCACGGGGATCATGAGCACCGAGAGCGCGATCGCGGCCGTGAGACCCATCTGCACGGACTGCAGTGCGGTGGACTTGCTGCCGGTGACCAGGGTCAGGACCCACGTGATCGCGGCGTAGGCGAAGAGGCCGGCCACGATCGAGGGGATGCCGGTCATGACGTCCACGAAGAACACGATGGCGCGGGAGAACCAGCCGCCGCGGCTGTACTCCACCAGGTAGATGGAGGTGAGCATGCCGATCGGCACGGAGATCAGGGTCGCGATGATCGTGATCACGACGGTGCCGATCAGGGCGTGGCCGAAACCGCCCGCGAGCCCGCCGGCGGGCTTGCCGTCCTCCACCCACGCCGAGTCGTCGATGCCGGTGATGCCCTTCATGTCGTACGCCATGATCTGCGGGTTGGCGATCAGGGTCGGCAGACCGGCGGAGAGGACCGACCACAGCACGGAGACCAGCGGCACCAGGGCCACGAGGAACGCCAGCCACACGAGGTTGCGGCACAGGCCGTCTGCGGCGCGGCGCCGGTTCTCCATCACGCGGGTGGCCACGTAGAGCCCCGCGATGTAGAGGATGGCGGCGATGATCACGAAACCGACGACGTTGAAGGCGCCGCTGAGCAGCACGGTCAGGCCGGCGGCGACGACGGCCGCGGCAGCTGCGACGGCCATCCAGGTCCAGCCGGGCTTCTGACCCTCGGTCAGGGAGTGACGCCGCGGCGTCACGCTGTCCTCGGTGGCCCGGGGAGAAGTCGAGACAGTGCTCATGTCAGTTGGCTCCCGAGAATTCCTTGTGCTTGTTCACGATCGCGCGGGCGATCATGTTCACCGCCAGGGTGATGATGAAGAGCATGAGACCGGCAGCGATCAGCTCGTGCAGGCGCATGTTGAACGCCTCGGGGAAGTTGAGCGCGATCTCCGACGGGATCGTCTGGTTCCTGCCGGACTCCACGAGCGACCAGGAGAAGACGCCGCCGGAGAGCACCATGGTGACCGCCATGGTCTCGCCGAGCGCGCGGCCGAGGCCGAGCATGATCGAGGAGACGATGCCGGCCCGGGCGAACGGGAACACGGTCATCTTGATCATCTCCCAGCGCGTGGCGCCGAGGCCGAGCGCGGCCTCCTCGTGGAGCTTCGGGGTCTGGGTGAAGATCTCACGGCAGAGCGCGGTGATGATCGGCAGGACCATCACGGCCAGCACGACGCCCGAGGTCAGCAGGGTGCGGCCCGTGGTGGTGGCCGAGCCGCCGAAGAACGGGATGAAGCCCAGGTTCTCGTTGAGCCAGCCGTAGATCGGCACCATCAGCGGAGCGAGCGTCAGCCAGCCCCACACGCCGTAGACCACGGAGGGGATCGCGGCCAGCAGATCGATCACGAAGCCCACCGACTGCGCGATGCGCGGGGGCGCATAGTGCGAGATGAACAGGGCGACACCGATCGCGACCGGGGTGGCGATGAGCAGAGCGATGATCGACACCATCACGGTGCCGGCCATGAGCGGCCACACGTACTGGAAGAAGGAGTCCGCAGACACGAGCTCCGCGCCCGGCTGCAGGGCAGGCCATGCCTCCGTCAGGAGGAAGACCGCCACGAAGGCGAGCACGAGCAGGATCAGGACGGCGGCCGCCAGGGCCCCGCCGGAGAGGAGCTTGTCTCCGGCGGCTCCGCGGCGGGGGCCGCGCAGGCTGGACGGCTTCGGTGCCGCCTCGTTGGTGGTTGAGGACACAGTGCCTTCCCTCAGATCGACGTGCGTGGTGATGGACGGGCCGCGACGAACGAGAGCCCTGACGCGGCTTCAGCCGCCGGGCCCGTGGGGCCCGGCGGCCGAAGCGGCGGTGGGTCAGCCGACAAGAAGCGACATCAGCCCTTGACCGAGATGGCCTCGATGCGCTCCATGGCCTTCTTGCGGGTGTCCTCGGAGATCGGGGCGTTGCCCGCGGACTCCTCGGCGGTCTTCTGACCGTCCTCGGACACGACGTACTCGGCGAAGGCCTTGACCTGGTCCACGGTCTCCTGCGACTCGTACTGGTTGCAGTAGATGTGGTAGGAGACCAGCACGACGGGGTACACGCCGGACTCGTCGGTGGCGCGGTCGAGCTCGATCGAGCCGTCCTCCTTGGCCTCGGACTTCTCGACGGTCGCGGCCGCGGCCTCGGCGGAGTACTTCACGTACTCCTCGCCGACCTTCACGGACACGGTGCCCAGCTCGCCCACGGCGGAGGCGTCGGCGTAGGTGATGGCGCCCTCGGTCTGGGAGGCCAGGCCCACGACACCCTTGGTGCCCTGGGCGGACTCGGCGGTGATGTCGGACGGCCAGGTCTCGACCTCGTCGTAGGACCAGGCATCGCCGGCGGCCTCGGTGAGGTAGGCGGTGAAGTTCTCGGTGGTGCCCGAGTCGTCGGAACGGTGCACGACGGTGATCGGGGTGTCGGGCAGCTCGACGCCCTCGTTCTGCGCGGCGATGGCCTCGTCGTTCCAGTTCTTGATCTCGCCGGAGAACACCTTGGCGATGGTCTCGGCGTCCATCTTGACCTCATCGACGCCCGGCAGGTTGTAGGCCACGGCGATCGGGGAGATGTAGGCCGGCACGTGGAACGCGCCCTCGTCGCCGCAGTTCTCCTTGGCGGACTCAGCCTCCTCCTCCTTGAGGGCGGCGTCGGAGCCGGCGAAGGAGGTGGCGCCGGCGAGGAACTTCTCACGACCGGCACCGGAGCCGTCCGGGGAGTACTGCACGGTCAGGTTCGGAGCGATCTCGGTGACACCCTGGGTCCAGGCGGTCATGGCCGCCTCCTGCGAGGAGGCGCCGGCGCCGACCAGGTTGCCCTGGACCTCGGAGGTGGTGCCCTGCTCGCCGCCGGCGGAGCCGGAGGCATCGGAGCCGCCGTTGCCGCTGTCCGCGGAGGAGCAGGCGGTCAGGGCGATGGCGGCCACGGACAGGAGGGCGGCGGAGCGGCCGAAGCGGAGAGCCTTCACGAAGAGCCTCTTTCAATCGGATGACGACGGTGAGGGCAGAGCGTCCGGCTGGCCCGGTTCTGCACCGCACCCGACCGTACGGTCCAGAGGTGAATCGAGTGCTCGGCCGGGGTGAACAGATGGTGAACGGGAGCGGCATTCGCAGGAATGATCTGTGCCGTGGGCCACAATGCTTGGTTGAGCCTCGCACGGCGGGGGCACCGCGGCGTCGGACTAGGCTGGCCGCATGACGGACCGCTTCGCCACCGCCACGGGCACGGTGCCGATGGTCGACCCCCAGACCCGCGGGGAGCGCCTCGGCCGCTTCCTGCGTCGGCGCGCCCGTGCGGGTTGGTCCCGCGTCCGCTCCTCCGTGGGCCAGGCCGCCCTCGTCGCGGTCTGCGCGGTGGGCGCCTATTGGTTCGCGGAGACCGTCCTGGGCCACCAGCAGCCCCTGTTCGCCTCCACCGCCCTGCTGATCGCCCTCGGCTTCCAACGGGAGCCGAAGCTGCGCAAGGTGGCCGAGGTCGCCGTCGGCTGCACCGTCGGCATCCTGATCGGGGACCTGCTCATGGTCGGGCTCGGCCGCGGCCTGTGGCAGGCCTCGGTGGTCCTGTTCGTGTCCGTGATGGTGGCCCGGTTCCTGGACTCCGGCGCCACGTTCACGATGCAGATGTCCCTGCAGTCCGTCCTCGTGGTCCTCCTGCCCATCGGCACGGGAGGGCCGTTCGTCCGCAGCCAGGACGCGATCGTGGGCGGCGTCCTGGCCCTGCTCGTCACGTTCCTCTCGCCCCAGGACGTGCGCCGTCCCGCGGTGCGTCAGCTGGGTGGGCTCTACGACTCGATCGCCACGGTGCTGCGCGACCTCTCCCGGGCCCTGCGGGAGGACGACTCCCGCACCGCCTGGATGGCGCTCGTGGCCAGCCGCGGCACGCACACCACGCTGGAGGCGCTGCGCAAGGAGCTGCGCGTCACGCATGAGCAGACCGTGTTCAACCCGCTGCACCGCTCCTCGCGCTCCTTCGTGGACGACGCGGTGAACGCGGCGGACCGCTCGGACCTGGCGGTGCGCTCCCTGCGGATCGTGGCCCGGCGGGTGGTCTCGGTCCTGGACGAGGGTGTGTTCGACGACGACGACCGCGAGCGCCTGGCCGCCTGGTTCGACGACGCCGCGGACGCCGTCGAGATCCTGCACCGCTCCCTCGTGGAGCCGCAGGCCGAGGGCCGCCATCGCTCGCTGTCCGTGGCGCGGGACGCCCTGGGGGCGTCCGCGTCCGCGCTGGACCCGCACCAGCTGGGCGGCGGGTCCGTGCACGGCGAGGCGCTCGTGATGCTGCTGCGGCCCATGATGGTGGACCTCATCGAGGCCACGGGCGCCGAGCACGACGAGGCGCGGGCCTACCTGCCCCGCGTCTGAGCCCGACGGCGGCGCGCGGCCCCGGCGGTCGACGGCGGGGCCGTGCGCGGGCCGGCTAACGCGTCCGCCCCGGATCCTAGAGTGGGCGCATGGCCACCAAGACCGCCCCGAAGCGCGCCCCCGGATACCGCTGCACCGAGTGCGGCTGGACCACCGTGAAGTGGGTCGGCCGCTGCGGGGAGTGCCAGTCGTGGGGCACGGTCGAGGAGATCGGGCTGACGTCCACCACCGGTCGCACGCGCGCGGCCACGGTCGCGGAGGTCGCGCCGCGCATCGCGGACGTGGACGCCACGCTGGCCTCGTTCCGCTCCACGGGGGTGCGCGAGCTGGACCGCGTGCTCGGCGGCGGCCTCGTGCCGGGCGCGGTGATCCTGCTGGCCGGCGAGCCGGGCATCGGCAAGTCCACGCTGCTGTTGGACGTGGCCGCCCAGACGGCGCGCGGCGCGGGCGGCGGCGGTCCGCGCTCGGTGCTGTACCTGACGGGCGAGGAGTCGGCGGCGCAGGTGCGCTCCCGCGCAGACCGGATCGGGGCGATCGCGGACACCCTGCGTCTGACGGCGGAGACGGACCTGGGCCGGGCACTGGGGCAGATCGAGCGGACGGACCCGGAGCTGGTGATCGTGGACTCCGTGCAGACCCTGCAGTCCACCGAGGTGGACGGGATCGCCGGGGGCGTCAGCCAGGTGCGCGAGGTGGCGGCCAGCCTCATCCGCACGGCCAAGGAGAAGGGGATCACCACGGTCCTGGTGGGCCACGTGACGAAGGACGGGACCATCGCCGGCCCGCGGCTGCTCGAGCACCTCGTGGACGTGGTCTGCCAGTTCGAGGGGGACCGCCACTCACGGCTGCGCCTGGTGCGTGCGGTGAAGAACCGCTTCGGGCCCACGGACGAGGTCGGCTGCTTCGACCTGCGGGAGGACGGCATCGAGTCCCTGGACGACCCCTCCGGTCTGTTCCTCTCGGGCGTCTCGGAGCCGGTCGAGGGCACGTGCGTGACGGTGACGCTCGAGGGCCGGCGCCCGCTCGTGGCCGAGGTGCAGTCCCTGCTCACCCCGTCCGCCGGCGGCAGCCCGCGCCGCACCGTCTCCGGCGTGGACGCGGCGCGCGTGAACATGCTCCTGGCCGTGCTCCAGCGCCGGGCCCGTTTCGCCCTCGCCCAGGACGACTGCTACGTGGCCACCGTGGGCGGCGTGCGACTCTCGGAGCCCGCCTCGGACCTGGCCGTGGCCGTCGCCGTGGCCTCGGCGAAGCTCTCGGCCCCCGTCCCGCAGGGGATGATCGCGGTCGGCGAGCTCGGGCT
>ERZ941706.351-NODE-351-length-15665-cov-4.680397_pt1 | contig 15665 bp, 15 predicted proteins | sample MGYA00521232_ERZ941706 | MGnify/ENA primary metagenome ERZ941706 (study PRJEB32759, sample SAMN07749893) | skin metagenome | biome: transportation; feature: city; material: polyester macromolecule | host: Homo sapiens | place: Hong Kong:ER line | collected...
AAACGGAAAATGGTGCCGAGAATCCTAACCAGCCATCTGTACATACCAGGCCCAAGCAGCGGCGGCGGCCATCGCTATGCAGATGCACACCATGGCGCGGTGACGTTCTACCTGTGCAGAAATTCGTGCCGGCATCCTTTCGTGAGCTGGGCCGCGCACAAACGGCAACTGGCGTGCTGATGCGTCAACAATCATGAGTGCCCAGCCAAGTCCGACGAGGGGCGGCATTCGCCAGCGCTCCAGCCGCGGTCTCGGCCGATACCTGACAACGGCTGTGACTGAGCCGAAATAGGCGATGGGCGAGGCGCAAGGCGGGAGCGATGCCGACGCATCGTGAGCGACGCCGGACGTTGCCTAGCATCGATTGCTGCTCGCCGCTCGCCACTGCGCGGAAACGCCCGCCGGCCGCGTCGCTGATCTGCACGTGGTGCAGCCATGCGCCTGCGCCATGCTTCTCGCCAGCGCGCCCCCGAGATCACGGCCATTGGCAGTCGTGGGTCGAGACTCTAGATAGCGCGGCTGGATTATCCCTCCCCTACAAGAGGTTTCGATGCGCATTACGATGATCGGTTCGGGCTATGTCGGCCTGGTGTCGGGTGCCTGCTTTGCCGATTTCGGCCATGAGGTAATCTGCGTCGACAAGGACGAGGGCAAGATCGCCGCGCTGAAGGGCGGGCGCATGCCGATCTACGAACCCGGGCTCGACGCCTTGGTTGCGAGCAACGTCGCGGCGGGACGGCTGACCTTCACCACCGATCTGGCGTCGTCCGTCGCGGGTGCGGATGCCATTTTCATCGCTGTCGGCACGCCGTCGCGCCGCGGCGATGGTCATGCGGACCTCAGCTACGTCTTCGCCGCGACCGAGGAGATCGCCGCAGCGGTGACCGGTCCGACCGTCGTCGTCACCAAGTCGACCGTGCCGGTCGGCACCGGCGACAAGGTCGAGGCAATCCTGCGCGAGGCACGCCCCGACGTCGACGTCCAGGTCGTCTCGAACCCCGAGTTCTTGCGCGAGGGTGCGGCGATCGGCGACTTCAAGCGCCCCGACCGCATCGTCATCGGCACCGACGACGAGGGCGCACGCAAGGTGATGCGCGGCGTCTACCGCCCGCTCTACCTCAATGAATCCCCCATCCTGTTCGTCAGCCGTCGCACCAGCGAGCTGATCAAATATGCCGCCAACGCCTTCCTCGCGACCAAGATCACCTTCATCAACGAGATTGCCGATTTGTGCGAGGCGGTGGGCGCCGACGTGCAGGACGTGAGCCGCGGCATCGGCCTCGACAACCGCATCGGCAAGAAGTTCCTGCATGCCGGGCCGGGCTATGGCGGCTCGTGCTTCCCCAAGGATACGCTGGCGCTGCTCAAGACCGCCGAGGATTTCGAGAGCCCGATCCACATCGTCGAGGCGGTGGTGAAGGTGAACGATGCCCGCAAGCGCGCGATGGGCAGGAAGGTGCTGCACGCGCTGGGTGGCGAGCCCAGGGGCAAGACGGTCGCGCTGCTCGGCCTCACCTTCAAGCCCAACACCGACGACATGCGCGATGCGCCCGCGATCGCGATCGCGCAGGCGCTGACCGATGCGGGCGTGCACGTCCGCGCCTTCGATCCCGAAGGCATGGACCCGGCCAAGGCGATGATGCCCGACCTTGCCTATTGCAGCGACGCCTATGACGCGGCGACCGGCGCGGATGCGGTGGTGATCGTCACCGAATGGGATGCGTTCCGTGCGCTCGACCTCGGCAAGCTCAAGGGGCTGATGGCCGAGCCGGTGCTGGTCGATCTGCGTAACGTCTACCGCCGCGACGAGGTGGAGGGCGCAGGCTTCGCCTATACTGCCGTCGGGCGGTGAGGCTCAGGCGAGGGCCGGGGCCAACCAGTCGGGGATGATCGCATCGCCGATCGCCTCGACCCGGCGGTGTTCGATCATCAGGCCGAGATCGGGGTAGGTCGCGCGCGTGCGGTCGCCTGCCTCGGTGAGCGGTGCGACGACGAGGCGCCGGTTGACCTTGGCGCGGTGGTGCATGCGCGCGGTATTTTCCTGGCCGATGTAGCAGCCCTTGGTGAAGCTGACGCCGTTCAGTTCGCGCGCGTTGCATTCCAGCCAGAGCGTTTCGCCGTTGCCGAGTTCGCCAATGCCTTCGGCCACGCCGAGCGACAGGCGATGCGCCTGCCAGCCCTCTGCGACGGCCGCCGGCGCGGCGATCCAGCGACGACCGAGCGCCGGCAGACGCGGGTCGGCGACACCTTCCGTCCCGTCGCGCGACCAGTGGACCGCCAGCGTGTCGTCAACTGCGATGCCGATCGGCCGGCGCAGGCGGTAGAGGCTGAGGCGGCGGACCAGCGCCTCGGCCTGCGCGGCCTCGACGTCGAGCAGGAGGTCGTCGCCATCGCTCCACACCAGAAAGTCGAACAAAGCTTTGCCTTGCGGCGTGAGCAACGCCGCCCAGACCGGCAGGTCACCCGATACATCGTTGGTGACCAGGCCCTGAAGGAAGCCGCGGACATCCTCGCCGGACAGGCGAATGACGGCGCGATCGGTAAGCGTGGTGGCGTGCATGGCATGGCACCTAGGGCGCCCGCCGGATTTTCCAAGGTGGCGGGGCGATCCACGCGGCGGTAGGAGGGCGCATGACCGATCGCCTGACCATCCGCCGCCCCGACGACTGGCACGTCCATCTGCGCGACGGCGCGATGCTGCAGCAGGTGGCGCGCCATACCGCGCGCCAGTTCGGCCGCGCGATCGTGATGCCGAACCTGACGCCGCCGGTGACCAGTGTCGCGGACGCGCAGGCCTATCGCGAGCGGATCCTCGCGGCGGTGGGGGAGGGCGGTGGGTTCACGCCGCTGATGACCTGTTACCTCACCGACGGGATCAACGCCGCCGAGATCGCGGCGGGGCATGCGGCGGGCGTGTTCACCGCGTGCAAGCTGTACCCGGCGCATGCGACGACCAATTCGGCGCATGGCGTTACGAACATCCGTCGGCTGACCGACGTGCTGGAGACGATGCAGCGGATCGGCATGCCGCTGCTGATCCACGGCGAGGTGACCGACAGAAATGTCGACATCTTCGATCGCGAGGCGGTGTTCATCGAGCGGGTGCTGGCGCCGCTGATCCGCGACTATCCGGCGCTGAAGATCGTGCTCGAACATATCACCACCGCAGAGGCCGCGGCGTTCGTCGGCGAGGTGGATCATCCGATCGCCGCGACGATCACGCCGCAGCATATCCTGATCAACCGCAATGCGATCTTCGACGGAGGCTTGCGGCCGCATGCCTATTGCCTGCCCGTCCTGAAGCGCGAGGCGCATCGGTTGGCGGTGCGGCGCGCGGCAACATCGGGAAGCCCGCGCTTCTTCCTCGGCACCGACAGCGCGCCGCATGTCGTCGGCGCCAAGGTGTCGAGCTGCGGGTGCGCGGGCATCTTCAACGCGCCCTTCGCGTTGGAGGCGTATCTGCAGGCGTTCGATGAAGACGGCGCGCTCGATCGGTTCGAGGGGTTCGCCTCCGAGCATGGCGCGCGCTTCTATGGTCTGCCGCTCAATGACGGCACGGTGACGCTGGTCCGCGATGCGGTCACGGTGCCCGAGCGGATCGGCGAGGGGGAGCAGGCGGTGGTGCCGTTCCTCGCCGGCGAGACGCTGGGCTGGCGGTTCGAGGGCTGACCCCGAACCCGCCGGATCAGAAGGCGTCGTTGATCGAACAGGCTGCCGGGCCGAGAATGACGATGAACAGCGTCGGCAGGATGAACAGGATCAGCGGGATCGTCATGATCGCAGGCAGGCGCGCGGCCTTTTCCTCGGCACGCATCATGCGCTCGTTGCGGAATTCGGCCGACAGGACGCGCAGTGCGCTGGCGAGCGGCGTGCCGTATTTCTCGGTCTGGACCATCGTCGTGACGACACCCTTGATCGCATCGAGGTCGACGCGGGTCGCGAGATTTTCGAACGCCTGACGTCGTTCGGTGAGGAAACCCAATTCGATCGCGGTCAGCGTGAATTCGTCACCCAATTCGGGATAGGCGCGACCTAGTTCCCTGGCGACGCGATGGAAGGCGGCGTCGACGGTCAGGCCTGCTTCGGCGCAGATCACCAGCAGATCGAGCGCGTCGGGCAGCCCCTTGCGGATCGCATCGACACGCTTGGTGATCGCGTTCTTCAGGTAGATGTCGGGCGCCTTGTACGCCAGGATCAGCGAGCCCGCGACCAGCGCATAGCGTTTGAGCGCCGACCAGTCGTCGAAGGTCGAGGTGCCGTAGACGACGAACGCCATCACCCCGCCGAACACGATCGGCAGCACCATGCGCCCGAAGATGACGCCGACCGCCCAGTCTTTCGACCGGATGCCGGCGCGCATCAGCTTCAATTGCGCTTCCTTGACCTGGCTGTCCTGCAGCACTTTGAGCGACGACAGCATCGTGCGCATCAGGTCGGTGGTATCGTTGCGCTGGATCAGCTTGGCGCGGCGCTTGGTCGAGGCAGTGATGCCCGCCTTCAGCTGTTCGCGCCGATCGTTGAGCGATTTGACGCGCTTGCTCATCGGATCGCCGACGGTCGAGACGGCATAGATGGCGAGCACCACCGCAAAGGCGGCGACCCCCGACAGGATCGTCGCCACCCATAGGACGTCGATCCCCATCAGCGTCGGTCCGGAAGCCTGCATGTCTCTATCCGTTCCTGCCGTCAGATTTCGAAGCTGACCATCTTGGCCATGATGAACACGCCGATCCCCATCCAGAGCAGCCCGCCAAGGCCGGTGATGATCAGGCGCGGGTCGACGAAGAAGGTCTGCATGTAGCTGGTGTTGATGAACCAGATCATCGTGAAGACGATGAAGGGCAGCGAGCCGACGATGTACGCCGATGCCTTCGATTCCGAAGACATTGCCTTGATCTTGAGCTTCATCTGCCCGCGCTGGCGCAGCACGGTCGCAAGGTTGGCGAGCGTTTCGGCAAGGTTGCCGCCGGTCTCACGCTGGATCGCGATGGTGATGACGAAGAACTGGAATTCGGGCGTGCCGAGCCGGTCCGCCGTGTCCTGCAACGCGGCGTCCATCGACTTGCCGATCTTCATCTTGTCGGAGACCATGCGGAATTCCTCGCCGACAGGGCCTTCCACCTCGTTGCCGACGACCTGGATCGTCTCGGTGACCGGCAAGCCGGAGCGCAGGCCGCGCACCAGCAGCTCGATCGCGTCGGGAAATTTTGCGGTGAACTTCGTGACGCGGCGCTTGATGAAGATGCCAACCATCTTGTGCGGCACGCCCGCGCCGACCGCTACGCCGAAGAGCAGCGCGAGCAGGATCGGCGCGCCCTTCAGCCACAGGAGGCCCGCGACGGCCGCGACCAGTCCCGCGCTGACCATGCCATACTGGCCGACGGTCCAGTCATGGCCGGTCATCGCCAGCCGCTTGGCGAGCTGTTCCGGGTTCGGGAGCAGGCGCCCGAAGGCCAGGTCGGCGCGTGTCTGTTCGCGGCCCGCGGCGATGCGGCGCATCTGCGCGTCGACGGTGACATTGCCGTCGCCGTGTCGCCCGCGCATCGCGGCGATGCGGCGCGCCTGCGCCCGCTGCGGCGAGGGGCCGGCGAACGCGAAGACGATCAACCCCAGCGCGAGCACCGCACCAAGGGAGAGCATCACGAGGGGGAACATATCCATCGCGGCGTCCTTGCCCGGCGCTTATTTCTTGCGCTTCGACAGCATCGACGACAGCCCGCCGAGCAGCGACTTGCTCTTCGCCGCGGGCCGATCGCCCTCTTCGCCCGCCGCGATGTCGTCGCTGGCGCTAAGCGCGTGGCGGGTCAGCGCGACGATCGGCGCGACGGTGCGCGAATTCTTGCCCGCTTCCGACAACGGCTTGCCGAGCTTGGCCGCCTGCGCCGCCAGTTTCTGGTCGAAGGGGACGAGGAAATCGATCTTGCGCTCGATCGAGCCTTCGAAATCCTTGCGGCTGATCTCGAGCTGCGCGGTGGGATGCACGCGATTGGCGACGACGGTGACGTGCGTCTGCGGCGCGTTGGCCTTCAGCCAGGACAGGAGGCGGATCGTGTCGCGCGCGGCGGCGAGCGTCAGTTCGGTGACGACGACCACCGCCTGCGTGTCGCGGATCAGGTGCGGATAGAGGATCAGCATGCCGCGCGGCAGGTCGACCACGGTTGCCTCGAATGCGGCGCGCATTTCCTCTTGCAGCTGGAAGAAGGCGGAACCGTCGGTCACCAGCGGCGTGTTGATCGGCGCTTCGGCGGACAAGACGGCGAGCTTCTCGCTGGCCTTTACCATCGCGCGTTCGATGAACAGGCCGTCGATGCGGCTGGGGTTCTCGATCGCATCGGTAAGGCCGCGGCCCGGTTCCAGGTCGAGCGTCAGCGCGCCGGTGCCGAAATGCACGTCGAGGTCGAGCAGCGCGGTGGTGCGCTTTTCCTTTTCACTGACCAGCCAGGCGAGCGAAGTCGCGATGGTCGAGGCGCCGACACCGCCGCGCGTGCCGATCACCGCAATCGCGCTGTGCGGGCGATCGAGTTCGGCTTCCAGCGGCTTGGGCGCGTTCAACATGGAATGCGCATGGCCAAGCGCCTCGCGCAGTGCGTCGGGTTGCAGGGGTTTGAGCAGATAATCCTGGATGCCGCTCGCGACGAGGTCGCGGTACAGGCGCACGTCGTTGACCTGTCCTGCGGCGATCACGACCGTTCCGGGCTCGCACACCTCGGCCAGCGCATTGATGTCGTTCAGCGGATCGCCCGATTCGGCGAGGTCGACGAACAGGATCTGCGGGCTCGCCGACACGGACAGCGACTGCACCGCATTGCGCAGGCCGCCCTTGTAGACCTTTTCGACCGCCCAGCCCATGTCGCCGACGATCGGGCGCAGCGCCTCGGCACTGGTTTCGTCGCAGACATAGGCGGCGAAGGGATCACGCTGGATGATCCCGGCCGGTTTCCACGGCGCGTTCATATCAATTGCCCCCCTTCGCGCTAACCTGTTCCAGCGCGCCGGCGCCGGTCGCGGGCTTCTTGCGATAGGCGTCGATCGCCTTGGTGGTGAGCGCCGGATCGCTGATCGGATCGTGGTCGACGCCGCGGACGAGATCGCCGGGCCGTGCCACCATCGCGGCAAGGTTGGTGTTGATCGCACAGCCGAAGTTCGACGAGGTGTTGGCGTCGAGTTCGGTCGCGGCATCGCGGCTCCAGTCGGGGCAGCCAGGGACGCGCGCGTGCATGCGGCTGACGACGACGCGGACCGTGCCCGGCGTCACCGGCGCGGCCGTGACCGGATGATCGTCGGACAGCAGCAGGCCATAGCTTGCGACCACGGCCGCCACCTGATCGCGCGCCGCGAGCGGGATCGGGCCGCCGGCGTCGATGCCGACGCGGTCGCCGAAGCCGAGATGGATCGTGGTCATCCAGTCCGACAACCGCCGCGCCTCGCTGGAAGCAAGGCGGCCTGCGATGGTGGTGACATCGAGCGCATAGTCCTGCCGCGCGACGACGGGCTGGTGCACCGATTCGAGGCCGTGGTTCTCTGTGCCCATGCAGCCGCCGAGCAGCAGCGCCGGCGCGGCGAGCGTCGCGCGCCATGGGGCGGAAAGAATCGAACGCTTGGTCATCGCAGCCATGTCCTTGGAGCAAGCCATCAGTTGGAAAAGCCGGGGGCGGGCGCCGCGCCGGCCTTGCGCGGCGCGATGCGGGCGTCGGCGCCGGACGGGCGCGTGGCAGGTCGGCCGCCGACCGGCAGCGGTGCGACGGCGCCGAGCGTGGGCGAGGCGACCATCGGCGAGCCGGGCACCATCGTCGGCGTCGGACGCGGGCCACCGTTCGGGCCGGCGAGCTGACCGAGCAGCAGGCGCTCGGCATCGCCCGGCGCGCGATAGCCGTCGGTCGGCAGCGCGATCTGCGACAGGCTGTTCACCGGCTTCACCAGATAGGGGGTGATGATGATGACGAGTTCGGTCTCGTTGCGCTGGAACCCATTCGAGCGGAACAGCGACCCGATGATCGGCAGATCGCCAAGGAACGGCGTCTTCTGGATCGTGTTGTTGTGGCCGTTCTGCAGCAGGCCGCCGATCATCATGCTCTGGCCAGAGCCGAGTTCCAGCGTCGTTTCGACGCGGCGGGTCGTCAGGCCCGGCACGCGCGTGCCGTTCAGCTGGACCGCGTTCGCGTAATCGAGCTGCGACACTTCCGGGCGGACGCGCAGCGAAATGCGTCCATCGGACATGACCGTCGGCGTGTAGGCGAGGCTGACGCCGTACTGCTTGTATTCGACCGAGGTCGTGCCGAAGCCGCCCGCGATCGGGATCGGCACTTCGCCGCCCGCGAGGAAGGTTGCGGTTTCGCCCGACAGCGCAGTGAGATTGGGGTTGGCGAGCGTCGTCACCTGGCCCGTCGTTTCGCCCAGATCGAGCGCGGCGAGGAAATTGACACCGAACAGCTTGCTCGCCGCGCCGAGCGTGCTGCCGAGCGCGGTGCCCGCGAGCCCGCTGGCGCCGCCCGTCGGGGTCTGGTTGCCGCCGATGAAAAGGCCGCCGCCCGGCGCGTAGAGCTGGGCCGAGCGCCCCTGCGCGACACCGAACTTGAACCCGCCCGTGCCGTCGAAGGTCTGCAGGTTGACGCCGACGTTCTTGATGAAGTTGCGGCTGACCTCCACGACGCGGACCTGCAGGTTGACCTGCAGCGGCGTTGCGGTGCGCAGGCGCGAGAGCACCTTGGTAGTCTCGCCGACATAGGCCTGGACCAGCCGTTCCGCCTCGGCAGCGTCACCCGGACCGGCCACCGTGCCGGTGAGCAGGATGAGGCCGTTCATGGGGGTCGCGGTCAGCTGCGCATCGGGCATCGCAAGCCGCAGCATCGTGTCGATCGAATCGAGGTTGTTGCCGACGCGGACGGTGGTCGCATAGACGACCGCGCCGCTTTTCGTGGTGGCGGACACCGTCGTCTCGCCGGTCTTCTTGCCGTAGATGTACAGCTGGGTCGGCGAGCGGACCTGCACGTCGGCGATGGTTTCGTCGGCGACGAACACGTCGCTCATCGCGCGCGGCAGCGTCACCAGCCGGCCGCGGCCGGTGTTGACCTGCACCATCGAGGATCCGGCGACGCCGGTGCCTCCCGCGGGCAGGCGCGCATCGGCGGCGCCGCCAGCGCCCAGCGCCGCGAGCACCAGCCCGAGCGCCATCCCCAGCGACGCCCTGGGCGCGCGGGGCCGGCTTACGGCGACAGATACGATGTTGCGCATCTTAATTCTTCCCCCCGACCGGAACGACGGTCACGTTGTTGCCGCGCGCGACGCGCACGACGGGTCCGATGGCGACCGCGCCGGCGGCCCCATTACCCGGCACGCCGCCGCCGGACTGCGGAGCGCCTGGGCCCGAGCCGGAGCCGTCGCTCCTGGTGGCGGGCACCGTGCTGCGCTGGAAGCGCGAGACATCGGCGCCGGTGACGAAGCTGGAGCTGCCGCTCTGCGGCTGGGCGGCAACGCGCAGCATCATCGCCTTTTCGCCCTTGGCATCGCTGGGCACCTGGACGGCGCCGTTGGCGATGGCTTCCTCAAGCTCGGTCGGATTGTCGGCGAGCGCGCGCAGCGACAGCGACAGTTCGCCGATCGTGCGGGCGACCGCGACCTGCTCCGCCATCTTGGGCGTCGCCTCCAGCGTTACGGTCGAATAGGTGCTGACCTTGGTCTTGCCGTCTTCGCCCACCGTATTGTCGGTGCGCTGGTCGGTGGCGAGCACGCGGACGTTGCGCATGATCGTTTCCGAAACCTTGAGCGGCTGGCCATCGCCGCCGCCGTTGACCGTTTGCGTCAGGACGAGGTCGATGCGATCGCCCGGAAAGACGAAGCCCGCAACCGCGGCCTGGTTCGACACGCTGACCGTGACGGCGCGCATGCCGGGCCCCAGCGCCGCCGCCAGGAAGCCGCGATCGCCGGGCGAGACGAGCGCGCCCTTGGTCAGCGGCTGGCCCGCGGTGATCGCGTTGCGCACCACCGTGCCCTGCAGCTTGCTGATGTCCGTCATGGGCTTCAGGTAATAGGCGCCGTCGACCAGCTCCTTGGGCCACGGCTGGAACTTCAGCGCGGTCGCATCCAGAATGGTGCCGACAGGCAGCGCACGCGTCGCGACCAGCACTTCGGGGCCGGTGGGCACGGGCGGCGGCTGCGTGCCCATCGCGACCGCCTGCGGTGCGGCGGAGCCGGCGATGAGCGTGCGGGCGAAGAATGCCGTGATGCCGGCCACGAACAACGCGCCCACCAGCAAAACGATCTTGCGACTATCCATGTCTCATCGGGCCTTTCGGGTCGCCGGTGGTTGATCCGGCGGTAAGCATTGCAGCGACTGGTTAAGATCGGGTTTGCGACGCCGCAGGGCGGGCCGTCGCGGCTGACGGTGCATCGGGTGTTGCGGGAAGGATGGCGGGGAGCGCGAGCAGCGCGGCGGCGGCGATGGCGACGCCGTACGGCACCTCGATCGTGCCCGCGACACGGCGGCGGCGCTGGTCGATCATCATCAGCACGGTGATCGCGCCGCCCAGCACCGCCATCACCATCAGCATGTCGACGAGGCTGCCGAGCGGCAGCCACAGCGCGAGCGCGGCGATCATCTTGACGTCGCCGCCCCCCATCCAGCCGGCGGCAAAGGCACCGACGAAGACGGCGAAAACGACGGCGGCGACCAGCAGCTGGACGCCGACGTCGCCCCAGCCGAGCGCGAGCGCCCACCACCACAGTGGTGCGAGCAGCGCGATCGCGGCATTCTTCGCATTGGCGATCTCGCGGGTGCGCACATCCTCGATCCCCGCCGCCAGCAGCAGCGCGCCCAGGACCATGACGAGTCCGACGATCGCGAGAGCGTTCCACCCCATATCGCGCTCCGTGGTAGACGCGATGGCTTGCCAAACCGTAACCATGTTCGCGATGACCCCGACCAGCATGAGCGCCAACGGCCTGTCCCCCGATGATTCCCGTGCGTCGGGGGATGCCGATGCGCTGCGTCGCGACTGGCCCGCGGGGTCGCGCGTGTCGGGCTGGCGCGCGCCCGACGGCTGGTCCTTGCGCCGATTCGACTGGCCGCATCCGAACCCCAGGGGCCGTATCCTGGTGCAGGGCGGGCGCGCCGACATCATCGAGAAGTTCCTGGAGACCATGATCTGGCTGCACGGCCGCGGCTGGTCGGTCACCGCCTTCGACTGGCGCGGGCAGGGCGGGTCGGGGCGACTCGCTGCGGACCCGCATGTCGGGCATGCGCTGAGCTTCGCGCCCTGGGTCGACGATCTCGGCGCGTTCTGGCACGACTGGCGGGCGGAGGCGCCGGGGCCGGTCGCGCTGCTGGGCCATTCGATGGGCGGGCATCTGGTGCTGCGCGCGCTGATCGAGGGACGGGTCGACCCGGATGCGGCGGTGCTGGTCGCGCCGATGGTCGGCATCCAGTCACCGATCGGCAACCGGCTGGGCGCGCTGCTCGCCCGCGGGCTGGCGCGAATCGATCCTGAGCGGGCGGCGTGGAAGGTGCGCGGCGATGCCGCCTCCGCGGGGCATCGCGAGCGGCTGCTGACGCATTCGCACGCGCGCTATTGCGACGAAGCCTATTGGTATGCGCGCGATCCTGCCCTGCGCCTCGGGCCGCCGAGCTGGGGCTGGGTGGCGGAGGCGTTCGCCTCGGGCGCGCGGTTGCAGGCCGATCCGCGGCTTGCGACGCTCGGCACGCCGATGCTGATGCTGGTCGCCGATGCGGACGGGCTGGTCGACACGCCGGCGGCGGTGCGGCTGGCGGCGCGGCTGCCCGATGTCGAGCTGGTCCGCTTCGGCGACGAATCGGCGCATGAGATCCTGCGCGAGGATGATGCGGTGCGGCTGCGCGCTTATGGGCTGATCGACGCGTTCCTCGCCCGCAGGCTCGGCGCATGACCTATGACATCGCCATCGTCGGGGCGGGGATCGCAGGCGCAAGCCTGGCCGCGGCGATCGGCGGCGATGCGCGTGTGCTGCTGCTCGAGGCGGAGGACCAGCCGGGCTATCACGCGACCGGACGATCGGCGGCCTTCTGGTCGGAAACCTATGGCGGGCCCGGCATCCAGCCGCTGACCAGCGCGTCCGAAGCAGGCCTGCGCGCCCACGATGCGCTATCGCCGCTGGGATCGGTGCATATCGGCCGGGCGGAGGATGAAGCGGCGATCGCGGCGTTCCTGGCCGAATTCGCGGATACGTCGGTGGCGCTGCAGGCGGTGGATCCCGCCGCGCACATCCCCGGCCTGCGCCGCGACTGGACGCTGGGCGTGCTGGAGCCGAGCTGCGCCTATATCGATGTGGCGGCGCTGCATGGTGCGTATCTCGGGCGGGTGCGACGGACGGGCGGCACGATCGTGACGCGCGCGGGGCTGACCGGCGCATCGCGCTCGGGTGGCGTATGGACGATCGGGACGGCGGCGGGCCGCTATCGCGCGCGGGTGTTGGTCGATGCGGCGGGGGCGTGGGCGGATGCGGTGGCGGCGCGCGCCGGTGCCCGGCCGCTGGGCATCGCGCCCTACCGCCGCACGATGGTGCAGCTCCGCACCGATCCCGCCGCGCCGCTTGCGATGCCGCACGTCGCCGACATTGCCGGCCGATTTTATTTCAAGCCCGAAGCCGGGGGCAAGCTGTGGCTGAGCCCGCATGACGAAACGCCGGTCAACCCCTGCGATGTCGCGCCCGAGGACCTCGATGTCGCGATCGCCATCGACCGGTTCGAAGGCGTGGTCGACTGGCGCATCGCGGCGGTCGAGCGGCGTTGGGCAGGGCTGAGGAGCTTCGCGCCGGACCGGTTGCCCGTCTATGGCTTCGACGCGCATGTGCCGGGGTTCTTCTGGTGCGCCGGACAGGGCGGCTTCGGCATCCAGACCGCGCCCGCGGCGGCGGCGCTGGCGGCGAGCCTGTTGTTGGAGCGCGGGCTGCCCGACTGGCTACGCGGCGTCGATGCGGCGCGCTATGCAGCGACGCGCTTCTAGACTATACGTGCTATGCCGCCGGGCGGCTCGCGGCGAGGGCGGCGTCGCTCGCCAGCTTGTCGACGCGTTCGTTGTCGGGGTGGCCGGCGTGGCCCTTGACCCAGACCCATTCGATCTCGTGGCGTTGCGTCTCGGCGAACAGCGCCTGCCAGAGTTCGGCGTTCTTGACCGGCTTCTTGTCGGCGGTGCGCCAGCCGTTCTTGCGCCAGCCGTGGATCCAGCGGGTCAGGCCGTCCATGACGTATTTGCTGTCGGTCGAGAGGCGGATCTTGCATGGGCGGGTGAGAACGCGCAGCGCCTCGATCGCCGCGGTCAGCTCCATACGATTGTTGGTGGTGAGCGCCTCGCCGCCGGACAGCTCCTTTTCATGACCGCCGAAGCGCAGCAGCGCGCCCCAGCCGCCCGGACCCGGATTGCCCTTGCACGCGCCGTCGGTGGCGATCTCCACCATCTGGGGCGGGGTGTCGGTCATGCAAAGGCCTCCGGATGCGCGTCATACCAGTCGAGCCGGCGTAGATAGGCGAGCGGGTCCTTGCGTGTCACGAGGGCATCGGCGGGCGTGTTGAGCCAGTCCCACGCGCGAGTCAGCAGGAAGCGGATGCAGGCCCCCTTCGCCAGCACGGGCAGCGCGGCGCGCTCCTCCGCCGACAGGCCAAACGCCGCGTCATAGCCGGCCAGCACCGCCGATCCGACGCCCTCGAGCGGCGCGCCGTTGGAATCGAAGCCCCAGGACGTGTGCATCACCGCAACATCGTAGGCGCGGATGTCGGTACAGGCGAAGTAGAAGTCGATCAGGCCGGTGACCTGGTCGCCGAGCATCAGCACGTTGTCGGGAAACAGATCGGCGTGGATGACGCTGGTGGCGAGGTCGCGCGGCCATGCCGCCTCGACCTCTGCCAAAGCGGTGTGGATGCGGGCGTAGAGGCCGGGGGCGATGCCATCGAGGTCGCGGCCGCAGCGGTCGAGCAAGGGGCGCCAGTCGGTGACGCCGAGCGTGTTGGGGCGAGTGCCGGGGAAGTCGGCCACCGCGCCGTGCAGGCGGCCGAGTGCGGCGCCGGCGGTGACCGCCTGCTGCGGCGTCGGGCGCGACAGCGAGATGCCGGTGAGGAAGCGGATCAGGCAGGCGGGGCGCCCCTCCAGCATCTGGATCGCGACGCCGTCCCGGTCCGTGAGCGCCGGCGGCACCGGCAGGCCGCGTGCGGCGAGATGGTCGAGAAGGGCGAGGAAGAAGGGGAGGTCGCCGGCATCCACGCGCTTCTCGTACAGGGTCAGGATGAAGCGCGAGGTGGTGGTGTCGACGAGGTAGTTGCTGTTCTCTACCCCTTCCGCGATGCCTTTGGCCGACACGAGATCGCCGACATCGTCGTAGCGGCGCAGGAAGGCTTCGAGCGCCTCGGCGGAAACCTGCGTGTAGACGGCCATGTGGTTGCCATTCCCCCAAACGTCACCCGAGGATGCCCAGGCCCACTCTGCGGCGAGGCGAGCGGTTAGAGCCTCTTGGGCTTGCCTATGCGGCGCAGTGGACCCCGGAACAAGTCCGGGGTGACGGCTTGCCCCGAGGCTACGCCGCTTCCAGCCCGCGCGGGAGCTTGAAGGCGATCGTTTCGCGCGTCGTTTCTTCCTCGCGTTCCGTGACGTCGAAGCGCGTTGCCAGCAGGTCGACGAGTTCGCGCACCAGTTGCTCGGGCGCCGAGGCGCCGGCGGTGATGCCGAGCGTGCCGACACCGTCCAGGAACGACCAGTCGAGGTCGGCGGCGCGCTGGATCAGACGAGCGGGAATGCCCTCGCGCTCGGCGACCTCGACCAGCCGCACCGAGTTGGACGAATTGGGCGCGCCGATCACCAGCATCGCGTCGCACGCCGCCGCGATCGCCTTGACCGCCGCCTGGCGGTTCGAGGTCGCATAGCAGATGTCCTCGCCGCGGGGGGCCTGCATCATCGGGAAGCGGCGCTGCAGCGTCGCGACGACCGCGGCGGTGTCGTCCACGGACAGCGTCGTCTGCGTCAGGAAGGCGAGGTTCGCCGGGTCGGCGGGCGTGAAGGCTTCCGCATCCGCGACCGTCTCGATCAGCGTCATCGCGCCGTCGGGTACCTGGCCAAAGGTGCCGATCACCTCCGGGTGGCCCGCGTGGCCGATGAAGACGATGTGGCGCCCGGCATCGACCAGCCGCTCGGCCTGGCGGTGGACCTTCGACACCAGCGGGCAGGTCGCGTCGAGATAGGACAGGCCGCGATCCTGCGCCGCCGCCGGCACCGATTTCGGCACGCCATGCGCTGAGAAGACGACCGGCACGCCATCGGGGACCTGATCCAGTTCCTCGACGAAGATCGCGCCTTTTGCCTTCAGGCTGTCGACGACGAATTTGTTGTGGACGATCTCGTGGCGGACATAGACGGGCGCGCCACGCTGTTCGAGCGCGAGTTCGACGATCCGGATTGCGCGGTCGACCCCGGCGCAGAAGCCGCGCGGCGCGGCGATCAGCAGATCGAGGGGAAGGCGACGGGTGGCGTCGGGCGCCGCATGCGGGATGGAAGCCATGGCTGACGCGCTTACGCGATTGCTTGCGTGCGCGAAAGGCGGTTCCTATGGTGCGCGCCGCAACGCCGGCCCCGTGCCGGCGCTGGTCCTGCCCGCTCGACAAAGGTACGCGTCCCCGTGAAAACCCCGGCTATCGGCCTTTCCGCCCTCGC
>ERZ941706.353-NODE-353-length-15585-cov-4.544623_pt1 | contig 15585 bp, 9 predicted proteins | sample MGYA00521232_ERZ941706 | MGnify/ENA primary metagenome ERZ941706 (study PRJEB32759, sample SAMN07749893) | skin metagenome | biome: transportation; feature: city; material: polyester macromolecule | host: Homo sapiens | place: Hong Kong:ER line | collected...
CAGCGCGGTCAGCCGCACCGACATCGTCGAAGGCTGGCGTCCGCACCGCGCCGCCGGCGGGGTGATCATCGACGTCGCCAGCGGCGAGACGCTGGTCGAAGGGCTCGCCATGCCGCACAGCCCGCGCTTCGACGAGACGGGCGCGCTGTGGCTGTGCGAATCGGGGCGCGGGCGGTTGCTGGTCCGGCGCGACGGGGCAGCAGAGCCCGAGGAGCTGGCCTTCTGCCCCGGCTTCCTGCGCGGGCTCGCCTTCGCGGGCAACCATGTCGTGACAACCCTGTCGAAGCCGCGCGACGGCAGCTTTTCCGGCCTGCCACTCAGCGAAGCGCTCGCCGCGCGCGGGGCGGAGGCCTGGTGCGGCGTGGTCGTCGTCGACCGGCGCAGCGGCGACATGGTCGAATGGCTGCGGATCGAGGGCGACATCACAGAATTGTTCGACGTGGCGGTTCTGCCCGGCGTGCAATGCCCGATGTCGGCGGCGGTCGACGGCCCGGAGGCGCGCAGCCTGCTGACCTACGACGCCGACTGGGGACCGCTGTCGCCGGGCTGAGCGGCGCGGTCGAGCCAGCGGTCGATGCCGTCCACCCGCGCATGGTCGAACCAGCTGACCCGCAGCTGCCGCCCGTCGTCGAGCCAGCCGACGAGATTGAGCCCCGCATTGGTCCAGCACGGCAGGCGCGCGGGTTCGCGCAGCGCCTGCCCCTCGACGATGGCCGCGAGCCCGCAGAGGCCGATGTCGGGATTGCGTTCGGCCCAGAGGTCGAGGATCGAGCGGCTGTGCGCGACGATGACCGCCGCGAGCTGCCGCCGCCGATAGTCGGGGTGGACGAGGTCGCGGAAGAAGGCGAAGCGGCCGCGCAGCTGCTCGATCCAGCCGATCTCCACGGTCGAGACACCCGCCAGCCGGTCGCCGTCATAGGCGAGGGTCACCAGCTGCCGCGCGCGCGCTTCCGCCGCCTCGCCGGCGAGCAGCCCGCGTTCGTGCCAGAGCGCCACGGCGTCGGCGCGCGCCGCGTCGGCCTCCCGATCCCAGGCGGTGACGAGGCGGAACTCCGCACCCACCCGATCGACCAGGTCCATATGCCCGGTCAGCTCGCGGTGCGGACGCCAGCGATAGGCGGTCGCTTCCCATGCCTCGCCGGCATCGGCGGGCGGGCGGCTGGGACGGTCGCCAAGGCTGCTGCTCATGGGCTGGGCGGCCCGTCGATGCGGGCATGGTCGAAGAATGCCACCCTCAATTGGGTGGTGCCGAGATAGCCCGCGAAGACAGTCCCGCTGTTCTCCCAACGCGCGACGCGCGCCCGCGCGTCCAATTCCTGCGCCTCGATCAGCAGGGCGATTCCCTTCACCCCCTCGTCCGGATTGGCCTCCGACCAGCGGTCGATGATCGCGCGCGCATGGCTGACCAGCACGCCCGACAGATGCGCCCGCCGCTCCTCCGGCACCACGAGGACCCGGACGAAGGCGAAGCGGCTCAGCAGATGCTCGACCCGCGCGATGGAAGCGGTCGCGACCCCGCGCAGCACGCCGTCGCGATAGGCGGCGCTGACCAGCTCGCGCGCGCGCTCCTCGCCGGTCGTGCCCTCGGGCAGCGCGCGCATCCGAGTCCACAGCGCGATGGCGTCGGCGCGCTCGGCCGCCATTGCCTCGCGCCGCCAGAGAGTGCGCAGCTCGAACGCCGCACCGGCGTCGTCCACGGCATGGGTGCGCGGGCTGACCATGGTGTGCGGCCGCCAGCGATAGGCCCGCGCTTCCCACGCCGCGCTGTCCGCGCCCGGCGCGCCGTCGGGCAGCCAAGGGTCGCGCACGCCGTCGGTCATGTCAGCGGCACCCGCGCATGGTCGAACCAGCGGATGCGAATCTGCCGCCCGCCCGGCGTGTAGCCGGCCAGCGCAAGGCCGGACGGCGGATGGACGGTGACCCGCGCCGCGGTCCGCAGCGCGTCGCCCTGAACGATCCCCGCAACCCCCATCACCGCTTCCTCCGGATGTGCCCGCGACCATGCCTCCATAACCTGCCAGGCCGCACGGAACAGGTGTAACGCAACGCTGCCCTGCCGATGGTCCGGTGCGACATATTCGCGGAAGAAGGCGAAGCGGAGGTCCAGCTGCGGGACGATGTCGATTTCCGCGGTGGCGACGCCGGCAATTTCTCCGTCGATCCGCGCCACCGCCGCCGCCTGGCGCGCCCGCGCGGCGGGGTCCGTATCGTAGGGCAGCGCGCCATGTCGCTGCCAGAAGGCGATGACGCGCGCCCGATCGGCCTCGCCCAGCACCTGCCAGACAGCGTCGGTCACGGCCGCGCTCATGCGGCGTTCGCGGCCAGCCGCGCCGCCGGGAACCAGGCGATGCGCAGATGACCGCCGTCGGCGAGCCGCGCGATCAGGTTCAGGTTCGCCATCGGCCACACCGGTTTGGCATGGTGCGGGTTGAAAACCGCCTGCTGCACCGTCGCAGCCATGCCGAGCACGCCGCGCTCCGGATGCTCCGCCGCCCAGCGTTCGACCTGCATCCTGCTGTAACCGGTGAGTACAAGGCCCAGATGCCCCCGTCGCTGATCGGGCGCGACGATATTGCGGTAAAAGGCGTAACGACCCGGCATTCCCTCGATCGCGCCCTCATAGGCGGTTGCGACCCCCGCAACGGCATTGCCCGCAAAGGCGACGGTCACAAGTTCGGGCAATCGCGCCTCGGCCTGGCCAAGCGTAAGAAAGCCGTGCCCGACCCAGAAGCCGCGCGCCGCTTCCTCGATTGCGGCATCGCGCCGGTCCCACAGCGGGACCAGCCGCCAAGGCAGTCGATCATAATCGACCGCCGCCCCGACCCAGTCGCCGGGGCCGAGGCGCGTTCCCGGCTTGAGCGGGAAACGGCCTGCGGTTTCGATCAGATCGGCCGACGCGCCCGGCAGGAAGATGGGCGCATCCGAACCGGCTGCGCCCACTGCCGCGCCGTCCGGTCCGGTCACCAGCGCAGCTTGATCCCGGCGCGCAGCGTGTGGCCGGAAACCTCGCGCTCCTCGTCTTCGATGCCGAACTGCACGTCGCCGCGCACGAACGCCTCGAACCCCTGGATCGACAACGAAGCGCCGCCGCCGACTTCGCCATAGGCACCGGGCAGGTCGTCGTTGATGGAGAAAGCGGTGCCACGGAAACTGGTCACCGTCTCGCCTTCCAGATCGTCGACGGCGCGGGCCGAGACGAAGGGCACGAAGGTGCCGCCGCCCACTTGAACGGTGCCGCCCACCCGCACGCCTGCCGAGCCGCGCACGCTGTGGCTGCTGTCGAACTCGGCGACGCTCGCGCCGAAGCCGATGTCATCGATGTCGTTTTCGACATAGGCGATGCTCGCCACCGGCTCGACCCAGAAACCGTCGCCGCCGAAGCGGTAGCCGATGTCGAGGAGCGCGCCGTAGCTCTTCGCCTTGAAGTCGGTCGCGAAGCCCAGCGTATTCACTTCCGCGTCGAGCCAGTCGATCTTCGCCAGCAGGTCGGCGTGGAAGCCGCCGCCGCGATAGGTCAGATAGGCGCCGATATTGTGCACGTCGCTGTCGATGCGGTTGCCCGACACCTCGAAGGTCGCGTTCGACCAGCCCACGCCGCCGGTGATGCCGAAAGCAAGGCCGCCCATGACATAGTCGAGCCCGCCCTGGATGCCAGTATAATATTGTTCGTAGCCGAGATCGAAGACGGTGCCGCCATTGTCCGAGAACCCGTTCACGTCGGCGCGGCCGTCGAGCAGCTGCACCCAGCTGCCGACGCCCGGCCGCTCGCCATCGCTGACGTCGCGTGCCGAAGCGAGCTGCGCGATCACCGCGTCGGCGCTGCGGTACCAGACGCTGGCGTTGAGCTGCGCATAGCGGCTGAATTCCAGTGCGCTGATACCGAGGCCGGGGACGAGATAGAAATCGTCGCCTTCCGGGTCATAGTCGATGCTGAACGATACGAAGCCCGCGTCGGTGTTGCCGCCGGCAAGCGTGAACGCCTCCGGATCGGAATCGCCATCGGCATCGACGATCAGGATCGGGTCGAACCCGGTCGCGAAATCATTGCCTTCGTTGACATTGACGATGGTGGTGCCGGTCGCCGACCCCCCGATTTCGAGCAGGTCGGCCGTCTCTTCCTCGAAATCGACGTCGAGCGACAGGCGCCCGCCTTCGCCGACAAAATTCCCGCCGACGACCAATCGGTCGCTGGTCGCACCGTTGCGCATCTCGATGCTGCCGCGGTTGGTGAACAGCTCCAGCCCGCCGAGCTCGCTCCTCCCCCGCTGGGCGAGCAGCGTGCCGACGTTGAGCAGGCTGTCGTTGCCGGCGCGGAGCCGGCTGATCCCCGCCGTGTCGAACGTGCCGTTGTTGACCATTTCGTCGTCGAAATCGGACAGCAGCACCTTGTAGCGCAGCGTGCCCCCGGTCGCGACGGTCAGATCGACCGGGCCGCCGTTCTCGCCGTTAACAGCGAAGCTGTTGGCCTGCGCCAGCGCGGTGGCGACGGTGCCCGCCACGGTGACCGTGGTCGCGCCGCCGCTGTCGTTGGCTACGAAGATGCCGTCAGCAAAATCGCCCGCTGTCTGAACCGTTCGCCCCGCCGCGACGCCGATGTCGATGTCGCCTTCGACATTGCCGGCTTCAAGCCGCGCAACGATGCCATCGCTGTATTTGCCCGTCGTCGAGACGCCGCCGGTGGAGGTCACCTGCACATCGATGTCGCCATCGCCCGGTCCGGTGCCGCGCCCCGATTCGACGAAGGCCACCACGCCCGAGGAATTGTCCCCGGTGGTGGCGACCTGTCCGGTGACGAGGATGTCGACGTCACCCGTGCCGTAAACGCCGCCGAGCACGGCAGACCGGCCGGTGTTGTTCGCCGTGACCGCCCCGGTCGTGATCGAAACCCCCCCGTTCACCGCCACATCGGCGGCCGCTACGACCGGGATGACCTTTTCGGCGGAATAATATTTCTCGTTCTCGAAAACGATGCCGCGGATGCCGACGGAGCCGGCACCCGAGACCTGCACCTGGTTGCTGGTGATGAGGACGCGGTTGCTCGATTCGGCGTCGATGCCGTCCGAATCGCTGCCCGTGGTGCTGATCGACCCGGAGTTGGTGATGGTCACCACCGATTCGGTATCGGCCGGATCGGCAAGCCGGCTGTCCGCTATCACGGCGTCGCTCAACTGGCCGAGCGTGCTGACCGTCGTTCCGGCCGCGATGGTGATGTCGATATTCCCGGAAGATCCGGTGCTGCTGTCGAGCGTGGCCAATATGCCCTGGCTGTATTTGCCGGTCGTCGATACGCCGCCGCCGGTTTCGACGCGGATGGCGATGTCGCCGGAGATATTGCCCCGGTTGCCGCCGTCGAGTTCCGCGAAGATGCCGCGGCTGTTGTTGCCGGTCGTGGCGACCTGCCCGGTCAGGAAGATGTCGATATCGCCGGGACCGTTGACCTGCGCGTCGATCGCGGGCGCGCCGGTGTTGGTGGCGGTGACGCCGGTGCTGCGGATCTCGATGCCGCCGTTGGCGGCGACATCCTGCGCTGCGCCGGACGCGCTGGAAGCGACCTGAGCGTCGACCGGACCATAGGTGTATTTTGCGTCGATCACCGCACGGATACCAACCGACCCCGCGCCCGAAACCACGATGTCGTTCGCATCGATGATCAGCGTATCGGTGGAGTAGCCGTCGATGCCGTCGCTGTTCGCGCCTTCGGTGGTGATCGTGCCGCTGCTGGTGATGTTCACCCGGCTGGCGCCATATTTGTCGGTGTCGAGAACGATACCGTCGGAATTGGTCCCGCGGGTGGTGATGTCGCCCGACTGGATGACGACAGGTACCACGCCAGCATTGTTGGCAGTCGAGACCCCGATCCCCGCGGAATTGCTGCCGCTCGTTTCAATCGAATCGGAAATGATGGTGAGCGGCATATTTTCCGCCACGCCCGACGTGATCCCGGCGTGATCGGCAAAGATACCGACCGAATTGTCGCCGGTCGTGACCACCGTGCCGCTGTCGATCGTTACCGGTCCGTTACGTCCGGCCCAGCTGATGCCGGTGGCGATGTCTCCGCCCGTCGTCACGCTGTCGCTGGTGATCGTGGCGGTTCCGCGGGAATCGGCCCGTATCCCGGTCGCACCCTCGCCAAGGGTGACCACGACGCCGCTGTCGATATCGAGGACGGCGTTATCGCCGTTCGACGATGCGCGGATACCGGTCGCGCCGATGCCGCTGGTTTCGACCCGCACCGCGTCGATCGTGACATCGGCATATTTCGATTGCGCGCTGATGCCGATCGAATTGGCGCCGCTGGTGCGCACCGTCCCGGCATCGACCGTCGCGTCCTGCCGGGCCAACAGATCGATACCGATGGAATTGTCGGACGTGGTGCCGACCGATGCGGCGCCGGCGAAGGCGCTCGTCGCGCCGACCGAGGAGCTGCCCCCGTTGATGACCAGACCCGGACCGTCAGCCGAATCGATCGTCGTGCCGGTCCGCCCCTCGAAGCGATAATCCGCCGCGCCGGTGATCGAAACCGTGTCGTTGGCATCGACGCCCGAAGGCGCGACGACGGTCAGGTCGTCGACAGGCGTGTAGGTGATGCCGCTGTTGTAGGTTCCGGCCGGACAGGTGACCGTGCCAGCGCCGGAAGGCGGTGCGCCGCATTCATTGGCGGCCTGCGCCGCTCCGCCGAGCGTCAGCGCCGCAGTACCCGCGCCCGCCAGCAGCAATGCCGTTGCCGCCCGCCGCGCGCGCGCGCGATCCGATTTCGCGAGATACGCCATGATCCGAACATCCCTGTTGCCGCGCGCGGACATGCCTTCCGCACTGCGCAACCCGCTCATTGAAGGGCATGGCTGGCGATTGCAAGTTCCGTCAGCGGGCGCAGGCAGTTACTGTCAACTGGCGGAGGGCGCGATCCACAGCCGGATCAGCCAGGCGACCGCGCCGACGACCCCAACCCCGCCAAGCCAGAAGAACAACAGCCAGAGGAGCCGGGTGCCGACCGGTCGCCGATCGGCCTCCTCGCCCCCTTCGAGATCCGGGTCGAAACGCACTGTCCCTGTTCTCCCGATATCGGCGGTCGGTCCCGATTACGGAAATACGACTGTTCGCTGGCCATTGATGAAGACGCGCCGTTCGACATGCAGGCGCACCGCCCTGGCCAGCGTCAACGCCTCGATGTCCCGCCCGATCGCAACAAGATCCATGGGCCCCCTGCTATGGTCGACCCGCTCGACACCCTGTTCGATGATCGGTCCTTCGTCTAGGTCGTCGGTGACATAATGCGCCGTCGCGCCGATCAGCTTCACGCCGCGATCATAGGCGCGGTGATACGGTCGCGCCCCCTTGAAACCGGGGAGGAAGGAATGGTGGATGTTGATCACACGCCCCGGCAGGCGCGCGCACAGACCGGCCGACAGCACCTGCATATAGCGGGCAAGCACGACGAGTTCGCTGCCGGTATCGACGATGATCCGTTCCAGTTCCGCCTCGGCCGCCGGCTTGGTGTCCGCCGACACCGGAATATGGTGAAAGGCAATTCCGGCGCGCTCGGCCACTCCGCGAAGCGTGTCGTGGTTCGAAACGATGCCGGAAAACTCGGCTTTCAGCAGGCCGCTTTCCCGGCGATAGATCAGGTCGCGCAGGCAATGATCCGATTTCGAAACCATGAGCAGCACCCGCGGCCGCTCGTCCTGACGGTAGAGTTTCCATTCCATTTCGAACCGCGCGGCGACCGGAGCGAAATTGGCTCCGATCCTAGCGAAGGCATCGCCCTCTCTCTCGCTTACCATCTGTATGCGCATGAAGAACAGGCCGGTGTCCCGGTCCCCGAACTGCGCAAGTTCCTCGATGAAGCACCCGCTGTCCGCCAGCACGCCGCTTACCGCCGCGACCAGCCCCGCCCGGTCGGCACACTGGATCGTCATGATGCAATGGGTCACGCTTCAGCTCCAATCGGGCGTATCCCTGTCGCGCCTTGTCCGTTCCTGTAAAGCATGTTGGCGCGGGGAACGGTCGCGCGCTATCCCGACCCCGCACCGAACACCCGGGATCCGGGGGATTTCCCCCCTGTCATTGCGCTTCAGGCGTCATGCAGCGAAAGGGGCATTGCCACCGGCCGGCGCATGGCGGAACTTGGCCCGGTCGATCATATCGAGCAGGCGGAAGACCCGAAGAGGTCGTGGAACTTGCTGGACGGAGAGCAGCGGCATGAACGCCTACCAGACCGGATTTCTCAATCATTTCGCCACCGAGGCGGTAGCCGGGGCGCTCCCGGTCGGACGCAACTCGCCGCAACGACCGGCATTCGGTCTCTATGCGGAACAGTTTTCGACCACCGCGTTCACGATGGCGCGGGCGCACAATCGCCGGTCGTGGCTGTACCGCATGCGCCCGATGGCGCAGCATCAGCCATTTGAGCCGGCCGACATCGCCCCGGCGCTGATCGGCGCGCCGTTCGGGAGCGGGCCGGTCGATCCCAACCGGCTGCGCTGGAGCCCCCACGCCATCCCCGAGGAGGACACCGACTGGGTGGAAGGCCTTGTCACCTATGGCGGCAACGGCAACGCCGACATCGGTGCCGGGGTCGCCATCCATCTCTACGCCGCCAACCGCTCGATGGACCGGCGCGTCTTCCAGACCAGCGATGGCGAGCTGCTGATCGTTCCACAGCTCGGCACGCTCCACATCGTCACCGAGCTCGGACGGCTCGATGTTCCGTCCGGCCATATCTGCCTGATCCCGCGCGGCCTGCGCTTTTCGGTCGGGCTCGACGGGCCCTCGCGCGGCTATGTCTGCGAAAACTACGGTGCCCCTTTCCAGCTGCCCGATCTGGGCCCGATCGGATCGAACGGCTTGGCCAATCCGCGCGATTTCGAAACACCGGTCGCCTGGTTTGAGGATATCGACGCAGACCATGAGATCATCCAGAAGTTTCAGGGCCGGATGTGGCGCACGACGCTCGATCATTCGCCCTTCGATGTCGTCGCGTGGCATGGCAATACGGCGCCGTGCCGCTACGATCTGGCGCGTTTCAACGCGATGGGAACGATCAGCTACGATCACCCCGATCCCTCGATCTTCACGGTGCTGACCAGTCCCGGCGAGGTGGCCGGCACGGCCAACTGCGATTTCGTGATTTTCCCGCCGCGCTGGCTGGTCGGCGAAGACACGTTCCGGCCGCCATGGTTCCACCGCAACGTCATGAGCGAATTCATGGGGCTGATCCACGGGGTCTACGACGCCAAGGAGGGCGGCGGTTTCGAACCCGGCGGGGCCAGCCTGCACAACCAGATGAATGCCCATGGGCCGGACGCCGCCGCCACACGCGCCGCGATGAGCGCGGAGTTGGTTCCGACGAAGATCGACAACACGCTGGCGTTCATGTTCGAAAGCCGGTGGGTGATACGGCCTACCGACATCGCCATGGCGCTTCCCGGTCGGCAGCACGACTATGCCGACTGCTGGGAAGGGTTCGAGAAGGCCCGTCTCCCGTGACGATCACATTGGACCGAACCCACGAACCGGACGCACGCAGCTGGGTCGAAGGCGCCGACGGCCACGAACAATTTCCTGTTCAGAACCTGCCGCTCGGCATATTCAGCCGCGGCGCGGACGGCCGGCGGCGGGCGGGTACGGCAATCGGCGACCTGATCCTCGACATTCCCGCGCTGGTTCCTGCCTTGACCGGGCAAGCGGCGGAGGCGGCGCGGGCCGGCAACTCCGAAACGCTGAACCCGCTCTTCGCGTCGGGCAACGACCTTGCCGACGCGCTGCGGATCGGGCTTTTCGCCATGCTGACCGATCCATCGCATCGGGACGCGCTGTCGCCGTATCTCCACCCCGCGCGGGACTGCACGCTGCACCTGCCCTTCGCGATCGGCGACTACACCGATTTCTACACGGGGATACATCACGCCGAAAATGTCGGCCGCCAGTTCCGGCCCGACAACCCCCTGCTGCCAAACTATAAGCATGTCCCGATCGGCTACCACGGTCGCGCATCGTCGATCCGGCCAAGCGGCGGCACGGTGATCCGGCCCAAGGGTCAGCACAAGCCGCCCGAGGCCGCCGAACCCCTGTTCGGTCCAAGCCGGCGGCTCGACTACGAGCTCGAAATGGGCGTGTGGATCGGCATGGGGAGCACCCTTGGGCAGCCCGTGTCGATCGAGGCGGCCCAGCGGCATGTCGCGGGCCTTTCGCTGTTCAACGACTGGTCCGCCCGCGATCTGCAGGCGTGGGAGTATCAGCCGCTCGGGCCCTTCCTCGCCAAGAATTTCCATTCGACGGTCGCGCCCTGGGTCGTGACCAGTGCTGCCCTTCTGCCCTTCCGCACGGCCCAGCCCGCCCGGCCGGAGGGCGACCCCGCCCCGTTACCCTATCTGTGGGCGGAGGAAGACCAGCGGACAGGCGCCTATTCGATCAGGATGGAGGTATGGCTCTCCACGGCGGCAATGCGCGCCGCGGGCCACGCGGCGGTTCGTCTCAGCCAGGGGACGATGGACGCCATGTACTGGACGGTGGCCCAACTGGTGACCCATCACACTGTCAACGGTTGCGACCTGCGTCCGGGCGACCTGCTCGCGACCGGGACGCTTTCCGGCCCGTCTCGCTCGAGCCGGGGCAGCCTGCTGGAACTTAGCGAGGGGGGCAGGGTTCCGTTCGCGCTCCCCGGCGGCGAGACGCGGACGTTCCTCGAGGACGGCGACGAGGTCGTCATGACGGCTTTCGCGGAGGCCCCGGGCAGACGTTCCATCGGCTTCGGCGAATGTCGGGCGCGGATCGCGGGATGACGAGCGGCGCGGATGGCCGTCGGCCTCGACGCCACCCGTGTCGATCCTCCACCGGTCGCTGCCTGCGGCGCCCCGCCCGGCAGGCGCCCGCGCAGTCCCGCCGGAGATGCTGAACCGGGCGTCCGCCCGCGAGGGCGTGCCGCCCGCAATCCGACATCCACCTCGGATCGCCGGGGCGATGCCGAGGCCGCAGCGAACCCGCCGGATCAGAAGTCGAGTTGCACACCCACCTGCCCGGCGACCGAAGTGCTGCCGCCGAAGGTGCCGTCGGCCGACCCGAACAGCCGGATGTTGTTACCGACCTTCGCGACGACGCCGCCTGCCACGACTGCCCCGCCTTCATCCGGTTCCGCCCCGATGATGCGGAACGGCACGCCCGGCGCGCCCGCGAACTCGGCGTCGAGGCGGCGTTCGGTCTCGAACTCGTTGCGATAGGCGCCGCGCACCCAGAAGCTGATCGGACCGTCGCCGTCCGGATCCGAAGACAGCTGGAGCCCGGCGGTCAGCCGCTGCGACTTCACATCCTGTTCGTCGACCATCAGCCCGACCAGCGCATCGCCATCTTCGCGGAACGCATCGAAGCTCATGTCCGCATGATGGAAATTGGCGAAGGGGGTCAGGAGGATGCCGCCGAGGTCCGCCGCATAGCCGATTTCGATCTGGCCGGTGAAGCCGCTCGTCTTGGTCTCGCCATCGAGCGTCGCGGCATAGGAGGGCACGCCGCCGATCCGCACCGACCGCTCGCTGGTCGCGTCGAAGCTGCTGTAGCCCGCCGACGCCTGCGCATAGAAGCCCCGGCTTTCCCCGAAGCGGCCGAAGAGCCCGAACTGCAGGCTGTCGACCGTGCCGCTGGTGCCGCGGTCGTCGACGTCGAAGCTGCCGCTGCCGATGCTGCCCGCGATGCCGATGACGCCCGCGTCGGCGATGCGATATTCAAGCCCCGCGACGAAGCCATAGTTGTCCAGCGAAACGTCGCCCGATCCGATCGCATCGTCGCCGTCGATCTCGGTCCGGTCGAAATCGCCGCTGATCCAGAGGCTGAGATCGCCTGACCGCGCCGCGCCGCTCGCCGCGCCGTCGAGTGCCTCGGCATGAAGCTGCCGGTTGATGATGCCGTGGAAACGCTCCGCCCGGGTGAGGGCGGCGGTTTGCATCGCGGTCAGCCCCTCGCCCGACAGGTCGTCGAGCGCGTCGTTGTAGACATCGAGGTCGGTGATCGCGACCAACGCCTCCAGCACCGGTTCGAAGGCCGGATTGGTGCTGGCCGCATCGATACCGACGCCCACCGCCGCCCGGTTGCCGGTCAGGCCCGCAGGGCTGTAGTCCACGATCACCGATACCGCGAGTTCGGTCGGGGTGGGCTGCACCAGCTGATAGGTGCGCGCGACCGAATTGGACGGCGTCGCGAGCGTCAGGCCGGGCAGGCGCGTAAGGCCGCCCGCCGCCGACACGATGGTGGTCGACTGTACGAGCGAGAAGAGCGGCTGTTCGCCGAGGATGTTGAACAGGATCGTGCCGCCCACCGACGCCGTGCCGCTTGCCGCGATCAGGTCGGCGCTGTCAGCCAGCGGGCGATAATCGACCGCGTAGCTGGCCCCGCTCGACTGCGCGAAATTGCCGGTAAGCGTCGTCGTCTCGATATTCCCTACGCCGCCGACATCGATCCGGCCCGCATTGCTGAAGGTGCAGCCGGCGCAGCTGCCAAGGCGGACCGTCGGGCCGACCACGAAGCTGCCGTTGACGCCGTTGACCAGGCTGTTCGCCGCCGCGGGATTGAGCAGGATGGTGCCGGTCATGCTACCGTTGTTGACGAACGCCACATTGCCCGCCGACGCGCCCGTGGCGATGACGGCATCGAGGCCCCCCGCCGCCATGATCGCGCCATTGTTGGTGAAGCTGCCGCCCGTGCCGCTGCCATAGCGGACCGCCGGCCCGCCGGTGACGAGCGTCCCGTTGCTGACCGTCGTGCCGCTGCCCGCCCCCATGATGTCGAAGGCGGCGTCGGTCGCATCGATGTTCGACGCGACGATGGCATAGCCGCCGTCGCTCGATGCCCGGATGCCGACCGCGCCGAACAGGCTGGCCGCGCTGCTGTCGATGCTGAGCGTCCGGCCCGCCAGCGTCCCTGACGCATCGACCACTGCGCCGGTCGCCCGGCTGGCCGCGCTGGTGGTGCCCGCCGACAGGCTGATATCGGTGTCGCCGCCGGCGATGGTGCGCACCGCAGACAGCAGCTCGCCGGGATCGCGGCTGTTGATGCTGCCCGCGTCGACCGACACATTGCCGGTCGTCGCAAAGGCATCGATGCCGATCGCGCCCGGTCCGTCGATCGACAGCTCGGCGGTCGTGATCGCGGTCGTGCCGCCGCCCGCCGTGGTGACGATCCCCGTGCCGACCGCGCTCAGCAGGTCCACCGTGCTGACCGCGACATCGCCCGCACCGCTGGTCGCCGCGCTGATGCCGATGCCCGCCGCGCTGACCGTCGAAGCCGGCGCGACCGTCACGTCGCCACCCGTCGACGACGCCGTGATGCCGGTGCCGGCGGTCGCGATCACCGCGCCGCCCGGGGTCAGGCTGACCGCACCCGCGCCATTGGTCGTGGCGACGATGCCCGCCGCGCCGGTCATCGTCCCGCCGGTGGTCGCCAGCGTGATCGCCGCGGTGGTGCCGCCTGACTGGACCATCCGCACCGCCGCATTGCCGGTGCCGGTGATGGCGTTGGCGCCGGTCAGCGACAGGTTGCCCGTGCCGCTGCCCGCCATGTCGACGCCGAAGGTCGCGCCGATGACGCTGCCGCCCGCGGCGCCGGTGAAGCTGGCGTTGCCGTTGGCCACCGCCTGCCGCACGCCCTGCGCGGCAAGGCCGCGAATGGTGCCGTCGTTGACGACGCTGTCGGTGCCGATGCCGGTCGCGACCTGCTGCACGCCGATCTGGTCGCCTTCGATCAGCCCGGCATTCTCGACGATGTTCGCGCCGTTCACCGTGCTCTGGTCCGCGCCGATCACCGGATCGATGCTGCCCGTCGCTGAAACGACGAGGCGGTTGATGCCGTCCACCGACGTCATGTCGACGCCGTTGAAGCCGGGCGCCGTCACCGCGCCATCGACGAACACCGTCGCGGTGCCGGTCGATATGCCGAGGTCGGTGACGATGCCATGGCCGCCGGTCGCGGCGACCGAGCGGCCTGCATGGTTGCGGATGCTGATGTTGCCCGCATTTGCCATCGCCGCGCTGTTCGTCGCCGAAATGCCCGTTCCGGCCGTGCCCGTCACATTCCCGCGCGCCTCGATGGCGATATCGCCCTTGCCGGTCGTGCTGGCGACGATGCCGCTGGTGCAGCTGACATTCTGCGCCACGTCGATGCTGGTCGATGCCGCACCACCGCCGGTCACCTGGCTGGAGATCGCCGGGCCGCTGGTGCAGGCGATCGAACCGCTGCCGGTGCCGGTGAAGCTCACCGCGCCATTGCCAGCCTGCGATAGGGCAAGGCCGCTGCCCTTGCCGCCGATGATGCTCGCATTGTTCAGCGTCACCGCAATGCCGCCCGCCGCGCCGACCTTCGTCTGGCTGACCTGGACCGCCGTTCCCGTCGTTGCGCCCACATCGGCGTTGATCGCGACGCTGCTGCTGCCGCCGCCATTCTGCGTTGCGACGATCCCCTGATTGAGCGTCGCATTGCCGCCGATGGTGCCGTTCGACACGATGGCGAGCGCGCCCGCGCCATTGTCGCGGGTCGCGAGGATGCCGGTGTTCGCCGCCTTGATCGCGCCGTTGGACGTGATCGCGATCGCCTCGCCCGCGTCCGCGCTGCTGCTCGTCGCCACGATGCCGCTCGCGCCCGCCGTGATCGCCGAGCCCGACAGGATGTCGATCGCACCGCCCGCGCCGGTCACCCGCGCCGATATGCCGTTCGACGCCGCCGTCAGCTTCGTCCCCGACGCCGTCTTCACCCCGATGTCGCCGTTCGCGCTCGCGCTCGACGCATCCACCGCATCGCCGCCCGTCGAGCCCACATCGCCGCCGACCGCGATCAGCGTCCCGCCCGTCGCCAGACCCGCAACCGTCCGGATGCCGTCGTCGCTCGCCGTCACCGACTTGCCCGCCGCCGTCGTCACCGCGATCGACGCCGCGCTCGCCGCCTTGCCCGTCACCTGCGCAAGGATGCCGACCCCGCCCGTGGCGCTCACCGCCTCGTTCGCCAGCACCGTCACATTGCCCGCCGCCGAGAAGGCGTCGATGCCGTCCCCGCCGGTCGCGCTCACCAGACCGCTCGTCGTCACGTCGACCGTGCCCGCGCCCGTCGTGCCCGCCAGGATCGCATCGCCCTTCGTGCCCGTCACGCTGCCCGTCGTCGTCACCGCGACCTTGCCCGTGCCGAGGCTCGTCGCCGCGATGCCGCCCGTGCCGCTCACCGCCTGCGCCAGCGTCACCGACACGTCGCCCGCGCCCGTCCCGCCGTGCGTCGCGACGACGCCCACATTGCCGGTCGAGCTCAGCAGCCCCGCGCCCGTGCCCGTCACCGTCACGCCCGCATTGCCCGACTGCAACGCGCTCACCGCCGCGCCGCCCGTGCTGTAGACGCTCGAACCGGTCAGCGTCACCGCCACCGCGCCCGTGCTGCCCGTCGCCGTGTTGCTCGCCACCACGCCGCGGTTCGTCGCCCGGCCGCTCGCGCTGCCCACATCGGCGGTCACCGTCACATCGGTCCGGCCGCCGCCGTTGCTCGTCGCCACGATGCCGTCCACGAAGGTCGCATTGCCGCCGATGGTGCCGTTCGACACGATGGCGAGCGCGCCCGCGCCAT
>ERZ941706.355-NODE-355-length-15495-cov-4.703303_pt1 | contig 15495 bp, 11 predicted proteins | sample MGYA00521232_ERZ941706 | MGnify/ENA primary metagenome ERZ941706 (study PRJEB32759, sample SAMN07749893) | skin metagenome | biome: transportation; feature: city; material: polyester macromolecule | host: Homo sapiens | place: Hong Kong:ER line | collected...
GAGACGCTGACCGCCGACAAGCTCGGCGGCGCAGTGCCTGAGGTCATTGCGACCAAGACGCCGCTCGAGCGGCAGGGTGGATCGGCGGGCAATCGCCGTCAGTCCGCGTCCTTCGCAGTGTTCGGCGTGTTCCTGCTCAACCTGTTCCTCGCCAGCCAAGTCGTCGGCACGATGGCGGAAGAGCGCAACAACAAGGTGATCGAGGTGCTCGCCGCCGCGGTGCCGCTGGAAAGCGTGTTCCTGGGCAAGCTGCTCGGCATGTTCGGCGTCGCATTGCTGTTCGTCGGCTTCTGGGGGACGATCATCGCCAAGCTCGGCTCGTTCCTGCCGCCCGACGTCGCGTCGGCGCTGGCGATCCAGACCGCGGTCGGCACGCCGGTGTTCGTCGCGCTGTTCGTCACCTATTTCACCATGGCCTATCTGCTGCTCGGCTCCGCGTTTCTGGTGGTCGGCGCGCAGGCTTCGACGCCGCGCGAAATCCAGATGCTCGCGCTGCCGATCTCGGTGTTGCAGATGGGGATGCTGGCGCTGGCGCTCGCCGGCACCGCCAATCCCACCGGCTGGATCGGCACCGTGGCGGAGATGTTCCCGCTCTCCTCGCCCTTCGCCATGGCGGGCCGGGCGGCAACGTCTCCAGCGATCTGGCCGCATGTCGCGGCGATCGCGTGGCAGCTTCTGTGGGTGACGATCTTCATCACTTTGGGCGCAAGGCTGTTCCGGCGCGGTGTGCTGCAATCGGGCAGCGCCAAGCCGTTCTGGGCGAGAGCGAAAGCCAATTGACATAAGTGTCAGTCGGGTATCTCCTGTCGGCAAAAGACAGGAGAGAGATGATGGCGACCCTGATGCAGGCGACCGAAACGTCGGTCGATCCGTTCGACGTCAGCCGCGCGGAACTGTACCGCGACGACACCTGGCAGGCTCCCTTCGCGCAGTTGCGTGCCGAGGCGCCGGTCTATCGGTGCGAGCATAGCGATTACGGCCCGTACTGGTCCGTTTCGACCTACAAGCCGATCGTCGAGGTCGAGTCGCTGCCCGAGCTCTATTCGTCGGAGGCTGGCGGCATCACCCTCGCCGACTTCATCCCCGAAAGCGACGTGCGCATGCCCATGTTCATCGCGCGCGACCGGCCGGTGCATACCGGGCAGCGGCGCACCGTGGCGCCCGCCTTCACCCCGTCCGAGATGGCGCGGATGAGCGACGACATCCGGCGCCGCACGGCGGAGATCCTCGACAGCCTGCCGTGGAACACGCGCTTCGACTGGGTCGATACCGTCTCGATCGAACTGACGACGCAGATGCTCGCCATCCTGTTCGACTTTCCCTGGGAAGATCGCCGCAAGCTGACCTTCTGGTCCGACTGGGCAGGCGACATCGAGCTGGTCAAGAACGAGGAACTCAGGAAGCAGCGCCTCGGCTACATGTACGAATGCGGCGCGTACTTCCAGAATCTGTGGAACGCCAAGGTCGGCAAGCCGCAGACGCCCGACCTCATCAGCATGATGATCCATTCGGACGCGATGAGCCACATGGATCATTTCGAGTTCATCGGGAACCTGATCCTGCTGATCGTCGGCGGCAACGACACGACGCGCAATTCGATGACCGCGCTCGCCTATGGCCTCGACCGGTTTCCCGACGAGCGCGCCAAGCTGGAGGCGGAACCCGGCCTGATCCCCAATACCACGCAGGAGATCATCCGCTGGCAGACACCGCTCGCGCACATGCGCCGCACGGCGACTCGCGATACCGAGTTGATGGGGCAGACGATCCGCGAAGGCGACAAGCTCGCGCTGTGGTATATTTCCGCCAATCGCGACGAGAGCGTGTTCGGGCCGGATGCGGACAAGATCGTTGTCGACCGGCCCAATGCGCGGCGCCACCTCGCCTTTGGCCATGGCATCCACCGCTGTGTCGGCGCACGCCTTGCCGAATTGCAGATCGGCATCCTGATGGAGGAAATGGCGAAGCGGCGGATGCGGGTGAACGTGGTCGGCGAGCCGACACGGGTCGCGGCGTGCTTCGTCCATGGCTATCGCCAGTTGCCGGTGGAGATCAGCCGGTACTGATCCGGGGCGCCGGTGCCGTGGCACCGGTGCCCGGGCGAACGGATGCGCGCGTGGGGATGGCAGGTCGGCCGCAGCGATCTTACATACCGATCATGACCGATGACCACAGCCGCCGCTCGCTTCTGACCCTTGCCGCCACCGGCGCGATAGGTGCCATCCTGTGGGGTTGCCGCGGCGCGCCTGCGGCGGCGGCGGAGCGCTTTCCGGTGCAGATGAGCGATGCCGCCTGGCGGCAGAAGCTGGGCGATGCGGCGTGGAACGTGCTGCGGCATGAGGGAACCGAGCGCCCCTATTCCAGCCCGCTCAACGACGAGCATCGCAGCGGCGTGTTCGCGTGCAAGGGCTGCACGCAGCCACTGTTTTCGTCCAAGACCAAGTTCGAGAGCGGCACCGGCTGGCCGAGCTTCTATGCGCCGTTGCAGGGTGCGGTGGCGACGCGCAGCGACCGGTCGATGCTGATGGCGCGGACCGAGGTGCATTGCAGCCGTTGCGGCGGGCACTTGGGCCATGTGTTCGATGACGGCCCGAAGCCGACCGGCAAACGCTATTGCATGAACGGCGTGGCGATGACGTTCCGGGCGGGGTGAGCGCGGCCTAGCGCGCCCCGTTCGCGCTGAGCCTGTGGAAGCGCGCGTGCCACCAGCGTAGCGCTTGCGGATAGCTGCCCTTCGACAAGCTCAGGGCGAACGGTGGATGGGGTAAGTTCTTAGGTCTGGATTACTGGGCGGCGACCGGGATCACCGGCACGGCGGCGGCGGTGGCGATGATGCTGGTGTCCATGTCGACGGCGGGAGCGGCAGCGGGTTCGTCATCGACGACCGGCGCATGGCCCGAATAGATGAAGCCGTTGGTCGGGTAGCTCGAGGTGCCGAGGCCGCCGGTCGGGCCGTACCACACCTTGACTTCGCTCCAGTCGCCGGCGGCCGAGACGTCGATGGCGCGGACGTTGCGCTCGATGGCGCCGGGGCGCGACCAATTGGCGTGGGTCAGCAGCACTTCGCGGTCCGACACCACCTGCGACACCATCGCGACGTGACCGACGCGCATGCGGCGGGTGGACTGGAAGGCGAGCACCGCGCCGACCTTGGGCGCATGGCCGCGCTCGTACTTGCCGGCGGCCTGGCCCCACCAGGTGTTGGCGTTGCCGTGGATGTCGATGCCCGAGATTTCACGGGCATAGGGCGCGCACTGCCAGAACTGCGCGAACGCAGGAGTTGCCGTCATCAGGCCGCACGAAACCACCAGCGCAAAACGCGCTGCCAACGCCTTCAAAGTCATTTGCTGACCCCCCGGTCAAAACCCGTTCGTCGAGGATGTCGCTACACAGGGGGTTCGATTTCGCCAACAGCCGCGGGAACCATAAGCGCCCAATGGTGTTTGGGCGCCGACGAAGCGATGAAATGCGCGGTCGGAGCCAAGCTGTCGCGACGCTGAACGGCCCGATCCCTCAGGAATCAGCCAGTTTTGCTGCCCCAAGTCGCGCCAGCCGCGCCTCATGCTCCGCCCGGCCGAAGGGGAAACGGGTGAAGACGAATGCCGCCAGCCCCGCGATCAGCAGGTAGGTGGCGCCGAAGGTCAGCGTCAGCCGGTCGATCGTTGCGACCGGCACGGTGCCGGGCACCGCGCGCTCGGGAAATCCTGCGATCGCGAGGATCACACCCGCCAGGAAGATGCCGATGCCCGACGTGCACTTCTGCACGAAGAACGATCCGGCGAAGAACACGCCTTCGGACCGACGGCCGGTGCGCAGCTCCGAATCCTCGACTACGTCCGCCATCATCGACGCACCGAGGATGAAGGCGCTGACGTTGCACGCGGTCGCCCCGGCGAAGAAGGCGAGCAGGATCGGCAGCAGCCCCGGCTCCCCTACCTCGGGCAGAACGTGCAATAGCCGCAGCGCATAAGGGGCGATGTTGAGCGTCGCACCGATGGCAACCGCTCCTGCCGCCGCACGCGGCTTCGACAGGTGCTTGCCGATGCGCGGCGCCGCGACGAAGGCGACCAGCACGCCGCCGAACAGCGCGATCGTCGCATAGACGAACACCAGCCCGCGAAATCCCCAGACGTAGGTGTAGAGGTAGGTCGACATCGCATAGCTGATCCCCTGCACCGTATAGGCGCACAGCCCCGCCAGCATCAGGATCGCGAAGGCGCGGTTCTTCACCGTCTGCGCCAGTTCGCGCAGGTTCTCGCGGAACGTCTGCCGCTCGATTGAGGGATTGGGCAGGTTCGGGATCTCGCGATGCGTGCCGGCCGCAGAGGTCAGGATCGCCACGCCCATCAGCGCCGCGCCCAGGATCGAATAGCCGATATAGCCCTCTCGGTTCAGCAGGCCGTTGGCATGCTCCGGCGTCGGCGCGAGGAAGTAGAGGTAGGCGGAAACGAGCATGGTCAGCCCGCCCGCCCAGCCGAACAGGTACCGCCAGGCCATGATGCGCGTGCGCTCGTCATAGTCGGACGAGAGTTCCGGCGTCAGCGCGACCGAGGGCACTTCGTAGCAGCTGACCGCGGTGCGCACGAGCACGGCGCAGGCGAACAGCCAGCCCAGCGTCGCGCCCTGGCTCCACCCCGCGGGCGGATTCCACAGCAGAACCCAGCCCAGCATGATCGGCAGCGCTGACCCATACATCCACGGATGCCGCCGCCCCCAGCGCGTGCGCGTCCGGTCGGACAGGAAGCCCACCGCAGGATCGACGAAGGCATCGATCAGCAGCGCGACCATCACGACGAGGCCGACGGTGGCGGAGGGCAGGCCTACGACCTGATTGTAGAACAGCAGCAGGAAGGTGCCGAAGCCGGCATCCTTCACGCCATAGGCGACGGCGCCGAACGCATAGCTGCCCATCGCGCCGCCACCCAGCCGCCGTGCCGCCGGCACGCCCGCTGCGGCGCCCGGCCGCTCTTCCGCCTGTCGCATACCCGCTCCCGTCTTATGGAACGCGATCATAGGGCAGCGACCCTGCCCGTCAATCGGACGTTTTTGAATTTCGGGTTTGCAGCGTCGCGCCGAGAATCCTAGGGTCGCCAGCGTTCAGGCCGCCGCACGCGGCATCTTACAGTGGATACGGCATGGCCCTAGACCCCGAAACGTTCGATGCGTTGATCGACACGGTGCGCCGCTTCGTCGGCGAACGCCTGCGCCCCCTCGAAGCGGATGTCGAGGCCGCGGACGCCATCCCTGACGCAGTGATCGCCGACATGAAAGACATGGGCCTGTTCGGCCTGTCGATCGCCGAGGAATACGGCGGCCTCGGCCTCGACATGGTCGAGGAATGCCGCGTCGCGATCGAGATGGGGCGGACCACGCCTGCCTTTCGATCGACCTTCGGCACCAATGTCGGCATCGGCAGCCAGGGGCTGGTGATGGCCGGCACGTCCGAACAGAAAGCCCAATGGCTGCCGCGCATCGCGAGCGGCGAGATCGTCACGAGCTTTGCGCTGACCGAACCCGATGTCGGCAGCGATTCGGGATCGGTGAAGACCCGCGCGGTGCGGAACGGCGACGTCTATCGCCTGTCCGGCACCAAGCGCTACATCACCAATGCCGACAAGGCGCAGCTGTTCACGGTGATGGCGCGCACAGGGGAGGAAACGGGCGCGCGCGGCGTCTCTGCCTTTTTGGTGCCGAAGGATTTGCCCGGCATCACCATCGGCGAACCCGAAAAGAAAATGGGGCAGAAGGGTGCCAAGGTCGCCGACGTCCACTTCGACGACGTGCCGGTACCGGTCGCCAACCGCCTTGGCGCGGAAGGCGAAGGCTTCAAGATCGCGATGCGCGTCCTCGACCGGGGCAGGCTGCACATCAGCGCAGTCTGCGTCGGCGTCGCCGAACGGCTGATCGCCGACAGCGTCGCCTATGCCGCGGGGCGCCAGCAGTTCGGCAAAGCCATCGCCGAACACCAGCTGATCCAGGGCATGATCGCCGACATGAAGACCGAGGCGCTAGTCGCGCGCGCGATGGTGCTGGAGACGGCAGCCAAGAAAGACCGGGGCGAGGACGTGGTGCTGGAGAGCGCAGCGGCGAAATATTTTGCCAGCGAAATGGTCGGGCGCGTCGCCGACAAGGCGGTGCAGGTCTTCGGCGGCGCCGGCTATATCGCCGATTACGGTATCGAACGCTTGTACCGCGACGTGCGGCTATTCCGCATCTATGAGGGCACCAGCCAGATCCAGCAGGTCATCATCGCGCGTGAGACGATGAAGCGGGGTGGGTAGGCCGCAGCGAATCAGCACCGCTGATCCGCGGCTCGGCGGCCTACCGCGGCCAGTGGGTCACGGCACGCGAACCCGACTGATGGCGCGGCTTTGCCGCGGCGCGTAATTAGGAGAACGTATGGACACCACAAACCTGTTCCGCCTCGACGGCAAGGTCGCGCTCGTCACCGGCGGTAGCCGCGGGATCGGCAAGATGATTGCCGCCGGCTTCATCGCGCAAGGCGCGAAGGTCTACATCTCGAGCCGCAAGGCCCCGGCATGCGAGGACACCGCCGCCGAACTCGGCCCCAACTGCATCTCCCTGCCCTGCGACGTCAGCACCGTCGCCGGCTGCAAGGCGCTCGCCGAGCAACTCTCGGCGCGTGAGGAGCGGCTCGACATCCTCGTCAACAATGCCGGCGCCGCCTGGGGCGTGCCGTTCGAGGAGTTTCCGGAGGTCGGCTGGGACAAGGTGATGGACCTCAACGTCAAGTCACCCTTCTTCCTCACCCAGGCGCTGCACTCGCTGCTGAAGGCGGCGGGTACGCCGGGACGCCCGGCCAAGGTCATCAACATCACCTCGATCGACGGCCAGCGCCTCAATCCGTGGGAGACGTACAGCTACCACGCCTCCAAGTCGGCGCTGATCTACCTCACCAAGCGGATGGCCGCGCGGCTGGTGCGCGACCACGTCAACGTCACCTCGATCGCACCGGGCGCCTTCGCCAGCGAGATGAACCGCGCCGCCCGCGACCATGGCGACGACGTGGCGCAGGGCATCCCCGCCGGCCGCATCGGCACCGACGAGGACATGGCGGGCGCCGCGATCTACCTCGCCAGCCGGGCGGGCGATTACGTCATCGGCGAGACGATCACCGTGGACGGCGGGCTGGTGCACGCCGCGCTCGGGACCAGCATCGACGCCTAACCGCCGGACCGGCCGGACGCGCGTGCATCCGGCCGGACTTGCCCGCTCAGTGCGCCGCGACCTCCGCCGTTGCCTGAGGCTCCGGCAGCATCTCCGCCCCGGGCAGGTCCCAACGGTCCATCGTGATTGCCGAACAGGCATAGGTCGCCTTGTTGCGGAAGGTCGCCGGCTTCAGCGCGGCGGCGAGCGCCGACTGCGCTGAGGCGAGTGCCTTGCGCGCGTCGTCCTCATGCCGGGCGTAGGCAACTCCCGACATCGGCACGATGACCGACGACTTGTCTTGCACGACCGGGATGAAGTCGCCGAGATAGGCAACCTCCCCCGCTTCGACATGGAAGGTCGGCGCGCCGAAGCAGTTCGTCGTGGTCGCGATCTTGGTGATGACGGCGGTCGAGGCGATGACATAATCACCCGGCGTGACGCGCAGCACCTGCACCTCGTATGGCGCCTTGCGATCGGCGCTGCCGACGGCGAGGTCATAGACGGTCTTGTCGCCGGTCTTCTTCCAGTCCTTGGGCCGATAGACGAGGTCGCGGCCCTTTACGTCATAGCGTGTCAGTTGCACGAGCGCGGAACGGCCCGCGCTCGCCGCGTTCGGGCGACGGAATGCGACGACCACCGCCGCCTCGCCAGGCGCGAGGGTGAAGGGTGCGGCCGTGTCGACCTTCTTGCCGAGGAAGACGGAGCCTGGGGTAGTCAGCGGCGCATCGACGCGCGCGACCAGATCGTCGGGCTGCGCGAACGTCTTGCGTTCGGTGATCGTGCCGTCGACCGTCTCGGCGCCGACGATCCCGTTGAAATAGGTGTCGCGTTCGGCATCGGTCATCGCGGCGACGCGCGTGGCTGCTTCCTTAGAAACCTCGACCACGCGCCAGCCATCGATCAACAGGCAGCTACGACGATTGGCGCGGCGCTGCTGCCCTTCGGCGATTGCGCCCGCGATCAGGCCGCCAAGGCCCCCGCCGATGCCGGCGGCGAGCGGCGACATGAGCGCCGGGTTGTAGTAATACGGGATCGACCCCGACGGCGTGCGCGAGCCGCGGGCGATCAGGCGGCAGCGCTGCCACGCGGCGTCGTATTGCGCGCGGGTCGCGCCGGGCCGGTTGTAGAAGCGATTGTCCTTCAGATCGCGCGCGGCGTCCTTGGCGATTTCCTCCGGCGTGTCGCGCGGGTCGTTTGCCGGCGTCTGCGGAACGGCGGGCGGCTTGGTGCCGCCATAGGCCACCGGCAGCGTCGCCTGCGCATACGCTACATCGGCCATGCCGCACGCCGCGAGCAGGCTCGCGGCGACCATCATCTTCGTCTTCATGCATCCCCCCGGACTATCGTTCCGGAGCGGATCATACGGACGGAGAAACCGACGGCAAGAGCCAACCGCCCGGCCGCCGGACGCCCATATCTACCGCGCGATCCCGCCCGCGGCGAGCACCGCCAGCGTCACCAGCTCGCTCGCCGTCGAGGTCATCGGGGCGATCTGCACCGGCTTTTCCATGCCGATCAGCATCGGGCCGATCACGCTGTCGCCGCCGAGTTCGCGCAACAGCTTGGCGGCGATGTGCGCCGACTGCAGGCCGGGCATGATGAGGATGTTGGCGGGGCCGGACAGGCGCGCGAAGGGGTAGTTCGCCAGCTGCTTGGGGTTGAGCGCGACGTCGGGCGGCATCTCGCCTTCATATTCGAAGCCGACATTGCGCTTGTCGAGTTCGGACACCGCGTCGCGGATGTTGTCGACCCAGGCGCCCTTCGGGTTGCCGAAGGTCGAATAGCTCAGCATCGCGACGCGCGGTTCGTGGCCCATGCGGCGGGCGACCTGCGCGGTCTGTTCGGCGAAGTCGGCGAGCTGTTCGCCGGTGGGGCGCTCGTTCACGGTCGTGTCGGCGATGAAGACGGTGTGGCTCTGCCCGACGAGGATGTGGATCCCGAACGGGGTGCGCCCCGCCTCCGGATCGATCACGCGCTTCACCTGGCGCATCGATTCCGCCCAGGTCCGCGTGATGCCGGTGATCATCGCATCCGCTTCGCCCAGCTGGAGCAGCGCGGAGCCGAAGACGTTGCGGTCCTGGTTGATCATCCGCTCGACATCGCGGCGCAGATAGCCGCGGCGCTGGAGGCGATTGTAGACGAAGTCGACCATGCGCGGGACCAGCGGCGAATGGCGGCTGTTATGGACCTCATACTCCTGCGGGTTGGCGACACCCAAGGCCTTGAGACGATCGTAGACGTCATCACGGCCGACCAGCACCGGCGTGCCGTAGCCGCCCTCCTTGAACGAGATCGCCGCGCGCAGCACGACCTCTTCCTCGCCCTCGGCGAACAGCACCCGCTTCGGCCGTGCGCGTGCGCCTTCATAGGCGAGGCTGAGCACGGACGTCGTCGGGTTGAGCCGTGCGCGCAGGGACTGGCGATAGCCGTCCATGTCGAGGATCGGCTTGGTCGCGACGCCGGAATCCATCGCCGCCTTGGCGACGGCGGACGGCACCAGCTCCATCAGCCGCGGATCGAACGGCGCAGGGATGATATATTCGGGGCCGAAGGTGTGCTGGACGCCATAAGCGATCGCCACCTCTTCCGGCACGCGTTCGCGGGCGAGTTCGGCGATGGCGTTGGCGGCGGCGATCTTCATCGCATCGTTGATGCCGGTCGCGCGCACGTCGAGCGCGCCGCGGAAGATGAAGGGGAAACACAACACGTTGTTGATCTGGTTGGGATAATCCGACCGACCGGTCGCGATGATCGCATCAGGACGTGCCGCCTTGGCCAGTTCGGGGCGGATCTCCGGCTCAGGGTTGGCCATCGCGAAGATGATCGGCGCAGGCGCCATATCCTTGACCATCTCAGGCTTCAGCGCGCCCGCGGCAGAGAGGCCGAGGAAGACGTCGGCGCCTTCCAATGCCTCGGTCAGCGTGCGGCGGTCGGTGACCGCGGCATGCGCCGACTGCCACTGGTTGATGCCCTCGCGGCCTTGATAGATCACGCCGGTGCGATCACACATGATCACATTCTCGTGGCGGACCCCCATCGCCTTCATCAACTCGGTGCAGGCGATCGCGGCAGCGCCCGCACCGTTGACGACGAGCTTGATCTCGCTGAGCTTGCGCCCGGTCAGCAGGCAGGCGTTGATGAGGCCTGCGGACGAGATGATCGCGGTGCCGTGCTGGTCGTCGTGGAAGACCGGGATGTTCATCCGCTCGCGCAGCGCCTGCTCGATGATGAAGCACTCGGGCGCCTTGATGTCTTCCAGGTTGATGCCGCCGAACGTCGGCTCCATCAGTTCGATCGCGTCGATGATCCGGTCGACGTCCTCGGTCTTCAGTTCGATGTCGATCGAGTCGACGTCGGCGAAGCGCTTGAAGAGGACCGCCTTGCCCTCCATCACCGGCTTGGACGCGAGCGCGCCGAGATTGCCCATGCCGAGGATCGCGGTGCCGTTCGAGATGACCGCGACGAGATTGCCCTTGGCCGTATAGTCGTAGGCGGTGGCGGGATCGTCGGCGATGGCCTGCACCGGCACGGCGACGCCCGGCGAATAGGCAAGCGCGAGATCGCGCTGCGTCGCCATCGGTTTGGACGCGATGATCTCGATCTTGCCCGGACGCCCCTCCGAATGGAACAGCAGCGCCTCGCGCTCGGAAAACTGGACGGACGCTTCGTCGGACATGGGAGCCTCGCTGCCGGGGAAGGACGCAACGGCTCTTGGCCGTTCCGGGCCGGGCTTTCAACCCGATTGGATCAGGCGTATGACCAGACTCATGGATCGCGACCCTGGTGACTTTCCGGCGTACCGAACGCCCAAGGCCGTTGCCGACATGTCGGAGGAGGAATTCACGGCATGGTTGGAAGCTCTGCCGCCTGCCCCCGGCATCCGTCATATCGATGATGTCGATCCCGATGACGACGCCAGAGCGATGGCGGACTTTCACGCGGGTAGGTACTATGATCATGCCACGGTGGGTCGCTGGCTGCTGACGGTTGGCAAACCCGGGTTTGTCCGCTTTGAGGATTGGCTTGCCAAGCAGGATGGCTAAGGTCGTCTGGCCGCAGTCGGTTGTCGCGCAGCTCAACGAGATCACAGCTTATATCGCTCGCGACGACCCGACGGCCGCCGACAGGATCGCGCGGCGCCTGATCGCCTTGGGTGAGAGCCTGTCAGTCTTCCCCAATCGCGGCAGTCCCGCTAGCGGAGGCGCACGCGTGATGAGTGGCGTGCCGCCTTATCTGCTACGCTATCGCCTAATCGACGACATCGTCGTCATCATCGATATTCGTCACGGACGCCGGCTTCCCCCTTCATGACCACCCCCACCCCGATGATGGCGCAATACCTCGGCCTGAAGGCGGAGGCGGAGGATTGCCTGCTGTTCTATCGCATGGGCGATTTCTTCGAATTGTTCTTCGACGATGCGCGCGTGGCCGCCCAGGTGCTCGACATCGCGCTGACGTCGCGCGGGGAGCATGACGGCGACAAGATCCCGATGTGCGGGGTGCCGGTGCACGCCGCGACCGCGTATCTGCAGCGGCTGATCAAGGCGGGGCACCGCGTCGCGATCGCCGAGCAGACCGAAAGCCCGGAAGCGGCGCGGAAAGCGCGGGGCAGCAAGGCGCTGGTCAATCGCGCGATCGTGCGGGTGGTCACCGCCGGCACGCTGACCGAAGAGGCGCTGCTCGACGCACGCGCCGACAATTGGTGCGTCGCGATCGGGGACGCGGCGGGCGCGGTAGCGCTGGCGGCGGCGGACGTGTCGACCGGGCGGTTCGTGGTGATCGACTGTTCGGCGGATGCGCTGGGGGCGGAGCTTGCCCGGCTGGGCGCGGCGGAGGTGGTCGCGTCCGAAAGCAGCGACCATGCGCATGCCGCGACCAGCCTGCGCCCCCGCTCCGCGTTCGACAGCGGCCAAGCGGAGGCGCGGCTGAAGACGCTGTTCGGCGTCGCGACCCTCGACGGGTTCGGGAGCTTCAGTCGCGCGGGGCTGGCCGCGGCCGGCGGCCTCGTCGCCTATCTGGAGCATACCGCCAAGGGCGCCCTGCCCTTCCTGCGCCCGCCGCAGCTGGCGCGTGCGGCGGAGACGATGGCGATCGACGCGGCGACGCGCGAGAGCCTGGAGCTGACCTGCACCACCAGCGGGCAGCGCAAGGGCAGCCTGCTCGACTGCATCGACCGGACGGTGACGGGGGCAGGCGCGCGGGCGCTGGCGGGAGACCTCGGTGCGCCGCTGATGGACGCGCGGGCGATCGACGAGCGGCTCGATCTGGTCCAGCATTTCCACGACCAGGCAGGCCAGCGCGAGCAGGTGCGTGCTGCGCTGAGGGCGCTGCCCGACATCGGGCGCGCGATCGGGCGGCTGGCGGCGGGGCGTGGGTCGCCGCGCGATCTCGGGCAGTTGCGCGACGGGCTCGACGGCGCGTGGCATCTGGGTGAGCGGCTGGGGCAGATCGAGGCACCGCTGGCGCTGCTCCAGCGCGTCGCGCCGGCGCTACGCGGCCATGGCGCGCTGATCGACCTGTTGAAGCGCGCGCTCGTACCCTCGCCGCCGATCGAGGCGAGCGACGGCGGCTATATCGCCGCAGGCTATGACGACGCGCTCGACGCGCTGCGCGATACCGGTGCGGGCGGGCGACGTGCGATCGCGGCGCTGGAAGCGGAGATGAAGGCGGCGACCGGGATCGCGGCGCTGAAGGTGCGGCACAACAATGTGCTGGGCTATCATGTCGAGGTGCCGGCGCGGGCGGCCGATCCGCTGATGAAGCCCGACAGCGGCTTCACGCATCGCCAGACACTCGCCGGCGTGGTGCGCTTCAACACACCGGCGCTGCACGAGGTCGCCGCCAAGGTATCGCAGGCCGGCGCCCATGCGCTGGCCGCCGAGGCGGCGCATCTCGAGGAACTGACCGCCGCCGCGCTGGCGCAGCGCGAGGCGATTGCAGCGACGGCGGATGCCCTCGCGCGGATCGATGTGGCGGCCGCCTTGGCCGAGCGCGCGGCGGAGGGTGGATGGAGCCGCCCTGCCCTGTCCAACGAACCCTGTTTTGACGTGATCGGTGGGCGGCATCCGGTGGTCGAGGCGGCGGTGGCAAAGGCGGGCGATCGCTTCGTCGCCAACGACTGTACGCTGTCGCCCGACTCGCGGCTGTGGCTGGTGACCGGCCCGAACATGGGTGGCAAGTCGACCTTCCTCCGCCAGAACGCGCTGATCGCGGTGCTGGCGCAAGCGGGCAGCTTCGTGCCGGCGACGAGCGCGACGCTGGGCCTCGTCGACCGGCTGTTCAGCCGGGTCGGGGCGTCCGACAACCTCGCCCGCGGACGGTCGACCTTCATGGTCGAGATGGTCGAGACCGCCGCGATCCTGGCACAGGCGACGCCGCAGAGCTTCGTCATCCTCGACGAGGTAGGGCGTGGGACCAGCACCTATGACGGGCTCGCCATCGCCTGGGCGGTGGTGGAGGCGATCCATGAGGACAATCGCTGCCGCTGCCTGTTCGCGACGCATTACCACGAGCTGACCCGGCTGGCCGAACGGTGCGACGCGCTGACGCTGCACCATGTGCGGGCGCGGGAGTGGAAGGGGGAGCTGGTGCTGCTGCACGAGCTTTCCACCGGGCCGGCGGATCGCAGTTACGGGTTGGCGGTGGCGCGGCTGGCGGGGATGCCGCCGACAACGGTTGCGCGGGCGAAGGCGGTGCTCGCCAAGCTGGAGGCGGGGCGTGCGAAGACCGGCGGTCTGGCGGCGGGGCTCGACGACCTGCCACTGTTCGCCGCGGCGGCGCAGGTTGAGGAAGAGAAGTGCGATGCCATCCGGGCGGAGGTGGAGGCGCTGGATGTCGATGCACTGACGCCGCGCGAGGCGCTGGATACGTTGTATAGGTTGAAGGCGCTGGCGCGGGAGGGGTGAGCAGGTTGCCGAGCCGGAGGCTCGGCTGAAACCATCCGGGGGATGGGTTCACCTGCTCACGCGCCGGCGGGTGGTGGAACTCACCTGCCCTTCGACAGGCTCAGGGCGAGCGGTTTGGGGTGGGTTGGACCGTCCTGCGCAATACCCTCGTCACTCCGGACTTGTTCCGGAGTCCACTTCGCGGCTGGGCGTCGGACTAGAGGCTCGAGTGCTTCCCGTGCGGCCCGGTGGCCCCCGGAACTAGTCCGGGGTGACGGGGGATTCTGGGCGACGTCGGGTTAAAGCACGAAGCGGCTGAGGTCGGTGTTCCTTGCGATGCCGGCCAGCTGCTTCTCGACATAGGCTGCGTCGACGGTCACCGGGTCGGTGCGGTCTTCTGCGTCGAAGCTGACTTCCTCCAGCAGCTTCTCCATCACCGTCTGCAAGCGGCGGGCGCCGATGTTTTCGACCTGGCCGTTCACCTCGGCGGCGATGCGGGCGATGGCGGCGATGCCGTCGTCGGTGAAGGTGACGTCGACGCCCTCGGTCGCGATCAGCGCCTTGTATTGCGCGGGGAGCGACGCCTTGGTGTCCGACAGGATCGCGATGAAATCGGCCTCGGTCAGGCCCTTCAGCTCGACGCGGATCGGCAGTCGGCCTTGCAACTCCGGCAGCAGGTCGGACGGCTTGGCGACATGGAAGGCGCCGCTGGCGATGAAGAGGATGTGGTCGGTCTTCATCGGGCCGTACTTCGTCGAGACGGTGGTGCCCTCGATCAGCGGCAGCAGGTCGCGCTGCACCCCTTCACGGCTGACCGAACCACCGCGCACGTCGCTGACCGCGATCTTGTCGATCTCGTCGAGGAAGACGATGCCGTTCGCTTCCGCATCGGCCAGCGCGGTGCGGCTGACCTCGTCCTGGTCGAGGCGCTTGTCGGCCTCTTCCTCGACGAGCTTGTCCCACGCGGCGCGCACCGTCAGCTTGCGCCGCTTCAGCTGCTGGCCGCCGCCGAACGACTTCATCATCTCGCTGAGGTTGATCATCTGCGGGCCGGCGCCGGGCACCTCGAAGGGCATGGCAGGCGCCTGTTCCAGCTCGATCTCGATCTCGGTCGCATCGAGATGGCCGTCGGCGAAGCGCTGCTTGAAGCTTTCGCGCGTCGCCTGGCTGCTGTCCTTGCCCACCAAAGCGTCGAGCAGGCGCTTCATCGCCGCATCTTCGGCCTTGTCCTTGACAGCGAGGCGGCGGCGTTCCTTTTCCAGCCGGATCGCTTCCTCGACCAGGTCGCGGGCGATCTGTTCGACGTCGCGGCCGACATAGCCGACCTCGGTGAACTTGGTCGCTTCCACCTTCACGAACGGCGCATCGGCGAGCTTCGCCAGACGGCGGCTGATCTCGGTCTTGCCGCAGCCGGTGGGGCCGATCATCAGGATGTTCTTCG
>ERZ941706.356-NODE-356-length-15487-cov-4.911223_pt1 | contig 15487 bp, 14 predicted proteins | sample MGYA00521232_ERZ941706 | MGnify/ENA primary metagenome ERZ941706 (study PRJEB32759, sample SAMN07749893) | skin metagenome | biome: transportation; feature: city; material: polyester macromolecule | host: Homo sapiens | place: Hong Kong:ER line | collected...
CTCCAGCGAAACCTTACGATCGCGGCAGTCGTGTGTACGTTTCCGGGTCGCCGACCAGCGCGCGCAGGCGTTCCAGTTCCTCGGGCGTGTCGACGTCGATGAGTTCGGCGGACGTGGTTACGACGTGCTTGCCGGCGCGGACCATGTCGCGGGCGCCGGCGTCGCCCTCCAAAGCGAGCAGTGTGTCGAAGCGGGCGCGGCCGAACACGGCGGGCGGCTTGGGGCTGCGGCCGTCGCTCGACGCGACGATTGCGTCGGGGCCGTCCGCCGCCTCGAGCAACTGCCACACATGCGTGGCGGTGACGCGGGGCATGTCGGCGAGCGCGATCACCACCGCCTCCGCCCCCAGCGCCCGCGCGCGCTCGACCCCTAATGCCACCGATCGGCCGAGCCCGAGTTCGGGATCGTCGTTGCGCACCGTGACATAGCCGTGCGCGGCATAATCGCATCGCGCGCGCCCGACGACGGCGACGCGTTCCTTGAACTGCATGTCCTCCAGCGCCACCGCAACGTGGAGGCCGAGCGCGCGACCGAGGAACGGCTCGTCCAGCTTGCTGCCAAGGTCTCCCATCCGCTGCGACCGTCCGGCGGCAAGCAGCACCAATACGCAGTCTTCAGCGGCGATCATGGAATGCTCCTACCATCGCCGCGGCAATCGACAGCGCAATCTCCGACGGGCCGATCGCGCCGATGTCGATGCCGACGGGTGCATCGATTCGGTCGATCTGTGCGGGCGTGAGGCCCTCCGCCGCCAGTCGTTCGCGGCGCGCGGCATGGCTGCGGCGGCTGCCAAGCGCACCGACATAGGGGGCGTCGGTGGCGAGCGCGGCGATCAGCGCGGGATCGTCGATCTTAATGTCGTGGCTGAGCGTCACGACCGCGGTTGCGGGGCCGGGCTTCAGCGCCGCGATTGCCTCGTCGGGCCAGCGGTCGTCTAGCGTCACGCCGGGGAAGCGCTCCTCGGTGAGGAAGCGGGCGCGCGGGTCGATGACGGTCGTGGCGATGCCGAGCGTCGTCGCGAGCGCGGCAAGGCTCTGCGCGATCTGCACCGCGCCGACGATCAGCAGCCGGCGCGGGGGATCGTAGCGGTTGACGAAGACTTCCCCCGTCTCGACCGGCCGCAGGTCGCTGTGGCCGGTCGCGAGGTCGGTGGTGACGGCGAGCGCTTCGCCGCGGTCGCGCGCTTCGGCGATGCGGTCGAACAATTCGGGGTCGAAGCCGGCGGCGGACACCGGCTGCACCATCACCGCGATCTCGCCGCCGCAGGGCAGGCCGACCTCCCAGGCCGCGGCATCGGCGACGCCGTAGCGCTTAAGCTGGAAGGGCGCGCCGGCGATCACGTCGGCGGCGGTTTGCAGGATGTCGCTCTCGACGCAGCCGCCCGACACCGATCCTTCAAAGCGGCCGTCGGCGTGGACGAGCATGTGGCTGCCCTTCGGCCGCGGGGCGCTGCCCCAGGTCGACACCACGGTGGCGATGGCCAGGGGTTGGTCGCGCCATTCGCGCGCGGCGGCGAGGACGCTGTCGTTTTCGGCCATGGTTTATGGTTCCTGCCTGTGCGGCGATCGTAAGAGGGAGGGTGGCGCTGGCCACCGGTACTCCGTCACCCCGGACTTGTTCCGGGGTCCACTGTTCCGCAAGGGTAAAGCAAGAGGTTCAAGCGTTTCCTTCGAGGCACGGTGGACCCCGGAACAAGTCCGGGGTGACGATGTACTTAGTTACACATCCGGCAATCCCGGCAGTAGCGCATCCAGCGTTACGGGGAAGTCGCGCACGCGCACTCCGGTCGCGTTGTAGATCGCGTTGACCACCGCGGCGCCGGCGCCCGAGATGCCGAGTTCGCCGACCCCCTTCGCGCCCGCAGGGTTGGCGCTGTCGTCGATTTCCTCGACGAAATGCACCTCGATCTGCGGCACGTCGGCGTTCACCGCGACGTGATATTCGCCGAAGTCCGGGTTGACGAAATGGCCCGATCGGGGATCGACCACCGCCTCTTCGCTCAAGGCGTAAGCGATGCCCCAGACCATGCCGCCGATCAGCTGGTTCGCGGCGGTCTTGGCGTTCAGCACGCGGCCGACGTCGAATACGCCGAGCATGCGGCGCACGCGCACCTCGCCGGTGATCGCATTGACCGCGACCTCGACGAAGTGCGCGCCGTGGCTCGCCTGGCTGGTGCGCTGGCTTTCCTTGCCCGGCGCGGTCTTGCCGTGCGCGACGATGGGTTCGCCGCGCAGCAGGTCGGCGAGCGCGACGCTGCGGCCGCCGGCGGTGACGCAAGCATCCTTGAGGGTCAGGTCTTCGGGCGCGGCATTCATGCGGCGGGCGAGGTCGGTGAGGATGTCCTCGCATGCCAGTGCCGCCGCCGCGCACGCGCTGCCCGCACCGAACGAGCCGCCCGAGCCCGCGCTCGGCGGCAGGTCGGTGTCGCCGATCCGCACCTCGACCGACGCGACCGGCAGGCCGAGCATCTCGCCCACCGTCTGCGCGAGGATCGTATAGGTGCCGGTGCCGATGTCGGTCATGTCGCAGGCGACGACCGCGCGGCCGTCCGCCTCCAGCCGCACTTCGGCTTCGGCCTTGACGGTGAAATTGCCGCGCAGCGCCGCCGCCATGCCGCGGCCGATCAGCCATTCGCCCTCGCGCCGTGCGCCTGGCGTGCGATTGCGCGCCTCCCAGCCGAAGCGGCGAGCGCCCTCGTCATGGCAGTCGAGCAGGCGGCGGGTGGAGAAGGGCTTGCCGTTGACCGGATCGACCTCCGGCTCGTTGATCCGGCGCAGCTCGATGGGGTCCATGCCCAGCCGTTCGGCGAGCTCGTCCATCGCGCATTCGACCGCGAAGGTGCCGATCGCTTCGCCCGGCGCGCGGACGGCGCCGGTCGCGGGCAGGTCGAGGCGGACGAGATCGGTGCGGAAACGCCGGTTCTCCCCGCCGTACAGCGGCAGCGAGCCGAACGGGATCGGCTCCAGGAAGCGGGCATCGTCGTTCTGCGCGGCGACGCCTTCGTGCGCGAAGGCGGTGATGCGGCCGTCCTCGCCCGCCGCGATCCGTATGCGTTGCGTCGTCGCGGTGCGGTGGTGGACCAGATAGGCGGTCTGCGCGCGGGGCAGGGCGATCTTGACCGGGCGGCCGACCCGTTCGGCGGCGATGGCGGCGAGGATCACTTCGGGGCCGACGCCGGTCTTGCCGCCAAAGCCGCCGCCGACGAAGGGGGCAAGGACGCGGACCCTGTTCGGGTCGATCCCCAGCGCCTTGGCGATCGTGCCGCGCGCGCCGCCGATCACCTGGTTGCTGGTCCGCACGGTCAGTGCGCCGTCCTGCCACCAGACGGTGCTGGCGTGCGGTTCGAGCGCGGCGGGGAAGTGGACGGGGGTCGTGTAGCTGAGATCGATCGTCACCGGCGCGGATGCCAGTGCTGCATCCACGTCGCCCATGTCGATCGCGGGCAGGAAACCGAGGTCGTGGTCGCGCTCGACCGGTTGCTCTGCCATCGACAGGCGCGCGGGCGCTTCCTCGACGGCCACGACGACGCGCGTCGCCGCCTCGCGCGCGACCGCCAAGTTCTCCGCGACGACGATCGCGACCGGCTGACCGTAATGGAAGATCGCATCGGTGCCGCTGTGCGCCGCATTCTGCGAATTGCTGCCGCCGGTCACCATGCGCGGGTCGCCGTGGATCACCGCGACGACACCGGGCATCGCCTCCGCCGCCGTGGCATCGATCCCGGTCACGCGGCCGCGCGGCACCGGTGCGCCGACGATCGCGGCGTAGAGCGTGCCCTCGGGGGCGTGCTCATAGGCATAGGTGGCGGTGCCGGTGACCTTCGCCGGCCCGTCGATCCGGTCGATCGGTGCGCCCAGTACCCCCTGCTGTCCGTGCGCCAGCCCATGGGGGCGGTACGCGCGGTCCATCGTCATCTCGTTCATGCGGCGTCGATCCTTGCCCGGAACCGGGTGCGGGGAATGTAGGGCGTTGCGCGGGAAGGGGGAAGGGTGGCGCTTCCCCGCAGCCGTCGTCATTCCCGCGCAGGCGGGAATCCATACTGGCTGACGGCGCGGCTCTTGGTACCGACCGTCGTGATTATGGATCCCCGCCTTCGCGGGGATGACGATGTAAGGAGGCGTGCCTCACACCGCCGGCAGACCCTCCAGCAGCTTGTCGAGCGTCACCGGATAGTCGCGCACGCGCACGCCGGTCGCGTTGTAGATCGCGTTGCCGACCGCCGCCGCGGCGCCGCAGATGCCGAGCTCGCCCAGCCCCTTGGCGTGGAGCGGGTTCGCCTGAATGTCGCGTTCGGGCAGGAATTCGACCTCGAGCTGCGGCACGTCTGCGTTCACCGGCACGTGATATTCGGCGAGGTCCCGGTTCACCACCTTGCCGTTGCGCGGATCGTGGACCAGCTCCTCCGACAAGGCGGCGCCGATGCCGAAGGTGAGGCCGCCCAGGCATTGCGAGCGCGCGGTCTTTTCGTTGAGGATGCGGCCCGCGGTGAACACGCCGAGCATCCGCTTGACGCGCACCTCGCCCGTCACCGCATGCACCGCGACCTCGCAGAAATGCGCGCCGTAGCTTGCCTGGTTGAACGTCTTTTCCTGATGGCCGCCGTTGATCTCGCCGATCGCCTCCATCCCGTCGCCGACCAGCTCGGCCAGCGGCGCGCTGCGATTGTCGGCGATGACGCGGCCGTCCTTCAGCGTCATGCCGCCCTCGTCGACGCCCATCGCCTTGGCGATCTTGGTGCGCAGCGCCTCGCAGGCGAGATAGACGGACGATCCGGACGATCCCGCGCCCCACGACCCGCCCGACCCGGCGCCCGGCGGCGCGTCGGTGTCGCCGAGGTGCACGGTCACATCTTCGATCGGCAGGCCCAGGATCTCGGCGGTGATCTGTCCCAGGATCGTATAGGTGCCGGTGCCGATGTCGGTCATGTCGGTTTCGACATGCGCCTTGCCTTGGCCGTCGATCGACACCTTCGCCTGCGACTTCTGCAGCATGTTGGAGCGGGCGGCGGAGGCGACGCCGATGCCGTGCAGCCAGTCGCCGCGCCGGTCGGTGCCCGCGGGCTTGCGCTGGTTCCAGCCGAACAGCTCGGCGCCGCGTTCCAGGCAGGGGATCAGCGAGCGCGACGAATAGGGGATGTTCTTTTCGGGGTCCTTCTCGGGCTCGTTGCGGCGGCGCAGCTCGATCGGGTCGATGCCGATCTTCTCCGCAAGCTCATCCATCGCGCCTTCCAGCGCGATCAAGCCGACCGCCTCGCCCGGCGCGCGCATCGATCCGGCGAGCAGCCAGTCGAGCCGCACGATGTCGTGTGTGATCAGCCGGTTTTCGCCGGTGTAGAGGAAGTGCGTCGCCATGCCGGTCGGTTCGAAGAAGTTCTCGCCGGGAAGGTTGCTGACCAACGTCTCGTGCCCAACTGCGGTCAGCTTGCCGTCCGCGGTCGTGCCCAATCGCATGCGCTGTTCGGTGTTGGAGCGGCGCACGGTCGCGTCGAACACCTGCTGGCGCGCCATCACCGCCTTGACCGGACGGTTCAGCCGCTTCGCCGCGATCGCCGCCGCGACGCTCTCAGGCGCAATACCGAGCTTCGACCCGAAGCCGCCGCCGACATAAGCCGCGACGATGCGCACCTTCTCGGCGGACACGCCCAGCGCCTTGGCGAGCTGCAGCTTATCCGAAGCGGGCATCTGGTACGCACCGTACAGCGTCAGCGCGCCGTCTTCCCACACGGCGAGGCTGGCATGCGGCTCCATCGCGGCGGAATTCTGCGAGGGCGTGGTATAGGTGACGTCGACGCTGAACGCCGCGTCGGCCATCGCCTTGTCGATGTCGCCTTGCGAGTGGTGCGGCGGGATCTGTTCGGGCTTGGGCTTTTCCGCCTCTTCGCGATGGGCGAGGAAGCTGTAGCGGCCTTCGCCGGGCGCATACTCGACCTTGACCTGCAAGGCGGCGTCGCGCGCGACCTCATAGCTTTCGGCGATGACGATTGCGATGATCTCGCCATGATAGGCGACGTTTTCCACGCCTTGCGTCGGCGCGGTCGTCTCGCCGCCCTGCTGGGGGTTGCGGATGAAGCTCGCGTAATCGGTGATGACGTCGATCACGCCGGGCATCGCCTTCGCCCGTTCGGCGTCGAGCGACTTGATCTTGCCCGCGCCCACCGTCGCGCGGACGAGATAGCCGTAGGCGACATTGTCGAGCGCATATTCCGCGGCGTACGTCGCCTTGCCCGAGACCTTCTTGGGCCCGTCGATCCGGTCGATCGGCTTGCCGATGATCCCTTGCGCCGACGTGTCGAGCAGGCTGTCAGGATGGCTCGTATTCATGGTGAGCGAATTGGTGTCGCCCTTGCCGAAACCGAACATGCCTTATTCTCCCGTCAATTCGCGAAGCGTGGCGACGAGCACCCGGCGCGTCAGCGGGATCTTGAAATCGTTCGAGCCATAGCCCTTGGCGTCGGCCAGCAGCGCATCCGCGGCGGCGTTGAACGCGGCATCGGATGGCGCCTGGCCGACCAGTGCCGCCTCGACCGCGGGATTGCGCCAGGGCATCGGACCCAGGCCACCGAAGGCGAGCGCGGCGGAGGCGATCTTGCCGTCCTCGACGCTGACGACCCCGGCAATCGACACGACGGCGAAGGCGTAGGAGGCGCGGTCGCGGACCTTGCGGTACACCTGCTTGCCCGCAGGCGGCGCGGGCAGTTCGATGTGGGTGATCAGCTCACCCGGCTCCAACACCGTCTCGATGTTGGGCGTGTCGCCCGGCAGGCGATAGAAGTCGTGGATCGAAATCCGGCGCTTGTCGCCGTCGGGGCGCTGCGTGATGATCGTCGCGTCGAGCGCACGCATTGCCACCGCCATGTCGCTGGGGTGCGTCGCGATGCAATGCTCCGACGTGCCGAGCACCGCCAGGATGCGGTTGAACCCGCCGATCGCCGAACAGCCCGTGCCCGGCTCGCGCTTGTTGCACGGCATCGCGGTGTCGTAGAAATAATAGCAGCGGGTGCGCTGGAGCAAATTGCCCCCCGTCGACGCCTTGTTGCGCAGCTGGCCGCTCGCGCCGGCGAGCAGTGCGCGGCTCAGCACCTCGTATTTCGCGATCACGCGGGCGTCGGCGGCGAGGTCCGAATTGGGCACCAGCGCGCCGATCGTCAGGCCGCCGTCCTCGCGCTCCTCGATTTCCCCCAAGGGCAGCCGGCTGATGTCGACGAGCTTTTCGGGCGTCTCGATCTGCAGCTTCATCAGGTCGAGTAGGTTGGTACCGCCCGCGATGAACTTCGCGCCCGAGACGTGGGCGTCGCGCACCGCGGCATCGGTGCTGTCCGCCTTGGCATAGGTGAAGGTCTTCATGCGCCTGCCTCCGCCTTGCTGCTATGGCGCAGCGCGATGTCGACCGTGCCGTTCGCCTCCGCCACCTCGCGGATCGCATCGACGATATTGGGGTAGGCGGCGCAGCGGCACAGATTGCCGCTCATCCGCTCCGAAATTTCACCATCGTCGAAGCGTGGATCGTCGAGGTCGTTGGTGACGTGGCTCGGCCAACCCTTCTTCACCTCGTCCATCATGCCGACCGCCGAACAGATCTGGCCCGGGGTGCAATAGCCGCACTGGTAACCGTCGTGGCGCACGAACGCCGCCTGCAACGGATGGAGATTGTCGGGCGTGCCCAGCCCCTCGATCGTCACGATCTCGTCGTCCTGGTGCATCACCGCTAGGCTGAGGCAGCTGTTGATGCGGCGGCCGTTGACCAGCATCGTGCACGCGCCGCACTGGCCATGGTCGCAGCCCTTCTTGCTGCCCGTCAGCCCCAGATGCTCACGACACAGGTCGAGCAGCGAGGTGCGGATATCGGGCTCTGCCTCGTACGATTGCCCGTTGATCGTGAAGTGCATGGAAATCCTCGCCGCTCGGGGGGTGTCGCACCCCTGTCAGATGAGGGCCGTAACGCGCCGCGCCATGATGGTTTCCGCTTTGCGAATCGCTCTCACCGGGATGCTGCTGGCGTCCGTCCCCGCGAGCGGGCAGGATCGGGACATGACGCATGCTCCTTTGTCGCCCCCGATCGTCATCGCGCACCGCGGCGCGAGCGGATCGCGGCCCGAACACACGCTGGCCGCCTACGCGCTGGCGATCGAACAGGGCGCCGACTTCATCGAACCGGACCTGGTGCCGACGAAGGACGATGTGCTGGTCGCGCGTCATGAAAACGCGATCGGCGGCACCACCGATGTCGCGCAGCATCCCAAGTTTGCGGATCGCCGCACGACCAAGACGATCGACGGCCACACGCTGACCGACTGGTTCACCGAGGATTTCACGCTCGCCGAGCTGAAGACGCTGCGCGCGAAGGAGCGGCTGCCCGATCTGCGACCCGGCAACACCGCGTATGACGGGCAGTATCCGGTGCCGACGCTCGCCGAGATCATCGACCTCGCCAAGCGCCGCTCGCAGGAACTGGGCCGCACGATCGGCATCTATCCCGAAACCAAGCACCCGACCTATTTCGCTGGCATCGGCCATCCGACCGACGTGTTGCTAGTCGAACAACTGCGGGAAGCGGGCTGGCACGACGCCAGCGCGCCCGTGTTCATCCAGTCGTTCGAGGTGAAGAACCTCCAGCGTATCCACGCTATGACCGGCATCCGGCTGATCCAGCTGGTCGACGGCACCGGCGGTCCGGCGGACGGCGCCGCGCCCTCCTATGCGGCGATGCTGACGCGGGAGGGGCTCAAGCAGATCGCCACCTACGCGTACGGCATCGGTCCCAACAAGGCGCAGCTGTGGACCGATGCGGCTGCCGCCACGCCCTCGACTCTCGTGGCGGATGCGCATGCCGCGGGCGTTCGCGTCCATCCCTGGACCTATCGCGCCGAAAACGCTTTCCTGCCGCCGCGCCATCGTCGCGGGGAGGGGCCGGCGGCGCATGGCGATGTCGCGGGCGAGATTGCAGCGGGCTTGGCCCAGGGAATCGACGGATTCTTCACCGATTTTCCGCTAACCGGGGTACAGACCCTCCGGTCGGTCAAGGATCATCCGTAAATGCGTATCGTCGTCGTTCTGCTGCCCCTCGCGCTCGCCACCGGCGGCTGCGTCAACACCGCCGCCTCGATCGTGAAGGCGCCGTTCCAGGTCGCCGGCAAGGCGATCGACTGGACGACGACCAGCCAGGAAGAGGCGGACCGCAATTACGGCCGCAAGATGCGCAAGCAGGAAGCCAAGGAAGGCCGCGAGCGGAAGAAGGCGGCCCAGCAATGCCGCAAGCACCCGGATGATGCGGAGGCGTGCCGCTATTCGGGCTATCGCGCCGGATATTGAGATAGCTCGTCATCCCGGCGAACGCCGGGATCCACGGAGGGGGTGACGGCAGCGATGATGCGCCGACGCCAATGGCGCGCTGTCCATGGATCCCGGCGTTCGCCGGGATGACGGAGGGGGCGGGGTGCCTCGAAACCTCCGTCATTCCCGCGAAGGCGGGAATCCATAATCACCGCGGCCGACGAAGGCACCGCCCGTTCAGCCAGTATGGATTCCCGCCTCCGCGGGAATGACGAGGGGGCGGGGCTGGTATCGCCGCCACCTACCGATCCTGCACCACCGCGTCCTTCGCCAGCGCCGCGGCGACGGCGATCAGCACTTCGGGGTGGATGAGCACGCCCAAATGTCCGCTGCTGACCTGCACCGCCTCCGCGCTCGGATCGTGGCAGATGAAGCCGTTGACGAAGCCGTCGTGCGGGCTCCAAATCGCGGTGCAGGGGACCGGCAGCGGTGCGGCGATCGCCTCGCTGCGGGCGATCACCGCGGGGTCGTCGACGCGCTCGCCGGTCGCCCATTCGAACGCGCGCCACACGTTGGTCGCGCGGCCCGAGCCGGCATAGGGCGAACTGACCGTCACCACCCGCCGCACCAGCTCGGGCCGGCGGTGCGCGACGAGCCGCGCCATGATGCCGCCGAGGCTGACCCCGACCAGCGTCACCGGGCCGTCTTCTGCGTACAGGCCCTCGACGCGCGCGATCAGCCGCTCGGCCTCCACGCCGACGCTTTTCACGCCGAGGTTACGGCCCAGGCCCCAGCCTTCTGCGCGATAGCCGAGGCCGGCAAGGAACCGGCGCAGCACCAGGCTGGATCCGTCGGCGTCGAACAGCCCGGGCAGCACCATCACCGTACCGCCTTCTCCGCGCGGTACGGCTGCCAACGCCGCCGCATGTCGCCAGCGGGTCGCGAGCATCCAGGCGACGCGGGGCACCTCGCTCGCGGCGAGTGTCTTGGGCGGGGGCGGTGGCGCGTGAAAGCCGTCGCCGAAGCGCGCATGCGCCGGCGGCTCGCTGCGCCAGCGCGCCAGCCCCTGCTGCAGCCGGCTCAGAACCACGACAGCACCGTGACGGGGAATGGCGTCCAGCGGCCGATCCGCACGCCTGAGCGCGCCAGCGCCGCGCCGGCCCAGGTGTTGCACGTGTACCAGGCGCTGTAATGGCCGGTGCCCGCGTAGAAAACGTCGTTCGCACCATAGCCGCGGAACGTCCGGCGCACCGGCGCAGCGCTGGCGCGGATCACCCTCGCCAGCCGGCGATATTCCTGCGGCCGCAGCATCACGCGGCGCACCCGGTCGCCGAGCGCGGGCGCGGGGACATGCTCGACATGCAGCAACGTCGCGTCGCTGCCGACCGCGGCGCGCAGGATCGTGGACAGCCGCACATCCGCCCAGGTCGGCGTACCAAGAAAGAAGGTCCGTTCGCCCCAGCCGATCGCGACATGGTCATAGCGGGCATAACGCGGATCGGCGAGGTCGGCTCCCGACGCCCAGCCGCGCCAGTCCACCCCGGCGGCGACCTTCGGCAGCACCAGCGACACATGGATGCCGTTCGATTCGACATAGACGGGGACGCCCTGCGCCGGTGGCCGCCACCCGGCATTGACCGGCAGCGCGCCGCCGATCAGCCCCGCCGCGGCATAGCCCCCGCCGATCAGCGCGACGAGCGCGAGCAGCAGCATGAGCCCGCGCGCGACCCGGCGCCTCATGCGGGTGCGCGTCAATATAGTATCATCCGAAACCTTATGATAGGCCGGTGTCATGGCCACAGACTCGCACGCCCTCGCTTCGCCCCCCGCCGGTGCCGCCCCCGACTGGACGGTGCCCCAGAACTGGGCGCATTACACGGCAGAGGAGCATGCGACCTGGGATACGCTGTTCGCGCGCCAATCCCAACTGCTTCCCGGCCGCGCATCCGATGCGTATCTGCGCGGCCTCGACGTGCTGAAGCTGTCCAAGCCCGGCATTCCCGATTTCGAGGAACTCAGCGAGCGGCTGATGAAGCTGACCGGGTGGCAGGTCGTGGCGGTGCCGGGCCTCGTCCCGGACGACGTGTTCTTCGACCATATGGCCAACCGCCGCTTCGTCGCGGGCAATTTCATCCGCCGCCCCGACCAGCTCGATTATCTGCAGGAACCCGACGTCTTCCACGACGTGTTCGGCCATGTCCCGATGCTCGCCGATCCGGTGTTCGCCGATTACCTGGAGGCGTACGGCCGCGGCGGGCAGCGCGCGATCCAGCACGACGCGCTGAAGTACCTCGGCCGCCTGTATTGGTACACGGTGGAATTCGGCCTGATCCAGGAACCCGAGGGCTTGCGCATCTACGGATCGGGCATCGTGTCGAGCTATGCCGAAAGCCGTTTCGCGCTCGACGATCCCAGCCCCAACCGCATCAGCTTCGACATCGCGCGGGTGATGCGGACCGAGTACCGGATCGACGATTTCCAGCAGAATTACTTCGTGATCCCAAGCTTCGACGAGCTGCTGCGCGTGACGGTCGAGACGGACTTCGCGCCGCTGTACGAGAGGCTGAAGGCGCAGGACGACATCCCGGTCGCGGCGATCGTCGAGGGCGACGACGTGCTGACTTGCGGCACGCAGTCGTATGCGCTGGGGAAGGCCAAGGCGGACTGACCGCTACGCCGTCACCCGGGAATGCGTCCCGGCGACGGCGATGACGATCACAGGTCCAGCGCCCAGCCGTCGCGGCCCTTGGGGTCGAACGGCGCGGTCGGCACGTAGCGTGTCGCTCCCGCGGTCAATCGCAGCACCGTCCAGTCGCCACGCCGGTCGATCGCGTCGAGCGTGCAGCCGCACGCTTCGTATGCCGCGACCACGGTCCCGCGCTGCGTTTCGAGCAGCCCCGCCAGCACAATCGTCGCCTGCGGCGCGGCGATCGCGGCGAGCTCCGGCGCCATCGACACCAAAGGTCCCGCAAGGATGTTGGCGATGACGAGGTCGTAGGGCGCAGCCGCATCGATGTCCGGATGGCGCGCGCCGTCGGCGACGAACAGCCGCACCGCGTCCGCCGCGATGCCGTTCAGCGCGGCATTGTCGCGCGTCACGTCCACCGCGACCGGATCGATGTCGGTCGCGACCACCAGCGCATCCCGCCACAGCTCCACCGCGGCGAAGGCGAGCAGGCCGGTGCCCGTGCCGACATCGATCACCCTGGCGAAGCGCTTCCCCGCCACCGCCAGCCCGTCGAGCATGGCGAGGCAGCCGCTGGTCGTGCCGTGATGCCCGGTGCCGAACGCCTGGCCCGCATCGATCAGGAACGCGCGACCGCCGTCGGGCGCCGCGACCGGATGCGCGCTGGTATGGACGACGAAGCGGCCTTCGCGGATCGGCTCCAGCCCGGCCTGGCTCATCGCGATCCAGTCTTCATCGCCCAGCTGCGTCACCACCGGGTCGTGGCCGCTCGCGCTCGGCACCAGCGCGTGGATCGTCGCCAGCATCGCCGCATCGGGCTCATGTTCGACATAGGCGTCGAGCCGCCAGCGCTCGACGTCGTCCTCGACCTCCTCGGTCGTCATCAGCACCGCGTCGATGGCAAGGTCCGACGCGCTGTCGATCGCCTCTGCCTCCGCGCGGGTGCAGGGCAGGGTGATCCGCCAGCTGGTGTCGCCCGATCCCGAATCAGCGGACATACGAGGCTCCATTGATGTCGAGCACCGCGCCGGTCATCGACGCCGGCGCCTCGAGCGCGCAGAAGCGGGCGAGCGTCGCCACTTCGTCGGGATCGGCGACGCGGCCCAGCGGAATGTCGGCGAGCAACTTGTCGCCGCCGCGGCTTTCCAGATAATCCTCCGCCATGCCGGTCATCGTGAAGCCGGGGCAGATCGCGAAGGCGAGGATGCCTTCTCTGGCATAGGCGCGTGCGATCGTCTTGGTCATCGCCACCATGCCGGCCTTGGCGGCGGCATAATGCCAGTGCGCGGGGCTGTCGCCGCGATAGGCGGCGCGGCTGGCGATGTTGACGATGCGGCCGCCTCCCTGATCACCCTTGGCGCGGCGCTCCTGCCAATGGCCTACCGCGAGCCGGCACAATTCGGCGGCGGCGGTCAGGTTGATGCGCTGCGTCCGCTCCCAATCGGCGACCCACGCGTCATGCGGCTGATCGAGCGGACTGGCCTCGAACACGCCGGCATTGTTGATCAGCACGTCGATCGTGCCGCCGGCCTGATCGAGCGCCGCCTCCCACAGGGCGCGCGGCGCGGCGGGGTCGGCGAAGTCGGCGGCGAGACCGCTCGTCGTCGCATGGCCGATCACGTCGGCACCGGCCGCGCGCAGGCTGGTCAGGATGCCCGCGCCGATGCCGCGGCTCGATCCGGTCAGAAGGATGGTCATGGCGCCGGCCCTAACCTCCGCCCGTCGCACGGGCAACCATGCGGGGGAAAGCGGACGGGACGACGGTGTCGGGCCGGTGCCCGCGCCCTAGCCGACGCTCGCCGAGAAGCTTTCCGCCGAACGTTGCAGCTGCGCCAGCCGGTCGCCGACCTCGCCGAAGCCGGCGCCCAGGCACACGATCTCGCCCGCGACCGCATGCGTGTCGTCGCGGATCGTGTCGACGGTGGCGGCCATCATGTCCGCGGCGAGTGCGCCTTCGTCGACGGCGGCGGTGATCGAGTCGACGGTGCGCGCCTGCGCCTCCATCGCGGTGCGGATTCGCAGCGCCGAATTGCGCGCCTCCGCCACCGTCTCGCGAATGGTGATGTTGGTGTCGACCGTCGAGCGCGTCGCCGCCTGGATCGCGGCGATCTTGGCGGCGATGTCGTCGGTCGCGCGCGCGGTCTGGTTGGCGAGGGACTTCACCTCCTGCGCGACGACTGCGAAGCCGCGGCCGGCGTCGCCGGCGCGCGCCGCCTCGATCGTCGCGTTGAGCGCGAGCAGGTTGGTCTGCCCGGCGATGTCGCGGATCAGGCTCAGGATCGATTCGATCGATTTCGCATGGTCCGACAGGGTCTCGCTGGCGCGCACCGCCTCGACCGCATGGTCGCTGGCGCGCATCGCGATGCCGGCGGCGGCCTCCACCTCGGCCCGAGCGCTCTCGATCGCATGGGTGAGGCCCGCGGCGGTATGGGCGGCGCTGCGCATCGCGAGCGCGGTATCCTCTGCGCTGGCGGCGACGTTGCGCGCCTTGTCCATCACCTCGCGCGTCGAGGCGGAGGCGGCATCGGCCTGCACGCGGATCCGCGCGCCGAGCGCCACGGCGCCCTCGATCGAGATGGCGATGCTTTCGCGGAAGGCTGCCGACCGCTCCTGCCGCTCCTCGCGCGCCTCATTGGCGCGGACCTCGGCCAGGCGGCTCGACATCAGGTCCGATTCGACGAGCGAGATACGCTGCACCGTGTCGCACAGACGCAGCAGCCGCCGCGTGTCGCCCGCGCAATAGCCCTCCAGAATGCTGACCGTGTGACTGTGCGAATGCGCCAGCGCCGCTTGCAGGCTGGGCAGCGGCACGCCCGATCGCATGCACTCATCGGCATGGCGTTGCGCGACCTTCACCCACGCCTCGTCGAAGGGATTGCCGTATTTCAGCCGGGCATAATTGATGCTGCCACGCATCCGCCGTTCCAGCCGCTCCTCGCGGAACAGATGACGGATCGCCTGCGTCGCAGGCAGCGAGAGATATTGCTGCCAGAAGCAATAGGCGATGTCGCGATAATCCGCGTCGGACAGCAGCGTGCAGATCTCCCGCGCCGCATCGGCGAGCGAACCGTCCCAGTCATAGTCGCCGAGATGGTCGACGATCCTGCGTGGCATGGGTGTCTATCCTTGCTGTCGGCGGCGTGCCGACGAGGGTTTCAGGCCGCGACCTTGGCGACGAAATCGCTCGCGCTGCTCTTGAGCTGCTGCAGCCGCCCGTCGAGCATGTCGAAACCGCGGCCGACGCCGTCGATCTCGGCGGCGACGGTTTCGGTATCCTCGCGGATCGTCGCGATCGTGCTCGCCATCGAATCGGCGGCGAGCGCGGTCTCGTCGACCGCGGCGGTGATCGCGGTCACGGTCTGCGCCTGCGCCTCCATCGCGAAGCGGATGCGGTCGGCCGATTCCTGCACCTCGGTGACAGTCGTCTTGATGCTGGCGTTGGTCGCGACGGTGGATCGCGTCGCCGACTGAATGGAAGCGATCTTGGCGGCGATGTCGTCGGTCGCGCGCGCGGTCTGGTTGGCGAGGGACT
>ERZ941706.357-NODE-357-length-15461-cov-16.693431_pt1 | contig 15461 bp, 13 predicted proteins | sample MGYA00521232_ERZ941706 | MGnify/ENA primary metagenome ERZ941706 (study PRJEB32759, sample SAMN07749893) | skin metagenome | biome: transportation; feature: city; material: polyester macromolecule | host: Homo sapiens | place: Hong Kong:ER line | collected...
CCGAGGACGAGGAAGCCCGTGACAAGGCCATAGCGGCCCGCCTGGTCGATCCTGCGGTTCTGGCGGCCCGTGCGGAGGCCGGAGCGCGTCACGGAGCCGCAGATGGCCTTGCCGGGGCGGGGGAGACCCTGCGGCGTCGGATCGATGCTGACACGGCCGCACACGCTGCCCTGAACGATCGTCTTGCCACCGATGCCGCCGATCGCCGCGCCCATGAGCTGCGCCGGCGCCGGTGGGACAGGTGGTGGAACGGCGCGCTTGCCGGCTTCGCCCTGCTGGTGCCTGTTGCGCTGGGTTACGGCTATCACTTGGGTAACGGGGCCGGTGAAGCATCGGGCTATGCCCGCGCCCGCGACGAGGTTGCCGCCGCGAGCTGGGCGAACACCGTCAACGGCAAGCTCGCCCGCGAGCTCGACCAGGCCAGCGAACAAACCATCCCAGCTCTCGCCACTTGTCCAAAGGATCGTGGCTGGAAACGCGAGAAGCGTGACGGAGCCTATTGGTGCTTCGGCGCGAACACAGACGGCAAACCCTACAACGGATGGCTTCTCCCATGACCCGTATTATTCATATCGCTACGATCGCCGTCATGGTTGCTACCGTGGCGGACGCGCAGCAGGGACCGGACGCGGGATGGCAGCGGATCACCGACGCACACGGATCATCGCTGGATGTTCCGACCAAGCTCCTACAGCGCAGGCGCGATTCATCGTCACTGATGTTCGTTGCTGACGACGGCACGCGCGTCACCTTCGAGACGATCACTGAATCCCGCCCAGGGTTTCCAGGCAATGATCCTGAAGGAGACATGGCGCTTGGGCGATCGGATTGCACCGTTTGGCCCCCAGCTTACCGAGTGTTGAAAGATCGGCTTGCTGCATATTCCTGCGCCAAGGGCAACGTGATCGTATACTATGCAGCCCGCTACAACGGGTCTGGCAGCATCATTTTGCGCGCGACATACCCGAAAGGCCGTGCAGGCATATGGGACAAGGCGATTGCCCATATGTCCACCTCGATGCGTCAGCTTGCACGCACCGAACGCCGACCATGAGCCTCGATGATCGCACCCGCACTTGGCAGCTTATCATGACCGGCCATGATCTCCGCCACGTCACGCTCGACGCCCAGGCTGACATGGTGCGTCTGCTCGACCTCGATCCTTCCATCTCGCACCTGACACTCAAAATCGGCGACGATCGCGTCCACGTTGCTCGCGACTGGCCCAGCGATCAGTATGAGGAGGCCGATCGCCTGATCGATCGCATCGCCTCGGGCGTGTCCGCGATCGTCATCCACAATGGCAACGGCAAACCCCCTCGCTGCGTGACGACCGTCGAATGATCGGGCACCGCCCCGGCCCCGACTTCTTCCTCGCCAAGCTAGCGGCCGATAGGCCGCCCCTGTGACGGCGTAGCCGGCACGCATCATCAGCGCATCGGCCGAAGGCCGATTCCATCTAAATCTTCTCTGTTTCGCGCGCGTTGATTCATGATTCTAGGATTCTATGATTCAGGGAGTCGCATCTCTTTGATTTGAAACGCCAATTCCGGCCTATTGTGAGGAATGGGGTGGGGTATCATGAGTTTTGGGGTGGGGTATTATGAGGAATGGGGTGGGGTATCGTGAGGAATGGGGTGCATGAAGTGAGGAGCTAGTCGCACTCATCTCATGATACTTGACCGCACTGCTGCATCGAACGATTGTGCTGCCATGAGCGGGGCAGCCGACGATAAGCCTGGGCGCACGATGGAAGTTGCGCGGATCGAGAAGGAGCGGGGTTCCGACACGATCGTGCAACCGCGCGAACTGGTCGAAGTCCGCTACGCGCGCGGTGTTTCGCTTAGCCTGTCGGCTCGCAAGGTTCTCGCCCTGATGATGCATCAGGCCGCTGGCGACGCCTGGCGCGACCAAGAACATCGGATCGCCAAGCGCATGTTGCGCGGCTCCCATAATTCCAATGATCGCCTTACCGATACGATCGACGAGCTGATGGGTATCTTTTTCGCGATGCCCGATCAGGTAGAGGGCGACCAAGGCCGTCGCACGTTCCAGATGATCGAGGAGACATTTGAGGGGGGCGAACAGGGATGGCTGATCTATCGGTTCACCCGCCGCGCCCGCGATCTGCTGAAAGACAGCGAAGCCTATGCCCTGCTGCACCGGGCAACGGTGCTGGCGTTCGATAGCAAATATGCCCTCGAACTCTACCAGCTCGGGGCTTTGATGTATCGCCGCGACGTGCCGATCTGGCGGGGAGACGTCGCCACGCTACGGTCCAAGCTTGGCGTCCCTGAAGGCACCTATGGCTCTTTTGCCGACCTGCGCCGCTTCGTCCTCGACGCGGCAACGGCCGAGATAAATCAGCTCGTTCCTCAATTCTCGGTGGCATGGGAGGTCGCAAAGCGAAGGGGCCGCAAGGTCACGGAAATAGCGATTACTTTCCGCCGCAAAGCCCCGATCGCCGCTGTGGCGGCCGAGGAGGAAAACGAACGTCATCGCGCCGGTCGGCGTGCACGGCGTGAAGGCACCGAAGAGGCGATCGTTGATGCTGCGGCGATCATCGCCGCCACAGCCGCCAGTCTTTCGGTTTCAGACATACTGCGATGGCCCGCCGACGATCAGGTGTCGGAATATCGGACGCCAGACCTCTATGCGATCGGCCTCGCCAACGGCGGAGGCCATGCGATTCAACGGCTAGCGGATCAATACGTCCGCGTCCGATCTGACCGGCGACGGCAACTCCGGGGTGACGCTCTTCGCGATGATTGGACCACATGGGTGAAGGGTTGCGCAGAAAAATGGGCAAAACCCTGATCCTTGTCTCTGCTAGGGTTGCGCGATACCCTAAGGCAACCGGTCATGGTTCCCGGTTGGAAACACGGGAATAAACCTATGGCTACGGTGTCGATGACGAAGGGTGCCGAACTGGCTGGTGTCAGCAAGGGAACCGTCTCGAAAGCTCTTAAATCCGGTCGCCTTAGCTATGCCGAGAAAACCGATAATGGCTACCTGATCGACACATCCGAGCTATTTCGGGTGTTTCCTCCGAAACAGTCGGAAACGGTTGAAGCGGCCCGGCTCGATACCCCTGTTGGAAACAGGGAAACCCTAATGGAAACAGGGGGGTTGCTTCGAGAAGTTGAACTGTTGCGTGAACAGCTTCGTGATCGCGATGGCGTGGTTGATGATTTGCGGCAACGGCTCGATAAATCCGAGGACGAACGCCGGGAGGCACAGGCCCGAGTGATCGGCTTACTGGCCGGACCAGGGCCAACGGAGTCCAAGCGAGGGTTTTTCGGTCGCCTGTTCGGCCGGCCCGATGAATGACCCCCGCTATCGCCTGGCAAGCCGCGATATCGTTGCCTGATTCACGTCGAACAGCGCCGCGACGGTGCGTTGCGTGTCGCCGGCTGCAAGCCGCTGTAGCGCCTGGGTCTGCTGGTGAGGGGTAAGGGAGGCACGTCTGCCGAACTTCACGCCACGGGCCTTGGCCTGGACCCTACCGGCAGCGGTGCGCTCGGTGATGCGCTGACGTTCATAGCTCGCCGCGATTCCCAGCACGGCTATGACGACCTCGGCGAACTGCGAAGTCGTGTCCACCATCGGCTCCGCGATCGAGCGGAAGCCCGCGCCGGCCTCCTTAACCGCATGGAGGATGTTCAACAGGTCACGGGTGTTGCGAGCCAGGCGATCGGTGGCCGTCACCATCAGCACGTCGCCGGCATCGAGCGCGCCGATCGCGCGCTTGAGCTGGGGCCGCTCGGCCGTCGCGGCGCTGACCTTCTCGCGGTAGATCTTGGTGCAGCCGGCCGCATCGAGCTGAGCGAGCTGCTGCGCCAGATCCTGCCCGTTAGATGAGACGCGCGCATAGCCGTAAATCATGCTCCGATTGTGCATCGGAATTATGCATCATGGAAGCGCCTGGATTTCAGGCGTTTTCCGGGTGATGCAAAACCTTTAAGTTTTGCATCGTGCAGCATTGGGGTTATGCCGGGTTCGAGCATGGGGGCATGTATGAGCGAACGTTTGTCAGATACTGGGATTCCGACCGCTTCGGAAACTCGCCAAGGACCTCCCTGGCTGTTGATCTCTTTCGTATTCGCGATTTTTTGCATTGCGGTCACAACATCTCCAGCCATCGCCCGCATGGGCTTTTTCGGGAAGATGATCGCGGTCGTACTCGGGGCGTTTCTGGGCATGTATGGCGCACGGATTGGTGACGCCTTCCGGCGCTTCACTGCCCCCGATGCAATTTATACGACAGGCGGCGCGTCGTCGCTATTCTCTGCAAAGCTGTTTTGGCTAATGGGGCCGCAGCTTATCGGTATGTTTATAGGCGTCATTATCGGGCAAACTATTGTCACAAAGCTTTAGTTTGTCGGGGCTGCCAGCATGACCTTTAATAGTACGAGCAGGAAGCGGCTGGCGACGGTGATCGCTATCGTAGCGATAGCCGCTTTCATGGTTATGTACGGTATCGGCCATCACTTTGTAAGCAATGGCTTAGTCCAACAGGAACAAAAGCCACAGGGCATAATCGCGACAGCCGACTACGGATATCAGAAGCTGTTCTTCGGGGATAAGTTTTCCAATGGAGAATATATGCCCGAAACGTCTATCATTAGCGGCGATCCTAACAAGTGGCTGCCAAGAGACGCTAGTGTCAGCAACGCTTCGGAAACTACTAAAAATATTGTCACTGCTTCTACAGCACAAACCCCAGCGACCCCGGCAGCAAGCCAGCTTAGCGCCGACGCTGCCTCTTCGCCAATGATCGCGGAAAATGCAAAATTCGGTCAAATCGGACAGTGCAAGTTCACTTCTGTTGCAAAAGTCGGCACTCGGCTAGAGGATACGCCTGGTTCTGGATCAGCAATAAATTACTCTGATGGAACTTTTGGTGTATCTTATGACGCAGTACCGGGCATCGATGACAGTCGACCGGGCGATCAGATAAAGCTTTGCCTTGTTAGTATACCTAGCGATTGCCCTGCTGGCGAAGATGCCGGCAGCGTTTACTCTGCTGAAAATACTCGGACTAAACAAAGTTGGTCCCTACCTAATTCATCTCATGAATGTGGAGGGGCCTGAATTGACGTTCATTGGGAAAGAGGTGCAGGATGATCGATAATAACGCGCATCTTTCCAGATTTGTAGGTCAGATGTCGTTCCTGCGCGATAAAATAACCGAACGATCTGCATATCTCGGCGTAACTGCTGGATCGGCAACGTTCCTATTTTCTCTGTTTTTATCGTGGTCTCAAGCCCGATCAACTTCTAATCTAGAAGATGCTGGCTATAGCTCGGGTTGGTCAGAGTCAGGGTATTTAGCGCTTCTGCCTCTGTCATGGGTTATATTCTGCGTCATTCGGGGCAGAAAAATCAGCCCCAATAAGGTTTTGATTATCAGTGCTGTTGCACTAGTAATATTGGTTGTGTCCAACGTTCTAGATAGATCGGTTTGGATTACCAAAGAATATCAAGAAATGACCAGTGATTCTGGCACAAACTGGAAAAATTATACTGGCAGTCACAATTCTGGTTCTGACCTTGGATTTGGTTTCTGGCTCGGCCTTATTGCAATTTTGGTGATAGAGGCATGTGGTATGTCTTGGTCCCTACACAAACTACCGCCCGTCGAATAAGGCCGGAAGCGCGCTGAGTGGAGACTACAGGTGGCGGACTGCATCCATGCGCTGATGCAGGATGCGGATGACGGCGATCCCGTAACTGGTCGGCCGGAAATAGATGACATGCTGCTCGACACCGCGCCGTCGATAGCCTGGTCGGATATTGGCACAGCCCTGCGCCTGCTGCGGGGCTTCGGCCAGATCGGCGCAGGCTGCTTCGATAAGGTCGGTGTAGCGCATCGCCTGGGGCAAACCCCAATGCGCCACGGTATAGTCGAACACCCCGTCAAGGTCGCGCTGCGCCCTCGGGCTGAGCCGGTATTCAGCCATGCTGCGCGGCCTTGCGCTGCTTGAACGCGGCAAAGTCGAACGCCTCCGGCTCGCCGCTCTGTTCACCGTCGATCAGCGCCTGGCGGATGCTCTCAATCTCAAGGCCGCGCTCCTGCTCACGCCGGATGAGGTCACGGATCGCCTCGCTGTCATTGGTGTAGCTGCCGGCGTCGATCTGCGCGGCAATCCACGAATTCTGCTGCTCGGTGAGGGTAATGGTCTTGCGCACGGTCGCCATATCGGCCTCCATATCATACTATTGGTGTCATTTAGCGCATTGCTTAGCTGCTGTCATCGCCCGAACCCGATATCCGGCCCATCCCGATCGTGCCCGCGTTGTCGCTGCCGATCGCGCTCGGCCCGCCCCGGCTGCTCCATCTCGATCCCCGGCGTCTGCTGCGGCCGGGGTGACGGGTCGAGCGCCGGCAGGACATCGAACCCGTCGCCGGCACTGGTCTGCAACCCCGCCCGCATCGTCCGCGCCGCGCCCTGCACCAGGCTCGCCATGCCATGCGCCGCCAGCTCGGCCTGGTCGCGCACCCGCTGCCCCATCTCCTGCAGCCACTCCCGGCCGCGCTCGAGATAGGCTCCCAGCCCGCGCTTCTCCTCGATCGCCTCGTTCATCTGCCCGCGCGGGGTGACGGCGTGCGGCTCCTCGCCCGCCGCGACCTGCTCGGCATATGCGCGCCGCTCGATCGCGGCCGACGCGTGGCCCATCTTCACGGTCGGCTCCATCTCGACGCCCTGGCGGGCATAGCTGCGATGATCGACCCGCTCGGCCACCTGCGCCAGTTCCAGCGCATCGTTGACCTGCTCGGCCCACCGCTCCCGGATCGCCTCCACCTCGGCCGACGCCGACGTGCGAACGTCGAGCTGGCGCGTCTTCGCCCCCAGCCCCTCCGCGTCCACCACCCGCGTCGTCGTCATGACGTGGGCGTGGTGATTACGATCGTCGCCATAGTCGTGCGGGGCGTGGATCGCGGCATCGACCGCCACCCCGTAGCGGTCGCGGATATCCTCCGCGAAAGCACGAACCAGGTCGCGGCGCTGGCCGGCGTCCAGCTCGGCCGGTAGCCCAAGCTCATATTCCCGCGCGACCTTAGCATCCTTGCGCTTCTCTGCCGCCTCGGCCGCGTTCCACAGCGCGGACCGATCCTGCGCCCACTCCGCGCCCTCCGGTACGACGATGAACGTATCCTCGACGCCGCCCCGCCGCGTGTAGTCGTGCACCAAGCCGTCACGCTCGTTTTCGAGGCAGACGCCGGCACGATACGCGATCGCCGCGACTGCGCTGCGCCCGGTCGAGCGCGACACCGATTTCACCGCCAGATGGTAGATCGCCATCGTTCGCGCGCACCTTCTCAAACGTAGTCCAGCGGCATGACGCTGGTCGGGGTGTGGGGCGGAGGCCCCGCTGTCGCTTGCGACAGGGGTGCAGGGTGTCCCTGCCGCACGCATTACACAGTAATGCTAAAGTGCGCCCTTGTCTCCTACTGTCGTCTCGGGTGGCTTCGTTTGTCGGTTTGCGCTATGCTGGCTTTGTGATCGTGCTTTGACGCGGAGAAGGTATGGCTGCCCCCACTCCCGAGTCTGTCGAACTGGCGAAGAAACGTCTGGCCCAAGCCAAGGCCCGCCTCGATGCGCTCAACGCCCGGATCGCCACCGAAGGCCGTCGCCTCGATACCCGCCGCAAGATCATCCTGGGTGGCCTGCTCCTCGATGCCGCGACCAAGGACCAGCGGTTCGCCGGCATCGTCACCGAGCTGACCCACCGCATCAGCCGCGAGGCTGACAGGAAACCGTTCGAGGGATGGACGCTGCCCGGGGAGGACCGCTGATGGACCGCGACCGTGATGACGATCCCCGCCGCCTGCTCGAACAAGCGCGCCAGCTTCACGATCAGGGACGCGGAAGGGTAAGGGGCCGTGGCGAGGACCGGGCTGATCCCCCGGCTGGCAAATTCGACCCGGCCGAGTTCGACATGCCCGCCGATCCGCCACTCTCTGCCGCCGGTCGTGCGCGGGGTGCCGCCGACGCCGCCCAGGCACACAGCTTCTTCTCCCACCTCGATACCAACATCCAGCGCATCCTTGCCGGCTTCGGCACCCTGCGCGACCTGGTGACCGACGTGCGCGCCAGCCTCGCCGATGCCGCTGCGAGAGACACACAGCGCGCCGAGGACGAGGAAGCCCGTGACAAGGCCATAGCGGCCCGCCTGGTCGATCCTGCGGTTCTGGCGGCCCGTGCGGAGGCCGGAGCGCGTCACGGAGCCGCAGATGGCCTTGCCGGGGCGGGGGAGACCCTGCGGCGTCGGATCGATGCTGACACGGCCGCACACGCTGCCCTGAACGATCGTCTTGCCACCGATGCCGCCGATCGCCGCGCCCATGAGCTGCGCCGGCGCCGGTGGGACAGGTGGTGGAACGGCGCGCTTGCCGGCTTCGCCCTGCTGGTGCCTGTTGCGCTGGGTTACGGCTATCACTTGGGTAACGGGGCCGGTGAAGCATCGGGCTATGCCCGCGCCCGCGACGAGGTTGCCGCCGCGAGCTGGGCGAACACCGTCAACGGCAAGCTCGCCCGCGAGCTCGACCAGGCCAGCGAACAAACCATCCCAGCTCTCGCCACTTGTCCAAAGGATCGTGGCTGGAAACGCGAGAAGCGTGACGGAGCCTATTGGTGCTTCGGCGCGAACACAGACGGCAAACCCTACAACGGATGGCTTCTCCCATGACCCGTATTATTCATATCGCTACGATCGCCGTCATGGTTGCTACCGTGGCGGACGCGCAGCAGGGACCGGACGCGGGATGGCAGCGGATCACCGACGCACACGGATCATCGCTGGATGTTCCGACCAAGCTCCTACAGCGCAGGCGCGATTCATCGTCACTGATGTTCGTTGCTGACGACGGCACGCGCGTCACCTTCGAGACGATCACTGAATCCCGCCCAGGGTTTCCAGGCAATGATCCTGAAGGAGACATGGCGCTTGGGCGATCGGATTGCACCGTTTGGCCCCCAGCTTACCGAGTGTTGAAAGATCGGCTTGCTGCATATTCCTGCGCCAAGGGCAACGTGATCGTATACTATGCAGCCCGCTACAACGGGTCTGGCAGCATCATTTTGCGCGCGACATACCCGAAAGGCCGTGCAGGCATATGGGACAAGGCGATTGCCCATATGTCCACCTCGATGCGTCAGCTTGCACGCACCGAACGCCGACCATGAGCCTCGATGATCGCACCCGCACTTGGCAGCTTATCATGACCGGCCATGATCTCCGCCACGTCACGCTCGACGCCCAGGCTGACATGGTGCGTCTGCTCGACCTCGATCCTTCCATCTCGCACCTGACACTCAAAATCGGCGACGATCGCGTCCACGTTGCTCGCGACTGGCCCAGCGATCAGTATGAGGAGGCCGATCGCCTGATCGATCGCATCGCCTCGGGCGTGTCCGCGATCGTCATCCACAATGGCAACGGCAAACCCCCTCGCTGCGTGACGACCGTCGAATGATCGGGCACCGCCCCGGCCCCGACTTCTTCCTCGCCAAGCTAGCGGCCGATAGGCCGCCCCTGTGACGGCGTAGCCGGCACGCATCATCAGCGCATCGGCCGAAGGCCGATTCCATCTAAATCTTCTCTGTTTCGCGCGCGTTGATTCATGATTCTAGGATTCTATGATTCAGGGAGTCGCATCTCTTTGATTTGAAACGCCAATTCCGGCCTATTGTGAGGAATGGGGTGGGGTATCATGAGTTTTGGGGTGGGGTATTATGAGGAATGGGGTGGGGTATCGTGAGGAATGGGGTGCATGAAGTGAGGAGCTAGTCGCACTCATCTCATGATACTTGACCGCACTGCTGCATCGAACGATTGTGCTGCCATGAGCGGGGCAGCCGACGATAAGCCTGGGCGCACGATGGAAGTTGCGCGGATCGAGAAGGAGCGGGGTTCCGACACGATCGTGCAACCGCGCGAACTGGTCGAAGTCCGCTACGCGCGCGGTGTTTCGCTTAGCCTGTCGGCTCGCAAGGTTCTCGCCCTGATGATGCATCAGGCCGCTGGCGACGCCTGGCGCGACCAAGAACATCGGATCGCCAAGCGCATGTTGCGCGGCTCCCATAATTCCAATGATCGCCTTACCGATACGATCGACGAGCTGATGGGTATCTTTTTCGCGATGCCCGATCAGGTAGAGGGCGACCAAGGCCGTCGCACGTTCCAGATGATCGAGGAGACATTTGAGGGGGGCGAACAGGGATGGCTGATCTATCGGTTCACCCGCCGCGCCCGCGATCTGCTGAAAGACAGCGAAGCCTATGCCCTGCTGCACCGGGCAACGGTGCTGGCGTTCGATAGCAAATATGCCCTCGAACTCTACCAGCTCGGGGCTTTGATGTATCGCCGCGACGTGCCGATCTGGCGGGGAGACGTCGCCACGCTACGGTCCAAGCTTGGCGTCCCTGAAGGCACCTATGGCTCTTTTGCCGACCTGCGCCGCTTCGTCCTCGACGCGGCAACGGCCGAGATAAATCAGCTCGTTCCTCAATTCTCGGTGGCATGGGAGGTCGCAAAGCGAAGGGGCCGCAAGGTCACGGAAATAGCGATTACTTTCCGCCGCAAAGCCCCGATCGCCGCTGTGGCGGCCGAGGAGGAAAACGAACGTCATCGCGCCGGTCGGCGTGCACGGCGTGAAGGCACCGAAGAGGCGATCGTTGATGCTGCGGCGATCATCGCCGCCACAGCCGCCAGTCTTTCGGTTTCAGACATACTGCGATGGCCCGCCGACGATCAGGTGTCGGAATATCGGACGCCAGACCTCTATGCGATCGGCCTCGCCAACGGCGGAGGCCATGCGATTCAACGGCTAGCGGATCAATACGTCCGCGTCCGATCTGACCGGCGACGGCAACTCCGGGGTGACGCTCTTCGCGATGATTGGACCACATGGGTGAAGGGTTGCGCAGAAAAATGGGCAAAACCCTGATCCTTGTCTCTGCTAGGGTTGCGCGATACCCTAAGGCAACCGGTCATGGTTCCCGGTTGGAAACACGGGAATAAACCTATGGCTACGGTGTCGATGACGAAGGGTGCCGAACTGGCTGGTGTCAGCAAGGGAACCGTCTCGAAAGCTCTTAAATCCGGTCGCCTTAGCTATGCCGAGAAAACCGATAATGGCTACCTGATCGACACATCCGAGCTATTTCGGGTGTTTCCTCCGAAACAGTCGGAAACGGTTGAAGCGGCCCGGCTCGATACCCCTGTTGGAAACAGGGAAACCCTAATGGAAACAGGGGGGTTGCTTCGAGAAGTTGAACTGTTGCGTGAACAGCTTCGTGATCGCGATGGCGTGGTTGATGATTTGCGGCAACGGCTCGATAAATCCGAGGACGAACGCCGGGAGGCACAGGCCCGAGTGATCGGCTTACTGGCCGGACCAGGGCCAACGGAGTCCAAGCGAGGGTTTTTCGGTCGCCTGTTCGGCCGGCCCGATGAATGACCCCCGCTATCGCCTGGCAAGCCGCGATATCGTTGCCTGATTCACGTCGAACAGCGCCGCGACGGTGCGTTGCGTGTCGCCGGCTGCAAGCCGCTGTAGCGCCTGGGTCTGCTGGTGAGGGGTAAGGGAGGCACGTCTGCCGAACTTCACGCCACGGGCCTTGGCCTGGACCCTACCGGCAGCGGTGCGCTCGGTGATGCGCTGACGTTCATAGCTCGCCGCGATTCCCAGCACGGCTATGACGACCTCGGCGAACTGCGAAGTCGTGTCCACCATCGGCTCCGCGATCGAGCGGAAGCCCGCGCCGGCCTCCTTAACCGCATGGAGGATGTTCAACAGGTCACGGGTGTTGCGAGCCAGGCGATCGGTGGCCGTCACCATCAGCACGTCGCCGGCATCGAGCGCGCCGATCGCGCGCTTGAGCTGGGGCCGCTCGGCCGTCGCGGCGCTGACCTTCTCGCGGTAGATCTTGGTGCAGCCGGCCGCATCGAGCTGAGCGAGCTGCTGCGCCAGATCCTGCCCGTTAGATGAGACGCGCGCATAGCCGTAAATCATGCTCCGATTGTGCATCGGAATTATGCATCATGGAAGCGCCTGGATTTCAGGCGTTTTCCGGGTGATGCAAAACCTTTAAGTTTTGCATCGTGCAGCATTGGGGTTATGCCGGGTTCGAGCATGGGGGCATGTATGAGCGAACGTTTGTCAGATACTGGGATTCCGACCGCTTCGGAAACTCGCCAAGGACCTCCCTGGCTGTTGATCTCTTTCGTATTCGCGATTTTTTGCATTGCGGTCACAACATCTCCAGCCATCGCCCGCATGGGCTTTTTCGGGAAGATGATCGCGGTCGTACTCGGGGCGTTTCTGGGCATGTATGGCGCACGGATTGGTGACGCCTTCCGGCGCTTCACTGCCCCCGATGCAATTTATACGACAGGCGGCGCGTCGTCGCTATTCTCTGCAAAGCTGTTTTGGCTAATGGGGCCGCAGCTTATCGGTATGTTTATAGGCGTCATTATCGGGCAAACTATTGTCACAAAGCTTTAGTTTGTCGGGGCTGCCAGCATGACCTTTAATAGTACGAGCAGGAAGCGGCTGGCGACGGTGATCGCTATCGTAGCGATAGCCGCTTTCATGGTTATGTACGGTATCGGCCATCACTTTGTAAGCAATGGCTTAGTCCAACAGGAACAAAAGCCACAGGGCATAATCGCGACAGCCGACTACGGATATCAGAAGCTGTTCTTCGGGGATAAGTTTTCCAATGGAGAATATATGCCCGAAACGTCTATCATTAGCGGCGATCCTAACAAGTGGCTGCCAAGAGACGCTAGTGTCAGCAACGCTTCGGAAACTACTAAAAATATTGTCACTGCTTCTACAGCACAAACCCCAGCGACCCCGGCAGCAAGCCAGCTTAGCGCCGACGCTGCCTCTTCGCCAATGATCGCGGAAAATGCAAAATTCGGTCAAATCGGACAGTGCAAGTTCACTTCTGTTGCAAAAGTCGGCACTCGGCTAGAGGATACGCCTGGTTCTGGATCAGCAATAAATTACTCTGATGGAACTTTTGGTGTATCTTATGACGCAGTACCGGGCATCGATGACAGTCGACCGGGCGATCAGATAAAGCTTTGCCTTGTTAGTATACCTAGCGATTGCCCTGCTGGCGAAGATGCCGGCAGCGTTTACTCTGCTGAAAATACTCGGACTAAACAAAGTTGGTCCCTACCTAATTCATCTCATGAATGTGGAGGGGCCTGAATTGACGTTCATTGGGAAAGAGGTGCAGGATGATCGATAATAACGCGCATCTTTCCAGATTTGTAGGTCAGATGTCGTTCCTGCGCGATAAAATAACCGAACGATCTGCATATCTCGGCGTAACTGCTGGATCGGCAACGTTCCTATTTTCTCTGTTTTTATCGTGGTCTCAAGCCCGATCAACTTCTAATCTAGAAGATGCTGGCTATAGCTCGGGTTGGTCAGAGTCAGGGTATTTAGCGCTTCTGCCTCTGTCATGGGTTATATTCTGCGTCATTCGGGGCAGAAAAATCAGCCCCAATAAGGTTTTGATTATCAGTGCTGTTGCACTAGTAATATTGGTTGTGTCCAACGTTCTAGATAGATCGGTTTGGATTACCAAAGAATATCAAGAAATGACCAGTGATTCTGGCACAAACTGGAAAAATTATACTGGCAGTCACAATTCTGGTTCTGACCTTGGATTTGGTTTCTGGCTCGGCCTTATTGCAATTTTGGTGATAGAGGCATGTGGTATGTCTTGGTCCCTACACAAACTACCGCCCGTCGAATAAGGCCGGAAGCGCGCTGAGTGGAGACTACAGGTGGCGGACTGCATCCATGCGCTGATGCAGGATGCGGATGACGGCGATCCCGTAACTGGTCGGCCGGAAATAGATGACATGCTGCTCGACACCGCGCCGTCGATAGCCTGGTCGGATATTGGCACAGCCCTGCGCCTGCTGCGGGGCTTCGGCCAGATCGGCGCAGGCTGCTTCGATAAGGTCGGTGTAGCGCATCGCCTGGGGCAAACCCCAATGCGCCACGGTATAGTCGAACACCCCGTCAAGGTCGCGCTGCGCCCTCGGGCTGAGCCGGTATTCAGCCATGCTGCGCGGCCTTGCGCTGCTTGAACGCGGCAAAGTCGAACGCCTCCGGCTCGCCGCTCTGTTCACCGTCGATCAGCGCCTGGCGGATGCTCTCAATCTCAAGGCCGCGCTCCTGCTCACGCCGGATGAGGTCACGGATCGCCTCGCTGTCATTGGTGTAGCTGCCGGCGTCGATCTGCGCGGCAATCCACGAATTCTGCTGCTCGGTGAGGGTAATGGTCTTGCGCACGGTCGCCATATCGGCCTCCATATCATACTATTGGTGTCATTTAGCGCATTGCTTAGCTGCTGTCATCGCCCGAACCCGATATCCGGCCCATCCCGATCGTGCCCGCGTTGTCGCTGCCGATCGCGCTCGGCCCGCCCCGGCTGCTCCATCTCGATCCCCGGCGTCTGCTGCGGCCGGGGTGACGGGTCGAGCGCCGGCAGGACATCGAACCCGTCGCCGGCACTGGTCTGCAACCCCGCCCGCATCGTCCGCGCCGCGCCCTGCACCAGGCTCGCCATGCCATGCGCCGCCAGCTCGGCCTGGTCGCGCACCCGCTGCCCCATCTCCTGCAGCCACTCCCGGCCGCGCTCGAGATAGGCTCCCAGCCCGCGCTTCTCCTCGATCGCCTCGTTCATCTGCCCGCGCGGGGTGACGGCGTGCGGCTCCTCGCCCGCCGCGACCTGCTCGGCATATGCGCGCCGCTCGATCGCGGCCGACGCGTGGCCCATCTTCACGGTCGGCTCCATCTCGACGCCCTGGCGGGCATAGCTGCGATGATCGACCCGCTCGGCCACCTGCGCCAGTTCCAGCGCATCGTTGACCTGCTCGGCCCACCGCTCCCGGATCGCCTCCACCTCGGCCGACGCCGACGTGCGAACGTCGAGCTGGCGCGTCTTCGCCCCCAGCCCCTCCGCGTCCACCACCCGCGTCGTCGTCATGACGTGGGCGTGGTGATTACGATCGTCGCCATAGTCGTGCGGGGCGTGGATCGCGGCATCGACCGCCACCCCGTAGCGGTCGCGGATATCCTCCGCGAAAGCACGAACCAGGTCGCGGCGCTGGCCGGCGTCCAGCTCGGCCGGTAGCCCAAGCTCATATTCCCGCGCGACCTTAGCATCCTTGCGCTTCTCTGCCGCCTCGGCCGCGTTCCACAGCGCGGACCGATCCTGCGCCCACTCCGCGCCCTCCGGTACGACGATGAACGTATCCTCGACGCCGCCCCGCCGCGTGTAGTCGTGCACCAAGCCGTCACGCTCGTTTTCGAGGCAGACGCCGGCACGATACGCGATCGCCGCGACTGCGCTGCGCCCGGTCGAGCGCGACACCGATTTCACCGCCAGATGGTAGATCGCCATCGCCGCGCCTGCCTTCT
>ERZ941706.358-NODE-358-length-15453-cov-3.627679_pt1 | contig 15453 bp, 15 predicted proteins | sample MGYA00521232_ERZ941706 | MGnify/ENA primary metagenome ERZ941706 (study PRJEB32759, sample SAMN07749893) | skin metagenome | biome: transportation; feature: city; material: polyester macromolecule | host: Homo sapiens | place: Hong Kong:ER line | collected...
ACATGAGCCTGCGCCAGCTGTTCGATCACCCGACGCTGGCCGCCTTTGCCGCCGGCTGCGACGCGGTCACCTACGAGTTCGAAAATGTGCCGGTCGGCCCGCTCGCGGCACTGCGCGCGGTGCCGCTGTGGCCACCAGCCGCCTCGCTCGACGTGACGCAGGACCGGGCGCGGGAAAAGGCATTCGTCGAGGGATTGGGCGCGGCGGTCGCGCCGTGGCGCGCCGTCGACAGCCTTGCCGACCTGACCGCGGCACTCGGCGCGATCGGCACCCCGGCGATCCTCAAGACCCGCCGCTTCGGCTACGACGGCAAGGGGCAGGCGCGGATCGCGGTGCCGGGCGATGCCGAACGAGCCTGGATGGAAATCGGCGGCCAGCCCGCCATCGTCGAGGCGATGATCGGCTTCGAAGCCGAATATTCGGTCATTCTCGCGCGCGGCCGGGATGGCGGCATTGTGCATTGGGACAGCCCGCTCAACGCGCATGGCGGCGGCATCCTTCGTCGGTCGAGCCTGCCGATGCCGATGCCGATTGCGGGGCAGGTGCCCGCCGCGCGCACGATCGCGGCGGAAATTGCCGACGCACTCGGCCATGTCGGGGTGCTGACCGTGGAGTTTTTCGCCTGTGCCGAAGGGCCGCTGGTCAACGAGATCGCGCCGCGCGTCCACAACAGCGGCCACTGGACGATCGAGGGAAGTGCGACCAGCCAGTTCGAAAATCATGTCCGCGCGGTGATGGGCCTGCCGCTCGGTGCCACTACGACCACGGCACCGCAGGTCGAGATGCGCAATCTGATCGGCGACGAGGCGGAGGAGTGGGCAGCGATGCTCGCCGATCCCGGCGCGAGCCTGCATCTCTACGGCAAGGCCGAATGCCGGCCGGGCCGCAAGATGGGCCATGTCACCCGTCTCACCTGCTGACGCCATGCCTTATTCGGGGGCTGGCGCGCGGCGCGGCGCTTCGATAGCAGAACGCCCGTGAATCATCCCGAAATCATCCTGATCCTCGCGCGCGCCGACAATGGCGTGATCGGGTCGGACGGGGACATCCCCTGGCGCATTCCCGCCGACCTGCGCCGGTTCAAGCGGCTGACCAACGATCTGCCGATGATCATGGGGCGCCGGACGTTCGACAGCCTGCCGGGGCTGCTGCCGGGTCGCCGCCACATCGTGCTGACCCGTGATCCCGCCTGGGCGGAGGAGGGGGCCGAGCCGGCGCACGACGTGGCAGACGCGCTGCGCATCGCCAACGCGCCGCATGTGGCGGTGATCGGCGGGGCGGACATCTACCGCCTGTTCCTGCCCATCGCCGACCGGATCGAGCTTACCGAAGTGCATCTGTCGCCGCCCGGCGATGCGCGCATCGATGCGCCCGATCCGGCCGACTGGCGCGAGACCGCGCGCGAAACACATGGGCCGAGCGCCGGCATCCCCGCGCATGATTTCGTGACCTGGCGGCGGAGGGCGGCGGCATGAGGCGCTGGCCGCTCCTGCTCCTGGGCGTCCTGCTGCTCGCGCTCGTGCTCTTCTTCGCGCTCGGCCCGACGCTGGTCGACCGGTCGATGAACCGGATCGAGGGCGGCACCGTGCCCCCCGTACCCGCCGCAGCGAAAGCGCTGCACGCGCGGCTGACCATCGTCGATCTTCACGCCGACAGCTTCCTCTGGTCGCGCGACGTCAATCGGCGCATCGACCACGGCCATGCCGATGTCCCCCGGCTGGCCGAGGGCGGAGTGGCGCTGCAGCTCTTCTCCTCGGTGACCAAGACCCCGGCGGGGCTCAACTATGTCCGCAACAGCGCCAGGGCATTCGACAATGCGACGCTGCTGGCGATCGCACAGCTGCAGCCGATCGCGACCTGGACTTCGCTCATCGAACGGTCGCTCTACCATGCCGAAAAGGTCCGGCGCACTGCGCTGGCGAGCGAGGGCAGGCTGCGGCTGGTGACCAGCGCCGCCGAGCTCGACCGGCTGCTGGCTGACCGACGCGCGGGACGGCCGGTCATCGGCGCGATGCTGACGGTCGAGGGGCTGCACAATCTGGAGGGCAGGCGCGACAATCTTGACCGGCTGTACGAAGCCGGCTTCCGCATGGCCTCGATCACCCATTTTTTCGACAATGAACTCGGCGGGTCGATGCACGGCGAGGAGAAGGGCGGCCTCACTCCCTTCGGGCGGGAGATCGTCCGCGCGATGGAAGCGCGGGGGATGATCGTCGACATCGCGCATGCCAGCCCCGCCGTCGTCGCCGAAGTGCTCGGCATGGCGAAGCGGCCGGTGGTGTCGAGCCACGGCGGCGTGCGCGCGACCTGCCCGGTCAACCGCAATCTCGACGACGACCAGATCCGGGGGGTGGCGCGAACCGGCGGACTGATCGGCATCGGCTATTGGGATGCGGCGGTGTGCGACACCTCGCCTGCCTCCATCGCCAAGGCCATCGTCCATGTCCGCAACCTCGTTGGTGCGCGGCACGTCGCGCTAGGCAGCGATTTCGACGGTGCGGTGACGACGCGCTTCGACGCGGCGCAACTTGCGCAGATCACCGCCGCGCTGCTCGCCGCCGGGCTGTCGGAGCGCGAGATCGCCGGCGTCATGGGCGACAATGCGCTCCGCGTCATCCGCGCGGGGATAGTGCCGCAGGGGGAACGGGCGCCTTTATGATCCCTCGTTTCGAAGCGCGCGCCGGCCTGTTCGGCGAGTGGCGCGGCGCGGTGATCGCGCTCGGCAATTTCGACGGATTCCACCTCGGCCATCAGGCGGTGGTCGGCCGCGCCATCGCACGGGCGCGCAGCGAGGGGCGCAAGGCCATCGTCGCGACCTTCGATCCACATCCGATGCGCTATTTCCGCCCCGATACACCCTGGTTCAGGCTGACGACGCTGGGCCAGCGGCAACGGCTGTTCGGCGCAGCGGGGGCGGACGCGATGCTGGTGTTCGGCTTCGACCGCGATCTGGCCGAGACCGGCGCGGCGGCATTCATGGCCGACCTGCTCCGCGAACGGCTCGGCGCGGGCGGGATCGTGACCGGCGGGGATTTCACTTTCGGGCACAAGCGGGGGGGCGGTGCAGCGCTGCTGTCGGCCGAAGGAAATCGGCACGGCTTTTGGCACGAGGCGGTGGGGCCGGTGATCGACGGCGGGGGAGCGGTCAGCTCCAGCCGTATCCGCGCCGCCCTGGTCGCGGGCGACCCGGTGGAGGCGGAGCGGCTGATGACCCGCCCCTTTGCGGTCGAAGGGGTCGTGCAGCATGGCGACAAGAACGGGCGGCTGCTCGGCTACCCCACCGCCAACCTCGACATGGGCCATTATCTGCGGCCCGCCTACGGCGTCTATGCGGTGACCGCGCGGCTGGCCGACGAGCGGGAGGTGAAGGGGGCGGCGAACCTCGGCATCCGGCCGCAATTCGACCCACCGAAGGAACTGCTCGAACCTCATTTCTTCGACTTTTCCGGCGACCTCTACGGTCAGCGGATCGAAGTCGCACTCCGCCACTTCCTCCGCCGCGAGGCGCGCTTCGACGGCCTCGATGCGCTCAAGGCGCAAATGGCCGCCGACTGCGTGCGGGCGACGGAATTGCTGGGGGAGTAAGCGCGGATCGGCTGGGGGGCGGCCCGAGTGGAAAACGGTCCTTCGACAGGCCTGTCGAAGCCCCGTCCTTCACCGCCACATGGTCGCAAGACCGTCACCGAAAGGCGTGGATCGTGCCGTCGTCGGTCAGCACATAGAGCATGTTGTTCGCCACCACCGGCGACAGCGAGACGCGTCCGTCGAGTTTCATCATCAGGTTCGCCGCGCCTTCGCCGGGCGAGACGGACCAGAGCTCGCCCTCGGTGCTGGCGACGATCAGCCGGTTGCCCGCGAGCACCGGGCCGACCCAGCTGATCGGGCCTTCCTTGTCCTCCATGTCGCGATAGGCGGGCAGCTGCGCCATCCAGCGAATCCGGCCCGACGGCCGCGCGATTGCGAGCAGCTTGCCCTCGTCGGTCATCACGAAAATCCATTCGCCCGCGACCAGCGGCGTCGAAATGCCGGCAATGTTGATTTCCCAGATGCGCTGGCCCGATACGAGGTCGTAGCTCGCCATCCGCCCGCCCTGACCGACGGCATAGACGCGGCCGCGCTCGATTACCGGATCGGCGTCGATGTCGGTGAGCGTCGAGACCGAGGTCGAGATGCTGGTCCGGGCGAGCGCGTCGGTCCACAGGTTGCGGCCGTTTTCGTAACGATAGGCCGACAGCTCGCCGGTCGAATAGCCTGCGATGATCGTGCCCTGCGCCGCCGAAGGGGCGGCCACGCCGAAGATGCTGGTCTGGCCGGGCGCGCCCGCCTCGTTCCAGAGCGTCGCGCCGCTGTTCGCCGCGAGCGCGTAGAGCTGATTGTCCTGCGTCATTGCATAGATGCTGCCGCCCGACACGGTCGGCGCGCCGCGCATCGGCCCGGCCGGACGCACTTTCCACTGCTGCGCGCCGCTTCGCGCATCGAGGCCGAAGACATCGCCGACGCCGGTGACGGCATAGACCCGGGTCGCGTCGGCGCTGATACCGCCGCCGAACACGCTCGACTGGCCGTCGCCATCGACCGACAGATCCTGGCTCCACACCGTCCGCCCGCTCGTGGCGTCGAACGCCCATGCGCGCGCCTCGGTATCGAGGGCATAGACCATGCCGTTGGCGACGACCGGCGCGGCGGCGAGGCGGACCCGGTTGCTCTCACCCGCTATCTTCGCGGTCCAGGCGCGGCTGAGGCTGGCGGGCAGGGCGACATGGCCGACCGCCTTGGCGGCGTTGCCGCCCGGCTGCGGCCATTCGGCGTTCGGCTGTTCGGCGGGCAGCACGACGGCGATGCCGGCAAGCGCGGGATCGACCTCGGTCACATTCTCGCGACCCAGGATCGGCGTGCGGTTGCCGATGGTCGGCGTCGTCTCGTCGTCGCCGCCGCCCAGAACGCCGCAACCGGCCACTCCGCCGGCCAGCAACAGGGCCAGTGCAATCTTCGCCTTCATCGCGATCCTTCCTCCACCCGATCCATCATTGCGCATATCAGCCTCAGCCGGCGGTCGTGGCCTCGACCGTGTCCTTTTCCTCGACCGCGTCGATGCCCAGCACGCCCGCCATCTGCCGCGCGCGGCTCTTGACCGCATCGGGCACGCCCGGTTCCTTCGCGATCTGCGCGAACAGCGGCCCGGCGAGGTCGCGCTTGCCGAGCTTCAGCCAGGCGACTGCGGTCATCTCGCCCGCGCTCGGAAACCAGGGGTTGCCCGGTTGCGCCAGCGGCTTCAGCCGGTCGATCGCCGTCTGCGGCGGCAGGCTGTCGAACTCGGCGGCGGTCTGGCGGACGAGTGCGAGATTGCGCAACGGCGCGGGCGCGCCATCGTCGGCCGCGACCCTGCCATAGAGCGCGGCGGCCGCCTTGGGGTCGTTCGCGTCGAGCTTCAGCGCCGCCTGCATCATCAGCGCCGCCTCTTCGTAGCCGGGCTTGCCCTCGGCCGCGATCGCGCCGAAGGCCGCGTCCGCCGCCTTGCGGTCCGCGCGCGCGCCGTCGATCGCCTTGACGAAGGCCTCGCCCTCGCGACCGCGCGCGGCGGCGGCCTGATTCTGCCAGACGATGTAACCGCCGAATGCCGCGAGCAGCAGCACTATACCGCCGAGCACCCACCAGCCGTAGCGCTGCAGGAAATTCTCGGCGTCGCTGCGGCGGACGGCGTCGTCCACCTCGCGCATGAAGGCCTCATCCTGCGCACGGCGATCGGTCGGGGGGAGGGCCAAGGACTGCTCCAGAATAGCGTGGCCGCCCCGGGCGGGCGGCAAGTGCGCGCCTTTAGCTTGGGCGCGGCGTCAAGAGCAAGCGTGGCGGCCAATTGCGGCGCAATAGGGGCGGCATTGGGCACCGCCGCCGCGCTGGCCGCTTCGGCCAACCGCCCTCCGCTCAGTCCTTCGCACGATAGACCTGCGCCTCGCCGGGATGGGTGCGTGCGCGCACCTCGGCGGCATAGGCCTTGACTCCTTCCTCGACGAAGCCCGCCATGTCGGCATAACGCTTCACGAAGCGGGGCACGCGTTCGAACAGGCCGAGCATATCCTCGGTCACCAGCACCTGCCCGTCGCAGCGCGCCGATGCGCCGATACCGATGACTGGGATGGCGAGCTCGGCAGTGATGCGGTCGGCGAGCGGTTCGATCACGCCCTCCGCCACCAGCGCGAAGGCTCCCGCATCGGCGATGGCATGCGCGTCGGCCAGAATTTTCGCCTGTTCCGCGTCGCTGCGCCCGCGCGCGCCATATCCGCCGAGCGCGTTCACTGCCTGCGGGGTGAGGCCGACGTGGCCCATCACCGGGATGCCGCGGCGGCTGAGGAAGGCGACGGTTCCGGCCATTGCCTCGCCGCCTTCGAGCTTCACCGCCGCCGCGCCGGTCGCCGCCATGATGCGACTGGCGCTTTCGAAGGCGCGTTCGGGCGACGCCTCGTAGCTGCCGAAGGGCATGTCGACGACGACGACGCTGTGCCAGCTGCCGCGCACCACCGCCGCGCCATGCGCACACATCATGTCGAGCGTCACCGGCAGCGTCGAGGGCAGGCCGTAGATGACCTGGCCGAGCGAGTCGCCGACCAGCAAAATGTCGCAATGCGGGTCGAGAATCTGCGCCATGCGGACGGTGTAGGCGGTCAGCATCACCAGCGGCTCGTCGGTGACCCCGTCGGCCTTGCGGCGCTTGATCGCGGGTACGGTCAGCCGCTTCATCGGTGCGGGCGTCGGGGTCGCGCGGCTGGTCGCGGTGTCGATGGTGAAGGTGGTGGACATGGGGGCGGTGTAGCGGGGGCGCGGCGGCCGCGCAAAGAAAAGGCCGCGCCCCATCGGGAGCGCGGCCCATTGTTGCGACCCGTCGGCCGGTCAGATCTTGTCGCCGAGCGCGCCCTTCACACTGCCCTTGACGTCCTGGCCAGTGCCCTTGGCCTGCTGGGCCTTGCCCTCGGCCTCGAGCCGCTCGTTTTCGGTCGCCTTGCCTACGGCTTCCTTGACGTTACCGGCGATCTTGTTGCCCGCAGCGGCGACCTTGTCGGTGAACTCACCCATTGATTTTCTCCTTTTACAGGCGCGTGGAAACGCGTCGGAGAAGAAACGGTCATTGCGCAGGCGGGTTCCGTTTCGGGAACGCCGCTTTCGCGTCCGCCACATTGTCGGCGAACAGCCCGTCCACTCCCATCGCCAGGAAGGACGCGACCTCGGTTGCAAAGCCCTCGGCCGGGGCGAAGACCGCTTCTTTCCGGAAGGTCCAGGGGTGGACGATCAGTCCGGCGGCATGGGCATCGTCGACCAGCCGGGTGGCCGCGCCGGTGCGACCATCCCCACCGCGCGGCGCGACCAGCGACCTGGCCGGGCCGATGCCGTCGGCATAGGCGGCGATGGCGCGGAGGCCGGCGGGAGTAAGCATGTCGGCATAGGCGCGGCCGGGCTGGTCGGCGGGGCCGCCCTCGGCATCGATCAGCTGCACCAGCCGCGCCGCCGTCTTCGGGCGCAGCGCGACGAGGTTGCCGACCTCGAAACTCTGGATGAAGACGAAGGCATCGCCGGTGCCATAGCCGTGCCGGGCGAGCGCGGCGAGCAGAGGCGCTTCGTGCGGCAGGCCGATGGCCGCGAAATAGGAGGGGTGCTTGGTCTCGGGATAGACCGCGATGCGCCGCCCGCCGCGTGCTTCCTCCGCCCGGACGAGCTGCAATATCTCGTCGAAGGTCGGGACGGGGTAGAGGCCGTCGTGCCGCGCGTTCAGCGGCCGCACCTCGGGCAGCCGTTCGCGCGCGCGCAGGGTGCGCAGTTCGGCGAGCGTGAAATCCTCGGTGAACCAGCCGGTAGTCGCGACCCCGTCGATGGTCCGGGTCGTGCGGCGGGCGGCGAATTCGGGCCGGGCGGCGACGTCGGTGGTGCCGCCGATCTCATTCTCGTGCCGCGCGACCAGCGCCCCGTCGCGGGTCAGAACGAGGTCGGGCTCGATGGCATCTGCCCCGTCGGCGATCGCGCGGGCATAGGCGGCGAGCGTGTGCTCGGGCAGGTCACCCGACGCGCCGCGATGCGCGATCAGCAGCGGGCGCGGCGGCTCGGTCGTTGCGGCGGGGCGGCAATCGGGGGCGCGGCCATCAACGGCGCGGCGGCGAGCAGCGCGAATGCGGCCGCCAGCCGCTCAAGCGACCTCGACGCCCTTCCAGAAGGCGATGCGGTCCCTGATCTCCTTCGCCGCATCCTTCGGCTCGGGATAATACCAGGCCGCGCCCTCGTTGCGCGCTCCGTCGACTTCCAGATCATAATAGCTCGCCGTCCCCTTCCAGGGGCAGACACTATGCCGGTCGCTGGCGCGCAGATAGTCCTGCCGCACCGACTTGGCCGGGAAATAATGATTGCCTTCGACGATGACGGTGTCGTCCGACTCGGCGATGATGGCACCGTTCCAGCGGGCTATGGGCATCACGGGTGCTCCTTGTGTCCGGCGCCGGGTCAGCCGGCCAGCCGCTCCGCCCAGATGGTTTCGTCGAAGCCGATCAGCAAGGGACCGGCACCCTCGACCACCGGCCGCCTGATGAGCGAGGGATGCGTCTTCATCAGTGCAATGGCGCGTGCGCCGTCGAGGTCCGCCTTCTCCGCTTCGGGCAGCCCGCGGAAGGTGGTGCCGCGCCGGTTGAGCAGCGCCTCCCAGTCCGCCACGCCGGCCCAGCGTTCGAGCGTCGCCACCTCGATGCCCGCTTTCTTGTAGTCGTGGAAATCGTGCGCGATGCCACGCGCGGTTAGCCAGGCGCGGGCCTTCTTCACCGTGTCGCAGTTGGGGATGCCGTAGAGGGTGATCATGGCGCCTGCTTGCCGCGCCTGTCGTCGAATATCCAGTCCGCCCCGCATGCCCGGCGCAAATTCGACCTTGCCAACCCCATGCGGATCGAGATAGTGAACCATATGGTTCAGTTTCAGCCCGCCGCTCTCGACGCCAGCTTCGCCGCGCTGGCCAACGCCACGCGGCGCGGGATCGTCGAGCAGCTTGGCCGCGAAAGCGCTTCGATCAGCCTGCTTGCCGACCGGTTCGACATGACGCTGACCGGGATGCGCAAACATGTCGCCCTGCTCGAGGAAGTGGGGCTGGTGCGCAGCGAAAGGTTGGGCCGCACGGTCCTGTGCAGCGCGGGCGACTATCGGCTGGAGGCGGAAGCGGCATGGATCGCGCACAGCCGCCGGATGTGGGAAGCCCGCTTCGCCGGGCTCGACACTTTGCTCGATACGATCAGGACGGAGGAGACCGGCAGTGGCGTCAGGTGAAACGCGGGTAGAACGGCTTTCGGACACGGTGCTGCAGGTGCGCCGCAGCTTCGCGGCACCGGTCGACCGGGTGTTCGCCGCCTGGACCCAGCCGGAGCTGATGCGGCGATGGTGGGTGCCGCCGTCCTTCCCGGTCACGCTCGTCGGTATCGAAATGGATGCGCGCACCGGCGGCAGCTACTGCCTCACCTTCGCGCACCCCGATGCGCCGGAGCCGATGGCGTTCCACGGCCGCTACATCGAGGTGGTGCCCGATGCGCGGCTGGTCTGGACGAACGAGGAAAGCGACGACGGCGCGGTGACGACCGTGACGTTCGAGGCCGAGGGCGACGTCACGATCGTGACGCTCGAAGAGCGGTGCCCGACCAGGGAGGCGCTCGACGCGGCGATGGAAGGCTCGGCGGCGGGGCTGCCGATGCAGTTCGACGCGCTGGCGGAGTTGCTGGCGGAATAAATTGCTGGGGCGGGGCCTCCGCCCCCCCCCGGCCTGCGCAATCGCTGCGGCAGCTTCGCGCTGCCGAATAACCCGGATGACCGTCCCCCGGACGGTCATTTTTTCATCCCGGCGGCAGCTTGCGCTGCCGAGTAAAGCGGGCGACCGTCCCCCGGACGGTCGCACTTTCCGCTTTACTCCCATTCGATCGTGCCGGGGGGTTTGCTGGTATAGTCGTAGACGACGCGGTTGATGCCCGCGACCTCGTTGACGATGCGGGTGGCGCAGCGGCTGAGAAAGCCTGCGTCGAAGGGGTAGATGTCGGCGGTCATGCCGTCGGTCGAGGTGACGGCGCGCAGCGCGCAGACGCTGTCGTAGGTGCGGAAATCGCCCATCACGCCGACGGTGCGCACCGGCAGCAGCACGGCGAACGCCTGCCAGATCGCGTCATACAGCCCCGCGTTGCGGATCTCCTCCAGATAGATGGCGTCGGCCTTGCGCAGGATGTCGCAGCGGTCCCTGGTCACCTCGCCGGGGATGCGGATGGCAAGGCCGGGGCCGGGGAAGGGGTGGCGGCCGACGAAGGCGTCCGGCAGGCCGAGCTCGCGGCCCAGCGCGCGCACCTCGTCCTTGAACAGCTCGCGCAAGGGTTCGACGAGCTGCATGTTCATGCGCTCGGGCAGGCCGCCGACATTGTGGTGGCTCTTGATCGTCACCGACGGCCCGCCGGTGAAGGAAACGCTCTCGATGACGTCGGGATAGAGCGTCCCCTGCGCGAGGAAATCGGCGCCGCCTATCTTCGCCGCCTCTTCCTCGAACAGGTCGATGAAGGTCTTGCCGATGAACTTGCGCTTCGCCTCCGGGTCGGTGACGCCGGCAAGGCCCGACAGAAAGCGTTCCTCCGCATCCACGACGACCAGCGGGATGTTGTAAGCCCCACGGAACAGCGCCTCGACCTGCTCGCGCTCTCCGGCGCGCAGCAGGCCGTGATCGACGAAGACGCAGGTGAGCTGCTCGCCGATGGCTTCGTGGATGAGGACGGCCGCGACTGTCGAATCGACGCCACCCGACAAGCCGCAGATCACGCTTCCTCCGCCCACCTGCGCGCGGATGTCGGCGATCTTCGCGGCGCGGTACTCGGCCATGGTCCAGTCGCCGGAACAGCCGCAGACGTGCCGGACGAAATTGGCGATCAGCTTCGCGCCGTCGGGGGTGTGCACGACCTCGGGATGGAATTGCGTGCCGTAATAGCGGCGCGCGTCGTCGGCGATCAGCGCGAAGGGCGCGCCGTCGGACACGGCGACGATGCGGAAGCCGGGTGCGAAGCGGGTGACCTTGTCGCCATGGCTCATCCAGACCTGGTGCCGCTCGCCGACCTCCCACAGCCCGTCGAACAGCACGCAGGGTTCGGTGACGGTCAGATAGGCGCGGCCGAATTCGCCGCCCTCGCCGGTTTCGTGCCCCGGCCGCACCTCGCCGCCGAGCTGCTGGCTCATCACCTGCTGGCCGTAGCAGATGCCGAGGATAGGCAGGCCGCTGTCGAACAGCGCCTGCGGGGCGCGCGGCGAGCCTTCGGCGGGGACCGAGGCGGGCGAGCCAGACAGGATGATGCCCTTCGGCCGCATCCGTTCGAACGCCGCCTCGGCGCCGGTGAACGGCGCGATCTCGCAATAGACCCCTGCCTCGCGCACCCGGCGCGCGATTAACTGCGTCACCTGGCTGCCGAAATCGACGATCAGGATGGAGTCGGCGTGCGGGTCGGGAGTGGCTGGCTCGGTCATGGCGGGCCGATAGGCGAGGGCGGTCGGGCCGTCCAGCAGCTCGAAAAACGCATCTGAGTCCTTACCGTTACGGAACTGCAAGGGCTGCGCCGAGTTGTGCATCGCGGACGAGGAAGAGTGCCGCAGGCATCCGCACCTCGCCGCGTAAAGCCCGCGATCGCAGGACCAGGTCGAATGACTGGTGCGCGTCGTCGGGACCTTAGGGAGTAACCTCAATGACAGTCAGATCCTCGACCCGGCCTAGCCGGAGCCGTTTCACGCACCTGAAATCCGCGACTGCCCTCGGCGGATCGATTGCGGCGCTGCTGCTCGTGGCAGGCCCGGCGGCGGCTCAGGATGAGTGCGGCGCGAATCCCGGCCAAGACGTGACGGTCATCTGCTCGACCGACGGCAACCCTTATTCCGACGGCATCACCTATGTCACGGCAGCCGGCGAGGACGTCGATGTCACGCTGGAGGACGGCGTTTCCGTCCAGGCCGATGGTGCCGCCACGCCGGGCGTGAGCATCACCAGCGGCGGGTCGGCGACACTGACCGGTCCCAATGCCGTCATCTCGACGAGCGGCGACAACAGCGCGGCGGTGACCGTTTCGACCTTTGGCGACCAGGGCGGCCCGATCACCATCGATGTCGGCGATATCGCCACCAGCGGCAATCTGTCGCAGGGCGTGCGCGCCGTGGGCGCGATCGATCAGGACATCGACATCACTACGGCAACGGTCACGACGACCGGTACCGCCGACGGTGGCAGCTTCGTCTTCCTGCCCAACAGCACTGGCATCTATGCTGCCGGCAGCGGCACCGGCAATGTCTCGGTCACCAGCGACAGCGTATCGACCGTGGCGGGCGGTGCCTATGGCATCTACGCCGCGAACAGCTTCGGCAGCGGCGACGTGACCGTGTCGGCGACCTCGGTCGCCACCACCGGCGACAATGCGGATGCCATCAACGCACAGAGCGGAACGGGCGACGTTTCCGTCACCACGACCGGCGCGATCACGACCGAAGGGGCGAGTGCCGACGGCATCAATGCCTTCGCGCCCGGCGGCTCCATCGCCATCGACGTGTCCAATGCGGGCATCACCACCTCGGGCAATTTCGACGCAAACGGTATCATCACCTTTGCGAGCGAAGGCACCACGACGATCGATTTCTCCTCGGTGCAGGTAACCGGCGGCGGCACCTTTTCCGACGGCATCACCGCGTCGAGCAGTACCGGCGACATTTCGATCAGCGGGTCGCGCGTTACCACCAACAGCACTTCGGCGGCGGCGATCAACGCACTGTCGACCGATGGCGACATCGACATCGCCACCGACGGCAATGTGATCGCCAGCGGCCGTGGCGGATCGGGCATCTATGCCGCGTCGACGACGGGTGACGTATCCGTGACGGCGAACAATGTGGTGTCGGTCGCCGAGCTGGCCGACGACACGACCACGACCCGCGCCGCCATCTTTGCGCAGGGCGCCAATGCGACCGTGGTGGCCACGGGCGTCGTCACCGGATCGGGCAGCGCCGAATTCGGCGGCACCGCCGATGCGGTCGCGGCCAATGCGCTGGCGGGCGATGCCAGTGTAACGGTCAACGTGGTGAACAAGACCGGGGCGGGCAGCGCCCTGTCCTCGACCGCGACCGGCAATGCGGCCGCGACCGTCAACGGCGCGCTGAGCTCCGAGGCGGCCGGCACGTCCGCCGTGACTGTCCTCGGCGGCGACACGGCGTCCGTCACGATCGGGTCGAACGGATCGATCGATTCGGGCGGCAATCTGATCACCGTGACCAGCGTCAACGGCACGACGGTGACCAACGCCGGCGACCTCGGCGACTCCGACAACGGCTTCGCGATCGAGGCGATCGGTGGCCCCGCGACCATCGTCAATTCGGGACAATTGTCGAGCCGTATCCTGCTGACCGCGGGCAATGACAGCATAACCAACAGCGGCACCTTCATCGCCGATGCGAACCCCGATTTCGGCGGCGGGACCGACAGCTTCGTCAACAACGGCACGGTGCTCGTCCGCTCGAACTCGGCCACGGCGGGAACGGTCACCTTCACCGGTCTCGAAAGCTTCACCAATGCGGGGCTGATCGACATCGCCAACGACACGGTCGGACAGACCCTCATCCTGCCGGGCAGCTATGTCGGCAACGGCGGTCAGTTGTCGGTGGACATCAGCGCCGACGGGACAGCGTCGGACCTGCTCGTCGTCGGCGGAGCCGCGACCGGTAGCACGGGCGTCCTGTTCAACCGGGCTCCGGGCGCCAACCCGCTGCTCGGCACCGGTTCGGCCGTAGTCGTCGACGCGGGCGCGGGCACGTCGGCGGGGGCCTTCTTCGCCGATCCCTCGACGCGTGATGCGGGCTTCATCCGCTATGGCCTCGTGTTCGACGCGGCGACCAACGACTTCGTCCTGTCGGGCGCGCCCAATCCGGCGGCGGCCCGCACGCTGCAATATGTGGAGGGTATCCGCTCGCTCTGGCTCGTGTCCGCCGACGCGGTTTCGGCCCAGCTGCGCGCGCGCCGCGACGCCATCTGGCAGTATCCGGACGGTGGGCCGGGCGGCCGCACCTGGCTGCACATCTATGGCCAGGTCGAGAATCGCGATGCGAACCGCACCGACACGGTGTTCGGCCAGACGATCACGTCCGAACTCGACTATGACCAGGATTATTTCGGTGGTCAGGTCGGGCTCGACCTCGGCGGCGGCAGCGGCGAGCGCGGCGGTTTCGCCTTCGGCGTGACCGGCGGCTATCTGACCTCGAAGCAGACGTTCAGCGGCAGCGATGGCATCAGCTACGATGTCGCCAACGTCGGCCTCTATGGCAGCTTCTCGTCGGGCAACTTCTTCGCCAACGCGATCGGCAAGTACGACCATTATTGGGCGAACATCGACCTGCTCAACGGTGGCAGCCGGTTCAAGACCGACGATGATGTCTGGGGTGTGCGCGGCGAGGTCGGCATGCGGTTCGGCGGTGAAAGCTTCTATGTCGAACCGGCGGCGAGCCTGTCCTATGTCAACAACAGCATCGAGGACATTTCCATCCTCGGTACGACGGCGAGCTTCGACGACGACGAGGGCCTTCGCGCCCGGTTCGGCGGCCGCGTCGGCGGCATCCTGCCGCTGTTCGGGGCAAAGGCCGCTTTCTATGCCGGAGGCAATTATGTCCACGAATTCCGTGGCGAGGACCGCGTGGTCTTCTCGCAGGGCGGGACCGCCGTTGCGCTGACCAACGACGCCATCGACGATTATGGCGAGGCGCTGCTGGGCATCGAGATCGGGCAGCCGGAAGGCGTGAGCGGCTTCTTCGAAGGCACCTATCGCCGGACCTTCGACGACAATGACGACGCCTTCACGACCGAGGGAGCCGGTGGACGCGCGGGCATCCGCGTTCGCTTCTGACATGAAACACGGGGCGGCCGGGGCAATGGTCCCGGTCGCCGCCGGCAACCGGCCCACCGGTCGGGCCGCCGGCAGGAACCTTTCCGGCCGGCGTGGCTTTCCCGTGGAAAAGGGGGTGCTTTCGCTTTGGTTCCGGGGGCGGAATGCCTATATGCCGCAGGCATGAACGACACCCCCGAAACCGCCGCGACTCCCCCCGAACGAGTGACCCCCGAGAAGAACGCCAACGCCTATGGGGCGGACAGCATCAAGGTGCTGAAGGGCCTCGACGCCGTGCGCAAGCGGCCGGGCATGTATATCGGCGACACCGACGACGGTTCGGGCCTGCACCATATGGTGTTCGAGGTCAGCGACAATGCGATCGACGAGGCGCTGGCCGGCCATTGCGACCGGGTGCTGATCACCCTCAACCCCGACGGCAGCGTGTCGGTCGAGGACAATGGCCGCGGCATCCCGACCGACATTCACAGCGAGGAAGGCGTGTCGGCGGCCGAGGTCATCATGACCCAGCTGCACGCGGGCGGAAAGTTCGAGAATACGAGCGACG
>ERZ941706.360-NODE-360-length-15362-cov-4.707454_pt1 | contig 15362 bp, 13 predicted proteins | sample MGYA00521232_ERZ941706 | MGnify/ENA primary metagenome ERZ941706 (study PRJEB32759, sample SAMN07749893) | skin metagenome | biome: transportation; feature: city; material: polyester macromolecule | host: Homo sapiens | place: Hong Kong:ER line | collected...
GTCGGCACCGGCATTTTGACACTGATCGGGGTTGGGGCGGGGTTGGCGGGCCCGGCCGTGCTGATCAGCTTTGGCCTTGCGGGACTGGTTTGCGCCTGCGCGGCCCTGGCCTATGCCGAGCTCTCGACCATGATGCCGACGGCGGGCAGCGCCTACACCTATACCTATTCGGTGATCGGCGAGAGCATCGCCTGGATCGTCGGGTGGAGCCTGATCCTCGAATATTCGCTGGTCGTCTCGACGGTTGCGGTCGGCTGGTCGGGCTATGCGGTGGGGTTCTTGAAGGGGTTGGGCATCGTCGTGCCCAATGCGCTCGCGAACGGGCCGGGCCTCGGCGGCATCGTCAACCTGCCGGCGGTGGCGATCATTGCGGTCATCGCGGGGCTGCTGATGCTCGGCACGCGGGAAAGCGCGCGGATCAACACCGCGCTGGTCGTGCTCAAGATCGTGACGCTGGCACTATTCGTCGCAGTGGCGCTGCCGCATTTCGATGCCGCCAACCTCCACCCCTTCGCGCCGTTCGGCTATGGCAGTCCCGAGGGGGCGAACGGCGTCAAGTACGGCGTCATGGGCGCGGCGGCGATCATCTTCTTCGCCTTCTACGGCTTCGATGCGATCTCGACCGCGGCGGAGGAAGCGAAGAACCCCGAGCGCGACCTCGCCATCGGCATCGTCGGATCGATGGTCGCCTGCACCGCCATCTACATGATCGTCGCGGCGGTCGCGGTCGGCGCGCTGAGCTACACGCGCTTCGGCTCCAGCCCCGAACCCTTGGCGCTGATCCTGCGCGAGATCGATCAGGCGGGCGTTGCGACGATCGTCGCGGCGGCGGCGGCGGTCGCGCTACCCACCGTGCTGCTCGCCTTCCTGTATGGGCAGAGCCGCATCTTCCTGGTGATGGCGCGCGACGGGTTCCTGCCGCAAAGCCTCGCCAAGGTATCCAGCCGCGGGACCCCCGCGCGCATTACCGCGATGACCGCGGTGTTCGTCGCCGTGATCGCCGGTCTCGCGCCGCTCGACGTCATCGCCAGCCTCGCCAATGCGGGCACGCTCTGCGCCTTCGTCGCGGTCGCCGCCTGTGTGCTGGTGCTCCGCCGTCGCGACCCCGGGGCGCGCCGGCCGTTCCGCACGCCGCTCGCGTTCGTCATCGCGCCGATCGCGATTGCCGGCTGCTGCTATCTGTTCACCAGCCTGCAGGCGGTGACGCAGGTCGCGTTCCTCGGGTGGAACGCCTTCGGCCTGCTCGTCTATTTCCTCTACGCGCGGAGCCGGGCGCGGATCGCATGAGCGGCTGGCACATCGGCATCATTGGCGGGTCGGGGCTGTACGACGTCGCCGGCATTGAGGACGGCCGCTGGGTCGAGGTGGCGAGTCCCTGGGGCCAGCCATCCGATGCGATCTTCACCGGGCGCGTAGGCGCGGCCCGGGTCTCGTTCCTGCCACGCCACGGCCGGGGCCACCGGATCAGCCCGGAAGACCTCAACGCCCGCGCCAACATTGATGCGCTGAAGCGGCTCGGCGTCACCGACGTGCTCGCCGTGTCGTCGTTGGGCTCGCTTGTCGAGGATCGTCCGCCGGGCAGCTTTACCATCGTCGACCAGTTCATCGACCGCACCAAGGGGCGCGCTTCGAGCTTCTTCGGCACCGGTTGCGTCGCGCACGTGTCGATGGCCGGTCCCGTCTGCCCGCGGCTGTCCGCGCTCGTCGCGGAGGCGGCGGGGGAGGGCGTTCACCGCGGCGGCACCTACCTCGCGATGGAAGGGCCGCAGTTCTCGACCCGCGCGGAAAGCCTGCTCTACCGGCAATGGGGCTGCCACGTCATCGGCATGACCGCCATGCCCGAGGCGAAGCTCGCGCGGGAGGCGGAGCTGCCCTACGCGCTGGTCGGCATGGTGACGGACTACGACTGCTGGCGCGAGGACGAGGCCGCGGTCGATGTTGCGCAGGTGCTGGCGCAGCTGTCGGCGAATGCGGCCAAGGCGCGGGCGATGGTGCTGGCGTTGCTGCACAGCCTGCCGGCGGAGCGGGCACCATCGCCGATCGATACGTGCCTGGATACGGCCATCATCACCGCGAAGAGCGCGCGCGATCCGGCGCTGGTGGCGAAGCTCGACGCAGTGGCGGGGCGGGCTCTCGGCTGATCGAAGCCGTCCCGCGCTCACCCTCACCCTTCGCGCCTGCGGCGCTCTTCCCTCTCCCGGCGGGAGAGGGAGGGAGGCGCGAAGCGCCGGAAGGGTGAGGGTGGGTGCGGGACGCGCAACAAGAAAGGGGAGGGGCCTTGCGGCACCTCCCCTTCTTCGTTTCCCGAAGTAGACCCTCTTACGCCGCCAGCTTGCGCAGCACGTACTGGAGGATGCCGCCGTTGAGGAAATATTCCAGCTCGTTGACCGTATCGATGCGGCAGCGCGTCTCGAACGTCTCGGTGCTGCCGTCGGCGCGCTTCAGCGTCACTTCGACGGTCTGACGCGGACGCAGGTCGGCGACACCGGTGATCGTGAACGTCTCGGTGCCGTCCAGCTTCAGCGTCTGGCGGGTGACGCCGTCTGCGAACTGGAGCGGGAGGACGCCCATGCCGACGAGGTTCGAACGGTGGATGCGCTCGAAGCTTTCGGTGATGACCGCGCGCACGCCCAAGAGGTTGGTGCCCTTCGCCGCCCAGTCGCGCGACGAGCCGGTGCCATATTCCTTGCCCGCGACGACGACGAGCGGCGTGCCGTCTGCCTTGTGGCGCATTGCCGCGTCGTAGATCGGCATCACTTCGCCGTCATATTGCGTCATGCCGCCTTCGACGCCCGGCACCATCTCGTTCTTGATGCGGATGTTAGCGAAGGTGCCGCGGACCATGACATGGTCGTTGCCGCGGCGCGCGCCATAGCTGTTGAAGTCCTTGCGCGCGACCTGACGCTCGGTCAGCCACTGGCCGGCCGGGCTGTCCGCCTTGATCGAGCCCGCCGGGCTGATGTGGTCGGTGGTGATCGAATCGCCCAGGATCGCGAGCGGCTTCGCCTCGATGATGTCGTGGACCGGCTTCGGGGTCATTTCCATGCCCTCGAAATACGGCGGGTTGGCGACATAGGTCGACGCCGCCGGCCAGGCGTAGGTCGCCGAGCCGGTCACGTCGATCTCACGCCACTTGGCGTCGCCGGCGTAGACGTTGCCGTAGCGGCTGCGGAACATCTCGTCGTCGATGTTCGCCGCCATCGTCTCGGCGACCTCCTGGTTGGTCGGCCACACGTCCTTGAGGTAGACGTCCTGACCGTCCTTGCCCTGGCCGAGCGGGGTTTCGACCATGTCCTGCGTCACGGTGCCCTTCAGCGCATAGGCAACGACGAGCGGCGGCGAGGCGAGGAAGTTGGCGCGCACGTCGGGCGAGACGCGGCCTTCAAAGTTGCGGTTGCCCGACAGGACGGAGGCGGCGACGAGGTCGTTCTCGTTGATCGCGGCCGAGATCGGACCCGGCAGCGGACCCGAATTGCCGATGCAGGTGGTGCAGCCATAGCCGACGAGGTTGAAGCCGATCGCGTCGAGGTCGGCGGTGAGGCCGGCCTTGTTGAGGTAATCGGTGACGACCTGCGACCCCGGAGCGAGGCTGGTCTTGACCCAGGGCTTGGGCTTCAGGCCAAGCGCGTTCGCCTTGCGGGCGACGAGGCCGGCGGCGACGAGCACCGACGGGTTCGAGGTGTTGGTGCAGCTGGTGATCGCCGCGATCACGACGTCGCCGTCGCCGATGTCATGGCCGCGCTCGGCCACGTCGACGCGGGTGGGGCGCTCCTTGTTGTAGAGCTTGGAGAGGTCGCCGTTGAACACCTCGTCCACCTTGCCCAAGGACACGCGGTCCTGCGGACGCTTCGGACCGGCCAGCGAGGCGGTGACGGTGCCCATGTCGAGTTCCAGCGTGTCGGTGAACACGGGGTCGGCGGCATCGTCGTGGCGCCAGAAGCCGTTGGCCTTGGCATAAGCTTCGGTCAGCGCGATGGTTTCTTCGGGACGCGCGGTCAGGCGCATGTATTCGATCGTCTTGTCGTCGATCGGGAAGAATCCACACGTTGCGCCATATTCGGGCGCCATGTTGGCGATCGTCGCGCGGTCGGCGAGCGTCATCGAGCCGAGGCCCGGGCCGTAGAATTCGACGAAGCGGCCGACGACGCCCTTGGCGCGCAGCATCTGCGTGACGGTGAGGACGAGATCGGTGGCGGTGATGCCTTCCTTCAGCGCGCCGGTCAGCTTGAAGCCGACGACTTCGGGGATCAGCATCGACACCGGCTGGCCGAGCATCGCCGCTTCCGCCTCGATGCCGCCGACGCCCCAGCCGAGCACGCCCAGGCCGTTGACCATCGTGGTGTGGCTGTCGGTGCCGACGAGGGTGTCGGGGTAAGCGATCGCGGCGGTGCCGGACGCATTGTCGCCCATTTCGGTCGACGACCAGATCGCCTGGGACACGTATTCCAGATTGACCTGGTGGCAGATGCCGGTGCCCGGCGGCACGACCTGGAAGTTGTCGAGCGCCTTCGAGCCCCACTTCAGGAATTCGTAGCGCTCGCCATTGCGCTGATATTCAAGGTCGACGTTGTCCTCGAACGCCTGCGGCGTGCCGAATTCGTCGACCATGACCGAATGGTCGATGACGAGGTGGACGGGGACCTGCGGGTTGATCTTGGCCGCGTCGCCGCCGAGCTTGGTGATCGCATCGCGCATCGCGGCAAGGTCGACGACGCAGGGCACGCCGGTGAAATCCTGCATCAGCACGCGCGCGGGGCGATACTGGATCTCGCGATCAGACCGGCGCTCGTTCTGCCAGTCGACGATGGCCTTCACGTCCTCCTCGGTGACGGTCTTGCCGTCCTCGAAGCGGAGCATGTTTTCGAGCAGCACCTTCATCGAGAAGGGCAGGCGGCTGATGTCGCCGTACTTTTCCGCCGCTTTTGCAAGGCTGTAATAGTCGTAGGTCTTGCCCGCGACGTCGAGCGTCGTGCGGGTCTTCAGGCTGTCCTGGCCGATGGCGGTCATTATCGTCCCTTCAAATTGGCTCGGGAGCGCTCGGGGAGGCGGCGGGTAAGCCGCGCGGGCGCGCGAGAGCGCTTCAGCGAAAGCGTATGTCGCCGCGGCCTTAGCAAGGGGTTACGAGCGGGGGAAGCGCCTATGCTGCGGATGCGTACCGGCAGCCGATCAGCCGGCGCGTCAGCGGCGCGCGAGTCGCCGGGCGTCGACCTCAACCATAAGCTGTTCGACCTGCGCCACCGTGTCGCCCGCATTGGCCAGATCGAGCGCAGCCCAGGCCTTGGCGAGATACCCGCTCGCCTGGTCCAGCCAGTCGCGGCTATCGGGCGGCGTGCCTGTCTCTGCCGCCTGTTCCCTGGCATCGCGGCGCAGCTCGAACGCGGCGACGGTGCGACGCGCGAGGTCCTCCAGCGCGGCACGCTCCTCAAGATCCAGGGGCGCACGGGGCGCGACATCAATGACGCAGATCGTGCCGATCGCCTCGCCGTCGCGCATGCGCAGCGGTGCGCCGGCGTAGAAGCGGATGCGGGTGCCGCCAGTGACATTGGGATAGTCGCGGAAGCGTTCGTCCTCACGCGCGTCGGGCACCACCATTATGTCGTCGTGCTCGATCGCCTTGGCGCAGAAGGATTCGGTCAGCGGTCCTTCATCGACGTCGAGGCCGATCCGCGCCTTGAACCATTGCCGCCGCGCCTCGATCAGCGAGATGGTGGAAATCGGCACGTTGAAGCGCGTGGCCGCCGCCTGGACGAGCGCATCGAAGCACGGCTCCGGTCCGCCGTCGGGCAAGCCATAGCGGGCCAATGTCTCTTGCCTGCGGTCCGCGTCGGTCATGACGTCTGTTCTCCCCCGCGCGCAGCGTAGCAAGACTGTTGGTTTTTCCAAGTCCTTGCCGCGGACCGACGATGCGCCGCCCCCGGACGCATACCGTTGCGGACGTTGAAGGAACCCGCAGCGCCTGCGCTCAGCTGCGGTCCGCGGGCGCCGGAACGATGGCCTGACCGGTGGCGAGCGTCTTGCCGCGGGTGATGATCACGCGGTCGCCGACCTTCGCCTGCGCGAACAGCAGCCGCGCGAACGGCACCGGCACGCCGATGCAGCCGTGCGTCGCATAGCCCCATTCGACCTTCGACCCGTGAATCGCCACGCCGTCGCCGGTCAGCCGCAGCGTATAAGGCATCGGCGCATTGTCGTACGTGCGCGAAAAATGATCCTTGTCCTTCATCAGGATCGGAAAGGTGCCGAGCGGCGTCGGCTTTTCGTCCGCGCCGTACAGGATCGCGGTCGCGCCGATCTCATAACCGTCGCGGAATACGGACAAAGTCTGCGCGGCGAGATCGACGGTGATGATCAGCGGGCCATCGGGCACGCCCTTGGTGTCCCAGGCGTAATCGCCGAACGTGATGGGCCCGATGTCGAGGATACGCTTGACCTGCATCGGCTCAGGCGGCGTCGGCGTCGGCGTGGACACCGCAGTGGGCTTTGCCGTGCTAGCCGGCGCGGGCACGGTCGCGCGGGACGCGGTGAGCGTTGGGCTTGCCGATGGTATGGGCGCAGGCGCTGCCGCGGCGAGCGGTGTGGGCCGCTGCGGCAGGATCGCCGCGACGGCGACGCCGCCGATGACGGCGCCGGCAAGGATCAGCTTGGCCGCAAGGGCCTGGCGACGTGCAGCCACGATGCGTGTCCCATGGGTCGGAAGGTCGTAGAATGGGCGACTTCGCCGCCCGAGGCGAGGGGGCAAAATCGCATTGTGCCGCAGCGGTACAGACGCGGGCGCCATCAACCTTTATGTCATCGACCGCATCTCCGCACGGGTTCGACCGGCGTCGCGTGTCGGCGCGAGAGGGGAACACGCCACGCGATACGAGGGGAGCGGACATGCGCTTCACGGAACATTGCTCTCCGCCTCACGGTTGAACCCGTACACAGAGACAGGAGAGACGCGCGTGTCCCACATCCCCAATGCCGCGATGAAACATGCCGGCCCCACCCATCATCCTGCCCCGCACGACGATGCGACAGTGAAGGGAACGCCGCCGAATCGGACCGGTCGGGGCGAGGGGTTCGGTCTTGCCGGCTGGATGGCGATCGGCGGAACCCTGGTCGTGGGCGCGGCGGCGGCGCTTGCGGTGCCCTTGCTGCGTGCCCGCGCCGCGCCCGTGCCCACCCGCCGCGGCAAGCGCGCCACCGTGCGCAAAGGCGCCAAGGCGCGCAAGGCGCAGGCAAAATGACACCGTTTCGGCAGAAGCGCTGGCGGTGAGCGCGGGTCGTGCTAGACCCCTTTTCGGGGTATGGGACGACTATGAACGCGCGAGCTGACACGGGGCAGACCGGATCGAGACGGCAGGCTACGCCGCCGATCGAGTCCGGCGCCGCCGACGCCGATGCCTTCGCCCGCCTGTCGCGCCGCCACCGCGAATGCCTGCGCGGGGTGCGCGCGCTCAAGGGATCAAAGGAGATCGCCGAGGAGCTCGGCATCGAAAAATCGACCGTCGACAGCTATCTGACCGAGGCGGTGCGCCTGCTCGGCGCGCGCAATCGCCGGGACGCCGCCTTGCGCTGGGCCGCGTATGAGGATGGCCTCGCGGGGCTAATTGACGACGATCGAACGATTACTCCGGAAGCCGATGCCCCCGATAAAATCAGGGGTCACTCTGCGCGGCTATCTCCCGACCCTGCCGATCCGCCACTGCCGGTGGTGCCGGACGCAACCATCGTCCTGGCAGCGGACAGCAGCGGCGATGCGCCTTTTCGGCGATCCGTCTCGGCGTTCCGACTGCCCGTCCGGCGGAAGGGGCAACGGGGCAACGACCTGTCGGTCGGGGATCGGTTGATCTGGATACAGTTCATCGCGATCGCCACCATTATCGGTTTCGGCATGTTGATGAGCGGCCTCCAGGCGCTGACCCATCTGATCGAGGCGCTGACCCGCATCCTTTCCTGATCGTCAGCGAAAGCGCCCCGCACGGGGCTCGAAAGGGTGGCCAACATGTCTTCTGCCAACGCATTCCGGACCACACCCGCCGTTTCCGGCTATGCCGACTCGCAGGCCGCAGGCGAGGCGGTCGCGCAACTGCTGTGGACGCTCGAGACGCAGCTCGACCAGGCCTTTGCGACCGGCGGCGAGCTGCTCGCCGCGCTGCCCCGCGCCCGCCATGCCGCGCGGCTGCCGGCGATCGCCGGACAGCAGGCGTTCGAGGTGCTGGGCCAGGCCATTCTTGCGATCGGTGCCGCACGCGGCCACACCGTCGCCGGCCACCGCGTCATCGAGAAGATCGGAAAGCAGATCGGTTATGAAACGAGCTTCGGCGACGAACAGCCCAAGCCCGATTTCACCCAGACAGGCATCGACGCCGGGCATCTGCGCGCCGTTGCCTAGGTGTCATGGCTTGGCCGTCCATCCTTGCTCCTTTGGCTGGCCAAGCCATGACCCACAGGTCGTGTCATGACCCATATCGTGCTGTTCAACATCGTGCTGCTCGGTGCCTGCGCCTTCGCGTTCGCGCTGGGCGGCGCGCCTGAACGCTGGACCGCGATTGTTTTCCTGATCGGCGCGCTCGCGACGTTCCTGCTGCCGTTCGAACACCATGCCAGCTACCATTCGGTGCACGTCATGGTGCTCGCCATCGACGTGGCGGTGCTGGTGGGGCTGGTCGGCATCGCACTGCGGGCGGATCGTTACTGGCCGCTCTACGTCAGCGCGCTGCACATCATCGTGATCGCGATCCATGGCGTGAAGGCGATCCAGCCGTCGCTGGTGCCGTGGATGTATGCGGGTGCGAGCGGCAAGATCGCCTATCCCATGCTGGTCCTGCTCGCGATCGGGGCCTTGCGTCACCACCAGCGCAAGACGCTGTTCGGGAGCGATCCCGACTGGTCGCCCCTACGCCAACCGGACACCCATCTATCATGACTGCCGACATACGGTTGCTGCGCTGGCCCGATCGCGATCGCGAGGATTACGAGCGGCTGTCGAGCGCGCTGGCGCGGGTGCGCGACGCCGCCGCGCGCAGCCGTGGCGAGATCGTCGCGACCGTCCCCACCGGCCCCATGGAGCCAAGCAATGTCGACCGCGCCCGGGCGCTGCTGGCCCAGCGGCGGCAGCGCGATGCGATGGCGGGACCGCTCGCCGATCTGTTCGGCGAGCCGGGGTGGGACATCCTGCTGACGCTTTTCATCGCGCAGGAGAGGGGCGATGCGCCATCGGGCGATGCACTGCGGCGCGGCATGACAATTCGCCGTCCGGTCCTGTCACGCTGGCTCACGCTGCTCGCCCGGCGCGGGTTGATCGGTGCGCCGGGCGCGGACGACGGCGGACTTGGCATACCGCTTGCGCTGACCGAGGCGGGCCGCGCATTGGTCCTGCGCTGCATCGGCGACGCCTGACCTGCGACCTGCCGGCGTTTCAGGCGGTGGGGCCGATCAGCCGCTCCGCCTCGTCGCGCATCATCTCGACGCCCTGGCAGAAGTGCAGCCCGGCGACCGCCATGTCGAGGTCGTCGGCAAGCCGCATCAGCTCCTCGCCCAGTGCCACCGCACGATGCAACAGCTCGCCACGGATGCGGCGCTGCCGGGAGTCTTCGGGCGTGTTCATCGCCGCAATCTCTACCGGTCGTCGGGCGGCGCGCAAGCGGCAAGCGCGGGCGGAGCCAAGCACGCGGCGGCGCGTTGGCGGCATCAACGGATTGTAAGCAGGAGAGGGACCGATGGCCGACGACACCAACCCCCAGGGAACAGGTCCCGGCGACGCCGCCGCGACCGGCGCCGATGCGATGCGCGACGCGGCGCAGCGGACCGGCGAGGCGATGAACGCGGCGGGCGAACGCATGCGCGGCGCCTTCGCCGACCATGTCATGGACCCCGCCCGCCGCGCTGGCGAGGCGATGCGCGCTTCGGGCCAGAAGGCTGCGGACAATAGCGCGGAAATCGGCCTCAAGATCATCGAACAGGCCGAGCGCAACTCGCACGAGGCCTTCGAAGCGATGCGCGCCGCCGCAAAGGCGAGCGACGTGTCCGACGTGCTGCGTATCCAGGGCGACTACCTCCGCCAGCAGGGCCAGCGCGCGATGGAGCAGGCGCGCGAGATCGGCGAGATGATCCTGCGCTTCGGCCGCGACGCGGTGACCCCGCCGCCGCGGGACTGAGGCAGGTAGCGGGCGGCGTCAGGACGTTTCGCGGGAAACGAGCCGCTCCGCATCCACCGCCGCTGCGATCACCCGAACGGCGTCGGCCGCGCGAGCACCAGCAGGTCGTGCGCCACGCCGTCGCTGGCGCGGACATGCCCCGCCAGTCGCGCCTCCTGCGTGAAGCCCAGCCGCTCGAACAGCGCGACCGAGGTGGTCGCGTCGGGGGTCATGGTCGCGGTCAGCTTGGCCAGGCCATGCGCCTGCGCGATCGCGAGCAGCGCCTGCAGCAGGTCGCTGCCCAGCCCTTGCCCGCGCCGTTCGGGTGCGACGAGGAGGCGGATTTCGCCGACATGGCCGCTCCAGCCCAGCGGATCGCGGATCAGCGCGCCCGACGCGACGATGCGTCCCTCATCCTCCGCGACGAGGCCGTCGATCCAGCCCTCGCCCACCGCCTGCTGCCACGCCTCGATCACACGCGGATGGCGCAGGTCGCGGCCGGAAAACAGCAGGTCGTGTTCCGGCAAGGTCGCGGTGAAGGCGAGCACCGCCTCGTCGTCGGTCGGGCGGAAACGGCGGATGGTGTGGCTCATGATCGCTCCTGCCAGCGTCTGGCGCCCCGGTTGGGCGGCCCGTACATCGGCAGTGCCCCGGCGCCCGTCAACCCATTGGGAAGACAGAAGCGGATGTGGATCAGGACGGCCGCGGCAGCCCGCTCGGGGATACCGGCCTCGGCCCCTCGGGTGCCGCGTCCAGCGATGAATCGCCGCCCAGCACGCGGTACAGCGTCGCGCGATTGGTCGCGGCGGTCAGCTGCGTCTGGATCAGCGTGCGCTGCGACGCATAATAGCTGCGCTGCGCATCCAGGCTGGACAGGAAGGTGTCGAGCCCGCCCTGGTAGCGCGCGTTGACCAGCCGCAGCGTGTCGGCGGCGGCCTCGCGGAAATTGGTCTGCGCGCGCAGCTGGTCGGCGATCGTCCCCTGCCGTGCGAGTGCGTTCGCCACTTCCTGGAACGCGGTCTGGATTGTCTTTTCGTAGGTCGCGAGCGCGGCATCGCGTTGCGCCTCGGTATAGCGGACATTGGCACGGCCCGCGCCCGCCTGGAAGATCGGGTAGCTGACCGAGGGTGCGACCGAATAGGTGAACGCGCCGCCGGTGAAGAGCGACGACAGCGCGTTGCTGGCGAAGCCGACGAGGCCAGTCAGCGAGATACGCGGGAACAGCGCCGCGCGCGCCGCGCCGATCTGCGCATTGTAGCTGCGCAGCGTATATTCCGCCTGCACCACGTCGGGCCGGCGCAGCAGGATGCCGCTGTCGAGGCCGGCGGGCAACGCGACGATCGTCGGCGCGGCGGTGTCGATCGAGTCGGGCAGCAGCATGGGATCGATCGGCGCCCCGACCAGCAGTTGCAGCGCGTTGACGTCCTGCGCCACCAACGTCTTCTGTTCGGCGAGATCGGCATTGGCGGTCTCGAGGATCTGTTCGGCCTGGCGCAGATCGGTGCGCGCGCTGATCCCGCCTTCCAGCCGCGCGCGCGTCAGGCGCACGCTGACCGCGGCGCTCTTGGCCGTATCCTCGGCGACGGTCAGCAGGCTGCGATCGGCGGCATAGTCGAGCCACGCGGTCGCGACCTCGCCGACCAGCGTCAGCCGCGTCGCGCGCGCGCCGGCTTCGGTGGCGAAATAGCGGTCGAGCGCGGCCCGCGACAGCGAACGCAACCGGCCGAACAGGTCGATCTCGAACGCATTGGTGCCGACCTGCGCCGAAAAGGCGCTGCCGCCGCCACCCGTGACGATGCCGCCGGTGCCTACGCCATTGCCGCCAGTGCCGGGGTCGATCCCCGTGCCGCCAGTGCCCGTACCGGTACCGCCCGTGCCGGTACCCGTGCCACCGGTGCCGGTGCCGCCAGTTCCCGTTCCTGTGCCCGTGCCGCCCGTTCCCGAACCGCCGCCGGTGGCATTTGTCCGCGCACCGTTGCCGCCGCCCGAATAGCTGTAGCGGCCGGTGGCGTTGATAGCGGGGAACAGGTTGGCGCGCTGGATGCCATATTGCGCACGCGCCGCCGCGATGTTCGCCGCGGCGACACGCAGGTCGCGGTTGTTGGCGAGCGCCTGGTCGATCAGCCGTTGCAGCCGCACGTCCTTGAACACGTCGCGATAGGTGATTGCCGGCAGCGCCGCTTCGCTCTGGCGCAGGTACGCATCGCCGACCGGCCAGGACGCCGGCACCGGCGCCTCAGGCCGAACGTATTTGGGCTCCATCGAACAGCCGGCGAGCATGGTCGTTGCCAGCACCAGTGCCAGGATCGGGCGGGTCATCGGGCAGGCTCCGGATCGGCGGCGGGCGGCATCGGCGGCGCAGGCGGCGCTTCGTCATGGCCACCCTGATGCCCGGTCGGACGCCCACGCAGCTTGGCAAGGCCGTCCCGCACGCCGCGACGGACCAGCACGAAGAACAGCGGGATGTAGAAGATCGCGAGGAACGTCGCCGACAGCATGCCGCCGATCACCGCCGTGCCGATCGCGATGCGGCTGTTCGCGCCCGCGCCGGTCGAGATGGCGAGCGGCAGCACACCGAAGATGAACGCGAACGACGTCATCAGGATCGGCCGCAGGCGGATCTTGGCCGCCTCCAGCGCGGCATCGATCACGCGTGCGCCCTTGCGCTCGGCCTGTTCAGCGAATTCGATCATCAGGATCGCATTCTTGGCTGCCAAGCCCATGGTCGTCAGCAGGCCGATCTGCAGATAGACGTCGTTGGTCAGGCCGCGCAGCGTGACGAAGGCGATTGCGCCGATCAGCCCCAGCGGGATGATCATCAGCACCGCGAACGGGATCGACCAGCTTTCGTACAGCGCGGCGAGGCACAGGAACACGACCAGGATCGACAGGCCGTAGAGCAGGGGCGCCTGGCCAGAGGACAGCCGTTCCTGATAGCTGAGGCCCGACCAGGCGATCGACGTGCCCGGGATCTGTGCGGCCAGCGCGCTGATCCGCGCCATCGCGTCACCCGAACTCACCCCCGGCGCGCCCGAGCCCGAGAATTCGAACGAGGCAATGCCGTTGAAGCGCGACAGCGTCGTCGGCGCGGTCGCCCAGCCGGTGGTGGCGAAGGACGAGAAGGGCACCATCTGCCCGCTCGACCCGCGGACGAACCATTGCTTCAGGTCGTCGGGCTGGGCGCGATAGGGGGCATCGCCCTGCACGTAGACGCGCTTCACGCGGCCGCGATCGATGAAGTCGTTGACATATTGTCCGCCCCAGGCGGTGGTCAGCGTGCCGTTGGCGGCGCTCTGCGTCAGGCCGAGCGCGGCGAGCTTCTGCTGGTCCATGTCGACGCGCAGCGTCGCGATGTCGGGCAGCTCGGTCAGCCGGACCGAGGCGAGCTTGGGATCGCCGTTGGCCAGCGCCAACAGCTTGTCGCGCGCGGCGTTGAACTGGTCCTGCGTCAGGCCGCCGGTGTTCTGCAGCTGCATCGTGAAGCCGTCGGACGAGCCGAGGCCGCGGATTGCCGGGGGCACCAGCGCGAACACCTGCGCATCGCGAAGCCCGCCGAACGCCGCGGAGGCGCGGCGGGTGATCGCATCGGCGGTGTTTTCCTTGCCCTCGCGGTTCTTCCAGTCGACGAAGTTGAGGAAGGCCTGGCCGGTATTCTGGCCGCTGACGCCGCCGCCGCCACCGCCCGCGACCGAGAAGATCACGGCCGTGTTGTTGGGTTCGTACTTGGCGAAATAATCCTCGACCTGACGCTGCACCTCCCGCGTCCGGGCGATCGTCGCGCCCGGGGGCAGGCGGAACTGGACGATCGCTGCGCCCTGGTCTTCGGTCGGCAGAAAGCCGGTCGGCAGGCGCAGGAACAGCAAGGCCAGCAGCGCGACGACACCGACGTAGATCGCCAGGAACAGCCACTTGCGGTCGACGACCGTCTGTACCGCACCGGTATAGCGCGTCACCGTCCTGTCGAAGGTGCGGTTGAACCAGTCGCCGGCGGCACTGCCCCATTCGGCGACCTTGCCCAGGTGCTTCTTGATGCCCTTGGCTTCCGCCTGCTCTTCGGACTTCTGCTTGAGCAGCGAGGCGGTAAGCGCGGGGCTGAGGATCAGCGCGACGAGCACGGACAGGACCATCGCCGACACGATGGTCAGCGAGAACTGGCGATAGATGACGCCCGTCGACCCGCCGAAGAACGCCATCGGCAGGAACACCGCCGACAGGACCAGCGCGATCGCGATCAGCGCGACGCTGATCTCGTTCATCGATTCGATCGTCGCCTGCCGCGGCGTCATCTCGGGATTTTCGTCCATCAACCGCTCGACGTTCTCGACGACGACGATCGCGTCGTCGACGAGCAGGCCGATGGCGAGGACGAGCCCGAACAGCGTCATCGTGTTGATCGAGAAGCCGGCGAAGTGGAAGATCGCGAACGTGCCGAGCAGCACGACCGGCACCGCGATCGCCGGCACCAATGTCGCGCGCCAGCTTTGCAGGAAGACGAACATGACGATGACGACCAGCACGATCGCCTCGAGCAGCGTCTTGACCACCTCGTCGATCGACAGCTTGATGAACGCGGTCGTGTCGTTGGCGTAGGCGACCTTCAGGCCGGGCGGGAAACCCTTGGCGACGCGCGCGACCTCGGCCTTCACCAGATCGGCGGTCTTGAGCGCGTCCGCCCCCGGCGCCAGCAACACCGCGATACCCGCACCGGGGTGCCGGTTGACGCGGCTGTAGGCGGCATAGCTTTCCGCGCCCAGTTCGATCCGCGCGACGTCGGACAGGCGCACGGTGGCACCCGACGGCAGCGTCTTGACGATGATCTGGCGGAACTGCTCGGGGGTCTGCAATCGCGACTGCGCCGTGACGGTGGCGTTGAGCATCTGTTCGGGACCCGATGGCGTGCCGCCGATCTCGCCGGCCGCGACTTCGGTATTCTGGTTCTGGATCGCGCTGGTGATGTCCGACGGGATCAGCTGGAAGCTCGCGAGCTGCGCCGGGTTGAGCCAGATGCGCATCGCATATTGCGACCCGAACACGTTGACGTCGCCCACCCCCTGCACGCGGCCCAGCGGGTCCTGCAGATTGGAGACGAGATAATCGCTCACGTCCTGATTCGTCTTGCTGTCGGTCTCGTCATAGACGCCGACGATCAGCAGATTGTCCGGGTTCGACTTGCGGACGACTAGGCCCTGCTGCTGCACCTGTTGCGGCAGGCGCGCGACGCCCTGCTGCACCTGGTTCTGT